>OOAK01000286.1_pt1 | contig 53936 bp, 36 predicted proteins | sample 1671811 | NCBI WGS metagenome assembly OOAK01 (sample SAMN06348195, study PRJEB24527) | human gut metagenome | biome: human gut; feature: ankylosing spondylitis patient; material: feces | host: Homo sapiens | place: China | collected 2015-10 | reverse complement strand
TTTCTGCTTCACGGTGATGTTTGTTCACACGATAATATCCGGCTCGTCCCCCTGCCGATACGCTCAGGCGGTCCCAGAAGCGTTGGTCGTACTGGAAAAAGGCGGCTACATTATCGCTTTTGTAAACTTGATCCATGATGGAGGAATTGTAGCGGACATGTTCATAAGTCATTCCGGTAGTGATCTGTGCGCCGCCGTCCCATTTCTTGTTGAACTGGTAGTCGAGATAATAATTGTAGTTCTTGTCCGTTTTCGTCTGGACGTTGTTTCGGGTCGGATTCATTACGTTGGACAGCCAGGGAATGAGATCACTGGGAACTTGTCCGTTTTGTATGCTGCTCATCAGGTCACTTGGCAGTCCGTTGTCCATCACCCATGAGATGAGGTCACAATAATCGGCGGTGGTGGCGTTGGGGAAGATGTTGCCCAAGGAAGTGAATACCCCATTCATGGCATCTTCCAGATTATTGTTGATCAGACCGGAGCCGATGCCGACCAATGCCGGGTAGAGCGAACTGTAATCGCCGCCTGCTATATTCTGTATAGTCTGGGCGTTCGTTCCCATATTCCCAAGGATATCAGTGATGGATGCTCCCTGACTGGGCTTGACTATGTTGTCGGCACTATGGTAGAAACGTCCTTTGATCTTGTGTGACGTTCCGTTTTCCGGATTCACATAGTTGATGAACGGGTCGATGTGGAAGTTGTTCTCTTCGCGTCCCATGTTGGTGAAAGGAGAAGGTTTGTAAACTTCTGTTGGTGATCTCCAAATGAAGAAATCTCCGTATTGATTAGAAAGAAAGTCAACATTCAGACCATAGTTCAATATCTTCATACCCATGTCCGGTTGATGATAAGTCAGATTGCCGCCCATGCGGAAACGTTTGTTGTATCCTTGCTGCCGGTATCCTTCATCGGTAAAGAGGTTTATGCTGCCGCTGACATCGAAGTTACCGATACGGCGGGAGTGGGAGAGATCAAAGCCCTCATAAATAGGATTTCGTATACCACTGAGAAGGTTTCCGCGCAGGATGGGTTTGACGGAATATTTGTCGTCCTTCCAGAAACTCTTGTCACTCCATTGGTATTCGTCATTCTCGGCATCGCCATATATGCCGATATAGGCACTGAAGCGGGTTTTTGGTGTCAACCCCGGACGGGCGGTACGGATATTGATAATACCGTTGAGAGCAGACGAACCGTACAAAACAGATGAGGCTCCCTTGATGACTTCTATCTGTTCGATGTTTTCTAGAGGTACGGTATTCCAGTTGATTTCTCCGGTCTTTGGATTCAGTGTGCTCATTCCGTCTACCAGAATCTGGCTGCGGGCACCTACTCCGTAAGTCCATCCGCTGCCGCCACGCATGGAAGGCTGTTTGTCCACTATATCCACACCGGGCAGCGTGCGGAGAGTAGAAGTGATATCCGTCGGGGCCTGACGGGCGATATCGCCCGCTTTCACCAAGTCCATGGATACGGTGACATTACTGAGTTTTTGCTCAAAGCGTCCGGCGCTTACCACTACCTCTTCCAGCAGCTTGGTACTTTCTTTCATGTACACGTCTTTAGTGATCACTTCACGTTTGCCGATAACAATGGGCATCAGAACGTCTTCATAACCGATATAGCTGAACACAAGGTCGACACCTCCCTCCGGAAGTTTGATTTCATACGCTCCGTTTATGTCGGACACGGTTCCTTGATTGCCGTGTAATTTGTACGTTACCGCTGCGCCAACCAAAGGTTCATTGGTATTGGCGTCATATATATGCCCTTTCAACGTTTGGGCAAAACTAGTCCCGAATCCGGCAAGGCAGATGAATAATGTCAGAATATATAGTTTCTTCATTGTTTCTGTAATTTATGTTTTTTTCTGGTGGAAAGTCTCATTCGTTTTTGTCTATCAGGTCGAGTCCCAAGTCCAGTTGGGTGATGATAGACCAGTTATCATACAGTGGACCTATATAGGAATTGTACAACATCGGACCGAAGTTAGGAATACCTTCCATCGCTGGCTGAAGATTGGGGATGAAGGCTATGAGAGGGCTCAGTGCTTCCCTGTTCAGATAGATATGCGTATGTCCGTTCTCCTTTTCTATCTGCATGGGGATGCCTTCCTTTATCCACGAGAAGAACATCTGAAAACTTTGGTGATCCATATTGGCGATCATAGATAATAAAGAGTTATCCAATGATTCGCTCACAATTCCCAGTAGAGTCTTCAGTAAGAAAGGATTAGATTTCAGGATAGCATCTGCAATGCCTGCTATCAGATGAGCATCGACCGTCTGTCCCTGCCCTTGCATGGTCAGGCTGATAATACCCGGAAGGTTTAGTTTGACATAGAGAAGGTCATTTTTCAGATACCAGAAAGCCAGTCCCCGGGGAGACTTTGCATAATTGCGTCCCTGAGTTGCGTCAGTAATGTCATCGGCAGACAATGTATTGAACATTAACTTCATCATGATGAAATTAATGAGTTGTTGCTGGGATGCGGGATTATCCATGTCGATTTCGCTGAACTTCTGTTCCCCCAATTGCAGTTCGTCCGATGTATATTCGGCCGTAATGTTTCCGTCGGATTCCAAAGTGACACTTTTGAGTAATTGCGGTAAGAGGTATCCTCCCATGCCTTTTATAATAACGGATACGGTTGCGTACAAACTTCCCGCATCCTTTACCATCTCTAAATCCATGTCGGTATAGAGGGCTGCTGTCAGTATCTGATTGTCCGACTCTCCCCATTCATATTCGCCGGTTGTCTGATTGCGTACGACATCTTTTCCTCTGCCGCGTGTCAGTTCGCTCATCTGATAAGTTTTTATCCATTGATTTTGCGGTATCGTTACATTCAAATCCAGTTTCATCGTTTTCGGAGTAATGGAGCCGGCGTATTTCACAGTTGCTCCCGCGCACGAAACTGTTTCTCCGCTGAACGTATAGTTGTCTTCCTGCTCTGATAAGTTTATCCGGAATGATGTCTCTTTTTCTCCCGGAATGATATCGTTTAATGTCAATGTTCCTTTTTTACTGTCTTCCGTCTGAAAGTTGACGGTTTTTCCGATTAACTTTTCTCCGCTGTAGGTCAGGTCCAGAGTGGATGGTTTGATATACGAGCCATATTCCTGGCTGAGTTCTCCCGGCCAGAACAGCTTGTCATTGTAGGTTTCTTCGCAAGATGCAAGGAAGAATGTTGTACAAGCTACATAAAATAGTTTTCGTAATGTTTTCATTCTCTTTTTTGTTTTTATTTCAACGTATTTATTAAAACATTGCAAATGTCGGTTAATATTGTTTCTACATCAAGCTCTATTCTTGGTATTCGATGTTCTATTTTAACTATTTTATATGCACGTGTATTTGAATAGATAATTGTAATGTTCTCTTTTAAATAATAGATGTTCTGTTTTTCATATTTTAATAAAGGACTTGGAGGAAATTCGAATGGAAAAAGATATCTTTGTGGAACTAAATTTCTTAATTATGATCATAGATGATGCTCTTCCCAAGTTTGACCTTCCGGTCGATTTTGTTACAGATGACAGCATAACCGGCGATATTCTGAATCAATACGGTCGTTTTCCCTGCCATATAAAGGCGGGAGTCTTTGTTCTTTGCACGCGGGGAACTGTACGTGCCACTATCAACCTGTCCGAGTATACCATTACCCATAATGACTTTGTGACTGTCCTCCCCGGATCATTCATACAGATTCACGAAGTATCTTCGGATACCCGTGTTTGCTTTGCGGGCTTTTCTTCGGAATTTATCTCCCGTGTGAGCTATGTAGAGACTTATCTGGATTTTCTCCCTATGATTTTGGACAACCCTATTATGACATTACAGGAAGAGGTAGCGCAATTATACCGAAACGCTTTCAGCCTGCTTATCCGTGCCTATTCTTTACCGAACACACTGGATAACAAAGAGATATTAATGTCTATTTTTACTATATTCTTTCAGGGGGTGGGTGAGTTGTATAAACGCTGTAAGCCGACTACCAACGAACCTATCAAGCGGGAACATGAACTTTATCGCCAGTTTATCCAGTTGCTGATGACTCACTATACGCAGGAACACGAAGTTTCTTTTTATGCGAAGAAGTGCGGAGTGACTCCGGCTCACTTTTCCGGTGCTATCCGTAAAGCCAGCGGGCATAGCCCTTTGGCGATTATTACGGGAATTATTATCATGAATGCCAAGGCACAATTGAAGTCAACCCGATTGCCTGTAAAGGAAATTGCTTTTTCATTAGGATTTAATAATCTTTCCTTTTTCAATAAATATTTTCGTAAACATGTGGAAATGACTCCACAGGAATATCGGGAATGTTAATGGATGACGGTAGTCAGACCGATGATGAATGGGGATGCTCCGGAGGATGGTAAAACAGCAGTTTACCGTTGAAATAAGTCCTTTGGTCGATTATATTTGTGGAGATGAAGCAGCGATTCTATCTTTGTATCAGTAATTTGGAACAATGGAGCATGGAAAGACTGCGTAAACAACAATTGCTGGAGCAGAGCATTTATGGGGCTATTTGGATTGTTATTTTTCTTCTCCCATTGATAGGAGGATACTTTGCCGTCAGTGGTGGACTTGAAAAAGAAGAAATCCGTGTAATTGTTTATGATTCGTGGTTGAGCATTCTTCCTTTTTTCGTATTGTTTCTGTTGAATAATTATGGATTAGTTCCGTATTTCCTGTTTAAGAAAAAGTACTGGTATTATATTATTTCTTTGGTTTTTCTAATCTCTACTGCTTGTTGGGTTATTCCTGATCCCTCTATGGAGCGTTTTCCAAAGGAATTCAGATATGGCGATCTTCGCAAGGGTGAAGGAAAAATCCAGAGAGACCAGATTATTAAGATGAGAGAGAAGGCTCGGCAGGAAGAGTCTGTTCATTGGGAAACGCCTAGGGCAAACGATCCGGCTTTGGAAAAAATGCAACGACCGGTCGGCTTCCCTAAACTGACCCTTTATCCCATTCCTCCCTTCACCATCCGTTACCTTATTCATTGTGTAATTGCCTTTTTGATGGTAGGGTTTAATATTGCTGTCAAGCTGTTTTTTAAATCCTTTCGTGATGAGGAAATGCTGAAAGAACTGGAGCACCAGCGTTTACAGTCGGAATTGCAGTATCTGAAGTATCAGATAAATCCGCATTTCTTTATGAATACACTGAATAATATCCATGCACTAGTGGATATTGATACGGGAAAGGCTAAGAGTACGATTGTAGAACTTTCTAAACTTATGCGCTATGTGCTTTACGAGGCCAGTAATAAAACCATTCTGCTATTGCGCGAGGTTCAGTTTCTGGAGAATTATGTCACTTTGATGAGCTTGCGTTATCCAGAGAAAGTTTCTATTGAAAAGAATTTCCCTCTTGAAGTGCCCGAAGTTCAAATTCCTCCTTTACTTTTTATTTCTTTTGTGGAGAATGCCTTTAAACATGGAGTGAGCTATAGGAAAGAGTCATTTGTCCATGTTGTAATGCAACTGGAAGAAGGAAACCGTCTTGCTTTCAGATGTACCAATAGTACGGGGACTTCGTCTGACGAGCAGCATCACGGCATCGGTTTGGAGAATATACGCAAACGGTTGCGGCTGTTGTTTGGCAATGACTACACCCTCTCCATTACTGAGGAAGATGATAAATTTGATGTATTACTTATTATACCTTTATTATAATGAAATGTATAGCGATTGATGACGAGCCTTTAGCATTGAAGCAATTAACGGATTATATATCCCGTGTCCCTTTTCTATCTTTAGTCAAGTCCTGTCAGGATGCTTTTGAGGCGATGAAGGTGTTGGCAGACGAAGAGATAGACTTGATATTTGTGGATATCAATATGCCCGATTTGAATGGACTGGATTTTATCCGCTCTTTAATCAGCCGTCCGATGGTGATCTTTACTACTGCTTATTCTGAATATGCGGTAGACGGTTTCAAACTGGATGCTGTCGATTATCTGTTGAAGCCGTTTGAATTTCAGGATTTGCTGAAAGCAGCGGATAAGGCGCGAAAACAGTACGAATACCGGCTATTGGAACAGCAGGGAGAACTGGGAAATAGTTCGCAGATCAAAGGAGATTCCTTGTTTGTAAAGAGTGACTACAAAGTGGTGCGCATTGATGTGAAAAACATCCGGTATATTGAAGGGATGAGCGAATACGTGCGTATCTGTATAGAAGGAGAGGATAAACCGGTCATAACCCTTGCCAGTCTTCAAAAAATGGAAGAACGGCTTCCAACGTATTTTATGCGGGTACATCGTTCTTACATTGTCAATCTGCGTAAGATAACCGAAGTTTCCCGGCTTCGTATCATCTTTGATAAAAATACATATATTCCTGTTGGTGATAATTATAAGGAGAGATTTTCGGAACATATCAGCAAGTTGAGTTTCTCTTAAGTATTTGGCTATTTACAGTATACAAGAGAACATCATTAAACATAAAAGCTCCGGAAGTAATCTTAACTTCCGGAGCTTTTATGTTTAAATAAGAGTGAATCTTTATTTGATACCTAGTTTCTTTGCAATTTCTTTAGGAAGTGCATCTTTGTGTACCAGGATATTCATTGTTTTGTAAGCAACGAATGCTTTGGATGCATACCAGATGCCTTTGTACTTACCACTTGTACCCCAAGAGTTCTTTACCATAAAGTATTCTTTTCCATTCTGATCTTTGGCGATACCGTAGATTACCATTCCGTGGTCATCTGTAGTTTCCCAGTTGTCGAAAGCTGTCTGGCGCATTTCCTGAGTGATTTCCATTTCCGGAAGCGGTTTGGAAGTCAGTTCTTTGCGTTTATCGGCAGCAGTCAGACCTGTCCAGCGAGCCATATCCGAGCCGGTAAGTTCTGCTCCTTTGGCAGCATCCGGCATTACGGCAACACCGTCACGGGTGAAACCTTGTTCGCTGACGTCACTACCCCATGCGAATGTATATCCTTGCTTTACAGCGTTGTCCATTACAGCCATGAACTCGTCGAGCGGAAGATTGTAGGACAAACCATTACGCCAGTTGTCCTGAATCTCGATAGCGAATTGAGAATAGAAAGGATGGTGTGTATATGAAGTTAGTGACACATAATCTTCAGCTTTCAGTCCGAGCGATTCAGCGAAAGTCTTCGGAGTATATTCCTTGCCTTTGTAAGTGAAGTTCTCCGGGCACGTTCCCAAATAAGTATCGTAGATGGCGCTAAGACCTTTCTTCCATACCGGAGTCAGTTTAGTGAGTTTACCTTTGGCGATCGCATTGATGTATCCTTCTGCAACAGCGTCCAGTTCATTGTGTACCGGCAGTGTATCACCATACATGATACCCGGCATTGCTTCTTGCGGAACCAGTCCGTAATTCTTCATACAATAGATGATGTCATAGAAACTTCCGCCGGGAGAGAAAGAACTGTCGCCATGATAGCGTACATAGTTTGTTCCGCGGTCTTCCATTGTTTTGTGTACAACGAACATTTCCGAAAGGTCGTATTCACCTTTACCCAAACGTAGTAGTTCTGATTCCAGGAATCCCAAAGCAGAGAAACTCCAGCAAGTACTTGAACGATTCTGGTTCTTGATAGAAGTAATCGGATTTTCTTTCACTGTTGTGAAAACGAAGCCCTCTTCGGGTTTTGCGTCTTGTGCCATTGCGCTCAGGCTGAACAAGCCTAAGGCAGCGATAAGGATACTCTTTTTCATTCTGATGAAATTAATATTAAATTGTTTTGGTTACAAAGATATGGATTCCTTGGGGGAATTCCATATTCTTGCATAGATTTTGCATAAAAAAAGAGTAGAAAATGCTGTATCCCACCTTCTCTACTATACAAAAAGAGGAAAAGGCAATCGTATGTGATCACCTTTTCCTCTTTCTACATTTATTTTATTTTGATTCCGAGACTTTCTAAATCATCGAGAGTAACAGTATAATTCTCTCTGCTTTTCATCCGTTTCATTACTAACTGTCCGACTTGTTCGGCATCCCTTTTCTCCATGAAAGGTTTTTTACCGGAAATACAGGGTATGAAAGGCTGAAAAATCGTTATATGATTGTTGTGAGATATTTGATAGCCATATCCTCCGTTTACCTCAATCACTTCCATTGAAAAAGAAGGATCAGAAGAATCTGTATTAGAAAAAGATGCTTTGGAAAAAGACAGACAAGCGATTACTGTCAATATTCCTGCAACAGAGCATCCGAGTATCTTTTTCTTAGTCATTCTCTTCCCATTCATATGGATGTAACTCCCATGTATCGTCATAATAATAGCTGCTACTGCCTCCGGTAGTGATAATACCTCGTCTGCCGGTAGCGAAACAAACCGCTTTGATGCGTGAACTTCCTTTGAAAGGAGTGTAGTCAAAACCATCTTCCGTTTCACTGCTGCGCCATAAGTCTTTAGCAGGATCGTATATCCAGTAATTACTTCGGAAGCTACCGGAGGCTGTTTGTCCTAAAGTGATATATGCCTGATCGTCTATAATAAAAGCACAGCCGTAGGTGCGGGTGATTGATTTGTAATCGTCATCGTAGTCGTCACTGCTCTGGTCTGTAATGTCACGGAGACGTACCCATTTGTTCTCTTCACTTTTGCTGGGATCGAACTTCCAGAAGTCATCGACATCCTTACCATTGTTTGTTCCTCCGACAATGTAGGCGACATTATCGATAATAAAGGAGAGTCCGCCGGTTCTTTTCTGACCGCCGAATCCGTTGACGATAGTCCATTGGCTGCCGGAAGCGGCTGTCGGATCAAAGCGGTAAAAGTCCTTGGTCTGTTTATCATCTTTAGACTGACCGGTGCCTACATAACCGTAATTACCGATAGCGAAGGCTATGGCGTTGATCCGGGCATCTCCAGGGTAGTCATCCATCTGTTTCCAGGTGTCCGTTGCCGGTTCATATTCCCATGTATCTTTTAAATATGCATATCCTCCGGTATGTAGTGGATCGTCATCTCTGTATACGGTATATCCCGTAGTCACATATCCTTTGGAGTTGATCGCAAATCCGACAGCCCCGTTCCGGGCCGCCGCCTCTTCGGGAAGGTCGGCACATTGCGTCCACCAATCGTTATCGATATTATATTCCCAACAGTCTCTTTCCCGCTGGTCTTTTCCCCGATATCCACCGCACAAATATCCCCGGTTATCTATCACAAATCCGGCTGCGTCCTCCCTTGCCCTTCCGTCGAAATCAGAACGGCGATACCACACACCTAATGTGTCGTCATCATCATCTGAACATGAGAACATGGATAGCATAGCTATTGATACTAATAACAGTTGTAGTTTTTTCATTATTTCCATTCGTTTTATTACGTTTTAAACTTGGGGCAAATGTAGCTATCAATGCGGTTGAAGAAAAAAGATATCGACAAATAGCCCTATTTTCTCTATCGAACAAAACCGAGTCTATAAATAGCGGGAAATAGTCGATTAATTTTGGGGATGCTTTCCTAAAGGGGTTCCTTTGCAACTCAAAAATAATATTCATTATGAGACTATTAATTACACTTTTTTATTCATTACTCTTATTTTGTACAATATTCTCCTGTAGGGATGAATCTTCTTCCATTGGAAGTAAATGGGTAGAGAGTTCTTTTATAAATGTAGTGACAGATACGTGTATGGTGACTCTGAGCACATTATTAGCCGACTCGCTGGCAACTTCGGGAGATACGATCTGCCAGATCGGGCGATTTAAGGATGCTCTTTACGGAGAAATAAAAACTTCGTTTTATGCAGAATATCAAGTACCTTCTCACTCACTTAATGAGACTACTGACTATCAGTTTGACTCTATCACGTTCAAATGGTATACTTCCGGGGATTATCTGGGGGATACGCTGGTCTATCATCGTATTGACTTATATAGTTTATCGCAAGGACTCTCTCTGGAAGATAACGGTTACCTGTTTAATAAGACCAACGTTAGCTATAATCAGAATAATCATCTTGGTTCTGTCTCTATACGTCCTACACCCGGCTATCGGAACGAGTTGCATGAAACGCGCCTGCCTGACGAATGGGGAAAGAAGTGGTTTAATTTAATGCTGGAAGATGATGAATGTATGGAGTCTCAGGAGCGTTTCCGGGCTTTCTTCAAAGGAATAGCTTTTATTCCCGATGAAAACGGGACGTGCATCAACGGCTTTCAGGTGAACGATTCGAGTTTTTGTATTACCCTTTATTATCATGAACTGAAAGAGAAGCCTACGGAACAGACCTTAGTGTTCAATGCCAGCACTTCACTGAACTACACCAAGGTGGAACATGACCGTACTAATACTCCTTTGGAGAATCTCAAGGCAGGAACAGATTATGAACTGCCTTCTTCCGAGAGCGAACATCAGGTGTATCTGCAAGGACTGACTGGTATGTATATCAATGTCGAATTTCCTTATCTGAATAATCTGAATCAGACCGGAAGGCTTGTTTCCATTGAAAGCGCAGTACTCAAGCTATATCCTATCAAAGGTACGTATAACGGAAAGTATCCATTGCCGAAATCGTTGTCTCTCTATACGGCAGACCAGAATAACGCCACTCAGAGTGTCATTACTGATATCTCGGGAAATACCGTGCAAACGGGAAGTTTGGTGGAGGATAATATCTATTATGAAGATACTCACTATTCGTTTGATATCACCTCGTTTATTCAGAATAATCTGGGGACAGCGGGGGAGAGCCGTGAGAAACTGCAAATATTCCTCTCTGACAATGCTTTTTATAATACCGTTCAGGGAGTAGTGCTGGGAGATAGCAAACACCCTGTGAATGACCATGATAATAATGTATCACTCACTATTTATTATAAGACATATACGAAATGAAAAGAAGAGTTTTATCTATCCTTATACTAGGTGCGAACTTATTGAATGTGGCTGCCCAAAATATGACGAGTTCGCCGGTTTCCATGTTCGGACTCGGCGAATTGTCTACCGGAGAAGGCGGAATTTATTCAGGCTTGGGGGGAGTTGGTATTGCATTGCGTGGAGAAAATGTGATTAATGATGCCAATCCGGCTTCTTTAACGGGATTATTGCCGCAGTATTTCTTTTTCGATTTGGGTGTCAGCGGGTCTTATCTGAAATATTCACAGTCAGGAGCGAGCAATCATTCTCTTAATGGCAATCTTAATAATTTGGCTGTTGGATTCCGTATAGCTCCCCGTTGGTATGGAGCTATTTTTATGGCTCCTGTCAGTAGTGTAGGGTATGCCATATCGCTTGATCAGGATGTGGCGGGTACGGACGGAAGTACGGTGACTTCACTTTTTCAAGGTGAGGGAGGGGTATCCAAAATGGGCATCAGTGTTGCGCACGAACTGTGGAAAGGGCTTTCACTGGGTACAAACTTTTCTTATGTGGGAGGAAGTATTTCACAAACAGAAACTCAAGGGAGTGCAACAGAAAGTAATAGTTCGCATAAACATACGATTTATGCCGATTTCGGATTACAGTATACCTATAAGCTGGATCATTACCGTTCGGTGGTGGCAGGAGTCGTATATGGATATTCTCAAGACTTGATGCAGGATAATGATCATGCGGTGAGCAGTAGCAGTTCCAGCGGAAACATTGAAGAAAAAGGAAAAAAGTATCGCACTTGTTTGCCGCAGTTTATCGGCTTCGGAGCGTCTTATACTACGTTGCGCTGGATGGCTTCCATCGACTATAAATTTGTTGACTGGAGCCGGCTGGAGTCTTCGCATTCCAGTATAAGTTTTCGTAATCAACATCGTTTGATGCTGGGAGGCAGCTATACATTGGGAAATCCTTATAGTAAACCGGTACGTTTATTGCTAGGAGCAGGTATGGGCAACTCATATATTTCAGTGCATGATAAGACGACAACGAATTATTATCTGAGTACCGGACTTAATTTTGAGTTTCGTAGCCGCAGTACGCTTTCTTTAGGAGTGAAATATACAGATCAACTGAAGGTGAATTCGGGGAGATTTAAAGAGCAGAAACTTTCTTTTTTTCTGAATCTGACTTTCTCGGAAAAGACTTATAAGGCAAAATTGAAGTAACTGGCGGGGTACTTTCTTTATTTGGCGGATAGGGAGATCATTTATAATATAGAGGTAGGTGTGTTGATGGAAACAAGAAATGTGATTGTAATCTATTGAATAATAGATTTTTGAAGAAGGAGAGTATGACAATGGGTAACGATGTAGAAACGAGCAAACTTCTTTAGTCTGCTGTGCTTTGCCATTGCTTCAAATAACTTTCGCACAAAGATAATGCATATTTTTTATAGAATATACTTACTACTAAGTAAATTTGATTATATTTGCATCATGAATGATACAAGAAGTGAAATAATACGGTTAGGAAGTGAATTAATTCGCTCTATAGGCTACAATTCTTTTAGCTACGCTGACATATCTAAAGCGTTGAATATAAAGAATGCAGCTATCCATTATTATTTCCCTTCAAAGTCGGATTTGGGAGTGGAGATAATAAGGAGGAATCTTAATGCTTTCAACGAGTTAACTAAAACTTGGGAAAGCTTAGATTATAAATTGCAGTTTTCTAATTACATCCATATGCACGATAGTTTTATTGATAATCACTGGGTTTGCATAGTCGGCTCACTTTCTCCATCTTATGACACTTTACCTGAAAACATGCAGAAAGAGTTGAAGGGATTGGTAACTACAATTCTAAAATGGCTTACAACATTATTAGACAATGGACTAAAAACTAATGTTTTTTCATTTACAGAAACGCCAAGAACAAAGGCATACATGGTTCATTCTGCATTATTATCTTCCTTGCAAATGAATAAAGTCTTAAAAAATGACGTATATAAGTCTATACAGGAAGGACTATTGAATATCTAATATTTTTTTAGCTAAAAACTTACTTACTAATAAGTATATAAATTTATAAAGATGAGAAAGATTGATTTTTTAAAAGAGCAAATTATTGAATCGAGGAATTTTGTAAATCGTTTGATTTCCGAAATTCCGCAAGATTTATGGTACACAATTCCTCAAAGTACAGATTCTAACTTTGCTTGGCAAATTGGGCACTTGATGATTAGTCAAAACTTCCATGCTATTACATGTATTACTGGAAGAAATACTAAAATCACTGAATTAATACCTATTGTTGATTATGTAAAGATATTCAACGGTATGGGAACTTTGCATAGGTCAGTAGAAAAGGACTTAATTCCAGCATATAAGTTAAAAGAACAGTTCGATGCTATTAACGAAATATGTATAGATAATTTAACGCAATTAAATGATGATATATTATTCGAGCAATTAGAGCCTATTCCATTTAAACATCCAATAGCTAATAATAAGTATGAAGCTTTATCATGGTGTTTTAAGCATGAAATGTGGCATAGTGCTGAGATGGAAGCTATCAAAGTAGCTTTAAACTATCCAACAGTATGGTTAGAAAAATAGAGTTCTAAAATAAGCTCAACATAGCAAAATCATTCTGCATAAAACAAATTATTTAATCAGATAATTAATATCAACATTAAAATTTTATGCGTATGAATGAATTATTAGGTATGAGGTTTTTAAGACTATTGTCTGAAACATCGCAAGAAGTAACTAATGAAGAAATGCAAAATGCTTATGAGGAATTTCTTGAATATATCGAAAATGTGAGCAATGGTACAGATTATTCTGTTATCTACCGCACATTGACAGCTACCCGTATCGAGATAGCTTCACTTAGAACAACACCTCTTTATGGGCAGGGGGAAAAATGCGTTTAAAAAACTGTTTTCACAAAAGGCATTGGCAATTATCAATGCAGAACTGGAGCTATTGAAACTTAAAATTCAACATCCTGAACTGTTTCATTTGGAAACCTTACCCACATTTGAATCGTCTTTATCGGTCATACCTAAGTTCCAATATCTTGGAATTATGGGTATGACCGAAATTCTTTCAGCCCTAATGTTATTAGGTGGTATTGTCGATAATGCAGGAAAGAAACCATCTATCATTGCAATTTCAGAAGTCTTTGAACGGGCTTTTGGATTTAGTTTTAACGGTATCTATGACCGTCAGAGCGAACTTTTCAAACGCAAACCATACAATCTCACCAAGACACTGGATGCTTTAAAAGCAGTTCTTATTAAAGAATACAAGAAACGACAAGCAGAAGCACTGAAAAACAAAGATGAAAAAAGATGATTTTGTAATGGATTGATAAATAACTGTTTGCATTTATGATGTAGAGGGGTCAACACCGGACTCCTCTATTTTTATTTCCGTATTCTGCCGAATTTTGCTTTATCAATCGATTGAACACAATAATGTTAAACTAAAAAATGAAGCAAAATGTATATAGATAACGAAAACTTCGACAAGTGGATGGAACAGCTATCGAAGAAGCTCTCCGAAATCGGACAAGACCTGAAATCCCTTATCAATACCGACAAGGTACTGGATGAAAATGATAAGATACTCGACAATCAGGATTTAGCTTTTCTGCTAAAAGTATCTTTCCGAACCCTGCAACGGTATCGGGCAAGTGGCAAACTTCCTTACTTTACGATAAGTCATAAGACCTATTATCGGGCAGCCGACATCCGGGCATTTATTCAAGAAAATGCCGATAGTAAGACCTACGAACGGTTCAAAAAGGAAAATCAGCTTGATAAGCAAACCGAAGCAAAACAAGGTGGGTAATATTACCGCCTGATGAAGTGCTAACAATCCCCATTTAGTAGAAACCGCCTCGCCCTATGGCTCGGCTCATTTCGCTAAATGAAGCAAGAGGGAACTGGACTTTGTCCTGTTCTCCCTCTTGCCCTGCGGGGCAAAGCCTTCGGCTTTAATTAGTTACGTTCGTAACCGTTTATAACAGTGATTATAAGCTAAAAATGTATTCCGCTTATAATCAACTGAATGAATCTCACTTTCCTTATAAAAAAGTTATAATCATGGATAAGACCAATAATATATCCACACTTACCACCATCGGGATAGACCGACAGACGGGTAAGTTAATAGATAAGCTCTGTAAACGCTATTCGCTGAAAAAAGGGGAAATAGTCCGTTTGGCATTTGTCTATATCGATAAAGCGTGTATCAACCCATCGGAAGCACCGGAATCCGTAAAATCGGAACTGGCGAAAATAAACAAACGGCAGGACGATATAATCCGCTTCATCCGTCACTACGAGGAAGAACAACTGAACCCCATGATACGAGCCGCCAATTCTATTGCTGTTCGCTTCGATGCTATCGGCAAGGAATTGGAAAACCTTATCCTTTCACAACTGGCAGCCAGTCAAGAAAGGCAAACAGCCGTACTGCAAAAGGTAAGTGAACAGTTCGGTAAGCACGCCGATGTAATCAACCAGCAGGGGAAACAACTCACCGCCCTGTATCAGATACACCAACGGGATTATAAAAAAATGTTCCAACTGATACAACTCTATTCGGAGTTATCAACTTGTGGCGTGATGGACGGCAAACGGAAAGAGAACCTAAAAGCGGAAATCGTCAATTTGATAAATACATAGAACCATGCACATAGATTTTGCTCCGCCATCAAGAGGAACATATAACAATGCAGGTAGTAGTCGCCAATTAGCTTCATATATGGAGCATGAAGATTTGGAACGGATGGAAAAGGGTATCTATACCGATGGCTTTTTCGACCTGACGGATGATAATATCTACAAATCAAAGGTCATAAAAGATATAGATACCAATATCGGGCAACTCTTGAAAACGGATGCTAAGTTTTACGCTATCCATGTCAGCCCATCGGAAAACGAACTTCGGGCAATGGGGAACACTGAACAGGAGAAAGCCGAAGCCATGAAACGGTATATCCGGGAAGTATTTATTCCTGAATATGCCAAGAACTTCAACAAAGGGCTATCTGAAGCGGATATAAAGTTTTACGGGAAGATACATTTTGACCGTAGCCGTTCCGACAACGAACTAAATATGCACTGCCATTTGATTGTCAGCCATAAAGACCAAACCAACAAAAAGAAGCTATCACCGCTTACCAACCACAAGAACACCAAGAACGGGGTAATCAAAGGTGGTTTTGACCGTGTGAACCTGTTCCAGCAGGCAGAGCAAGGATTTGATAAACTGTTCGGCTATAACCGCCAATTATCCGAATCCTTTGAGTATTCCAACACGATGAAGAACGGAAGCATTGACGATAAACTGAGAATGCAGGAGCAGGAATTGAAAGAGCCAAAACAATATTTTACTGGTGAAAAGAAAAAAGATGTATTCCAATCCAGTGAAAAAGAAAACAATATTTCTTGCAACCTTGATAGCAAGGCAGATGAAAAACATTTTTACAACCAGCAAAATAACGGTAGTGGCGATTCTCTATCATCTATCTTCTCATTGGGAGAGAGCAATAATTACGATGTAACATCGGCAGAGGAATTACAAGCACAGAAACGTAAAAAGAAAAAGAAGAAAGGAATTAGACGATGACTGAATATGAAGAACTAAGAGCCGATATAGACTGCTACTTAATGGAGCGTTTTAAGTATCGCAAATCGCTTGTATGGCTGACAGTGGATAATGTAATAGTTACTCGAAGAAACAGCCGGGTAGATTTGTATTTGCGTATTAGAAAGGTTAAAAGCCGTTTTCCACCTGATTGCCTGATTATTGCCCGATTGAGTTTTAGCAAAGAACGGATAGGGAACGGAACGCACTTTCTTAGTTTTTTGACCGGAGTAGCCCGGAAATATGGTTTCAATTATATCGGCATTGAATGTGCCAACGACAAAAGCGGAGCATTTGCCAAGAAATTAGGCTTTTATTCCATAGATGAGGAGAATTACGCAATAGCAGTAATCAATCTAATATCTTATTTTTCAATGGAATAATCTTAATTAATCCTTTCTTTATCTGAACACAAAGGTATATTCCAAGAATAAAACAGCAACACCGAGCCGCAAGCGGTTTTTGAAAATTTCTTCCTTTTTCGTTCCGAAAAAGAGTAAATTTCCAAAAAGTGTTGCCTTATTTATTCTTTCCATATAGGAGATGTTTATCAGAGAAAAAAAGGAAAAAATATGTTGGTTGGGGTATTCTAAGATACAAAGCTTATGATATGCTTTGTCCTTAATAGTTAATTTGTTACATTTGCAAAATAAAATATAATAGACATGAAGGTATTTATTAGTTGGTCTGGAAACAAAAGCCACAAAGTTGCGCTCGTATTTAGAGATTGGCTTCCATCGGTGATACAATCCATTGAACCATATGTGTCATCAGAAGATATTGATAAGGGTGCAAGGTGGAGTACTGATATAGCAAAAGAATTGGAAGATTCTACTTTTGGTATTTTATGTGTTACAAAAGAAAACTTGGAAGCTCCTTGGTTGTCTTTTGAAGCTGGTGCTTTATCTAAAACAATGGATAAAGCATTTGTAAGTCCATTTCTTTTTGACATTAAGCGTTCAGAAGTAAAAGGTCCAATTTTGCAATTTCAATCAACAATATTTCAAAAGGAAGATATTAAAAAATTATTATGCACGCTGAATAAAGCCTGTGGAGATGGAAATATTACAGAAGTACGATTGGATAAAGCGTTTGAAGTTTGGTTTCCGACTTTAGAGGAAGAATTAAACAAAATAAAAGAGGTAAAGGAAGACCCCAACAGCACTCAAGATAAAAATACTACATTATCCCATTCCGCTGAAATACTGGAGGAAATTTTAGATTTATCAAGGAATAATCAAAAGTTATTAAGAAATCCTGATACAAAAACATATGAAAGCATTGAAGAACTAAAGAAACTTGCACAAGAACAAGTCAATAGACTTGAAAGAAATTCTGAAATGGATATGAGAAGAGTCTCTCGCAAGTTTCAACCTATGTTTTTGGATGAGTTGATGCATATAAGCATGAGGGATGGTAAAAAACCATATGGATTTCTTATTGCATTGAGTTTTTTTAGACAAGATTTCCCTTGGCTATATGATGCGGGAAAAGATCTTTTAGATGTTTTGAAATCGAGAGCTGGAAAAGAGACTAAACAAGAAGCTATTTGTAATTTCAAAGAAATGATGGAGTTTACATTTCAACATCCTATGATGAGGGAAATGTATTGTAACAGAAAAGAATATATGATGTACATGAAAGAAATTCCGTATGTTTTATTACGATATATTGATGAAATAAGTACTACAATATAATTATAAGCCCATGACTGAAAAAATCATGGGCTTAATTATTATAAATGCAATACATCTAATTCATATTTCCCTTCAATTCGTTCTGCAAGCTTCGTCATATCCTCATTGATTTTGGTACGGGTTATGTCCGCATAGATTTGAGTAGTGGAAATACTTCGATGTCCCAATGTCTGGCTAATCGTTTCTATTGGAACACCCATTGAAAGACAAAGGGTTGCATAGCTATGCCTTGCCATGTGATAGGTAAGCCGTTTATCGATATTGGCTGCTTTGGCTATCTTTTTCAATTGAATATCAGCATTTTCTATTGTGCATAACCTAAAAACCTTTCCATTAAGCCCGGCAAAAGCTGTATTCCGGTATTTCTCAATAAACCGTAACGGAATATCAAGTAGGGGAATGTAGGAAGTAGTTCCGGTCTTTTGGCGATTTAAAACAATCCACTGTTTGCCATCTTCTTGCCGTACAATATTATCATGCCGTAAGTTCTTTAAATCCACGTAGGCAAGCCCCGTGAATGTCGAAAACAGAAACATATCACGGATAAAATTGGCACTCTCATGTTTCATATCTGTTTGCATCAACCGTTCTATCTCATCCATTGATAGCCATTTCCTTGTAATGGTTATCCGCTGCGGACGATAGCCAAAGAACGGGTCTTGATACATCAAACCTTTGTTTAAGGCTCTCATTACAACCCTGCGCAATGGTTTTATGGTATTGTTGGTTGTGCTTGCGCTTAATTGCAAATTGACTTTTAGATAGTAAACATACGATTCTATAAAATCAAAATCGACTTGGGTAAACGGAATGTCCGTTACCCCGTATTTGTACCCTAAAAACTCTTTCAAAAGTTGATAAGAACGATAAAGATGTGTATAAGTGGTCTTTACTATCAAAATGCCGACAGACTGCCGTTTCTCTTCAATCAAGGCTGCGAACTCCTGTATGAGACTGTTTTGTTTAATTCCAATTCCTTTGATAGCGTTTTTCAAGATTTCAGCAGTAATGTAGCTTTTGTTTTCCAGTAAGGTTTTATAGTGGCGGACAAGTTCAGCCCGATAGTTTTCTATCCGTTTGTTGATGTTTGTTTCTTCCTTTGATTTGCCTATGGCTATTCCCTGTTTAGCATCCCATTTTTCAGGGGATAACTCTAAACCCGTGCTGAAAGCCGAGCTTTTCCCGTCCACGCTGATACGCCCCATGACAGGACAATTACCTGATTTTTTCTTTTTGCTGGTATTCAGGTAAAAGAGTATAGCGAAAGTGCTTCTATTGTTTTGCATAATATCTACATTTTGGATTGTTAAAAGTTGAATTTAGTGGCAAGACGTGTAGATAGCTGCTGCATATCGTTGCCTATCTTCTCATTGTTAAGACGTGCGTAGCGTTGGGTTGTTTCAATATGCTTGTGCCCTAACATCCGGCTGACACTTTCAATCGGAACACCTTGTGAAAGGCAAATTTGGGAAGCAAACGTGTACCTTGCCATGTGGTAGGATAATACCCGGTTGATACCACAGTTTCTTGCAATTCGTTTTAAGCCAACATTCACCTGTCCTAAACTCATGTGCGGAAATACTTTTCCATCGGGAGCCAGCCCCTTGTAATACTCCATGATTCGGATAGGGATGTTCAATAGTTTTACATTAAACTCCGTATGTGATTTTTGCCTGTTGGCTGAAATCCACAAACTGCCATCATCTTCGGTAATAATATCTTTCCAAGAGAGTTTATGCACGTCTGCATAAGCCAATCCGGTAAAGGTCGAGAACAGGAACATATCACGGATAAACCGTTGTGTGCCTGATTTAAGGGGAGTTTTCATTAACAAGTCCAGTTCGTCATTGGTAAGCGACTTGTTTTTAAGTTCCGTCTTTTCCAATTCAAAACCGTCGAAAGGCGGATGGGTGATAATTCTTCGATGCAATGCCAAGCGTATGACCTTGTTTAGCAAGACAATCCGAGCCTTAACGGTTCTCGGCTTCATCTTGCGTTTTACACGGAAAAAGAAATTCAATGCTTCAATGAAAGGCAAATCTAACTCGGCAAGGGGAATATCCTCTACATGGTATTCTTCCCGAAGAAATTGTTTAAGCTGTTTGTAAAGGACTTCATACTGCTTGTAGGTAGATTGTGCCCTGTCAATGCCTATTCTCCCTTTGAAATCTTCCATCATTTCACCGAACAGGACAAGGAGCGTTTTTTGTGTTGTGGCAATTCCTTGAAAGGCGTTCTTCACTTCGATAGCGGTTACTTTTCCGGTTCGCTTTAAAATGTCCTTGTAGTGCGTGTGTATGGAGAGATTAATTTTATTAATCTCTCTGTTGAGTTCAACGGCAACACGGCTTTTGCCGATTGCCCGACCTGATTTTACACTCCAAAGCCGTTCTTCAATTTTCAGCTTTGAGCCGAATTGTGCGATGGTGTTGCCGATGATGATTTTTCCGATAATCGGAAAAACGGCATCGGGATTTGTTTCTGTTCTCTCCGTGTTGCCCTCTCGTTTGAGGTAAAAAGATACCTTTAGTTCGTTGTTCATAACGCTCACATTTTAAGTTCGTAAAATTACTTTCTTTGTGAGTTATCAGAACAATGTAAACCACAGACAAACAGTGCTATAACCAGACGTTTAACGTCATCAGTTTGCCGTATTTTTCGCCTCTTTTAATGGGTAACGGTTTAGAAACGGAAAGTTTGCTTTAATCCGCTTTTCCTTGCATTTTCGCTACTCGGCATCCAAAGACACTAAAAGACATATATTTCTATCAGTCAATCAATTACCCTCATTTTCTCTCTTTCTCCTTTTATAGTCCTTGTTTCAAAAGTAACTAAACTCTCCTCCTTCGGGAAGGAGGGGAATTTAGTTACTTTTGAAACACCTACCTCTATTATTTATTGCCTTTCGGTGTCACTACATAGTCTTCTTTTATAAACTCATCATAAACCCGTTTAGGATGATCGAATGCTGCGGTTCCATTCCTCTGTTCGTTGAAGTTTTCCCGGCGGAATTGTTTCAGCTTCAGGTTATCTTCGGCATATTCTCTTAACTTCTTATGTTCACGTCCATAGAGTGAACTTTCAGTAACATCAGAATCAAGCAGGCTTTCTTTAGGAGTAATAGTGGGCAGGAGCACTTGTTCCAATAGTCCACGATAGGCACCGTTATATTCACACCAGACAAGATCGTTGGCAACGAATATACGATAGAAGTACTTTGACCATGCGGTTTTGATTTCGATGGATTGAGCGTAAATCTCAATCGTTGCTTCTGAACCATACGCTTGGTCACGGATCACGACGGTCGTCCGACCGCTGATTTCTTCCTTCACGGAAGTTTGCCATTTGTCGGAATGCAGGATTTCCTCAATGAGTTCCGACAACTTTTCTTTAATTTCAAACTGTATTCTCATGGTGCTTGCCTGCGGGCAGGACTTTTTTTGAATTTCCTACTTAAAACAATTAAGCTAGCCTAAAGTTACATAGATTGAAGCAAAAAAACAAGATTTTGTTTGAATATTTACTATTTTTGCCAAACTATCTGCCTTTTTCGTTTGTTTTTATTATAATTATGCAACAAATAGCAAAAAAACAAGTTTATGCAGAATAAAGCCCGGAAGAATTATATTATTTATGTACTTATGCTCCTTCTGTTTGGAGGGTTGATTTATGTTGCTATTGAAGAGGGCGACAGGTTTTCACATCATGCTGCGAACACGTTAAACACGCTACAAGACGGGCCTTTTGCCATGTTTCTACAATTTATGCAAGATAATCTGCATCATCCGCTGACGACGTTACTTATTCAGATTATTGCCGTATTGTTGATGGTACGTCTTTTCGGCTATTTGTTTAGTCTTATCGGGCAACCGGGAGTGATTGGAGAAATCGTAGCAGGTATTGTCTTGGGGCCTTCTGTTTTGGGACTTTTTTTCCCGGAAGCTTTTCATTTCCTGTTCCCTGTCCATTCGCTGACCAATCTTGAATTGCTGAGTCAGGTCGGGCTGATCCTTTTCATGTTCGTTATCGGTATGGAACTGGACTTTAGTGTGCTGAAAAATAAGATAAATGAAACGCTGGTGATCAGTCATGCCGGTATTTTAGTACCTTTCTTTTTGGGTATCCTGTCTTCTTATTGGATTTACGAAACGTATGCCGCCGATCATACTCCTTTTCTGCCTTTTGCCTTGTTTATAGGCATCTCCATGAGTATTACCGCTTTCCCCGTGCTGGCGCGTATCATTCAGGAACGAAATATGACCAAAACTCCTTTGGGGACTCTTGCGATTGCTTCTGCAGCTAATGATGATGTGACTGCATGGTGTTTGCTGGCTGTTGTTATTGCTATTTCAAAGGCGGGTAGCTTTGCCAGTGCTCTCTATTCTGTGGGATTGGCTGTAGCGTATATTGCAGTCATGTTTTTGGTTGTGCGTCCGTTTTTGAAAAAGGTGGGAGAGGTGTATGCCAATAAGGAGGCGATCAATAAAACGTTTGTGGCATTTATCCTGCTGATTTTGATTATTTCTTCCTGTCTGACAGAGATTATCGGTATTCATGCTTTGTTTGGCGCATTCATGGCAGGAGTGGTGATGCCGTCGAATCTGGGTTTCCGAAAGGTGATGATGGAAAAGGTGGAAGACATTTCTTTGGTTTTTTTCCTGCCGTTATTCTTTGCTTTCACAGGTTTGCGTACGGAGATAGGTCTGATCAATAGTCCGGAGTTGTGGATGGTGTGTTTGCTGCTGGTGACAGTGGCCATAGTCGGTAAGCTCGGTGGCTGTGCCATAGCTGCCCGTCTGGTAGGTGAGTCATGGAAGGATAGTCTGACAGTGGGTACCTTAATGAATACGCGTGGATTGATGGAGCTGGTGGCATTGAATATTGGTTACGAAATGGGAGTTCTTCCCCCGTCTATTTTCGTAATTTTGGTCATTATGGCGCTAGTTACAACCTTTATGACCACTCCGCTGCTACATTTGGTCGAACGTTTCTTTGTACATCGGGAAGAAAAGTTATCTTTGAAGCGCAAACTTATATTTTGCTTTGGTCGTCCGGAGTCCGGGCGCAGTCTGCTTTCCATTTATGATTTGTTATTCGGGAAGCAGTTGAAGAAAGAACATGTGATTGCAGCGCATTATACAGTGGGTACGGATTTGAATCCGTTGGATGCCCAGCATTATGAAAGCGAAAGCTTTGCTTTACTCAACCAAAAAGCTGTCGAACTGAATATTCAGGTGGACAATCACTATCGGGTGACGGATAAGCTGGTACAGGAAATGATTCATTTTATTCGCAAAGAGCATCCTGATATGTTGCTTTTAGGAGCCGGTAGCCATTACCGTCCCGAAATGCCGGGAACTCCGGGAGCTATTTTATGGCTGACGCTCTTCCGTGATAAGATTGATGACATAATGGAACAGGTGAAATGTCCTGTTGCCGTATTTGTGAATCGTAATTATCGGGAAGGAGCACTGGTTAGTTTTGTTTTGGGAGGAATGATTGATGTATTCCTGCTTTCGTATCTGAATATAATGTTGCAAAACGGTCATTCGGTGCGCCTTTTCCTTTTTGAAACGGACGATGAAGAGTTTCATCAGTGCATAGATGACTTGTTGGCTCATTATGCTGATCAGATAGTAGTGGTATGGTTTGCAGGAGTAGAAGAATTAGTAACCAAAGAGAGAGATGGATTGCTGGTAATGAGCCATCTTTCCTATACAAAATTATCCGAGGAAGAGCTTGTGATGCGGGAATTGTCATCATTGCTGGTTATTCGTCGGAATAAGAATAAGGGAGAAAAAAATGAAAGACTTGAAATTGGATGAACATACGGGGTTAGTACTTGAAGGAGGCGGAATGCGGGGAGTATTCACTTGTGGGGTACTTGACTATTTAATGGATCATGATATTCGTTTTCCTTATGCGATCGGGGTATCGGCAGGAGCCTGTAACGGCTTGTCGTATGCATCCCGTCAGCGTGGTCGTGCCAAGTTCAGCAATATTGACCTACTGGAGAAATACAATTATATCGGCCTGAAACATCTGCTCAGGAAGCGTAACATTCTCGACTTTGATTTACTTTTCAACGAATTTCCCGAACATATTCTTCCTTATGATTATGATACATACTTTGCTTCTCCCGAACGTTTCGTGATGGTAACCACGAATTGTATGACAGGAGAAGCCAACTATTTTGAAGAGAAACGGGATAAAAGCCGTGTGATTGATATTGTCCGGGCATCCAGTAGCCTGCCTTTTGTTTGTCCTGTCACTTACGTGGATGGTGTTCCGATGCTTGATGGAGGCATTGTAGACTCTATTCCCTTGCAGAGAGCTATTGCGGACGGTTACACCCGTAATGTGGTTGTACTTACCCGTAATCGCGGTTACCGGAAAGACACGAAAGATATCCGTATTCCATCCTTTGTCTACCGGAAATATCCGAAGTTGCGTGAGGCATTGAGTCGTCGGTGTGCAGTTTACAATGAACAGCTGGAAATGGTGGAACAGATGGAAGATGAAGGAAAGATCATCGTCATCCGTCCGCAGAAACCGGTGATGGTGGACCGGATTGAACGGGATGTACAGAAACTGACGGAATTTTATGAGGAAGGATACGATTGCGCAAGAAATCTGTTCGAATTTTAAGTAAATAATGTGAATCAGCAGTTGAACCGAAACTGCACAAAAATGAATCAAACAGTAGTATCTTAAATCTCCTTCCCGAAGGAGGAGATTTAAGATACTATTGACTTTTTAGTCAGCCCATTCAGGATACTACTGACTATCATTTGGCTCAAAAAATGTTTGGACATAAACTCTATAACATTACCGATAGTACTCTATATAGTTAGATACCAATGTCTTATAGTTTCCTATCTTTTCTTTTAATGGAAACTGTCGTTTCTCGGTGAGGGAACGGACGTTTCCTCCGAGGAAACCAACGCTTGCCCCATATGATACGGATGCTTGATTTATATGGACTAACAATTTAGCGTATAACAGAATCGAAAACGAACAAAATCCAACTACTGATTCGCATAAATAATAAATGACCTGTTTTGCTGGTATTCTGCATGAAGAATGCAGACTATATCTGTGATATTTATATATTTCTGTATAATATTTCTACAAATACTCTTCTTTTTCTTCAATTAATCCGATTTTAAGTCATTATTAATTCGTTTTTGTGGTATTTATTAAGGGATGCCCCTTTACTTTGCTGAAAAATATTTTTTGGCAGACTTAATAACATAACATGAAAAATAAAAGAATAACATGGTAAAAAGGTTTGATTGGTTGTTGGTGTGTTTATTGTTTTCAATAGGGATGATGGCACAATCCGGCGGGAAACAGTATAATTCTTACAAAGGATTGGTCATGGCAGGTTATCAGGGGTGGTTCAACACCCCTGGTGACGGCTCGGGCCGTGGTTGGCATCATTATAATGGACGTAATGGTTTTCGGCCGGGGTCATGCTCGGTAGACCTTTGGCCTGAAGTGTCGGAGTATAAGAAACTCTATAAGACTGAGTTTTCCTTTGCTGACGGTAAACCGGCTTATGTTTTTTCTTCTCATGATGAATCTACGGTAGATGTACATTTTAAATGGATGCAGGAGTATGGACTGGACGGAGTATTTATGCAACGTTTTATTACGGAGATACGGAACGAAAGTGGATTGAAACATTTTAATAAGGTGTTGAATTCAGCGATGAAATCTGCTAATAAATACGAACGGGCTATCTGCGTGATGTACGACCTGAGCGGCATGCAACCGGGAGAAGAGCAGTTATTGCTGAAAGATATAGCAGAAATAGCAGAACGCTATTCTTTAAAAGACCATGCAAAGAACCCCTCTTATCTGTATCACAATGGTAAACCGCTGGTTACGGTTTGGGGAGTCGGATTTAATGATAATCGTCGCTATGGGCTGAAAGAAGCCGCTCATATTATTGACGGCTTGAAGTCACAGGGATTCAGTGTGATGCTTGGAGTACCTACGCAGTGGCGTACACTGAATGGGGACACAGAATCAGATCCCCGCCTGCATGAGCTTATCCGAAAATGTGATATCATGATGCCTTGGTTTGTAGGGCGTTATAATGAAACGACTTATCCCAAGTATCAGAAACTGGTGGAAGAAGATATTCAGTGGGCAAAAAAGAATCAGGTAGATTATGCTCCGCTGGTTTTCCCCGGTTTCTCATGGGGAAATCTGAAGGGGAAAGATCATAATTCGTTTATTCCCCGCAATAAAGGTTCTTTCCTTTGGACACAATTGATGGGAGCCATTCGGGCGGGTGCTGAAATGATCTACGTGGCTATGTTTGATGAAATAGATGAAGGGACGGCCATCTTTAAATGTGCTAAGAAGGTGCCCGTAGGTAAAAGTACATTTGTACCCCTTGAAGAAGGTGTGGAAAGTGATCATTATTTGAAATTGGTGGGAGAAGCCGCTAAGATTTTAAGAAAGGAAAAAGCTGTGGCATTTAGTACAAAGCTGGATACGAAAAGTCCGAATCCTTTTATCCGGCATATGTATACCGCTGACCCGTCAGCGCATGTATGGGAAGATGGCAGATTGTATGTGTACGCTTCTCATGACATTGCTCCTCCGCGCGGATGCGACTTGATGGACCGCTATCATGTATTCTCGACCGATGATATGATTCACTGGACGGATCATGGAGAAATCCTGAGTTCCGACCAGGTGCCGTGGGGACGGAAAGAAGGAGGTTTTATGTGGGCTCCGGATTGTGCTTACAGAAACGGCACCTACTATTTCTACTTCCCTCATCCCAGCGAAACAGACTGGAATGATAGCTGGAAGATCGGTGTAGCTACCAGTGACAAGCCTGCGGAAGGATTCAAAGTACAGGGATATATTGAGGGAATGGACCCGATGATCGATCCTTGTGTATTTGTGGACGATGACGGACAAGCCTATATCTACAATGGTGGCGGTGGTACCTGCAAAGGTGGCAAACTGAAAGATAATATGATAGAACTGGATGGGCCCATGCGGACTATGGAGGGACTCTCAGACTTCCACGAAGCGACCTGGATACATAAGTATAATGGAAAATATTATTTGTCTTATTCTGATAATCATGACGACGGAGAAAAGTATAACCGGATGTGTTATGCCATCAGTGACTCGCCTTTGGGACCTTGGGAATACAAGGGAATTTACATGGAACCCACCGATAGTTATACCAATCACGGCTCTATTGTCGAATTCAAGGGGCAATGGTATTCTTTCTATCACAACAGTGCATTGTCCGGTCATGATTGGCTGCGCTCTATCTGTGTGGACAAACTGTACTACAATCCGGACGGCACTATAAAAATGGTGAAGCAAACTAAATAACAGATAGATCTATACACAGGCAATTAATAAATAGAATCCTTATAATAGTTGAAAAACGAACATAGCATGAAAAACAAAATGAAATGGATATTGGCAGTAGGGTTATTGTCATGTTCGGTAGCAATGGCACAGCAACAGAGTGATATATTATCGGTATCTGCTTCTGCAAATGCGGAAAATGCAGCTTTAGCCTTTGACAGGAATGTAAAAACGATGTGGACAATCCCTTCTCAGGCACTAAAGGCTGAACAATGGCTGATGTTTACCATTCAGCAGCCCGGAGATGTTTGTGAACTGGACCTTCAGATGCAGGGTATCAATAAGAATGAACTGAAAGAAGTACTGGATATCTTTGTCACTTATGACCCCATGAATCTGGGAACTCCCGTAAACTACTGGATCGAAGGGAGCGACAAACAGATGAAAGTCAAATTCACTCCTAAATACGGCGCACACGTCAAGCTGAATTTTAAGTCGGGAAAGCTGGATAAACCTTTCTCTCTGAAAGAAATTTCAGTTCTTGTGGCAGAAAAGGTATTGACGGACAGTCAGGGAAAAGTAACCGACCGTCGGTATATGGACGCGTCACTGCCGGTAGAAGAACGGGTGGAAAGTTTGCTGGCAGTGATGACGCCGGAGGATAAAATGGAACTGATCCGTGAAGGATGGGGTATTCCCGGTATTCCTCATTTGTACGTGCCTCCTATCACAAAGGTAGAAGCGGTGCATGGTTTCTCTTATGGTAGCGGTGCTACTATCTTCCCTCAGGCTTTGGCGATGGGAGCTACCTGGAACAGGAAGCTGACGGAAGAAGTGGCTATGGTGATCGGAGACGAGACAGTGGCTGCCAATACCAAACAGGCATGGTCGCCGGTGTTGGACGTTGCACAGGATGCACGTTGGGGGCGCTGTGAAGAAACCTTTGGAGAAGACCCTGTATTGGTGTCACAAATAGGAGGTGCATGGATCAAAGGATACCAGTCCAGAGGATTGTTTACTACTCCCAAGCATTTCGGTGGACATGGTGCCCCGTTGGGCGGACGTGATTCACATGATATAGGCTTGTCCGAACGTGAAATGCGCGAGATTCATCTGGTTCCGTTCCGGCATGCGATCCGTAATTATGACTGCCAGTCTTTGATGATGGCCTATTCCGATTATATGGGAGTTCCGGTTGCCAAGAGCAAAGAACTGCTGCAACAGATATTGCGTCAGGAATGGGGATTCAATGGATTCATCGTCAGTGACTGTGGTGCTATCGGGAATCTGACAGCTCGTAAACATTACACGGCAAAAGATAAGATTGAAGCTGCCAATCAGGCATTGGCTGCCGGTATTGCAACTAATTGCGGTGATACTTACAATAATAAAGAAGTGATTCAGGCGGCAAAAGACGGTCGTATCAATATGGAAGATCTGGACAATGTGTGTCGTACGATGTTGAGTACGATGTTCCGTAACGAGCTTTTTGAAAAGAACCCTTGCAAACCACTGGACTGGAAGAAAATATATCCGGGATGGAACTCGGACAGCCATAAGGAAATGGCACGTCAGGCGGCACGCGAATCAATTGTAATGCTGGAAAACAAAGAGAATCTTCTTCCTTTGTCAAAGACACTGCGTACGATTGCGGTACTGGGTCCCGGTGCAGATGATCTTCAACCGGGCGATTATACGCCGAAGCTGTTGCCGGGACAATTGAAATCAGTTCTGACCGGTATCAAAGGCGCAGTGGGCAAGCAGACCAAAGTTCTTTATGAACAGGGATGTGACTTTACCAATCCGGACGAAACCAATATTCCGAAAGCTGTGAAGGCAGCTTCCCTATCAGATGTCGTGATTATGGTACTGGGTGACTGCTCTACCAGTGAAGCGACCAATGATGTCCGTAAGACATGTGGAGAAAATAATGACTGGGCGACTTTAATCCTTCCGGGCAAACAGCAGGAATTGCTGGAAGCAGTCTGTGCAACCGGAAAGCCGGTGATACTGATTCTTCAGGCAGGCCGTCCTTATGATATTCTGAAAGCATCCGAAATGTGCAAGGCTATCTTGGTAAACTGGTTGCCGGGACAAGAAGGTGGTCCGGCTATGGCAGATGTACTGTTTGGTGATTACAATCCTGCCGGTCGCCTGCCGATGACATTCCCGCGTCACGTAGGACAACTTCCTTTGTATTATAACTTCAAGACTTCAGGACGCCGTTACGAATATGTAGATATGGAATATTATCCTCTTTACCGTTTCGGATTCGGACTTAGCTACACTTCATTCGAATATTCTAATCTGAAGATACAGGAAAAGGCGAATGGCAATGTGGAAGTTCAGGCTACAGTGAAGAACGTAGGAAGCCGTGCGGGTGATGAAGTCGCTCAGCTATATGTGACGGATATGTATGCCAGTGTGAAAACCCGTGTTATGGAATTGAAAGACTTTGCCCGTATTCATTTGCAGCCGGGAGAATCGAAGACTGTTTCGTTTGAAATGACTCCGTATGATATTTCATTGCTCAATGACCGGATGGACAGAGTCGTGGAAAAAGGAGAGTTCAAAATCATGGTAGGCGGAATGAGTCCCGATTACGTAGCTAAAAATGAGATCAAACATAGTGTAGGCTATAGTGATAACAAGAAAGGTGTCATGGGAATGCTTAATTATACTCATGAGTTTGGTGCCAATTTCGATCTTACTGTGTCCAAGATAGAAGAGAACCTTGTCAAGAACCAGAAGACAGTGTGGGTGAGTGTGAAAAATACAGGTACGTTGATGGATATCGGTAAGGTGGAAATGTTTGTGGATGGTAAGAAGGTGGGAGATGCCATTCATTATGAACTGGGAGCGGGCGAAGAAAAACTGATTCCGTTCAAGCTGGCAAAAGAGAATAAGCAGCCTGTAGCGTTTACGACCAAATACAAGATGGTATCTATGTAATACTAATTTGTTTCCCTAACTTTTAATACAATGAAACGACTTCTTTTCATATCATGGATATTCTTGTTGTCCGTAAGCTTTGGGCTGACAAAGGTGAAAGCCGATATACGGATGCCGCTGATCTTCGGTGATCACATGGTATTGCAGCAAGACACAAAGATTGCCATCTTTGGATGGGCTGATGCCGGAGAAACCGTAGAGGTAGTCTTTGCCGGACAGAAAGTGAAAACGACTGCTGGCACTGACGGAACATGGAAAGTGAACCTGAAACCGATAAAAACGAAGAAAGAGGGTCAGCTCCTGACAATTGCCGGTAAGAACAAACTTGTCTACTCGGATGTGTTGGTAGGCGATGTATGGGTTGCTTCCGGACAATCGAATATGGAATGGGGAATAAAGGTAAGAAAAGAATATGCTGACGATATAGCCGCTTCGGAAGATCCTTTGCTGCGTTTGTTCTTTGTTCCCAAGAATACGTCGTTGCAGCCATTGACCGATATTGAAGTTCCTCAGGGAACATCTAACCCCGAACGGGCTGCCAGATGGGTGCTTTGTACACCGGAAATGTTGGCTAAGATCAATGGACAGGGCTTTTCGGCAACAGCATATTACTTTGCACGTGATATGCGTGCTGCAAACGGACGCCCGTTGGGAGTTATCCAGTCTGCATGGGGAGGTACACGTGCAGAAGCCTGGACCAGCCTTTCCGGATTGAAACAGGAACCGGCTTTGGCTCACTATGTAACTGCGTATGAGAAGAATGTGAAAGATAATCCGGAAATACTCGCCACTTATCCACAGAAGCAGAAAGAATTTGATGAAGCGGTAAGGGAATGGGATAAGACTGTAGGAAAAGAATGGAATCAGGCACAAAAAGAATGGGCGATAGCTGTGCAGGCGGCACAAGCAGATGGAAAGCCGGCTCCGCCCAAACCGCAGCCCAGAGTTCCCCGTCCACCCAATCCGCGTAAACCGAATGGGGGAAATAACGGTCCGTCCAATCTGTTTAACGCAATGATTTCTCCTTTAATCCCTTTGAGTATAAAGGGAGTCATCTGGTATCAGGGGGAATTTAACTCCGGTGGCTCTGGAAAGGAGTATGCTACCCTGTTCTCCCGGATGATTACGGATTGGAGAGAGAAATGGGGAATCGGTGATTTTCCTTTTGTATATGTGCAGCTTCCCAATTTCGAACCGGTAGATCCCGAACCGTCCGTTGAAGGAAACGGCTGGCGCTGGGTACGGGAAGGACAGCTGAAGGCCTTGAATCTGCCCAACACGGCAATGGCTGTGACTATCGATGTAGGAGATCCTTTCGATTTGCATCCGGTAGATAAATATGATGTCGGACACCGGCTGGCTCTTGCTGCCCGGAAACTGGCATACGGAGAGAAAATTGTCGGCATGGGGCCTCTTTATAAAAAGATGTCTGTGAAAGGAAATAAGATCATTCTGGAGTTTACCAATCAGGGTAAAAAGTTGGTGATGGGAACTTCTCCGTACATCCCGGCAGGAAAACCGCCTCATCCGAAACCGACGAAGCTGACAGGCTTCGGCATTGCAGGAGCGGACCGTAAGTTTGTATGGGCAGATGCGGTGATTGAAGGAAATAAGGTGATTGTGTCCAGCAGTGAAGTGGCTGTACCTCTTGCCGTACGTTACGGATTTTCCAATAGCCCCCTTTGTAACCTGTACAATGAGAAAGGCTTGCCGGCATCTCCTTTCCGCACGGACAGCTGGGATAAATGATGGGGGAGAGTACGGGGCTTACCATGTTTGTTATTAAATAGGATAGAAAAATGATCATGATGAAAAGGTATAAAAAGATTTTGTTGACAGGTGTGTTGTCAGCCTTGTCTTGTTCGTTCGTTCACGCACAGGAGCTATATAAGAATGAAAATGCGCCTGTGCATGAACGGGTAATGGATTTGATTTCCCGTTTGACGGTGGAAGAGAAGATCAGTTTGCTTCGTGCCACTTCTCCCGGCATTCCCCGTTTGGGTATCGATAAGTACTATCATGGCAATGAAGCATTGCATGGAGTAGTACGTCCCGGACGTTTCACCGTATTTCCACAAGCCATCGGACTGGCAGCTACCTGGAATCCGGAGTTGCAGAAAAGGGTAGCTACAGTAATCTCGGATGAGGCGCGTGCCCGTTGGAACGAGCTGGATCAGGGAAGAGAACAGAAAGAACAATTCAGCGATGTGCTGACTTTCTGGTCGCCTACCGTGAACATGGCACGTGACCCGCGTTGGGGACGGACACCGGAAACGTATGGAGAAGACCCTTTCCTGAGTGGAATAATGGGAACAGCCTTTGTGAACGGACTACAAGGAGATGACCCGCATTACCTGAAAATCGTTTCTACTCCCAAGCATTTTGCCGCCAACAACGAAGAGCATAATCGCTTTGTCTGCAATCCACAGATATCGGAGAAACAATTGCGTGAATATTACTTTCCTGCTTTCGAAATGTGTGTGAAGGAAGGAAAAGCCGCTTCCATCATGTCCGCCTATAATGCGCTGAATGATGTGCCCTGCACGCTGAATCCGTGGCTGCTGCAAAAGGTGTTGCGTCAGGACTGGGGATTTCAGGGATATGTCGTTTCCGATTGTGGCGGACCTGCCTTGCTAGTCAATGCCCATAAATATGTAAAGACGAAGGAGGCGGCCGCCACTTTATCCATCAAGGCGGGACTCGACCTTGAATGCGGTGATGATGTATATGACGGCCCTTTATTGAATGCTTACAAACAATATATGGTATCGGATGCCGATATTGACTCCGCCGCCTATCATGTGCTGACGGCCCGCATGAAACTGGGACTTTTTGATAGCGGGGAGCGAAATCCGTATACTAAAATCTCTCCGTCAGTGATCGGTTCGAAAGAACATCAGCAGATAGCTCTGGACGCTGCCCGCCAATGTATCGTTTTACTGAAGAATCAGAAAAACAGACTTCCGCTGAATGCTGACAAACTGAAATCAATCGCAGTAGTCGGCATCAATGCCGGCAAATGTGAATTTGGCGATTACAGCGGCGCTCCGGTAGTAGAACCGGTTTCCATACTACAAGGTATCAGAAACAGGGTGGGCGATCGGGTGAAAGTCGTCTATGCTCCCTGGAAATCGGCTGCCGATGGGCTGGAACTTATTCAGGGAGAGAACTTCCCGGAAGGACTGCAAGCTGAGTATTTTGACAATACCCGCCTCGAAGGTACCCCGAGAGTGCGTAAAGAGAGTTGGATCAACTTTGAACCTGCCAATCAGGCTCCCGATCCGTTCCTGCCCAAATCTCCGTTGTCTGTCCGTTGGACGGGAAAGTTGAAACCGACCGTTTCTGGTCGCTATACTTTCAGCTTTACATCCGATGACGGTTGTCGTCTGAGCATTGATAATCAGATGCTGATTGATGCGTGGCAGGCACATGCCGTATCTACGGATTCCGCTTCCATTTATCTCGAAGCGGGGAAAGAATACCAGTTGAAAGCGGAATATTATGATAACCGGGATTATGCCATTGCAAAGTTGCAATGGAAAGTTCCGCAGATAGGCAAGGCAACTCGTCTCGATTTGTACGGAGAAGCCGGGAAGGCGGTTCGCGAATGTGAAACGGTAGTTGCTGTGATGGGTATCAATAAATCGATAGAGCGTGAAGGACAGGACCGGTATGATATTCAGCTTCCGGCAGATCAGAGGGAGTTTCTGCAGGAAATCTATAAAGTGAATCCCAACATAATTGTTGTTCTGGTAGCAGGCAGTTCATTGGCTGTTAACTGGATGGACGAGCATGTTCCTGCCATTGTGAATGCCTGGTATCCGGGTGAACAGGGAGGAACCGCTGTTGCCGAGGTATTGTTCGGTGATTATAATCCTGCCGGACGTCTGCCGCTCACCTACTACAAGTCTTTGGATGAACTGCCTCCGTTTGATGATTATGATATAACCAAAGGGCGTACTTATAAATATTTCAAAGGAGATGTCCTTTATCCGTTCGGCTACGGACTAAGTTACTCTTCTTTTAAATACAGTGATCTGCAAGTAAAGGACGGTGTTGGTGAAGTCACCGTTTCTTTCCTCTTAAAAAATACCGGTAAGAGAAATGGCGATGAGGTTGCTCAGGTTTATGTGCGGATACCGGATACCGGAGGAATTGTTCCTTTGAAAGAATTGAAAGGATTCCGTCGTGTTCCTTTGAAATCAGGAGAAAGCCGTCGGGTAGAGATTAAGTTGAGCAAAGAGCAACTTCGCTATTGGGATGTAGAAAAAGGACAGTTTGTGGTACCCAAAGGGGCATTTGACATAATGGTTGGCGCTTCTTCCAAAGATATTCGTCTGCAAACAGTCATTGATTTATAGACTTTATTTAAATTTGAACCGGAAAGAAGATTAAGATTATATTCACTGAGGTAATGCCTTCTGATTACACAGTCTGTGCCACCCTATTGGCACAGTTGTGCCACCGCACTGGCACTGTTATGCCAAGCCTTTGGCACAGTTGTGCCAATAGGGTGGCACAAGCATGACACAGTATGGGGCAATCTTAAGGCATTACTTCTTAAAATTTAGTATTATGAGAAACAAGTATTTGCGTTTTGCAGATGTATTATTTCTACTTAGCTTTGTGGCAGGAACTACGATGACGGCTTGCTCCGAACAGCCTTATCAGCCGACCTTGAAGGCAACTTATAATAAGCCTGCCAAAAACTGGGAAAGTGAAGCCCTGCCCATCGGTAATGGTTATATGGGAGCCATGATTTTTGGTGACGTCTACGTAGATGTCATCCAGACAAACGAACATACTTTGTGGTCGGGAGGCCCCGGTGAAGATCCGTCTTACAATGGAGGACATCTGAGAACTCCGGAAGTGAACAAGGATTATCTCCACAAGGCGCGGGTGATGTTGCAACAAAAGATGAACGATTTTACAGCAAACCGTTCTGCATATATAGATGAGAATGGAAAGCTGATTACCCATAACTACGATGGAGACGGTGACGGCACAGAATTGCGGAATCTGATTGATAATCTGGCAGGAACAAAGGAGCATTTCGGTTCTTTCCAGACATTGAGCAATATCATTGTAGAGGCTGTCAATCCTCCCATTCCCGTCTTGATAAAAGAAGCTGTGCAGACCAATTATGACAATACAAAGAATCAAAGTCAGTCGATAGGCAGCCTTTTCGATCAGAGCACTACCAGCAAATGGTTTGCCGATAACGATCGGTTCTCTGGTGCGGGAAGCCTGCCATGCGTTATCAAGTGGGCATATACCCATGCTCCCAAGGCTGTTTCCTATAGCCTGACCTCGGCCAATGATATGCCGGGCAGAGATCCGAAATCATGGAAACTCTACGGTTCGACAGACGGAAAATCATACGACTTGCTGGATCAGCAGTCCGGCACTTTTTGGGGGGATGATAAGGACGGAAAGGGGAGTCGCAATAAGACCCTGTCTTTTCCTTTGAAGGCGGACAAGTACACCTTCTTCAAACTCGAAATCACAGAATTAATCGATAACAAACAGAAACCGCAATTGGCGGAACTCTCGATAGATGCCTCTACCGAACTGCCTTATTCCGACTATACCCGTACGCTTGATATAGATAATGCGATTCATACGGTGATGTATAAGGAGAATGGAATCACCTTTAAGCGCGAATACTTTATGAGTTATCCGGATAATGTAATGGTGATGCGTCTCACCTCAGATTCGAAGAAGGGAAAACTTTCACGCATCATTTCTCTTGAATCGCTGCATACCGATAAAACCATTACGGCAGACAGTCATACCATTACCATGACGGGATATCCGACTCCGGTCAGCGGAGACAAGCGGATAGGGGATGCCTGGAAGAATGGACTGAAATATGCGCAGCAACTGGTCGTGAGGAATAAAGGAGGAAAGATTTCGGTAGTGGACGGAACGAAGCTGAAAGTAGAGGATGCCGATGAAATAATCGTTCTGATGTCTGCCGCCACAAACTATGTACAGTGCATGGACGACTCCTACAATTATTTCTCTCAAGAAGATCCGTTGGAAAAAGTGCAGGCTACGCTGCATAAAGTAGCTGATAAGAAGTACACGGCTCTGTTGGCTACCCACCAGAAAGACTATCATTCGTTATACGACAGAATGCGACTGAATCTCGGTAACTTGCCGGAGGCACCCGTTGCCCCTACGGACAGTTTGCTGAAAGGCATGGAGGAGAATACCAACTCGGAACAGGAAAACCAGTATCTTGAAATGCTGTATTTCCAGTTCGGTCGTTATCTTTTGATATCTTCTTCACGAGAAGGTTCTTTGCCTGCCAACTTGCAGGGAGTATGGGGTGAAAGACTTTCCAATCCATGGAATGCCGATTACCATACGAATATCAATATACAGATGAATTATTGGCCGACACAGTCTACCAATCTGAGTCCGTGTCATCTGCCTATGGTAGAGTATGTCAGAAGTCTGGTGCCTCGTGGAAAGTATACAGCGCAACAATATTATTGCAAACCCGATGGCGGCAATGTTCGCGGCTGGGTGACGCATCATGAGAATAATATCTGGGGCAATACGGCACCAGCCAAGAAAAGCACGCCTCATCATTTTCCGGCAGGGGCAATATGGATGTGTCAGGATATTTGGGAGTATTATCAGTTCAACCTTGATAAAGACTTCTTGAAAAAGTATTATGATACAATGCTCGATGCTGCTCTTTTTTGGGTAGACAATCTTTGGACAGACGAACGCGACGGTACACTGGTAGCAAACCCGTCTCACTCTCCCGAACATGGCGAGTTCTCACTGGGCTGTTCAACTTCGCAGGCTATGATTTGTGAAATGTTCGACATGATGATCAAAGCCAGCAAAGAACTGGGAAGGGACAAAGACCCTGAAATCATAGAGATAGCAACAGCTATGAGCAAACTCTCCGGACCGAAAATCGGTTTGGGTGGGCAGTTTATGGAATGGAAAGATGAAGTAACGAAGGATGTTACCGGAGATGGTGGGCACCGGCATACGAATCATCTTTTCTGGTTGCATCCGGGTTCGCAGATTGTAATCGGAAGAAGCGAACAGGACGATAAATATGCAGATGCCATGAAAGTGACGCTGAATACACGCGGCGACGAAGGAACCGGGTGGAGCAAAGCATGGAAACTGAACTTTTGGGCACGTCTGCATGACGGCAATCGTTCTCATAAACTGTTGAGAAGTGCCATGAAACTGACTGTTCCCGGAAGCCATGTAGGCGGTGTATATACTAATTTGTTTGATGCGCATCCGCCTTTCCAGATTGATGGAAACTTTGGTTGTACGGCTGGTATCGCAGAAATGCTGCTGCAAAGTCAGGGCGGATATATCGAACTGCTTCCTGCTTTGCCCGATGCGTGGAAAGATGGCTCATTCAAAGGAATGAAAGCGAGAGGAAACTTTGAAGTAGACGCGGCATGGACTGACGGGAAGATAACAGCTGTAGAGATTCTTTCTAATTCCGGTGCGGAATGTGTGATTAAATATCCGAATGCAAAGGATCTGAAAGTTTCCGGAGCGAAGGTAAAGGTACTTGCTGATGATCAAATCTCTTTTGCTACTGTGAAGGGTAAAACGTATATTATTAAAAACGTATCTTCTTTATAAAGAGAAAACTAAGTGATAAGGAGGTAATGTAGTCTGTCCAGGGACAACTATTAACGACTGAAACCAAAAGGCAATTGATTCGCAATGAATCAGTTGCCTTTTGGTTTGAATCTATGTTCAATAGAATAAAGATGTGAATAGTTTGGATAAGGCTTGTTCTTGGGTTTGAATAAAAGTCGAAACTATCTTCATTGAGGCTGACTAAAAAAGCGGTAGTATCTACAATGGAGGTGACTAAAAGTCGGTTCTCAATGAAGACACTAAGAATTCTACTGAATTGGGAAGTTTTTATTATTTCTTATCTTTTGTGAATTAACTCAGGGATTGCAATTGTAAGAACATCTTTGCTAATTACTTCGATTATAATCAAAAACAAAACTGCCCGTCTCCTCTAATGGGAAGACGGGCAGGAAGAATGGAAAAACTCCACTCAATGATATTAATTACATACCTATTTCAATAATTCATTCACCATGTTTACCAGCAGTTTACCTGCTATCGGATCAGTGGTTGCCTTTTCTGTACATAGAGTTGAAACGAGAGACTTTCCTTTATTGTCGGCTATCTGTAGCAGTGTCAGTCCGCGCATAGATTCGATACGTGCGATACGTTCCTCCGGCTTACCACCATCGATATAAGCATGGATCTTCATTTGGGCGGCGAGTTCCTTCACATTCTCGTGGCGGATAGCTTTCAATGTAGCGGTGCAAGCTAGTGGAATTTCACGCTTGTTGTTATTGAAATAGCGTAATTCCAGTGCACCGATTCCATCGAATACAGGGGCATCATTCCGTTCCATCACCACGATGTCTCCCTCAGTGGGAATAATCCATCCGGTGATATATTCGGGATAGACTTTTTGTGCTGCCTCTTTGCTGTTCAGGAAGAGAATCCGACCGCCTTTTGACTGATATTCACGCAGTAATCTTGCTTCTTCATCGGTACATTCTTTCAAGCCCGATATAATGCAGAGATTAGCTTTTTGCTTGGCATTCAGTAGTTCCTTGATAGACGGTACTGTCTGGCAGGCGATGTCCAGGAAGTCAAGGGTAACTTTCATATGATCTTTATCCAGTAAAAGAATCTTCTTGCTGGCAGTTACTTGACCGATATTCCATTCCTTGTGTGCCACTAATAATCCGTATTCATTCTGGGATAAAGTGACTCCGCTTTCGGTGAGAGTGAGTTTCAGTTTTACATTAACCTTGTCTGCCGGTAAATTGGAAGGCATATGGATGTTCGGTTCGATGTATTTACGACCATAATATTCCACTGCCGGAAATTGTTCCGTGCCGGAAGCCAGTACCTTATTGGTTTCGTCTACAATGCTCCATGCCAGTGACGTAGGCTTTAAGTCACGTCCTTCTTCATTATCATTTACTACATAGATACGTGTATGTAACTTCTCACCTGCATAAAGATTGCGTCCCCACAGTTCCGCACTGACAAGTACGGGCTGCATAGCACGTTGCATAGCGTAGTAAGTGGGATACGGTTGTATATTCCGGTGATCATAGCATTGGCGGAACCAAGTCATATAGGCAAAGTGCATGATGCCCGAAGCCTGTTCGTTGGTGCGACGGAGGGTTTCGGCCAACTCTCCCGTGATGAACGATTGTGTATTAAGGAAACTGGCGGGATCTCCCCAGTCATATGCTTCATATCCAATTAATGAATAGGGATTCTGATGGATCAGCTGATAAGAGCGGGTCGGATGACCGGTTTCAGCATTCGGATAACCTGTACTCATTTCCTGGCTGATCAACGGGCGTCCGGGACTCTTGAATTGTTTCTGGAATTCTCCGTTGAAGAAGCGGAATACCGAATAGTCATACCAATTATAGTAGGCATGGTTGTCATCAATATCTCCGTCATCAACTGTTTTCAGAAAGTTATCACCAAAGCGTTTGCTGGCTTTGTTGTGTAGGTAGTTGGAGTCGAAGCATACTGGGCGCGTAGGGTCGGTCTTTCTCATATCTTTCACCACATCGGATACGATGCGGAATTTTTGCTTGGCACGTTCCGTGTCGGCATCCAGATCGTAGAATTTCATTTCATTGTTCACAGTCCAGAAGAATACGGAAGGATGATTTCTGTACTTTTTCATCACACGCAGCCATTCACTGCTCCAAAGATCCAGCACACCTTTGTCCGGTATCGGGGTGGAGTGTATCATGAGCCACGACCAAGTACCCTCAAAGCTGATAGCGATACCGTTGCGGTCTGCTGCCGACACCCAAAGTTCGTTCCAGGGGGTGGTATGTGTTCGGGTAGACTGTACATTACCTTCTTTCATCAATTTCATGAACTTGTCTGCAAGGAGCGAATCATTGGGACAGAGAGCGAAAGGAATATGGTTACCTCCACGCAGCCAATATTTGCGGCCGTTCAGATAAAGGAATCCATCTTTGCTTTCAAACGTGCGGAATCCCGAAGTTACGGTGATGCAGTCCGTCACTTTGTTTTTTCCTTCCGTCAGGCTCACGCGAAAATCATAAAGATTAGGAGTGGCAGGTTCCCAAAGTTTGGGTTTCAGCCCTTTGATATCACAGGTAAATGTTTCTTGTGCGCTTGTCGCTAATGAGAGTTTGCTACGCACAGGTGCACCGTACAACGTTTCCCCTGTCTGTTTATCTATAATATCTATGCGGATATCGAAGTTTTTCTTTTTGGGCGCATGATTTTTGATGGTGACATCTATTGATGCACCGTCCAGAGCCGGCTTGATAAAGATATCTTCTACTTTAAGCGGGTTGCTGACAATGAGTTTCACCGGTTGCCATATACCGGCAGGGTTATCACCATAGAATCCATGAGGGATGTCTGTCAATACGGCTTTGTTGGCCTGCTGGTCGTTCTGGTTATCCTCTACTTCCTTGCGTACTGATGAATAGTAGTTTTCCATGGCGTCACTGGTTTGTGCGGCTTTTCCGTTGATGTCACGTGTCACTTTTACTGCGATCAGGTTGCGTCCCGGACGCAGGAATCGGGTGGCATCTACTTGGAAATCACCGAACATACCGATGTTGGAACCAGCCGCTTCGCCATTAATATACACTTCCGCCATTTTGGATACGGCGTCGAATGAAAGAGTCAGCTGTTTTCCCTTCACGTCGGCTGGCAGTTCCAACCATTGGCGATACCAGGCAGCACCGGTTTTCCGGTAGTTGAACGTATAGTTCTCGCATCGGTCGGTTTCTTGTTGGTAGTAGGTGTCCGATACCCCTTTATGTTGTGGCCCGGTGGGTGATGGCATGGTTTCTCCGTGCAGCCAGATGCGGATAGGGTTCCAGAAAGCGGGAACGGGCATTATATGCCAGTCGTTGTCGTTTGTCTGGATGGAGATGGCCTTTGTCTTATCGTTTAGTTGGTAGTCGGGCATGAACAGCCAGTTTCCGTCCAGTGATAGCTCGGTGCGGTCGGCAGTTAGTTTATCCAGTTTGACGGAGGTGTATTGCGCCCGTTCTTCGCTGCGTTTCTTCTCCTTTTCCTGTGTGGTGAGTGCCATGCGATACTCCTCAACTCTGACACCTTTGAGAGCGTCTTCTGCCAATGGGGTGACAGTGAGGTCATCAAATTCCGTATCTATCCATCCGCCTCCCAGTGCTACTTCACCGGTGGGAGCCAGATTGCTGTTTTTATCTTCCAAATCAATATGAGGAAGCTTTTCGTCGTTTACAAAAACCCGGATACGGTTACCGCATACTTCCACTTTCACTTTGTACCACTCTCCCGGCACGGGGTGAAAGCCCAGCGGACGGACTCCCATGAATTCGTCTGTACCCATATATCCGGTACGCATCAGGTAGAGATCGTCTTGCAACCCGCCTTTGATACCTATCACATAACGGTCAAAGCGGTTATGTGTACGGAAGCCTGCCCATATCTGTACCTGTTCGGCGTCTTTCGGGGCACGTGCCTTGAAAGACAGGGTATAATCTTTCCACTCAGGATTGCCGAAGAGGGCATAAGCGCTGCGCGAATGAAATACTCCATCGTTCACCCGACAGACACCACGTCCCACAGTATTCAGTGGTTGGGAGGCATTGGAGAAATCATTGCTCCATACGGTTTGATCTTGGGCTTGCGTTGTCAGACCGGACAGGCTACAGGCGCAAGCTAAAAATACTTTGCTAATTTGATTCATGATATGATTTTGTAGTTTAAAAGTTCATTGTATTTAAAATTATGATTTGGCAAAGACTGCAATTCACAGTTTGATCACGAAAAATGATGTGGCAAATATAGAGACAGGTAGTTAAGTGAGAGCTTAATTTTCGCTTAATTGACTATTAAATATCCCTTAAATGCGGAATTTATGCAAATAATCACGGGAGCGCTTTGAAAATCTACCAGGAATAACGCCATTGTAATACTAAAAATCCACATCTTATATAATCGGATAAGTTACTAATTGGATATCTCCTGATTTGTGTTATGTTTGTATAGTATTTGCCTTATTCCCCTTTTTAGCCTTTCTATTTGAAATATTCTTCTTTTTGCAGGAAATGAATGTTCATTTGGATAAATAAATAGGGTATGGACAGCATATTATAGGATATAAAACTTCCCCCTTTTCCCGAAATTAATACCTAAGATTGCGAAAAATTATAAGAAGATAGTATTAGTTTTAAAATTAATTAGAAATTAATCAGAGTTTAATCGTATTTTATAAAAAATCTTAAGCAGGCTCTTGTTACTTTGCATCAGAACTCAAAAATAACCTTAAATATTAAGTTTGTTCAGTCGACGCTTTCTTAAATAATAGATAAAAAGGGTGTTTTCGAGGTGTAACAAATAGCAAATGTATAATATAAAAAAGAGACCGTGAAAAATTATTTGAAAATCACGATGGGGCTTGTATTAGCTTCCATGATTGTTAGCTGTTCTGATGAGGACAATACTATTGTTCCTGATACTAATCCGGACCCGGTTATACCGACAGAAGGGACGTTCATACTTCCTGCTCCTGCGGTAGAGAGTAACATTCCCGAACATAATTTCCTGATGGGTGCATTGTTCAGCTTCCAGAAGAATCTCCGCAATGGAGAAGATGCTGCCAGTGGCGGGACAAGTTCTACAACCTTTTATAATAAGCCGCTTTTCGAAGTGAAGTCTTTTGGAGCTACGGAAACAGAGTGGTGGGATAATCTGGTGGAAGAGATGGTGTATAGTGGTTTGGATTATGTAGCTCCCAATTGCCGCGGACGCTTGCCGAAGGCCGACACTGATCCTGCTTATGACAGAGATCATGGTGATCCTACCCGTATCAAAGATTTCATTGCTGCTTTACAGCGCCGGAATGAAGAAAATCTGAAGATTGCCATCTTCGATGACTGTCCGGCTTCTTGGGCGGCTGCCCGCAATTTTGATTTGTACCAGACTTATGCTACATTCATTAATGCCGAAACTCAGCAAAACAAGGGACTGACCGATGAAGAGGTGATGTATCCGCTGGACAATTTGGACGATATATATAAGTATATATGGGACTACAATATAAAACTGGCCTTCGATAACTTTTATGGCGAGAATAAAGCCAATAACAAGTATCTTCTTCGCATAGACGGCAAACCTGTCCTATTTTTGTGGAGCATCAATGGTTTCCTTAATGTAGACTATGCTGCATTGGGCAATAAGAAAATAGACTGTAAGGGCAAATTAAAGACTATTCTGAACAAGATTCATGCTGACTTCAAGTCGGCTTATGGCGAAGATCTCTTTATTTGTGCCGACAGAGCCTTTCAGGACCGTGATAAAGAGGTGGACGAATCAGTCGTAGAATCACTGAACGATTGGTTTATTGCTGCTGAGCAGGCTCCCACCCGTAGTTCCTGGACGGTACGTACCTTCAATGGAAAAACTGTAGGTGTGGCTGTTCCGGCTTTCTATACCAATGATAAATCGGGTACCCGTATGTTTTTTGATGCAGATCACGGCAAACGTTTGACGGATGCTTTGGACGATATGGTTGCGAAGAGTGCTGATCTGGTCTTCCTGGAAGGTTTTACCGATATGGCCGAGAATGCTGCTTATTGGAGAAGTACCGACAACATTTACTATGACTTCCCCAATCAGCGTCTGAACATTCTCCGTAAATACAGTAGCAGCCGGGCATGGGCCGAATCATTCCGTGTAGAAATGGAGGCCTGCGATTACTTCTTCGATGTATCTGCTAAGAATAGCGGTAATCAATACCGTACCGGAAGTCTGGATGTTGCCAAAATAGCCGGTGTGGCTCCGGATAAGAACACCGAATGGTACGTCACCAGCACAGAGGCGGGTGAGTGGATGGAATGGAAAGAACTGCCTTATGCTGCCGGAGATATTACAGTCAAGGTATGTTATGCTGCCAAAGAAGATGCTAAAATCCGTTTTGATTTTGGCGAAGGCACGAAAAGAAGACAAGGTCCTGTCGTAGAACTTCCTGCTACCGGAGGCGAATGGGTTACTGTCGACGCTTTCACCATGAAGAGCGATGTGAACGGCTGGCGCCGTACCGTGCTGAACATTGTGGCGGGTAAACCTGATTTGAACTACTTCACCATCACTGTAGAAAAATGAAAAGAACAAATTTATTAATTATAAACTTAAGCTAATATGGAGAAACTTTATCTGAAAAGAAGCTGGAGGATAGGGACGTGCCTGATGGTATTGCTCACGTTCTTCGCACTTTCACTTTCGGCGCAAAACCGAAAGGTCACTGGAGTCGTTGTTGACGAGTTTGGTGATCCGCTTCCAGGTGCTAATATTACGGTGGTTGGAAACCAAAACTTAGCTACTGCGACAAATATGGAGGGACAATTTACCTTGAACAATGTGCCGAAAGATGCTATTCTGAATGTAAGATTCATAGGTTATGCTGTAAAGACTATCAGACTGGCTACCTTGAAAAACAATGATCTGCTGCGCATCGTTCTAAGTGAGGATGTCAAAGAACTGAACGATGTCGTGGTTACGGCATTGGGTATCAGCCGTGAATCCAAATCGTTGGGATATGCCCGTCAGTCCATTGACACGGAATCTTTGCTGGATACACGTGACCCGAACTTATTGAATAGCCTGAGCGGTAAAGTTTCGGGCGTTAATTTTATCTCGAATGGCGGTCCGTTGTCTTCTACCCGTGTAGAAATTCGTGGTAACAACTCCTTGACCGGAAATAACCAGCCGTTGTACGTAATTGACGGTGTGCCCATCATGAACCCGATGGGAGAAGATGGAGACCTGGACTACGGTAATCCTGCTTCAGCTATCAGCCCGGACGATATTGAATCAATCGAAGTTTTGAAAGGTGCCAATGCGGCTGCCTTGTATGGATCTGATGCTGCCAATGGCGTTATTCTGATCACTACCCGTAAGGCTACAAAGAAATCCGGACTCGGTGTTTCTTATGGCTACAATATGCAGTTTACTTTCTTGCGTGAATTTCCTGCCTATCAGAATGTTTATGGTTCGGCCAGCCTTCCGGCTGTCGGTGTGGGTGACGGATTCAACTATTATGGTTCCAACTCAAAGAACGGTTATGCTTATGACCCCAGCCTGCCTTATGGTATTTTTGTATTTAACTGGGCGAATCCGAATCAACGCTCATGGGGGTTGCCGATGTTAGGCTTTGACCTGGTGGGACGTAATAATCAGATACGTTCTTATGTACCTAATAAGGATGGTATCACGGATATGTACGAAATGGGTGTAGCCATGACTCATAGTGTTTCGGTCAATAAAGTGTTTAATGGAGCAGGTATCCGTTTCAACTATACGGGTATCGACTACGACGGAATGCTGAAGAACTTCGATAACATGAAGCGTCACACATTTGACCTGCGTGTGAATATGGATTTGGCTAAATGGCTGTCCAGTGAAATCTCCGTTAACTATCAGCTGGAAACAGCCGATAACCGTGATTATAAAGGTGACAGTAACCGTAACCCGATGCGTGCCATCATGAATATGCCGCGTGACGTTGTTATGGAGGAATTACTGCCGTGGAAGCGCGAGACAGGTGAAGCCTTCACGCGTGGTAACGGATTCTACAATCCTTACTGGCTGCTGAACGAAATCAGCAATGGTGACGGCCGTAATAACTTCCGTGGTAACCTGACTCTTAATATCAAACCGATTCAGGGAATGAATATCCGTTTGCGTGCCAGTGTGGAAAAGGCAAACAAGAACGGTTGGAAGTTCGACAATTATTATACCATGTGGGATATCGACGGACAGTACGAAACTTTCCGTGAAGCCTCCAACAACTACAATTATGAAGGAGTTATTTCTTATAACCGCAATATCAAGAAGGTCAGCCTCAGCGCTAACTTGGGTACTTCTATGCAAAAGAATGACTGGTATAAACTCTGGAATCAGGTTTCTCAACTGGCAGCTCCGGATGTGAAGTCATTGTCCAACAATGCCTCTATATTGAGTGGGACGGAAAGTGTGAATGCGAAAGAGAAACAGTCCGTATTCGGTATGTTGTCTTTGGGATATCATGGCTTGTTTGTAGATGGAACTTTCCGTAATGACTGGTCAAGTTCTTTGCCGAAAGCCAATAATTCTTACTTCTATGCTTCCGGTAGTGCCAGTGCCGTGTTGACGGAAATCTTCCCCAAACTGAAGAGCAAGACATTCTCATTCGCCAAGTTGCGTGGTTCTATTGCCCGCGTGGGTAACGATGCCGGTTTCGACCGTTTGATTAACAGTTATAGTTACGGAGGATTGTTCCGTAATGACATGGCATGGTTCCAGGGTGACGCCGTACGTAAGAATCCGAACTTGAAACCGGAAACAACCATCTCAAAAGAAATCGGTGCGGAAGTTCGTTTGCTGGACGGACGCCTGACAGCAGATGTTACTTACTATGACAAATACACTCGTGATCAGATTGTCGAGTCGGAACTTTCTTATTTATCCAATTACCAGCGTGTAATCATCAACTCCGGTAAAATCTCCAATAAGGGTTGGGAAATCTCCGTGAGCGGTGTGCCGGTGAAGGTTAAGAACTTCGAGTGGAAAACCATTTTCAACTGGTCAAAGAACAATTCCATGGTAGAATCATTGCCCGAAGGTATCGACAAGATACAGATTGGTAGCGGTGTGTACAACGTGAAGTCTTATGCGGAAGTAGGCAAGCCCTACGGTGCTATCTATGCGAAGACATTTAAGCGCGATGCCGAAGGATACATTCTTTGTCAGCTCGACGGGTCGCCGAAAGAAGGACAGGACTATGAATATTTAGGCTGTGTACAGGCTGACTGGCGAGGTGGCTGGAACAACGTGTTCCGTTTGGGTAATTTCTCCTTCTCTGTTATGTTCGACTTCCAGAAGGGTGGTAAGTTCTTCTCTCAGACATCCATCCAGAGTTCTGTAGACGGACAATCCGTCAAATCATTGGAAGGTCGTGACGCGGATTTCTTCTCCAGAAAGATTTTGGGTGAGTCGGACGAAGAACGATATGGCTTCATGCGTCCTCAGAACGCCAACACACCGACTGCAAACGGACAGATTTATCCTGACTGGGGACGTCCTAAAGGGGTAGTTCTTCCTAACTGCCGTTATGACGAAGACGTAGAAGGGCTGGCTGGACAACAAGTATTGGGTTATTGTACCCCCGAACGCTATTGGATGCACTATACCTCTCGTGATATTTCCCGTTTCATCTACGATGCTTCTTATGTGAAGTTGCGTGAAATCACTGTCAGCTACGATTTACCGAAAAAATGGCTGAGAAAGACTCCGTTCCAGACATTCCGTGTGGCGGCTGTCGGACGAAATATTGCTACCCTGTTTGCCAATACACCGCACGGGCTGGATCCGCAGGCAACGAGTACAACAGGAAATGCACAAGGTTTCGAACGTGGTTTCAACCTGCCTTCCGCAACCTATGGATTTGATATTAAAGTTTCTTTTTAAATTCGTAAAGCATGAAATTGAAAAACAAAATATTACCGTTACTCCTGCTGGCATCGACTGCCGTGGGGTGTACGGACGGTTTCGAAACCACCAACTCGGACCCGAACAAATTGTATGAGGTAAATCTGCAGAGTATTTTCCCCGGTACGGTTTACAAAACAATGAATGCGATCAGTGAATTGAATAATAACCGTATGTGGAGTTATTCACGTTACATTACTAACGTCGCTTTCCAGACACCGTGGAACGAAAGGGGAGACGGATTCTACCGTAAGTTTTATGTAGAGATTCTGCGCGACCTGGAAGAGTTGGCAAAAGCATACGATGATGGCTCTTTGCCTAACAGTCTGGCTGTTGTAAAGACATGGAAAGCATTCACTTACTACCAGTTACTGTCACTCTATGGCCCGGTCGGACTAAGCCATGCCGGTATGGACGGAGGAACGGACAAGCGTATCTTTGATTATGATTCGGAAGCCGATGCATACTATTCCATTTTGGGTTGGCTGGATCAGGCAGTCGATGAGTTCGACGAATCATCCACTGATAAGATTCTGAAAGACCCTGTTTATAACGGAGATGTGCAGAAATGGCGTAAACTGGCTAATACATTACGCCTGGAGATAGCCATGAATATCCAGAACATCAGCGAAGAGAAAGCACGCGAATATGCTGCGAAATCTATGGGACATGAAGAATGGCTGTTCAGTTCTCTGGACGATGCGTTTGCTCCCAAATATGGAACGGTGATCGACAAAGACTGTTCCTGGTATTACACTCGTTTGTATAAAGAAGAAATTCAGACGAAAGCAAACTGGGGACTGATCCCTTCCATGAACGAATATTTCGCCATTTATCTGTTCTCATACAACGATCCGCGTATGGAGACTTACTTCGACGGCTCCAACGTTTATTGGCCGGAACGCCAGCCTTATCGTATGACGGATGTGCTGACTCGTTCACACGACTGTGATGTGAGCGGTTGTTCTGCCAGCGATCAGCAGGAACATCTGCAATGGATGATAGATGGATATGAAGTGCGTGATTCATTGCGTGTACGTTACTCCATTCCATACGTTCCTACACCGGACAATCCGGGTGCCCGTACACCGTTCGGCTGGAGAAGACCGATCGACCCGACCGACCCGAACGGTACAAGAGAAATCCCTGATCCGTTGTCAATGAATGAAGACAACAGATGCTACATCAACCCGAGATATTATGCAATGGACGCTACGATGCCTTTACTGCGCTGGGCAGATGCTTGTTTTCTTTGCGCTGAGGCGAAAGTGAAGTTCGACTTGGGATCCAAGGATGCACAGACCTATTATGAAGAAGGCATCCGTGCTTCGTTCGAAGAGAACGGCTTGTCTGCTTCTTCTGCTGCCTATATGGCTCAGGAAGGAATCGCCTGGGGAACCAGTCATAAAGGATTCTATGATACCCGTAAACTGATGACTGCCGACATCAACGGAGCAGACGGTAAAGAAGGACAGTTGGAACAAATCTACAAACAACGCTGGTTTGCCGACTTCCTGGATGGAATGTCTGCCTGGCGTATGGAACGCCGCACACGTGCATTGAACCTTCCGCCTCTGTTTCTGAACGGATCTCAGGCTTATGAAGAAGGCGGAAATATGTACTACGGCTGGCCCGAACGCCTTTACTTCCCGGATGCGGAACGTCAGACAAATGCAGAGGCTTATTACAGAGCTATCGATTTGTTACAGAAGAATAGTCCGAAGCCTAATGCCGCCCGTTGGGGAGACAATATCTTCACGATGCTTCAGTTCGCAAAACCTGTACCTAATCAGGAAGAGATGATAGCCAGCTGGGAGAATATTGATTATGTACAGTTCAACATGGATTTCCAAGCCAAGAAGTATGGACAGACTTATGAAGAGTTCTTGAAGAATGCCCGTGAGCTGACCGGTATCAAGGATGCCGAAGAGGCTTTGGACAAGGCTTATAACTTCTTGATAGAAGCTACACTTTTAGTTTATAAGGTAGAAAAGTAGTAATTAAGTAATGACTGAAAAATGAAAAAGTATAAGATTTTTAATAAGACAGGTCTTGCAATATGCCTGACGTTGGGACTGGTAGCCGGATCGGCCTGTTCACCGACAGATGACGGTCCTTCCATCGATGATCATTTCTTGAACTATGAGATTCCGCAAATCAGACCGAGCAGCGATATTCCGGTAGGAGCCATTTATTGGAACTTGGGTAGTACGGGTGTGGATGAAAAGAAGTATGCGCGGTTGATTGGTGAATATAATCAAGGCGGACAGTATCCACAGCTTTGTCCGAATGTGCGTCCGGTGCTGGGACGTTATTCGATGGATATCAATAAAGCCGAAACTGCTGACTTGATTCAGCAGCACCTTACCTGGGCAAATAATGCCGGTATCAATTTCCTTATCTTGCCGAACATCGGTCTGGATACCAGTAAGGGAGATTTGCTGAACGAAGGTAACGTGAATTTCGTGAACTATATGGCGGGACTGAATCCCAACTCGGAAGGTATTGAGTGGGGAGGTTTGCGTTATGCGGTTTCTATGGATATGAATAATTTTGCAAGCGGACTGAATAATACCGCCATGATAGAAGATGATGCCGATGAAAATGGTGTCTCTGCACGTTGTGAGCAACTTTATAGCTTTTTTGTCAACCTGACAAGCCGTTTCTGTACGAACAACGATCTTTACTATACTGTAGACGGCAAACCGATGATTGTAGTCTGGAATGCTGATAAGTTGTATGCACGCGATTCTGAGAAACTTTATAATACGATCCGTGAAAGAGTACGTGAAAATGTAAAAGACGGCAATGGCAATGGGCTTGAGATCTATATCTTAGCACGTCAGGAACGCTGGACGCCTCCCGCACGCTGGCATAACTTCTTCCTAAGCGGAAAAGTGGATGCTGTGTACATGGATAATATGTACAATCAGACCGACTGGTTCCGTCCTACCTGCTATCCGCAGTGCATCGACCAGAACTTTAAGTACAACCGCGAATATGAGTGGGCTAATTACGGAGTAGACTTCGTACCTAGCGTTTCACCTTCGTTCAATCAGTGGATAGATGGTGATGGAACTCAGTTCTATAACTTCCCGGTGGTATTTAAGGATGAAGATATGTTCCGTAAGATGTGTAATGTTGCCAAGATGAACTTGGGAAAGCGTCCGATGGTCATCATCGATTCTTTTAACCGTTGGAATGTGGATCAGGCTATCGAACCGACTGACCCGAATTACGGGAATGGATACGGTATGAAATACCTTAATATTGTAAAAGAAGAATTTAAAGTGAAATAAGCATGAAAGCGATAAATTTTATCAATTGGAAATATATCGGCTTGACCGGATGTTTGGTGGCATCGTTACTGACTGCATGTGGTGACGATGAAACCGGTCCGGAAGTGGTGACGCCGCTAGAGCCTAAATTGGAGATCGTGAACGAAGCGTCCACCTTCAGTTTTTCTTCTGCGGGAAATTCCGCTCAAGTGTTGACATTCAATGCCAATCAGGATTGGCATATCGTACTGGATGATTCGGAAGGTGTGGATAATAGCTGGGTAGTGCTGTTTGAACGCGAAGGAACGGCCGGCGAAGGCAACAAAGTATGGGTAGCTGCAGCCGAAAATGTGGAACCGGATGCACGCCGTGCTAATTTTTCTCTCGTGTCCGGTGGCTTTAAGTTTGATTTCGTTATCTATCAGGCACAGAAGGAGGCGGTGGTAATCACCGACCCGAAGGCCTACGAAAACCTGGATGCCGGTGAGCATATCATTTCCGTAGAGTTTGGAATTAACACAGGAGAGTATAAAACCAGTTTCCTCTATTCCGGTGACACGGGCTGGATCATGCCGACGGACGAACGCCCCGCAGGTGAACCGGAGACACGTGCGATGGAGAACCATACACTGTACTTTAAGGTGTTGCCGAATCAGAAGTTTGATATTCGTAGAGGTACCATTGAAATCTCTTCGAAAGATAATGATAATGTAAAGGCTACGATGAATATCTTCCAGACCGGTCTGCCCAAACCTGTCATTACGGTCGATAACAAGGAAATGTTCACTAACCTGGCATCGAAAGAAGATTCGATTCTGTTGAAATATAAGGCAACCAATACCAACGGACCAAGGGATTTGACGATTGATATTGATAAGAACGATCAGGATTGGATTTCGTTTAAGCCTGCTATAGACGCCAAGGGCGATTCTACCTTCCTCGTTTCCGTGAAAGAAAATACCGGTGGCGAACGTACGGCAACGATCGCGCTTTGTGCCGCTGCCGATAAGAAGGTGAGAGAAGAGTTTACCGTGACTCAGGCTCAGGCAAGCGATGTGGAACTGGTTATTACCAACAAGAGCGATTTCAGAACAAGTTTGGATAAGCTGGGCAGTGCCGCTACCGTGAAGTATAGCGTACAGTCTACATTGACCGATCCGAAGAACGAGATTTTGGTGGATATCGTATATCCGGAAAAAAGCGGTTATACGGCAGAGAATGGTTGGCTGCACATGGCAAACAACTCGATGCCCGAACGTGTCATCTTTACATACGATGTGAATAAGGTACTGAGAGAACGTCAGGCTACTGTCTACATTTATCGCAAGGGGTATGAAAACAAGAAAGACTATATGGTTATCCGTCAGGCTGCGGCCACTCAGATTGAAATTCCGGCTCCGGGAGGTTTGACGAATGTATTGCAGAGTCTTATTGATGACGAAATCTATAAAGATTGGGAATCCATCACTAGTCTGGAGTTGAAGGGCAGACTCAACGATACCGATTTGAACTTATTGAAGAACATGATGACAGCGGGTAAGGGCTACAACCTGAAAACTCTGGATATGACGGAAGTGGAGAATGAAACGTTGAAGAATGGTGTATTTATTGATTGTAACCTTTTGGAGAGTATTTCATTCCCGACAGGATTGCAATATGTACCGAGAGAAGCTTGTCGCCGCTGCACCAAACTGAGAACGGTAGTTGTGAACGAAGGTCCGACTTATATCGGTCGTCACGCATTCGGTAACTCAGTGATAAATGAAGCTTGGTTCCCTAGTACCATGACCTATGTTTACGGATATGTTTTTGATAACGTAACGACTTTGAAGACTTTGCACTTGAAGTCATTGCCGTTCCAGTGTAAGGAAGTTGCCCGTAGTGATGCCGACGAAGGTGCTACCCAACCGACAACCTGGTGTACTGTCTTTAAGACATGGCCGAGCACGGTATATGTACCGATGGAATATCTGGAATATTACAAGAATCCGGACCCGAAACACGTAGTTTCCATGCACTTCCAAGATCTGTTGAATACATTGACATCCGAATCGGAAGAATGGACGAAGGGCCCGAAGGTTCAGCAACCTTACTTGAAGTCTAATTCGGCATTGAAGAGTAATTTTACTTGGGGATCATCTGCCACTACTATCATGGGAGAATCCAATTGATATAGAGTCAAGTAGGTATATACTATAAAAAGAGCGGACTATCAGTCGGCGGGAAGATTCCCGCCATTGATAGTCTGTTTTTCTTTTGAGTCAGTAGTAAAGTCATGCATTGTTTCCTTGTCGATTCATTCGTAATGGTACAGTAAGGTTTTCGGTCCTATGACATAAAAAAAGAAAAGAATAATTGTTGTAATAATTCATTTGCTTATTTAAAGGACAAAGAACTTTTCAAGGTCAGCACCCATATCTATACGAAAGATATTGACCGATTATGCAGTAACTTCCAATCGTTTATTAATAAATTCTTTCATCGTTTATTATAAACGTCCCCCAAGTTTATTATAAACCCGAATATTGCTATTTTAGTAATAAATATCAATATAAAGCAACAAAAAGGGCTGCAATTCCCATAAAGAATCGCAGCCCTTAGCTTGTATC
>OOAK01000285.1_pt1 | contig 53942 bp, 37 predicted proteins | sample 1671811 | NCBI WGS metagenome assembly OOAK01 (sample SAMN06348195, study PRJEB24527) | human gut metagenome | biome: human gut; feature: ankylosing spondylitis patient; material: feces | host: Homo sapiens | place: China | collected 2015-10 | reverse complement strand
AGCGATTTTTCAGATTCGCATGACCGATCGTTTCATTGTTGACGTCCCCTAACAAGGCGGAAAATGCTTTTGAGGGAGACCTCAACAACACGGGTACCGTCGACGCGCTGTCGGGTTCCTCTCTCACGATTGAGGGGACACTCGTCAACGAGGGCGAACTCTATGCAGAGACACTCGCCGTCACGACGGGAAGCGACGGCATTGAGGGTGCTTCAAGCCGCGCGTTTGCCGTCGACAACCTTGTTGTCCGAGCGGGCGGCGACTTTTCGCTCTTTAGCGAAAAAACCTCTCTTGCCAACGTCGTGGTTTCCGAAGGGGCGAAATTGAACGGTTCGCCAACAACCCTGACCCTCGAGGAGAGCGGGTCCATACGGAACGCGGGCAGAGTTTCGGTAGGTACGCTTAAGGCGGACGACTCGCAGATCACGAACGCCGCGAATGCGACGACGACGATCGGGATTTTGGACGGAACCGGCAACACGATTCGCATGGAAGATGGCGCTCAGGCTCAAGTGACGCTGGGCGAAAACCGCGATACGGCCCTTACCGCGCTGTTTACCGGCGAAGCTGCGGACCGCAATACGGTCGAAGAGCTTGCCGGAGCGATAGTCATCACGGCCCCCGAGGACAGTTACGGTTATACCCTCCAATCCGAGGAAGGTTTGGTCGCCGGGGCTCGGGTGGCCGAGGTCGGCGCCGACGGCGGCGTGATCCGCCAAACCGAAAGCGCCAATTCGGTGGCGAGCGGCATTTCGGACTTGGTCGAAGCGAACTTCCTCTTTTTCCGCAGCGCGATGAACGACGTGCAAAAGCGCATGGGCGATCTACGCTCCGTGCCCGAGAGCGCCGGCGCCTGGGTCCGCTATTACGGCGGTAAAACCGAGTTCGGCGACATGGACATGGATACGACGTACAACACGCTCCAGGTCGGCGCCGACGGCTGGATCGGGAACGCGTATCTCGGTCTTTCGGCAAGCTTTTCGGACGGCGATTCGGACTTGAGAAACGGATCGGTAGACCATCGGAACTACAGTTTCGGTCTTTACGGCGGCTGGTTGGCCGAGAACGGCCAGTTCCTCGACGTGACATTGAAGCGTCACCGCATGGAAACCGACGGATCGCTGCGCTATGCCTCCGGTTTGGCGAGCGACCTCGATTACTACAACTGGGGAACTTCCGTTTCGGTAGAGTACGGATGGCGGCTTCGTTGTCCCGCGACAAACTTCTGGTTTGAACCGAGTGCCGAGCTGCTCTACGGACGACTCGATTCCGTTGACTTCCGCACCAACCTCGGCGTGAAGGTGGAGCAGGATGCGGTAGAGACGCTCGTCGGACGCCTGGGGGCGGCCGTCGGCTACACCTTCGACGAAAATCGCGGCGGCGTCTATTTCCGCGCTTCCGTGCTGCACGACTGGAAGGGGGAAACCGCGACGACGTTCTCTTTGGCCGGAACGCCGCATCGTTACGAAGACGATTTGGGCGGAACCTGGGGTGAGTTCTCGGTTGGCGGCACCTACCGCGTCAACGATTCGACGTACGCCTACGGATCGCTCATGACGTCGACGGGCTCGCCCGTTCACAACCCATGGCAGGTGAGCGCGGGACTGCGTTGGGTTTTCTGACGTGGGGACGCGGAATTTTGCAAAATCCCGCAGGACCGACCGCCGCCTTGTTCCATCGGGAGGACTCGTTCCTGTCGAAGGCGGCGGGGTTCCGTAAAGAAAATAGGGGACTCGGGGAAGGAACCCGGGTCCCTTTTCAGTAGTGGCGGAAACTCGACGTGTAGGAAGCGTTGGCCCCGTTATGAAAAGACCCGCCCGGGCTTTATCGCGAGCGGGCGGGCGTGTGCAGTAATGAGGAGCGGCTTAGAAAGTCCAGCGAACGCCGACGTTGAAAGCCCACGGGTTGTCGACGTCACCGCCCGTCGAGCGTTCAAGTTCGCCGTAGGCATAGGCGCTTTCGCCCAAGCGGAACTGGCCGCCGATGCCGTAGGTCACCCAGCCGCCGCCGAGGTCTTCGTCAAGCGACGCGCGCAGACCGTTCTGCGAAGCCGTGCCGTCGGCTTCGCCCAGGAAGTCGTACGAGTAGCTCGCGTGAGCGTAGATCGTGCCGGCCTCGTTCGGGAAGTCAAAGCCCGTACGGAACCCGATGCGCGTGATGAGGTTCTGATAGTCGTCCTGCTCGATCTTCACGCCGTTCGAAGCCGTGGCGTCGTCGCCCTGCGCGAAGCCGTAGGTGACCTCGATCTGCGGCTCGACATAGGCACGTTCCATGAACTTGAAGGTGTGGCCCCCTTCGACGCTCAGGCTGAAGGCGTTCGAATCAAAGTCGACGTCCATGTTGCCGGCCTGGATGTCGTTCTTGATGTAACCGTAGCGGGCCACGAAGTCGACATAGGAGCCCTTTTCGAAGGTGCGCGTGCCGTAGACGGCGAGGCTGTACATGTCGCCGTCGCCATCGCCGTTCTCAAGGTCGTAGCTCGAATCGGAGTAGCTGAAGGCGCCGCCCACGATCCAGTCGCCCACGCGGGCGTCGCCGCCCACCTGCACGGTCGTCGTCTGCATGTCGACGCGGTTGGCGTCGCCCCACTCATATTCGCCGCCGTAGACGCGGGCCCAGGCGCCGATGTCACCCGACTGATGGCGGACGTCGCCCAGACGCTTCGTGAGGTGGTTGATTTGATTGCGCCACTGTACGAGGGCGACGGCGTTCACGCCCTTGAAAGCTTCGAGCTTGGTGTTGTCGGCATACGATCCAGCACCCTCACCGTTCGTGCGGGTCCAGGCACCACGAATGTCGCCTTCTTCTACATGTTCCGTAATTTCGGTGTTTTTTGCACCGCCACCAGTCACAGCCTGAATGTTTTTGACGTTTTCTTCCGTCAGATCGTCTGCATCAATTCCGTCGTAGCGCACGGATAATGCTACGGGTTCAGCCCCCGTTACGGCATCCACCGAGAACGTACCTGTCTTGATGGCCCCGTTGTCATTTGTGGTTGCCACTACATTGATCGTGCCGCCCGTACCTGTGATTTCCTCCACTTCGACTGTCTGACCGGCGTCGCGGATGTTGATGACGCCTTCGTTCAGGGACAGGTAATCAAGTTTTTCAGCCGATTTTACGAGCGTTGTGCTGTCGCCGAATTCGGAACTTGAGGATTCGATGACGGTGGGATTCCATTGCGCACCGTCGTTGAGAGTCACTTTCAAGCCCGTAACTTGGGAGTTTTCTTCCGAATGGTTGTCGGGCACCTCGGTGCAGACGTTGCCGGTCCAGGAAGATGCCGCCCCGCTGAGAGTTAGTTTGACGTCGGCATCAATGATGTCGCCGCTGTTGTTCTGGCTGCCGGGGGTTTCAAAACTGATGTCGCCGTTTATCACGACGGTGTTCGTGCCGTCGGCATTGATGGTGGTGGAGGAGTTCCCGCGGGCGGCGATTGCGATCGGAGCATTGATCTCAACGTCGCCGTCAATGTCAACGACGCCGTTGGAGAAGGCGAGGATGCCGTATCGTGCGGCATTGATAATGGTGTTTTGGGCGCGGATGTTGATCCTGCCTGTGTCGGCCGGCAGTTGTTCGTCCTGAGTGTTGTTCCCAACATGCAAGCCATACCCGGAAGAAGTCACTTCGATTTCGTCGGCTTGAAGCGTAAGATCGCCGCGGATGTTCATGACCCCGTAGCTTGCGGAGTTTCCACTCGCTGAAATCGTGAGCTTGGTCGTACGTTCAGAACCAATTACGGCCGTGGACTTCGCATCGCCGGTACTTTCCAAGGCAATACCCAACGCAGTCTTGTCGTCAGGTGCGATAGCGGAAATCTCAATGCTTTGGCCATTAATGTTCGCGTTGGATCGAACATCGAGAAAAAGAGCTGTCGGACCGTAATTGGGATTGACGGTGGTGTCTAAGTTGAAGTCCGCTTTCAACAACACAGAACTCTGACTCTGCACGACCGCAGAAGAGGCGTTGTTGAGATACAGCGCCCCACGTCCGGACTCAAAATGAATAAGGTCAGCGTTCACGGTCAGGAGTGAGTTCTGACCGGCATTCCACTTGACCGCATACTGTCCGTTGTGAATGTACGAGCCTTCCGTCGTGCTGTATTGAGAATCTTGTGTGTCGGTTAACCACCACAAGTGGTTGGCAGAAACACTGGCGCTAAACGTAAGCAAGGCGAGCGTAATGCTTACGCCGAGGCGGGTGCGGAGAAGAAATGAAGAAGAATTACGGCCGCGGAGAGAAAATGATTTGTGAGGGGGGGGGGTAAACGGTGTAACATATTGATTTTCAGGGGGTTAAAAAGAACGTTGCCTTGCGAAATGCAAGAAAGGACAACTAACCCTATGTTAATCCCGTATGTGATCTATTCGCTATGGCTTCAATCATAGGTACTTGATCGAACACAAAGCATCAAGAAAAATTGGCATGAGAACGTCGCATTCATTCCTACATGATGACAATTTTTTCCTTCATGAGAAATTGCCGCTCTGAGGGAATCCAGGGAAAAAGAGAAACCGCCGTATCACCGAGTGAAGTACGGCGGTCGTACTTTTTGCGTTACGCTCAAAACGGCTCGTCACCGTGCGTAACCGTCAGTCTTGAGATCAGTAGTTTTCCTTGCGGACTTCGAAGTAGGCCTGGGAGTAACCGCAGACGGGGCAGACTTCCGGCGCCTTGCGGCCGACGACGAGGTGACCGCAGATGCGGCATTCCCACATGCATTCGCCGGCCTTTTCAAAGACCTGCTGCATTTCGACGTTCTTCAGAAGCTTGAGGTAGCGGGCTTCGTGGGCGCGTTCGATGTCGCCGACCAGGCGGAACTTCGCGGCGATTTCCGTAAAGCCTTCGGCTTCGGCTTCTTCCGCAAAGGTCTTGTACATGTCGGTCCATTCGTAGTTTTCGCCTTCCGCGGCGGCCTTGAGGTTGGCGGCCGTACCCTGGATGCCGCCCAGAGCGTCGAACCAGAGGCGGGCGTGTTCCTGTTCGTTGCGGGCCGTCGTCAGGAAGATTTCGGCGAGCTGTTCGTAGCCTTCGCGGCGGGCCACTTCGGCGAAGTACGTGTACTTGTTGCGGGCCTGGCTTTCACCGGCGAAGGCGGCCTTGAGGTTGGCTTCGGTCTTCGTGCCGGCGAGCTTGTTGCCGCAGGCGGCGGGAGCGGCCTTCACTTCTTCAAAGAAGGAAGCGTCCTTGTGGCAGAGCGGGCAGATGTAGTCGGCGGGAAGTTCGTCGCCTTCATAGATGTAGCCGCAAACTTTGCAACGATACGACATTTTAGAGTCTCCTAATTCGCCAGAGGCGTTGTGGTAGTGAGTGTGAAGCATCTCGTGAGCGGCTTCGGAGAGGGGTTCTCCGAAGAACTCTTCGTAGAGACGCAGGATTTCGGGATTTTCGTGCGAGCGGCGAAGCGTGAGTTCGCCGTCGCGCTTGTAAAGGGACGCGATGCGGGCCGAGCGCGCGGCGTTCTGCGCGGCGTCGCCCATGTGCTTGGGCTGACCGCCCCCGCCGATGCAGCCGCCCGGACAGGTCATGACTTCGACGAAGTGATAGGGAAGGCCGCCTTCCTTCTTCATCCGTTCGAGAAGTTCGCCCGCGCGGGCCGTGCCGTAGATGACGGCGACGCGCACGTCGAGGTCGGCCATGCGCACGGTCGCCTCCTTCATGTCGCCTTCGAGGCCGCGCACCGGGGTGAAGGAGAGAAGTTCCGCGGGGGCTTCTTCGCCCGTCACGTAGCGGTAGGCCGTGCGGAGCGCGGCTTCCATGACGCCGCCCGTGTTGCCGAAGATGACGCCCGCGCCCGAGGCTTCTCCCAACGGATGATCAAAGCCGCAGGGTTCGAGCGCTGCGAAGTCGATCGCACGGGCCTTCGCCCAGGCGGCGAGTTCGCGCGTCGTGACGACGGCGTCGGTGTCGCGCATTTCAGGCGAGCCGATGCGGCGGCCCGCGGCGTTCATTTCCGGACGGCGGATTTCATACTTCTTCGCCGTGCAGGGCGTGACCGCGACGTGGAAGATCTTCTTGGGATCCAAGCCCTTCTTTTCCGCGAAGTAGGACTTCACGACGGGGCCCTGCATTCCGATCGGGCTCTTCGCCGACGAGATGTGGGGAAGGACTTCGGGGTGGAAGAGTTCGGCGTATCGCACCCAGGCGGGGCAGCAGCTCGTGAACTGCGGCAGGGGAGCCGTTTTCTTCACGATGCGCTCGACCAATTCGCTCGCTTCTTCGACGATCGTGAGGTCGGCGGCGAAGTTCGTGTCGAGCACGTAGTCGGCGCCGAGCGCGCGCAGAAGGGCCACCATGCGGCCTTCGACGAAAGTGCCGTCCGTGAGTCCGAAGGCTTCGCCGAGTCCCACGCGCACGGAGGGGGAGGTCGAGAAAACGACCGTGACTTCCGGATCGGCAAGGGCGGCTTCCACGGCCGCGACTTCGCTCTTTTCGACGATCGAGTCCACGGGACAAACGTTCGCGCATTGACCGCAGTTGATGCAGATCGCGCGGTCGCCGGTCTTCGCGAGGTCGTAGCGCCCCTCCACGCCGATGTAGTCGCGGCAGACGGTCTTGCAGAGGCCGCAGAGAACGCACTTTTCTTCAATGCGCTCGATCGCGAAATTGTCGGTGTCGATCGGTACGCGCCGATCCGCGTGCAGATGTTTCGTCAACGTCGGGTCTCCTCTAATCGTTGCGGGTATTCGCGTTGCCCACATTGTAGAGAGTATTGCCGCAAAAGAAAGGCGGATTTTTCCCGAAAGCCCTCTCGGAAAAGCTTTGCAAAGAATTCGTGATGAGAATGCCTCTCAGAAATCCGGGCAAGGAAAGAAGCCTATTCGGCCATGCGCAAGAATGAATCAAGGTCGACGGGCTTTGTTTCCGAATCTCTTTGTGTTGAGAGCGATTCGCAAAATCGAACGCCTACCGAAAAAGGAAGACTATCGAACCGATCGAAATCCTTGGGGCCGAGGGGCGGGTAAACAAAATGCCGACGCCCCGGGGAGGGATGTCGGCATTCTGCGGCATGCAAGAAGATTCAGAGCGACGTCGTGTGCGGAGCCGCCTCGTTTTCGAGCGCGCGGACTTCGTTTTTCAGACGTTCAAGCTCTTGGCGGGCCTTTTCGGCCTTCACGTTCGATTCGAGCGTGCGGCTTTCCGATGCGGCGCGGCGCTCGAGAAGATCGAGTTCCTTGAGTTCGAGCTCGATTTCCTTCATGCGGGCGTTGTAGGCGTCGATCTTCTTTTGCTTTTCGGCCCTGGCTTTCGAAGCCTTGGCGTTGGCGTTCGCGCGGGCGCGGTCGGCCTTGGCCTTGGCGGCCGCTTCGTCGGCCGCCTGCTTCTCAAGTTTTTCCTGATAAGCGGTTTCGGTCTGACGGACGACCTCGATGTTCTGCATCGACTGATAGGCCGCGGCGTCCATTTGGGCGCGGGTGGGTTCGGTCGACTGGCAGCCCGCGAGCAACGCGGCGCCCGCGAGGGCGACGCCGCCCGTCTTAAGAATGTTCTTCACCATTGCGGTTTTCCTCGATCTTCAAAATCAGCGGTTGCAGCCGTAGGGGTTGTTGGGCTGGATGCGGGTTTCGCCGCTTCGGCCCGAGGCCATGATGGCCGTGCCCGTGCGGAATTCGCACATTTCGCCCACCTGGGTCGACTGCATCATGCGGCCGTCGGGGAGTCGATAGACGAGCTGCACGCCGTTGACGTATTCCTGACGGTCGGAAAGCGCGCTGCCGGCGATGCCGCCCACGGCGCCGCCGGCGAGGCCGCCCAAAACGCGCGAGGACGTGGAGTGATTGCCGTGGTTGCCGATCGCGGCGCCGGCGATGGCGCCGAGGATGGCCCCGACCGCCTGCGAATCGCGGCGGTTGTCGGAATTGTCGACCACGACCTGAGCGGGCTGAATCGCGATGATCTCGACCGTCCGCACTTCCTGGGCGCGGTTGACGGCGCTCGGATTGTAGACGTCGGCGCGGTACTGATGACCGCCGTTGGCGGCGCATCCGGTGACGAGCACGGCGCTCATGAGAAGGGTCAGGGGAAGAATTTTGTTGCGCATGGTTGTTTTCCGTCTTCTCTTGGGACTGGATTTGTCAATGGAGAGAATGCACTCCCCAATCTCGTACAATGACGATAGCACGGTTTTCCCCTGCGGGGAACGTCGTCACGGCATCGTGACGTAAAGCGGTGTTTCGATATTTGTCCGCCGACACGATTCTTTGCAGATGCCGCCGCCCCCTCCCGTTTCGCCGGGCTTTTCAAGCTTCATCCGGGCGCCGGCCGAAGCGTTTTCAAAACACGCGTTTCGCCAAAACGCCCCCTCCCGCAGGTCCCACAAAACGCGGTCAAGTCGGTAGAATGTTCCCGTTTCGCGCTCCGTTCGGGGCGCCGTCAGAAGAACAACACCGGAACTCAAAATGCTCGAAAACGCCGTTCAGTACCCCGATCTCGACGAGATCGTTCAGAAGAGCGAACGCAAGACCGTCTACAAGAAACTGGTCCGCCGCACGAAGCTCGACCGCCGCACGCAGATCCTGCAGGTGGTCCTGGAAATGCTCCAGGAGGACGACTACAAGCAGGTGTCGATGTCGCGCATCGCGGAGAAGGTCGGCATCAGCGAGGCGGCGATCTACCGCAACTACCGCAACAAGTCGGCGATCTTTTCGTCCGTGGTGGACTTCGTCGAGACGACGCTTCTCGACCTCTTCGGCAAGATCCGCGACGACAAGACGACGTCGCCCCTCGTGCACGTGCAGCAGATGGTGAACGTGCTCCTCGAGTTCGTCGACGCCAATCCCGGTCTCTGCCGAATTCTTCTCTGTCAGGACCAGCTGATGGAGGACCTGAAGTTGCGCCGCCGCATGCTCGAACTCCTCAAGACGCTCGAGACCCGGATTCGCCTCGAATACCGCGCGGCGATGGAGTCGGGGCTTCTTCCGATGCACTTCAACGAGGACGCCCGCGCCCAGATGGTGATGTGCTTCATTGAAGGGCGGTGGTTCCGCACGATGATCTCGGGCTTCAAGGACAAGGCGGGCGGGCTCGGACCCTCCTATACGGCGCCGTTCTTCGCCTACACGCAGGTGTGACGCCCGAAGGAAAGAGAGAGGAAAACGGTCGCGGCTTCGGTTCGCGGCCGTTTTTTGTCGGCGGCGCTCCGATCCGTCGGCGAGACGACCGATTGAGATTGGGAGAGGGCGCACGCAAGAGAGTGACGTTTGGCGTTCCGGGTCGTTTCGCCGTGCGGCTTCCCATCCTTATCCGCAAAAGGTATTCTGTAGCGGCCGACTCCGCGGCGCCGGATCGGCGCGCAACGACGCCGCACATCCGGTTGGGCATCCGCACGTTTCCGATCCGCACGGACGCGAATGCCGGGCGGACGAAAGTGCCCGAACCGTTCATTGACGACCTGACATTTAGGGAGATTGAAAATGACCGGAAAGGAAAAGGCTCTTTTTCTCGCCTATCCGACCGTCTGGACGTTTTCCGTAGTCTCCTTCTGGTGCTTTGGAAGCGCCTCCGACGCGCTCGGGTTCACGCTTTTGCACCTCTATCTTCTGCATCCCGCTGCGATCGTCGGCATTTCGACCGCAGCAGCATGGAATGCTCCGTCCCTCCGGTCGCTGCGGATGCTCCCGATCGCTTTGGCAGCGGGCTACATCCTCTGCGATTTTTTTACCTTTCGTCTCGCCAACATTGCCGCCTTTTCGCACCCGACGCCGCCCGAATGGATCATGCTGCCGGTCGGTCTGGCGCTCTCGCTTGCGGGACTCCTTCTCGGGCGAATCCTTCGCCGTTTTGTCTCTGGAAAAGACTGAGAGCCAATCGACCGCAAGAGCGTGGATGAGCGCTTCGTATTCCGCTGAACCGGTCGATTTCCTTTTTTAATCGTTCTTGATGAGATGAATTCTCAGCTTAAGACATGCTTAAGAGGTAAGAAGGACCTCATTGAGAGAAGATCGTGGATACATGTAGTTACAAAATGACGTAGCCCCTTGGTCAGGATCATGCAGTCTGAAGACATTCTTAAAGTTCCCGAAAGAATCGCGTAAGGATCTCGTTTTCCTTGCAGTACAGTAAAACATCCTTTAAGGATGCGAAAAGATTGTCTTCAAATCCTAAGGTTGGCTTAAGGAAGGGATTAGGGGGTTTTATGGGGGAGGTTTACCCTCAACCAAAACGTAAAATTTTCGGAAATTCGCTTGAGAACCCTTCGCGAATCCTGTAAAGTTCATCTCAACGGAAGACGCGGTGTTCCACCAAAAGAGATGAGGGGTCGTCTCGGAGCATCGAGCTGCAGTTCCAAAGCTTGGTCTGGTGCTGCGGTACCTGTTCTTCGAAACTTACGGGGCTCGTTCTTAACAGGGGACGAGCCCTTTTTTCCGTCTGTGTGCCGACGACGGCTTCGGAACATGCCGGTCGTGCTTTCCTTCATCATTGAGGAAGGTCGCTCAAACCTTCATGTCTCTCCGAGCCCGGGTGGAGGAGAGAGAAATCCCTTCCCTTCGTTTTTGACGCAGTGTGAACGCATCGGGCGCGCCGCGTCACAGGACACGGCGCGCCCGCATCATTCTGAAAAAAGGCTGTACGACCTTACGGCAGGCGAATCCATTCGCGCTCAAAGGCCCAGGGATCCGAAACGTCCTTCACCGTAATGTCAAAGAGACGCGTCATGCGTCGGTTCGTGTCGAACGGGGCCCAACCGGGGTTGCCGGTTTTCGCAAAGCGCACCCAGGCGCCGTGCATGGCGTCGGCCAGGGCCGTCGGTGCGTCGGGGCCGTTCAGGGCGATCGCGGGCTTGGAGTCGAGCGTATGGAAGACGAAGGCCACGTCGTTCGAGTGTGCGGCGCCCCGGGCCTCGCCGGACTTCCCGAGGACCGGACTCTTCCAGTCAAAGGAATACGCCCAAACCCTGTTGCCCGCTTTCGAGAGATTTTCCAGCGCACGGTTTGCGGGCATGCGGAAAATCAGATCCCCCTGAATGCGCGTGAAGATCTCTCCCGGCGTCGAACCGTGTCCGGCCGCCCGGTAGCGCTCAAGGAGCTTTGCATCCCATCCCATCGCGCGCACGAGGCGCTCCGTCGCTTCGGGACCGATCTTGTCGATCGCGCCCGAAGGAACCGTATAGTTTCGCCATTCCTCGCGCGTGCATCCGACCATGACCACCACGCCCGCGGCGGCGCCCGCGAGCAGGGCGTCCACGGGCCGGGCCTTGAGCACCTCGCCGTCCACGTAGGGCTTGAAAAGCGCCGAATTGCCGTGCGAGAAGGCGAGCCACTCGGGGTCGGAGGCGAGGCTTCCGACAAACTTCCCGAAGGTGAAGAGCTTCTCGTTCGTGAGGCTCATGAAGCCTTCGCGCGTGGGGGCGACGCCGAAGAAATCCGCGAGACGCTTCGTCGCCGTGCGGGCCTCTTCTTCGTTGGTCCACTGAGCGATCGCCGAAGGACTCTGGAGAATCGCGCGGCGGAAAAGTCCCTTCGTTTTGGGCGAAGCCAGAAGACTCGTGATGTGCGTCGCGCCGGCGGACTGTCCGAAGACCGTAACGCACTTCGGGTCGCCCCCGAAGGCCGCGATGTTGTCCCGCACCCATTCGAGCCCGAGGATCATGTCGCGAAGGCCGTTGTCGGCGTCGCCGTCTTCGAGCTTCAGGAAGCCGTCGACGTTGACGCGGTAGTTGATCGCGACGAGCACGATTCCGTCCTTGGCGAAGGCCGTGCCGTCAAAGCGCGGATCGTTGTTGTCGCAACGCGTCGATCCGCCCCCGGGGATCCAAACCATGACGGGCGCGTTCTTCGCCTCTTTGGGCGCCCAGAGGTTGAGGACGAGGGCGTTGCCGCCGCCGATCATGGAGGGCGTCTTGCGGTCGGGCTGCAGGGGGATGGCGCCCGGCTTCGTGGCGTCCAGAACGCCCGTCCAGGGCTTTGCCTTCAAGGGTGCAAGAAAACGTCGTTCGGCAACGTAGGGATCCTCTCCGAAAGGAACGCCGCGAAAAACGCGGATGCCGTCCGCTTCGAGTCCGCGAAGGCGCCCGAGCGGCGTCGAGACTTCTACGGGGGTGTGCGTCACGTCGGCCGCGGCGGCCCGAAGAACGCCGGGAGCGGACAGGGCGGCGAAGGCCGCGCCCGTCCCGTAAAGGAAGCTGCGTCGGGAAAAAGTCTGCATGATGGTGGGTCTCCTCATTCGGTTGCAAAAGCCCGCAGGCGTTACCAGGAGAGATTTTCCCGTCTCGGATTACGCACGTAATTTGCGCAGAAACAAAGAAGAATGATTTTTTCGTGCGGGAGAGGAGAAGATGGGTTCTCAGGAGAGGTTTCCGACCGAGAGCGGCGTTGTCGACGGAAGGGAAAGACGGCCTTCCGGCGCCTCTCTGCGGTAGACGCCGGAAAAACCTCGCCCCGAGGTCCTGCGTTCGACTTCGGGGCGAAGGGATTCGTCAGCGACGGTCGTCCCGCCGATCATCCCGGCGGTCACGCCGATCGTCGCGGCGCGGATCCGGACGGCGGTCGCGTCGATCGTCGCGCCGGTCATCGCGCCGAAGATCACGGCGGTCGTCACGACGGTCGTCGCGACGGTTGTCGTGTTTGGCCTTGCGGCCGCGCTTGGCGCGCCAGTCGCGGCCGGCACGCTCTTCGTTGTAGCGCCAGCGAAGTTCCTTTTGCCATTCGTCGCGCGTGTAGCGTTTGCCGTCCTCACGGTCCCAGAAGTACTTGCCGTCCCAACGTCCTTCGTCGCGGTTCTTCTCGTACCACTCGCGTTCTTTTCGGTCCTTAATGCCTTGGAGAATGCCGCCGAAAATGTCTCCGGCTTCGGCGGCGAACGTCACGGTCGGGGTCAGGGCCGCGGCGGTCAACGCCAGAACGAGCGATCTGCGGTTCGTCATGAAGCCTCCTTTTTTGCGTCATGCAAAGGTGATGAAACACAAGGCGGAGACGGCGGAACGCGCGTTCCGCGTCCCCCTTCGATCTCATCATAACCGCGGGTCGGTAAAGAAGATAGAAGGGTTTTGTTGCAGTTCGCTAAACGGAGAACGGACGAAAAAAGAAAAGGTCGTCCAGGAGCGCCGCGATTCGCATTTTCGGTTACCATTCGGGGGCTTCGGAGTCGCGCAAAGAGAATCTCTCCGAAGCGGCCGTGCGGGACGACCCGCGCAGCCGTTCGTACATCAATGGGGACGGCCCCGCAGGGAGACAAACATCATGGCCTGGGCATACGTTCTCATCGCCGGCATTCTCGAAGTCGTCTGGTCCTTTTCGCTCAAGGCGAGCGATGGTTTCACGAAACTTCTTCCGTCCGTCGCGACGGTCTTCTTCATGATTCTGAGCTTCGTCGTCCTCTCGCAGGGGATGAAGTCGCTTCCGCTCGGGACGGCCTATGCGGTCTGGACCGGGATCGGAGCGGTGGGCGCCGCGCTCGTCGGGATCGTCGTTCTCGGAGAATCCGCGTCCCTCATGCGCGTTGCCGGCATCGCCTTCATCGTCGTCGGAATCGTCCTTCTGAAGCTCGCCGCGCACTGATCGGCCGCCTCCAACAGGAAACCCCCGCCGCGTTGCCGTGACGGGGGTGAATCCGAAAGAGGAGAGGACGGGGTGCTAGGCCCCGATTCCTCTCTCATGCCCGAGCGGGATCAAAGCTTCATCTTGAAGGTCTTGCAATCCATGTGCTTGGCGATGTAGCGGACCTTCGGCTGCGTGCCGGCGGCTTCGTTCATCGCGACGGCCTTCTCAATGAGGGGCTTCGTCTTTTCGGTCGGCTTGTCGTAGTCGACGAGCGTGATCGCATGGATGCCGCAGGCTTCCACGCAGGCGGGGAGCTGACCCTTTTCGAGACGATGCGAACAAAGCGTGCAGTGCGCGGCCTTGCCGGCCGGATGCGTCGTCCACGCCTCGAGCGGACGTTCGTAAAGAGGCTTCTTGTCGCCGTAGTAGCTCGTGACGCCCGACGGGAAGACCGGCACGCCGTAGGGGCAGGCCTTCTCGCACATGTGGCAGCCGATGCACTTTTTCTGGTCGACGAGAATTTCACCGTGCGGGCCCTTGGAGATCGCCTTGGCGGGGCAGATCTTCATGCAGGCGGGATTGTCGCAGTGCTGGCAGGAAGCACGGTAATAATTGACGACGTTGTCTTCGATGTTTTCACTACGAAGAATCTTGAGGAAGAAGACGCCGGGGGGAACCTGGTTTTCTTCCTTGCAGGCGATCGCGCAGGCTTGGCACCCAACGCAGCGATCCACCTCAACAATGATGCCGAATCGTGACATGACGGGTCTCCTTTACGCTTTCGTGACTTTGATGCAGACGTCGTTGTAGGCGGGGTAGCCCGAAATCGGGTCCCAGTTCTTGCGCGGGATGAGAACCTGCGTTTCCTGGTCGCCTCGCCACCCGTACTGGGCGTCGACGGTGCCGGGCTGCGCAAGAATCGTCGCGCGCACGCGGGCGCGGACCTTTCCCTTGTAGTAGGGGGATTCCATCCAGATTTGGTCGCCTTCCTTGATGCCGAGCTTTTGGCAGTCGGACGGGTGCATGTTCACGGTCGACTCGGGTTCGAGTTCGAGGAGGTACGGCTGGTCCGTACGGGTCTTCGAGTGCGTGATGTAGGGACGGCGCGTACCGTTGATGAGCTTGAAGGGCCATTCCTTCGTGGGCTTCGGAGGAGCGACGTATTCCGGAAGACCGGGCTGGCCGTGCTTGGCCTGAATCGACGAGAAGAGTTCGACCTTGCCCGAGGGCGTGCGGAAACCGGGTTTGCCGTCAAAGCGCAGCAGTCCCTTTTCGTGCTTGGCCATTTCCTGCGGCGGGAAGAATTCGCAGACCGTGATTTCGGGGAGCGTGGACGCCTGCTTTTCGTAGGAGGTGCCCCAGCCGTTCAGGATCGAGTCGCAGGCCTTCACCGGATCGCCTCCGAAGAAGAGCTTTTCGTCGATCAGGGCGGAACCGATCGTGCAGGAGATCTTCCAGTCTTCCCAGGCTTCGCCCAGGGGCTTCACCGGACGGCGGGCCGAGACCTTGCGGCCGTGCACGCCGAAGGGGGCGTAGCGTTCGAAGTTCATCGCGGCGGGAAGGACGAAGTCCATGTCGTGATGCGTTTCGTCACGGTAGAAGTAGTCCGTCGAGAACGAGAAGTCCATGTTGCGCACGGCTTCCTGATATTCCTGCGGGCTCGGCCAGATGAGAAGGTTGGCGCCCCAGCCGCAGAAGGCGCGGATGCGGCCCTCCTTCACCATTTCGGGGAGGTTGTTCGGGCTGCAGAGCACCTGCATTTCATTCCAGATCGGCGCGAATTCGCGGTCGATGCGGGTCTTGCGCTGCTTTTCCTCACGGAACCAGGGTTCGTCGATGAAGGTGCGCGTGTAGCCTTCGTCCCAACGGATGTAGTCCTTGGGCCAATTGGCGATCGAGCTCGCACCGGCTTTCTCGGCGTTGCCCGTGAGGGCCATGAGAAGCGACATGGCGCGCACGTTGTTGCAGCCGTTGTGCTGATGCGGCACCGACTGTCCCGGAAGCTGCATCGCCGAGGGACCGTCGGCAAACATGCGCGCGGCGGCGACCATCTTTTCGGCCGGAACGCCCGTTTCCTTTTCGACGTATTCCGGCGTGAAACGTTCGCAGTACTTCACGAGTTCTTCATAGCCGACGCACCACTTGTCGATGAATTCGTGGTCGACGAGGTCTTCCTTGACGAGGACGCGGATCATGCCCCAGGCGAGCGCGCCGTCGGTGCCCGGATAGGGCTGCAGATGAATGTCGGCCTGTTCGGCGACCTTCGTGCGGCGGACGTCGACGACGATCAATTTCATGCCGCGGGCCTTCTGTGCGAGAAGACCGCGGAAGAAACCGTGGGGCTGGGCCCAGGAGCCGTTCTTGCCCATGATGAGGAGGCACTTGGCCTTCGGGTTCGGACCGCCGGCGATTTCCTGGCCCCAGGAGAGTTCTTCGGCGTGCACGTAGGCGAGGTTGCAGGCGGCGGAACTTTCGCAGCAGTAGTTGGGGCTGCCGTAGTAGCGCGCAAGGCGCATGACGGGCGGACGCGGTTCCTTCGGGTCGCCGCAGAAGAACATCACCTTTTCGGGACCGTACTTCGCCTTGATTTCGGCAAGATTCTTCACGATCGCCTTGATCGCTTCGTCCCAGGAGCAGCGCACCCAGCCCGGATCCTTCGAGCCCTTGGGGTTCGTGCGCTTCAGAGGATAGAGAAGGCGGTTCGGGTTGTAGAGGCGCTGCAACGTCGAAATGCCCTTGGAGCAGAGCGAATTGTTCGGATGCTCCTTCCAGTTTTCAATCTTGATGACGTGATTGCCGCGGGCTTTGAACTGCAGACCGCACATCGGCATGTGGTTGCAGCTGTCGCAGATGGTATAGCCCGTCCAGACCTCGTCGCTTTCCTTGGCCGCCGCGAAAACGGGGGCCGACGAGAGTCCGAGCGTGCCCGAGGCGAGAACACCCTTGAGGAGGTTTCTTCTCGAGAGCGACAACGGTTGGGTCATGGTCGTCTCCTTTCGGATTGGATGGATGGTTGGCGTGCGTGACGGAGCGCACCGATTGGTTTTCTTTTCGACGGGGACCGATGCTTTTCCAGGGCCCCCGACGTCGCCGCCCGCTGAAATCGATGTTTTGAAGAGTGTCTTGACGAAGCGGCTCTGTAACAAAGGATAACGCTCTGATTTTCGCCCCCTCCATCTGGAAAACCCGAGCCAAGGAAATGCATCTCGCTATACCAATAATGAATAGCGATGTCCTCGTCAAGGAAGGAAAAAAACTGCGGGAAGGGGAAAACGAGGAAAAGGAACTCCCCGTGATCTTTTGCTTTTCAAGGAAAAGGGATTTTCCCTGATTTCCAAAAAGATATCGTGCGGCCGGGACTAGAGAGGGAGGTTTCTTATCGTTCTTTCAAAGAATCGGGCCCGCAGTGTCGGCGGCGAGGCGTTCGGCGACGAAGCCGAGAAATCGTCCGGCCGGAGAGTCGGACGAAGGTTGTGCGGCGCTTACCGCCCGAATCGACGCGCCTTCGCCGCTCCAATCGGGAAGAACGCGAAGGAGGGCGCCCGACGCACGCGCACCCGCTCGTCGATCGTGAAGCGTATCTCGCGGGCTGCGGCGTCTTGCCGACAACGCCGAAAAAGCGCTCCCAGCCGAAGCGGCGCCGACGAGTCCGATTCGTCGGGAAACGATGGGCGCGTGCTATCATCCTTCTTTCCGCAATATACGAACGAAAGAGACAACACGAATGTCCAAAGCCCTACAGGATGCCTACCGAATCGTTCACGTGCACAAAGGTTCGTGCCTTGCGCTCGACACGGAAACGACGGGCGTGAGCATCGAAGACGGCGACCGCATCATTGAAATCGGCATCGTCGTCATCCACCGGCGCGAAATCGATCCGAAGGAGGAGAGCCACTTTCAGCGCTACATCAATCCCGGCTTCGACATGAACGAAGAAGTGACGAAGGTGCACGGGATTACGAACGAGTTCCTGCGCTCGAAGCCCACCTTCGAAGAGATCGCCGACGACTTCATCAACATGATCAAGGGGCAGGTCCTCCTCATTCACAACGCCGAGTTCGACGTGAAGTTCCTCAACATGGAGCTCGAGCGCATCGGCCGCGGGCACATCGAAGACTACGCCGCCGTGATCGACACGATGGCGCTCTATCAGGCCGAACATCCCGGCCGAACGCCGACCCTTGACAACTTCGCCCGCACGTACGAACTCAACCACATCGACCGAACCTTCCACGGCGCACTTCTTGACTCGCTCATCCTCGCCGAATGCTGGCTCGCCATGACGGGCGGTCAGCAGGCGATCGACGTCGACGCGCTCCTTCTCACGGAGCCCGTGCCGATGAACGATCAGTCGACCCTTCGCGTCCCGAAGCCGAGTCCCGAGGAATTGGCCGAACACAGCCGCATTCTCGACATCGTCGAGAAGAACTGCAAGGCCGTCTGCCGCTGGCGCTCCGTCTACGGGGACGAACGCCAAAAGGAGGAGGCATGACGCTGCGTTTCACCTCCTACACGACGGACTGCATCGTGCGGCGTTCGGCCGAGCTCGAAGCGCTGCGGCGCATGTCGCTTTGCAAGACCTCGATGGCCGACTGCAGCATGACGGTCGCCGCCATCTGCGGACGCTCCTGGGAGCGTGACCTCGGCGTCGCCGAAGTCACGGCTCCGAACGGCAAGCCGCTCTTCGTCTTTCGCGACAACTACCTCCTCGGCGAAGCCTTCTACCGTTTGATTCAGGAAGGTCTCACGGACAATTCGCCCTTCACCGGCGGAGAAAAGCTTTTTTACCGCGGGATTCTCAAGGAACTCGCCGATTTTGAGGCCGCGCGCGGCCGCACGCTCCAATTGGGTGGCGTGAAGTCCGAAGTCGAAAAGCTTCTCGCAAAGCTCGGACTCGAAGGTACGTGCTTTACGAACGAAGACCTCTACGACTACTGCTACAGCCGCGAGACCTTCGCGACGCTCGCGGGGCGCCCCATGGCGAAAAAACGCAACTTCTGCCGCCGCTTCGAGCGAAATCACCCGGAGGCGAAGTTCGTCTATTTCGAAAAGAGTCCCGACGACAAGACGCTCGAGCGTTGGAAGGTCTTTCTCGCCGAGTGGTACGACGCGAACCAACCGCTCGATGAAACGCTCTTTTTCGAGCGCAAGTTCCTCGACGTCGTCCTCTGTCGATGGGACGAGTGCGGCGTGACGGGCGGGATGCTCGTCGAGGGCGACGAAATCTTCGGCCTCACGCTCGGCGCCCTCGTCACGCCCGACACCTACGCGGTTCACATCGAAAAGTCCCGCCGCGACGTGGAAGGGGGCTACCCCTATCTCGCGCATTCGCTCGCGAAGGCTCTGCCCGAAACCGTCAAGGTGCTGAATCGTGAAGAGGACCTCGGCGTGCCGGGCCTGAGAAAAGCCAAGCACGACTGGTTCCCGCTCTATCAATTGGAAAAGGGCGTCTACGAAATCGCCCCGTTTGAGCCCTGACGGGCTCTTCAAGGAGAAACACATGAAAGGATTCGCCGCGTTTACGCCCACCCGCATTCTGTTCGGCGCGGGCTCGCTCGCGCAACTCTCCCGGAAAGACATCCCCGCGCGCAAGGTGTTGCTCGTCACGGGCGTCGGAGGAAGTCTCCGGCGAAACGGCACGCTCGCCAAGGTGGAGGCCATGCTCGCGCGCGAAGGAGTCGAATTCGTCGCCTTCCCGTCGGTCGAGCCCAATCCGTCGGATGAAACCGTCATGAAGGGGGCCGAGGCCGCTCGCGAAAACGGCTGTGGCGCGCTTCTCGCCGTGGGCGGCGGCTCCGTCATGGACGCGGCCAAACTCATGGCCGCCATGGCGACAAACGAAGGAACCCTTTGGGACTATGCACAGGCCGGCACGGGCGGAAAGCAGGCTTTCGCGAACGATCCGCTTCCCTTGATCGCCGTCACGACGACCGCCGGGACGGGTTCCGAAGTGGACGCGGGCGGCGTCATCACGAACCACGTCACGAAGGAAAAGCTGGGCTTCGGCGATCCGCGTCTTTTCCCGACGGTGGGCGTCGTGGACCCGGAACTCATGCTCACGGTTCCTCCCGCCTACACGGCCTATCAGGGCTTTGACGCGCTCTTCCACGCCGTCGAGGGCTATGTCTCGGGCGTCGCGACGCCAATGTCGGACGTCTTTGCGAAGGAATCCGTGCGGCTTCTCGCCGCGCATCTTCCCGTCGCGGTTCGCGACGGCTCGAACCTCGAAGCGCGCTCCAAGGTGGCGTTTGCCAGCACGCTCTCGGGGCTCGTCATGGTGACGGGCGGTCTGACGAGCCAGCACGCGCTCGAGCACAGCCTCTCGGCCCTGCACACGGAACTTCCCCACGGCGCGGGCCTCATTCTCCTCTCGCTTCACTACTTCGGGAAGATGATCGAAAAGGGCGCCTCGCTCGAGCGCTTCGTCACGATGGCGAAGTGCCTCGGTCACCCCTGCGCGGAACGTCCCGAGGACTTTCTCGTCGCGCTCGCAAACCTCGAGAAGGCCTGCGGCGTGCTTGACCTTGACGCTTCGGCCTGGGGCTTTGCGCCGGACGACGTCGAGTGGCTCGTCGAAAACGTTCTCGCTACGGGCACCAAGCAGTTTAAGCGCGACGCCGTGCCCTTTGCGCGAGAAGACCTCGTTGACATCTATGCGAAGACGCTCGCTGCTAAGGCCTGAGTCGAGGTGCTGAAATAAAGTCCCGATCGGGCATCCAAATCTTCCGGTCGGAAGGCATGAAAAAGGGCCCGTACGAAAGAAACCGTGCGGGCCCGAATTTTTGTTCGCGCAAGGACCTTAGCCGAGACCGACGTCGAGGGCCATCATGAGGACGAACCCCGCGACGACCGAGAGCGTCCCCGCGTCGGAGTGTTCGGTGAGATGCGCCGACGGAATCAGTTCCTCGACGACCACGTAGATCATGGCCCCCGCCGCAAAGGCAAGGAACCACGGCAGAAGCGCTCCGGTCGTGCCGACGAGCAGCACGGCGAGCACGCCGAATACGAGTTCGGCGAGCCCGGATACGGATCCCGCAAGGAAGGCCTTCCAGCGGGGCATGCCGTCCTGCATCAGGGGCAAGGCGACGGCCGCGCCTTCCGGAATGTTCTGAATCCCCATGCCGAGCGCCAATGCGAGGGCGCCCGCCAGAAGCGACGGATCGTCCGCGGCCATGCCGATCGAAAGCCCCACGGACATGCCTTCGGGAATGTTGTGAAGCGTAACGGCGAGAAAGAGAAGCGTCGAACGCGCCAGTTTCGTCTTCGGGCCTTCCGACTCCTTGGCGCCCGGGTGCAGGTGCGGAAGCAGCCGGTCGAGCGAAAAGATGAAGAGAACGCCCATGAGAAAGCCGCCGACGGCGGGTAAGAGAGGAGAGTCGCCGCGCGCCTCCACCATGTCCATCGCCGGGATGAGGAGCGACCAGACGGACGCGGCCACCATCACGCCCGCGGCAAACCCGAGCGAGACGGTCTGCATGAAGGCGTTGTGCACGCGTCCGGGAAGGAGCACGACCGCCGCCCCCACGGCCGTCATGAAGAAGGTGAAGCCCGTGGCGCCCGCCGCCGCGGCGACGGGAGAGGCGTGCGAGAGAGTGTCGAGAAAAAGCGAATCGAGCATGCGGGAAATTTATTGAGAAGGATTCTTATCTGTAGCGTATCGATAGACTACCGCAAAGACGGGCGATTCGGTGGAAAGGACGTCATCCGCCTTTTTATCGGAGAGATTGAAAATAACAAAGTCGACGACGGGGACGCGGGCGGGCGTTCTTCGTCTTTTGAATCCGGCTCGATTCCGGAGCGTCGCATGCCGTCTCCGCGTCAACGAGACCGGCAGGTCCGTCTCATCGGACCTGCCGTGTCCTGAGCGCAATTCCATTCTTCGAGGCGGACCGTACGCGAAGACGCGGTCCGTCCTTTGCACGTCCTTTTCTTCTTTCGTCACTTCTCGATGACGGCGGCGTTCTTGAGGATATCCTCGGGAATCGTCAGTCCGATCGCCTTGGCGGTGGCGAGGTTGATGAGGGGCTTTTGCGCGTCCTGCGTCTGAATCGCCATGTCGGCGGGCTTCGATTTCCCTTCGAGAATGTCGGCCGCCATCGTGCCCGACATGCGCCCGAGGGTGTAGTAGTCAACGGCGATCGTCGCGAGACAGCCGCCGCGGATCAGGGCTTCGTCGCCCGGAATCGTCGGGATCTTGGCGTCCTTCGCCGCCTTGGCGAGGATGGACGTGCCCGCCGCCAAAACGTTGTCGGTCGGGAACCAGAGACCCGCCACCTTGCCCGAAAGGCTCGTCACCGCCTGCTGAATGTCGTTCACGGACGAGACCGTCGCTTCCAAGACCTCCACGCCCTTGGCGGCCGCGGCCTTTTTGAAGATTTCCACCTGGAAGGCCGAATTCACTTCGCCCGCGTTGAAGAGGGCGCCCACGGTCTTGGCGTTGCCGGTAAGCGCGAGGAAAAGGTCGAGCTGCCGCGCGATCGGGCCGATGTTGGAGACGCCCGTGACGTTGGTGCCGGGCTTCTCGTTCGTCTTCACGACCTTGGCCGCTTCAAAGCTCGTCACGGCCGTCGCGACGATCGGAATGTCGCGGGTCGCCCGCGCCATCGCCTGCGTGGCGGGCGTGGAGACGGCGAAAATGAGTTGCGCCTTTTCGGAGAGGAAACGCGCACCGATGTTCTGCAGCGTCGCCTGATCGCCCTGGGCGTTTTGACGGTCGACAGCGATTTTCTCGCCGTCCTTGAAGCCGCGGGCGGCGAGTTCGTCGAGAAAGCCCTTCACGGACAAATCGAGCGCTTCGTGTTCGACGAGTTCGCAAATCCCCACGGGGATTTTGTCGGCGGCGCCGGCGGCGGTCGAAGCGGCGGGGGTCGCTTGCTTGTCGCAGCCTGCGGTGAGGCCCGTAACGAGCGCGGCGCAGCAGAGAGCCGCGAAGCGGCGGCGCGTAAAGGAGAAGGAAGCGAGAGAGGAAGGAAAGTCGTGCGTCATGATGGTGGTTCCTGTTCGGTTTGGAGCTTCCTCAAAGAAGCTGCCGGGGTCACGGACCGAAGGACTTGCGCGACTTTTCGCAGATCCCGAAATAAGAAAACCCGCTCAAGTCGCGGGTCGGTTTCGGAAGTTTGGGGACGAACGCGTCCAACCCGCTCTATGTGAAGAGAGGGTAATAGTAATAACCGCAAACGGGGCGTGTGATCGTGTTCGTCATCATGCCATACAAGGTAGCACGAGACGTTCCGATTCGGAATAGGGCGAATTGCGTAGAGACGCGAAAGCCCGGCCTTTCGCGGACCGGGCTTCCGAGCATCATGATTCAGAGAATCAGCCGATGAGGAGCGCGTTCAGGCGCTTCACGAAGCCGGCCGGATCCTTGAGCGTGCCCTGGTCGGCAAGCAATGCCTGATCAAAGATCACTTCGGCCCAGGAGGCAAAGCGCGCTTCGTCCTTTTCCGCGAAGGCCCGCTTGATGAGCGGGTGCTGCGGATTGATTTCGAGCGTGTAGCTGTCTTCGGGTAGAGCATGGCCCGCGGCTTCGAGCATGCGGCGCATCTGCGGCGTCATCATCTGGTCGGATTCGCCCACGACGCAGGAGGGGCTGTCGACCAATCGGTTCGTCACGCGGACGTCCTTCACGCGGTCTCCGAGAACCTTCTTCAGGCGCGCCACGTCGTCGGCCGCTTCCTTCGCGGCTTCTTCCTTGGCCTTTTCCTCTTCCTTGTCGGCGAGATCACCGAGTTCGAGGTCGGCAGCGGTCGCGCTCACGAAACCGTGGCCTTCGAATTCACGGAGTTCCGACATCATCCACTCGTCGATGCGGTCCCAAAGGAGAATGACTTCAACGTCCTTCTTCTTGAGGGCTTCGAGGTAGGGCGAGTTGACGGCGCCTTCGCGGTTGCCGGCGATCAGGTAGTAGATCTTCTTCTGACCTTCGGGCATGCGCTTCACGTAGTCGGCAAGTGAGACGAGCCCCGGTTCCTCGGCCGTGCCGAGTTCCTTTGTCGTCGCAAAGCGAAGAAGCTTCACGATCTTTTCGCGGTTCGAGGGATCTTCCACGACGCCCTCCTTCAGAACGCGGCCGAACTGCGTCCAGAAGGTGCGGTACTTGGCGGCGTCTTCCGTGAGCTTTTCGATCATGTCGAGCGAACGCTTCGTCACGGCGCGCTTCAACTTCGACACCACGCGGCTTTCCTGCAGGAGTTCACGCGAGACGTTGAGCGGGAGATCGTTCGTGTCGATCAAACCGCGCACGAAGCGCAGGTAGTTCGGCAGGAAGGCGTCCGCCTTTTCCATGATGAAGACGCGCTGCACGAAGAGCTTCAGGCCCTGCTGCTGATCGCGGCTGTAAAGGTCCCACGGGGCTTCGGACGGAAGATAGAGAAGCGACGTGTATTCAAGGTCGCCCTCGACGCGGTTGTGCGCCCAGGCGAGGGGATCCGAGTAGTCGTGAGCAAGGTGCTTGTAGAAGGCCTTGTACTGATCTTCCGTGACGTCCTTCGGGGCCATCGTCCAGAGGGCCTTGGCGTCGTTCACCTGCGACCATTCGCCTTCGGGGACGACTTCGTCCTCCTTCTTGTCGGCGGGTTCGGGCGCCTTCGTCCAGAGGTAGACCGGCGTCGCGATGTGGTCGGAATACTTCGTGATCGTGCTGCGAAGCGTCCACTCGTCGAGGAAGGACTTGTCTTCGTCCTTGAGGTGCAGGATCACGTCGGTACCGCGCGCGTCGCGGTGGGCGGGTTCGGACTCGAAGGTGCCGTTGCCGTCGGACGTCCAGCGGACGGCCTCGTCGGGGCCCGCCTTGGCGCTGCGGCTCACGACCGTCACGCGGTCGGCGACCACAAAGGCCGAGTAGAAGCCCACGCCGAACTGACCGATCAGCTGGCTGTCCTTGGCGGCGTCGCCCGAGAGGTTCGAGAGGAATTCTTCCGTGCCCGACTTCGCGATCGTGCCGAGGTGCTGGTTCGCCTCTTCAAGCGTCATGCCGATGCCGTTGTCGGACACCGTGAGCGTGCCCGCATCCTTGTCGGCCTTGACGCGGATCTGCAGGACCGGATCGTCCTTCGTCAGATCAGGATTCGTGAGCGCGAGAAAGCGCAGCTTGTCGATCGCGTCGGAAGCGTTCGAGACGAGTTCACGCAGGAACACCTCCTTGTTCGAATAAAGAGAATTGGCCAAAAGCTTCAGAAGTTTCGAAACTTCCGTCTGAAAACCATGGACTTCAGCAGCCATTTTCGTTTGATACTCCTCTTCGGACGAGAACTTCGTCCTTTCTATGACAAGAAGGAATATGGGGACGTTTCAGGGTTTTTCAAGTGCGAAGGGCGAGTGCCCAGAGGAAAGGACGAAGGCGTGTTTGCGTGCGACCGATTCCGTCGCATAACTTCGCTAGGATGTTTTGTTGTTGTGCCCGGAAACTGACGGAGGAGTGTATGAACGGGACGGAAAAAGTGGAGACGAATTTCCCTGTGGTCTTAGACGTGTTGGCGCCGTCGGTGCGCTTTCCCGAAGAGAATGCCTTTTCGGCCTGCGGGCTTCGGGGAGCGCCCTTTCAGCGTCTTCGTCTCGCCGTTCTGATCGACGGCGACAATCAGGCGCCCGCGCCCGTCGAAAACTTCCTCAAGAAGCTTCCCGCCTACGGAAACGTGACCATGGGGCGGGTTTTCGGAAACTGGTCCAAACCCGCCTTCGGAGCGTGGTCGGACTTTTGTCGCCGTACCGGCTTCAGTGCCCGTCAGCAGCACGACTACGTCACCGGCAAGAACGCGACCGACATCGCGCTCGTGATCGACGCGATGGAACTCGCTTTCGCCCGCAACGTGGAAGGATTCGTTCTGATCACGGCCGACAGCGATTTCACGCCGCTTGCCGTGCGGCTTCGGGAACTGGGTTTCGTCGTGATCGGTGCGGGCCGGGCCGCAGCGGCTTCCCTTGCGGCTGCTTGCACGCAATACCATCGTCTCGACGAAAATCAGCCCAAGATCGCGTGCGCCGAACCGGTGCGGTACGTCCGGATGGTCATTGAGGACCGATCGACCTTCACGCCGGTCCCGCCGACTGACGAGCCTTCCGTTGCCTGGTGCCGAGAGCACACGGATGAAATCGCCCGGCGCCTGAATGCCAAGGACTCTATTGACTTTCTGGCTCTCTCAACGGGTTCCACAAGCATTCGAAAGCTTGCGTATCACGAGGTTCTGGGCGAGTTGTGGGCCCACTGGCGGATCCGGGGCTGGACGCCCATTCGGGCGGTCGGACTCTACGTCACTCGGCGCATCGGCTCCTTTGAGAACAAATGGATCGGCGTGAAAAGGTACACGCAATTCTTCGGGCGAAATTCCGATCTGTACGAGGTGTCCGGTCAGTACTACCGGCTCCGTTCTGCCTGGTACGACCTTTCGCCCCTCAAAGACTTTCCCTTCGTTTTGCCAGAACGTCCGACGGAGGAGAAGAAAACCGTGGCGGCGCCCGAGCATTCGGCGCCGGCGGTGGGCGCCACCGTGGCCGTACATGATGTCGAACCTTCCGAGAAAGCGGCGGAGCAGGGGACGCTTTTCACACTTCCCGAAGAAACGGTACCGATCTTGGGAAAAGCAAAACGGCCGCTGCTCCGCGTCTCGAGAAGGCTGATCGAACCCGTCCTCCCTGGCTTGGAGTTCGAGAAGGAGATTCAGTAAACCCAAACGGTCTCGCCCGTAGCCGGCGGTTGATCCCCTTCCCGTTTCGTCGGAAGGGGATGCCATGGGCTTGCAGCGAGACCGATGATCACGCAAAGCCGATCGTGTTCTTGGGACCGTTCACCGTCTTCGCGTCTTCCTCGGCCTTGAGACGAGCAACCCAGTCGTCTGCGTCGCGAAGCGGACGGAAGCGTACCTGGCGCGCGACGGCCGAGTAGTCGCCCGGCGTCAATTTGTCGAGCTTCGTCAGAAGCGCCTCGGCGCTCTCCGTCCACGGAAGCTTGTAGCTTTCTACATAGCGCTTCGCAAGCGCGAGACGAGCCTCGGGACGAAGGAATCCGAAGGGGACCTTCCAGTCGAAGCGGCGCATAGCCGCCTCATCGAAGTCGCGCATAACCTAAACTCCCGTCGGCTAACTCTGAATTTTTCCCGCCGGAGGGATAACGCCCAATAGCTCGAAGGTCTGCCGTTGGCGTCTGGAAAGCTGAGCCGGACGCCAGAACCTCGTACCCCGTCCCATCCGGCGCAGGGTTACGCCGTCGATGCGGCACAGCAATTTCTCCAGAGAATTGCCGGGCACTTTCGTACTCAGTGCTTCCGCATTTTTGCGCGAGTGGAAGTCGAGCATGAACCGGATGCTTTCTGCCAGAAGGAATACGAACAGCCGACCGCGATAAGCCGTCTGTGTGGACATCAGTCGCGTAGAGTCGTTGTAAACCTTGAATCTCCTGAAAGCGTCTTCAATGCTCTGCCTCTGCCGATAGCGCTCAAGCGCCTCTTCCGCTGAAGCGCAGACATTGGAGCGAATGCAGAAATATCCGGTCTTTCGACAGGCTTGCGCGTATTGTTCGTTGTCCCGGTGCCAGGTCGGCTCTTGACCCAGTCGCCGGGTTTGCCGCAGGAACTTTCGATACTTCTTGAACAACTCGGCATCGACCTGTTGCCCCTTGTTCTTGGCTGCAACGATTTCACTGATCCTGTCGGCCAAGGAGCGCGACTTCTCGAATTCCAAAATCGGATTGCGGTAGAGGTGAACAAAGACGCTCGTCTTGATCTTCCCAGCTCCGTTGGGGAGCTTCTTTTCCCAAGTTTCCAACTCGTCGTCCGATCCCGCCGTATAGGCGAAAATACCGTGCTTCGGAAGCATGAAGGCGTAATTTGTCAAGTCCGAAGCATGGCGATCAAATCGCTGTTTGACGGAGTCTTCCCACAGCGGCACGCCGATCACGAAGCGAATGTCGCGGTTGACGAGTTCTTGAACATTGAATGTGGTTTGGTACCCGCGGTCGGCAACAAGAAGCGTGTCCGCGAGATCGAACTTCGCTTCTTCCATACGGTACAAAATCTCCGAAAAGCTCGAGGAATCATTGATGCTGCCCGGGTACTCGTGGGCATACAGAATCTCGCCGGTCGACTGATCGCAGACCGCGCAGAGATTGATCTGCTTCAGGGACTCTCCTTGTTTGTTCTTTCCCCACTCCGCATCTTGAATCGTTTCGGAATAGGTTGAGATGCTGGTGCTGTCGAGAGCCACCTGCAAAGGAGGAAGCAACGGATTGTCGCGGAGTTCGGGTTGTTGCTCCAACAGCTCTTCGCGCTCCTCTCTTGCTTTGGCCAGCGCCTTGGCATGCCGTCGCTGGAAGAAAGCATCCGTCAAGTCAGGCGTAACTCTCGACAACACCTCGGAAATACGCCGCCCATCAAGGAATTCCGGCCGAGGAAGATAGGTATGATAGAGCCACTCCTCAAAATTCTGCATGGCTCCGCTTTGCGTGCTGAAGGCGTATACCGCAAGATCGGCCAAGATCTTACCCGTATCCTTGCCGAACACAGCATCTAGATCGTCCAAGATGCCCGACTGCTTCAAGCGGAACCAAGCCACCCATGACCGACCACACTGCAGACAGGCGTTGCGGGCCTCAACGGCATCCTCTTCCTTCTTTCCCGCTTCCTCTTGTACCGCAATACTTTTTTCTTGCGACACGGCCTCCTGATATTCCGGAATCCCCGAGATTTCCTCACGACTCAGAAGACGATTTTTCCAGAAAAACACATCCTTCCCTTCGTACTGCGGAAACGCCTGCAGGAACGCCTTTCCCAATTTGACGCTGAAGTCGGGCTGTAAACGGCCAACATGCTTGCGCGCGGCAATGCGAGGCTGCTTTTTCTCCGGTACCCAGACGCTGTACGAGGCGATGACGTACTGTCGACCTCCCGCGTCCTTAGTTAAGTAGAAACTCCAATTAGGGGATTTACCAGTCATGCCTATCTCACAAGTAATCTTTGTTTAGGAGTTAGTATAACATAACGAAAAACCCTCTGCCAACATTTAACTGTTAGACAGAGGGTTCTAGGTGTCACCCCGCCTCACTTAAGAGTTTGGAGTCGGGAGTTTAGGGCATAAGGTTCGTCGTCGCAAAGAAGACGCTGTTGAAGTTCTCAAGGCGCGCAAGCATTTCGTTCACCTGCGTCGTCTCCCACGATCGGACGCTCATTTCACGCGAGCGGAAGAAGGAGTCCGCTTCGTCGATGAGCAAGACGGCTTTGTCGCGTTCCGCCTGACGGAAGGCTTTTGCGATATTCTGTTCCGTTTCGCCCACCCAGCAGCTCGCAAGCTCCGCGTAGGTGCGGCGAAGGAGCGGGCGACCGAGTTCACGGGCAACCCAGAGCGCAAAGGCGGTCTTCCCGGTCCCCGGAGGACCGTAGAGGCAAAGGCGAGCGGACCCCGAACGTTGGATGCCCGCTACGAGTTCGTCGGGATGAATTTCGGACGTGATGAGGTTCGGATCGTAGACTTCCGGCAGGATCCCGATTCCCGATGCGACGTCGCCGTAGCGCTGCGCACGGAGCGTCTCTGAAACTAGAGACAGAACCATCTCGTCGGAAGGCTTTCCGCCCGCAGGGCCCAGCGTATCGACGACGCGCGTCACGCGTGCGAGAACGCCAGGCATGAGCGCCGGCGTCTGTACGAGACGCTCTTCCGCTTCGTCCGTCAGACGCAGCGCCGTCATGTCCTGAATGAAGCGGCGGCGGCCTTCCTGGTCGGGACCGTTCATTTCGAGCACGATGTCAAAGCGGCGCACGGTGGCCGGATCGATCTCCTCGATCGAGTTCGTGATCCAGAAGGTCGGCACAGGACAGGTTTCGAGCCAATGGTGCAGACGCCCCTTGCGGTTGCCATGTGCAACCGAGACGTAGTGGTTCGACTTTCCCTTGCGCGTCGCCACGCGTTCCGAAAAGGCGTCTTCCGCTTCGTCGAGCGCGAGGAGCGTGCGCCCGGAGCACTGCAGATAGACGGAGGCTGCGCGCCAACACTCGAGACGCGCACGGTCCGAATCGGTGTCTATCTCATAGAGTCGAGCACCGAGTTCTTCCGCTACGAGTCGCGAGAGTTCGGTTTTGCCCGTCCCCGGAGGACCGTAGAGGAGGATGTTGACCCCTTGGCGCTTCTCGTCGAGCACGGTCCGCAGGTAGGGTAGGAGCGTGCTTTGGACGAGCGGAAGGTGACGGTAGTCCTCCGTCGTGAGGGAACTCATCGGGGCCTGACGTACGAGATCGCGAAAGATGACCTCTTCCGAAAGTTCGCGCTCGAGGAAACGGTTCCAGGGAATGCCCTCGCTGAATTCGATGAAGCCGAAGGTGGAGCGGTCGCTCTCCTCGGCGTAGCGCAGCAGCCCCGACGAAACGAGCGGGCCGTCGTCCGCCAGAATCGCTTCGATTTCGGAGCTTGATGCGTGAAGGACGCAGGCGATCGTTTCGACCCCGGCGGAATAGGTCATATAGCAGGTTGGGTTGAGTCCGAGCGCCGTTTCGAGAGGATCCGAACGTTCCGCCAGAAGCAGGAAGGCAATCGTCTCCACCATCAGCGGGGTGAGATGGAAAGCGTCGGCGAGGATGGAGAAATTCGTGCGAAGAAAGGGCGGAAACGCCTTCTGCACGCGGGTTGCCGAGGTTTTACCAAAACGTTTTTCGAGGCGTTCGAGTCCGCCCTGCAACGCCTTGGGAACGCCGCGTCCGCGCTGTTGAACCCAAAACGTTCCCAGATCGCCGCGCCGGCCGTTGTTGAGGAGCGCCTGACCGTCCTCGAAGTAGGATCGATGTTCGTTGCGCAGAGCAGTCAGAAAGCTGCGGCGCTTCGCCTTCGCAAGCGGCGGGATTTCGTCCTCCTTGAGTCCGTCGGTGTCCCGGAGCCATTCCCGGCCGCACTCCAAGTCCGTGAGACAGTCCTTGAGCTCGGTGTCGTCCCAATCCATGACCTTCTTGCCGAACTCCTTGATAGAAGCAAAAGTTCCGTCCGAGAGGAAGGGCTTCGCACGGTTCTCCACGAAAAGGTTCGTAACGTCCATGGCGAGCGAATGGGCGACGGAGGAGCCCATGATGCTGTCGGAGGGCGTGCAGTCGCACATTCGAATCTTGCGCCACAAATTGTCGCGAAGAAGCAGCCGGGCAATCCACGTTTCGACGATCGCTTCGAACGGGTCGTTTCGACGGGTATTCTTGCGGGAGGCAACCATTTTTCTGATCTCCTTGTTTGTCTGTAAGGAGATCATAGAGGCAGGGTGCGTCAGTTTCTGACGCACCCTGAACACGACGAAAACGTTCTATTAAACCGATTGAGAAGGACGATTGCCAATCATTTGCATCCCGTGCGAAAACGCGGGAAAATGACGAACGGTGAGGTCCTCGGAATGCTTTGCATCCGAGACACCGGAGGCGTTCGTTCTCGGAGGTTTCGACCAAGGAGAGCGAACGCCTTCTTCGTTGCGCGACCGTCAGGAATGGAAGGAACGGCGCGGCTTTTGTCTTTTGGGTTCCCGAGCGGGATCTCAAATGCACCTGCAAGACTCGCAGGGCGGCGTCCTCATGCGGCGATTGATTCTCGGGCGCGGCAAGACGTTTCGGACGCGAGCTGTCGGCGCACTTCGTTCACCACGACATCCGTCGGGAAGGTCTGCAGACAGAAGGCGAGCGAAGTGTCGGCCGATCGGGGGCAACGGGTGAGATGACCGCGGCGGCATTGGCGGCAGTCCGCCAGCGCGGGGTTCTTCAGAATCGTCACGCCTTTCGAACGCTGGAGCACCGCGATGTCGCTGTAGTGCCGATGCCCTCGACAAGGCGCGGGGCCCCATCGGGAAATCGACCCCGGGCCGAAGATAGCGATCGTTTTGAGTCCGACGGCAGCCGCCACGTGCGTCGCGGACGTGTCGACGCCCACGTATAAGGACGCCTTACGCAGAAGGGCGCCCGTGCGGCCGAAGGTAAGTTTCCCGGAGAAGTTTCTCCAGGATTCGGGCGGCTGTTCCGAGGTCGCGTCCTTGATCTGCACCTCTTCCTTTTCGGAACCGCCGCCCGTAAAGGCAATGCGAAAACCTTCCGCGACGACGCATTTAGCGACCGCGCGCCAAACTTCCCGGGCGACGTCCTTGTCGGAGTACTTGCCGGACATGTGCAGTACGACGAAGGGACTTTCACGGCACCATTGCGAGTCCTCAGCCGACAACGCGCTGTAAGGCGCGTAAGGATGAACTTCCGGAACGGACGACTTTCCGGTTTCCCTGGCAATGGGAGCGAGCAGGGCGGCGATGCGATCGAGTTGGTGCGCGGAATCGTCCAAAGGAATAAGGTCGGAGATGAGATTCCGGCGCAAACGATCCTGCGTCTCGTGCATTACCTGTTTTCGCCCGGCCGCGAACCCGTAATAGAAGGCGCGGTCGCTCGTAAGCGTGCAGACGGACCACTCGAAACGGTTCCAGAGGCACCGCAGGTCCGAGAGCAGGTCGGGAAGATTCGGTTTGTCTTCGACCGTGATGACGCCGTCGATTCCCGGGACGCCTTCGACAATGGAGGCGTTGCGTCGGAAGGTCAGCAACCACGTTTCAGCGTCGGGGCGCAGGAAGCGCACGGCCGGTCCCAGCGCAGCGGCCAGAAGCGCGTCGCCGATGTCGCGAAGCGAGACGATCAGGATCCGAGGTTTGTGAGCGGGAAGGCCGGCGAAGACGGCGGGTGTGATCGTAAACATCAGGATCGGCTCCGAAGACAGGTTCTTTCAGTTCATTCGAATAGAGTCTAGGAAGCGGATCGTGAAGAAGGCGTGACACCGCAAAAACGAGTTACAACCATACTGCCGCAGGGATGATAAGTTTTGACGGACGAGATTTTCCGTCACGCATCGGTGACTTTGACGTCACGATTTCGTCACGGAAGAGGGCGGTCTTGCGAATGGTAGAAGGACCTCGATCGGGAAATGTCCGACGGTCGTTATTAAAGAAAAAGCGCAAAATCTTTAATAACGGGTTTTCTTATTAAAGTTTTTGAGCGGGGCGTGACGATGTCGCAACGGAAGAACGACTTGAGCGAGAACATCTATATGTCTTTCTACCGGCCAAAGATAGGTGCGGACGGCATTGGGGAACTTCCGCTTGTTCTCGAGACGGTCTCGGAAGCGAACGGTACGACGATTCCGTTGCCGTTGCCGTACCGAAAGCTCAACGCCGAGGTGCTTGAGTACCTTGAGGACGTCGCGCAGCAGATGCCCAAGGGCGAAGAGGCGCGGATCGTCGTGTACCTGCCGATGGAACAAATTCAACCCGGGCTTGAGCAAAAACTCAACAAGGTCATCGACATCTACGGGGACGTTCGCCTGGCAAGGCTCAAGCGCGAAGAGAAACGCGCCTTGCGCGCGGCCTTGAGCGCCTTGGCGTGGGGTTTTGCATTCATGCTTGTCTGCCAGATCTTCGGAGTCTTTGCTGATTTCCCGGAACATCCGACGCTCACGCATACGATTTCCGAGGGCTTCCTGGTACTGGGTTGGGTGGCGCTCTGGAAACCGTTCGAAACGTTGCTGTTCGATTGGCGTCCGTCGGTGCAGAGAAGAAAGCTTCACGAGTGCTTGGCGACGATGCCGGTGGTGCTGCGGCCGTTGCCGGCGACACTCAAGAGCCGATTAACGCTCGAAGGCTTCTGAAGGCCGACGGACGGAAAACCTGCTGAAAACACTTCAAAAACTATTCAACATAATAGCAGTTATGAAGAATTATGACTGGAGAGGCTAAAACTCAGCCCAATTCGTGAATCCAAACCCTTGCACGCCGTTTACAGCTTTTTAGGTTTTCGATCGGGAACTTTTCGTTCGTCGGACTCTGTTGCCATTGTCTTCGTTCCGTCACACCCCGTCATCAGCTGTTCCGTTGCTTCTCCGCGATTCAAAAGTTCCCAGGTTCTGCGATCGACCAGGTACTTCGTCAGCCGTCTTTCGTTTCCCCTGACTTCTCCTCCTGATCGAGTTCGTCGTGTTGTTTCGAGTTCCGGGTGAAACGGTCCCATTGCTCGACGTCCTTGCGACATGAACCGCATGATGTCCGACGTCCCGATGCGCCCGGCGCCTTGAGCTTTCGGATTGCGCCGTTGTCGGCTTCACGGCATTTTCCGTCGCGCGCCGTTTGGTCTGTCCGCTCGTCGCACCGTTCGGTTCGAACCTCAGCGTTCGATCCTGTCCGTTCTACGGCGGACATCCGTTTTTGAACGTTTCTTCCATACGGCCTCGTCGAACCCCGACGACAGCGCTCATCTGCGTCATGTCTACTTGGCAAGCCTTTTACGGTTGTCACGGTTGTCGAAGCGGAACCTTTTCGTATCAGTGTTCCCGCGCTGAAAATTCTGTCGACCGCCCTTCCCTTCATCCTCATCTTTTTGATTTCACTGTGTTTCAATGGTTTTGTTCATTGGGCGCAACGAGCAGAATTATTCTTCCGTCTGGGCAACAAAAAGGCCGCATCCTCTCGGGAATGCAGCCTTTCTTCGAAAGAAACGCTTGAGCTTGGCGTCAATAGTAGGAACTGCTTCGCTCGATCCAGTCCGCGTGGATCTCTTCCATGGTCTTGCGCGAGAGCTTTCCTTCGAATTCTTCGCGCGTGAGCTCGTAGGCGGTCCAGACCTTGCGTTCGTTTCCGAAGAAGAACGAAAGTTCAAGCGGCGTCAGCTCGTCCGAGCGGAGCTTTCCCACCCAGGCAGCGAGAAGCTCCGGATTCGGCATGAGCGAGACCTGCTCCCACTCATAGATTTCCTTCTCGTCCATCTCGCCGAATTCTTCCTGTTTGTCTTCGGGGATCCAGAACCCCGGCTGCTTGTATTGACGCGTGAAGACGCTAAGTTCCAGGGAGTCGTCCTCCAGACCGTACGGCAAGGCCCATACGCCGCGCAGGGAGCGGATCGTTTTCGTCACGGTGAGCGGCCCGAAGAGCGCGAAACCGGTGCGCCAGGGAACGGGAATGCCGTTGTCCCCTACCTTTCTCGGGTACTTCGCGGCGAAGCGGAGCATCGCCATGGCAAGGAAAAGAATCTTCTCGGAGCGTACGTTGAACTGTTGCGCAACAATGGTCATGGAGTTTTCGAAGTGATGTACGAGGCGGTCGGGGTAGCTCCCGACGCATGTCAAGAAGGAACCTCAATTATGCCGACTTGCGGAGCGTTTCGGGGGAATGGATGGACAAATCCCAAAACGTTTCCGCAGGCAGTCGACTGTTGACGGTTCCCTTCCGACAACGACGCGGGTCGCAACGTAACGGCCCGCGCCGAGTGAACATCACGGATTCAGAAACGAAGCGGTTCCACTGGCTCAAAGCGTTCCGACGCGTCCCCCGCAGCTTCAAGCGGAAGCTTGCGGACGGGCAGGATTTTTTCATCGCCCCCAAAATCGAGTTTCGAGAAATCGACGCTGAATACGCCGAGGTTGAAGGAGGAATCAATCCAGAAAAGACCGTGCACCGGATCCGCCATGGCGCGCCAAAGCGTCGAGCAGTTCTCGGGAGACACCTTGTCGGAAACGCCGAGCGGCGTGGATACGGCGCGCATGATCGACAGAACTTTGGTTGCGGTCGGCGTTTTGTTCACGTCCTGCGCGGCGTCGGCCGCCACCTGATCGGACCACGCCACGGCGCGCAAATAGCGGTCGACGGCCAGGGGACTTCCCGGCATGTTCATCAACATTCCCTTCTTGCGGAACTGCGTTTCGATTTCGCGCATCTTTTCGTACGTGGGGTCGTTCGTCATGGCGACGCGGCCCTTCTGACGGTAGACGTGCATCTTTCCGTCCACGTATTCGACGACGGCATTGTCGCCCGTTTTGTCCGTGAGGATGAAATGGATCTTGAGGTCCTTATCGGTACCCGGCACCTTGTCTTGCTGAATGTGCACCTTTCCCGACTCGAACGCATTGACGACCTCTTCGACGTTCGCGAAGTTGTCGAGCACGTAAAGCGGGAATTCGTTGCCGACGACGCTCTTTTGCCCGTTCTTGCGCTCGCCGTAGTTCGTCACGTCGAGCCACAGGGTGTCGATGACGAGCCCCTTTTCGTTCATGCCGCTGTTGAGCGACGTTCCGAACGAAATCGCGATGACGCTCCCGTACTCCGAGCGCCAGGAAGCGGGGGCTTCCTTGGCCTTGCTCTTACGCTCGACGCCGCGGGGCATGAGGCGCAAAACGACGTCGTCGTCCACCGACCAGTCCATCGTTCGCCCCGTCACGACCGTGTTTTCCGCATCGACGAAGGTGATGCGCGAGCAGGCCGACGCGTCAGTGATTGCAAGCGCGGCTGAAAGCAACACGGCCGAAGCCGCAAGGGAAGTCTGAAATGTGCGTTTCATAAAAAACCTCTTTCGGAAACGGTTGAAAAGTCCGAAAAAGTGTACGCAGAGCGATCCGATTTCCCCATTCGAATCGATCCTCAGGCCAATACCGATTTTCGAATCCGCGCCTTTTGCTCCTTGAGCAAACCCGGCCTCGTCATTCGTTTCACGTCACTCCCTCATCCCGATTTTTGAAAGATCCGTTCCCGATTTCTGACGTTCGAGCAACTGCAATCGCCACTATCGGCGAAACTTTCGAGTTTCTACACTTTGTTCCTCACGGAGTATCAGCATGCCCAACACGACGGTCGACCATCAGCTCTTACGCTTTCTCATCACGCTCTACAAAACGCAGTCGCTCACGACCACGGTCACGAAGATGGCGATGAGCCTCTCTTCGGGGAGCCGCTATCTTCAGCACGCCCGCGAGGTTTTTCGCGACCGCCTCTTCATGCGTTCGGGCCAGAAGATGTTTCCGACGACGGAAATGCGCAGACTTTATCCCGACATGGAGGCCGCTCTCGATGCGCTCGACAAGCTCGTGGGGCCTCGCTTCTTCAATCCCGGTGCGAGCCGCCGCGTCTACCGGATCGCGTCGCTCGACTGCGCCTTCACGCTCATTCTCGAGCCCGCCATCAACAAGGCCAAGGAAGTCGCGCCGGATCTGCGCTTTGAGATCTATCCCTTCCAGACCAACTCCTTCGAAGATCTGCGACAGGGGATGCTTGATCTTCTGATCTTCGGCTATTCCGCGCCGATTCAGGAAAACATGCACAAGCGCGAACTCGGCCGCGCCCCCTATTCGCTACTCATGCGCCGCGATCACCCGCTTCTTGCCGCGGCCGAAGCGCCCGGGGGCCTCACGCGCGAAGACGTCGAGCGCTATGAGCGCGTCGCCATTACGTCGGCCTTTTCTTCTGAACACCAACAGGTACGCATGCCCTGGTTCGGCGACGAACTGATGAATTCCGGCCTGCAAATCCCCTACTTTCTGAGCGCGGCTTTTTCCGTCCTCGATTCCGACAGAATCGCTCTCGTTCCCGAGCCGCTCGCCCAACTCATCGAAAGCCGCATGCCCGACACGAGAAGCTGCTCGTTTGCGCGCTGCACCAATCGTTACTGGAATCCAACCCTTTTCTGGCACGAGCGCACGAACGCCGAGCCCGAAATGCAGTGGTTCCGGGGCGTTATTGAAAACTCCGTCCACTTTTCTACACCTGAAAAAGGAAATCCCGCATGAAACAAAAACGAACCTCCTTTCGTCTCCTCGCCGCCGTCACCGCCCTGAGTGCCGTCTTCGGAACCTCGTCCGTCGCTGCGCTCGAACGTCTTGAATCCGACGTTGTCGTGGTAGGCGGAGGCGCGGCGGGCTCCGCCGCCGCCATTGCCGCGCAGGAACAGGGCGCAAAGACCGTTCTTCTCGAAAAGACCGCCTTCCCCGCGGGTGCGGGCACCTTTGCGGGGGGACTCTTCGCCGCCGATTCGTCCCAACAGAAAGAACAAGGAAAGGTCGTCGACAAGGCTTGGCTCTACAAGCAGTACATGGACATCTCGGGCGGCTATGTTAACTCCCGCCTCGTTCGCCGCATCATCGACGAATCGGGCTTCACGGTCGACTGGCTCAACAAACACGGCGCCGACGTGAAGCTCGTATCCGCCGGCACGGGCCACGCCTTCGATCACGTCGGCATGCCCGCCACGCTTCACGCCTATCAAAAGGGCGGCGCCAAGGCGATCCGCGCTCTGCACGATAGCTTCCGAAAACTCGGCGGCACGATTCGCTACACAACGCCCGCCCAGGAGCTTCTCTTTGACGAAGAGGGTCGCATCTGCGGCGTGAAAGCCAAGGACAAGAAGGGAGAAACCGTCGAAATCCGCGCCAAGGCCGTCGTTCTTGCCACCGGGGGGTTCGGCGGCAACGCCGAAATGATGACGAAATTCATCGGCAAGCCCCATACGCTTGGTGAAGTGACGCAGAACACGGGCGACGGCCTTCGCATGGCCTGGAAGGCCGGGGCCGCCGAACGCGGCGCCGAGGTCGCACAATACTTCTTCCAGAAGCTCTCCTCCGACTCGCTCTCGGAAGTCTCGGCCGCGCTCGGAAAACCCTATCCCGTAGAGCTCGTGCAGATGAGCTTCCGGCCCTTCCTGCGCGTCAACCTTGCGGGCGATCGCTTCTCAGACGAAACGAAGGTGACGCTCTTTGCCATTCACGGCGCGGAACTTCACATGCAGCCTCAGGAAACCGAATACATGCTCTTTGACGAGACTGCGCTCGAGAAGATCGCCGAAGGCGGCTACGCCGCAATCGAAGAGCACTTCGGGGCTTTCCGCGACAAACCAGAATTCTTCATGGAGTTCAACCTCCCGAACGACACGAAGGTCGAAAGCGACGAGGAACGCAAGCCCCGGGATTTGCGCGCCATGTTCGCCAAACTCGCGGAGAGCACGCCCAAAACCAAGACCGTCGTGAAGGGCGAGTCGATCGCCGATCTTGCCCGCGCCCTCGGCATGGATCCTAAGCGCCTCGAAGCCTCCGTCGCGCAGTACAACGAAGCCGCAGAAACGGGACGAGACGACCTTTTCTTTGCGGACGGCAAGCGTTTTGAGCCCCTCCTCAAGGGACCTTTCTACGCCGTCAAGTGGACTGCGCGCAACCTTGGCACGCTCGGCGGGATCGCCGTTGACGAAAAGCTTCGCGCCATAACGGATCGCGGCGACGTTGTTCCCGGCCTCTGGGCTGCGGGGGCCGATGCGGGCGGCATGTACGGGAAATCCTACGTCGACTTCGAAGGCGGCACGCTTGGCTTTGCCTACATCTCCGGTCGTCTCGCCGGAGAGGACGCGGCGAAGTACGTCCGGCGATAAGCGCCCTCTTCCCCTCCTCCGTGCGTCCGCCCGTTCCGGGCGGACGCACTCTTTTCTAATCTTCTCGCTTTCAAAATCCGGAATACGAGATTCTTTGTTCTGACGTTTAGACCTCCGTAAATGGCAATGGGCAACGAAGGTAAGGCTCTTCATAATTTTCACGAACGTCTGCGGATCAGGGCGAAGAGCTTGCAGTAAAAAATGAAGCCCGATCGCCATACCTCCCTCGTTTCTCTTTCACTCAATCTTCGGAGCATTTCATGCACAAGAATCTTCTTTCCGCGGCCGTCCTGACCGCACTGGCCTGCACCGCCCTCACGAGCGGCTCCGTCCACGCCATGGGCGCTGTCGGCGGCCCCGTCGTCAAGTACAGTTCGATCCAGGGCGAACTCGGCGAAGTTGTCGTCAATCCCTACAAGGTGGCGCCGCTCACCGCCATCATCAAGAACGGCGGCTACGACCTCAAGAGCGCCACGGTGCGCATCGTCCCGAAGAAGGGCGGCCGTGAAATCAAGTACGACGTCTCCCGCAGCCAGCTCCTCACGCACGCAGGCATTCCCGTCTTCGGTCTTTACGCCGACTACCGCAACACGGTGGAAGTCACCTACGTGCGCCACTTCAACGGCAAGGACGAAACGAAGACTGAAACCTATTCGATCTACACGAGCCCGATCGTGAGCATCGATCAGGGCACGAAGTTCCAGGGCCCGGGCCTCTTCAAGACGACTGTCAAGAAGATGGACAAGGCCTTCGAAGACCGTCTCTACCTCATCAACAACATGGGTGCGGAAGTCGGCCTCAACAACCGCGCCATCTGGAACAACCCCATGGGCGGGGCGCTCACCTGGAACTTCGTTCCGGTCACGGCCGTCATCGACTCGACCGGCGAAATCCGTTGGTACTTCGACGCCCGCACCGTTTGGGATCCCGAAAGCATCTATTCGGCCGGCGTCTTCATGGGCTTCCGTCAGAACGACGACGGCGCGCTCACCTGGGGCTTCGGCCAGCGCTACGTGAAGTACGACCTCATGGGCCGCGAAATCTTCAACCGTCGCCTCCCCTTCACCTACAACGACTTCTCGCACTCGATGGACGCCGCACAGAACGGCCACTACTTCCTGCGTGTCGCCTCGTCCGACCATCGCCGCCTCGACAACAAGCGCGTGCGCACGGTCCGCGACGTGATCGCCGAAGTGGATGAAAACGGCACCGTCGTCGACGAATGGCGTCTCTTCGACATCCTCGACCCCTATCGTTCGAACGTGATCAAGGCGCTCGACCAGGGCGCCGTCTGCCTCAACATCGACGCTACGAAGGCCGGCCAGACCCTCACCGCCGAAGACCTCGCCGCGCAGGACAAACTCGACAACTTCGGCGACATCGCCGGGACGGGCGCGGGCCGCAACTGGGCGCACGTCAACTCCGTCGACTACGACCCGACCGACGACTCGATCATTCTCTCTTCGCGCCATCAGTCGGCCGTCATCAAAATCGGCCGCGACAAGGAGGTGAAGTGGATCCTCGGCGCCCCCGAAGGCTGGCGTTCGCCCTGGAAGGAAAAGGTCCTCACGCCGGTCGACAAGGACGGCAAGCCCATCGAATGCACGGGCGTTTCCTGCGAAGGCGGCTTTGACTGGACCTGGACGCAGCACACGGCCTTCCGCATCGACTCGAAGTCGGACAAGGACGTCTTCTACCTCTCGGTCTTCGACAACGGCGACGCCCGCGGCATGGAACAGCCGGCGCTGCCCGAAATGAAGTACTCGCGCGCCGTCGTCTACAAGATCGACCAGAAGAAGATGACCGTGCAGCAGGTCTGGGAATACGGCAAGGAACGCGGTCACGACTGGTTCAGCCCGGTGACGTCGCTCACCGAATACTACCCGGACAAGGATTCCGTCCTCGTCTATTCGGCGACGGCGGGCGCTGCTTTTGACCTCGCCACGGGCGCCTTCCTCTCGGCTCCGAACCCGTACCTCAACGAATTCCACTGGGGCGCCAAGGAACCCTCCGTGGAAATTCAGCTCCACAACACGTCGGGCTATCAGGCCATGGCCATTGACCTCAAGAAGGCCTTCAACAACCAGCCCAAATAAACGGTGAAACGCGACGCTTCTCCCCGGAAAACCCATTTTTTCCCGGGGAGAGCTCGCTCCCCGCGAACACTCAACCCATAGGTTCCTCCCCATGAAACTCAAGCAATTCGCCCGCGTCCTCGGCAGCGCGGTCTTCGGTCTCGCCGCCGCGGCGTCCGTTCAGGCGGCCGACGTGAGCTTTTCCGGCATCTACAACACCGGCCTTTACTATCTCAATCCCTCGCACGGCGACGACTCCTTCAAGTTGGCGGGCGTCGGCGAGACGCCGGTCGACTCGTCCCTGCATCTGCACGCCAAAGAAAACCTCGGCGACGGCCGCTACATCGGCGTGCACTTGGGCATCACCTTCTCCGGCGATACCGGGTCGCTCACTTTCCCCGGCGTACTTTTTGACGGTTCCCGCATTCTCTTCGGGAACGAAAACATTGAATTTTCGATCGGTCGCTTCGGCGGCTTCACGGTGGCGGAAACGCCTTACTCCGCCTACACGCGTCTTCAGGCCAACCTGACGATGTCGCAGCTGACCGGCATTGCTCCGGCCAACATCACCCACCGAACGATGCGTCCGTCGAACGCCGTCGCCTTCAGTACGCGTCCCGAGACGGGCTTCTTCCTGCAGGGCTACTACACGAACGGCGACTCCGATGCCGCCGGCGACGAGGAAACGCTCTACGACTGGTCCGACCGCGTTCACGCGGGGCAGCTCGCATTCGGCTGGGTGGGACAGCGTCTCCGGTTGGGGGCCATCTACACCTGGGAAATGCCGGGCGATTCGCTCAATGTTGCAGGAGCGCGAAACGCGCGCCATGACGATACGAACGCCGTGCATCTCGTCGCGAACTACAACTTCGGCGGTCCGAGCGCCTCCGCGGTTCTCTTCTTCGGCAAGGACGTCTGGCGTCTCGGCGCCGCCCCGGATCTGCCCGCCATGGTCGGCGTCGGCAACACCGCGGCCGGACAAAATGCCGTTCGTCAGAGTTCCGACGGACTCGACGTTCAGGCGTTGATTCTCACGGGTGCCTACCCGATGGGCAGACACCGCATCTCGACTTCGCTCGGCTACATGCAGGCGCAGTGGGAAGGCGTGGAAAATCCCGACGGAGCCGACGACGGTGCCATGTGGCAGGCGGGGTTGGTCTACAACTACTACTTCTCGAAGAAAACGAGCCTCTACGCGGCTACGTCCTACGCCGACGGGAACCGCCTCTTTGAGAAACTCCCGCGCTACAACCAGATCATGGCCACGGCCGGTCTGTGCGTCCGCTTCTGACGCAGAAAGAAGTTCTCCTCTCTCCCTTGGACGACCTTGAGCCGATCCGCGGGAGGAGGCCGCATTCGGGCGGCGTTCGAGAGGAAACGCCGGACTCGAAAATGACGAAGGGCACGAAACCCACCGGGATTCGTGCCCTCCGCTTTTGGAAGGAATCGGGATCAGTCGACGGCGACCATCACGCTCGAAGCCTTGATGACGGCGTAGGCCTTGTCACCAACCTTCAGGCCGAGGTTCTGGGCGGAATTCGTCGTGATCGAAGAAACGATTTTCTCGCCGGCCGCCGTTTCGATGGTCACTTCCGTGGTGACGGGACCTTCCTTGATGGCGACGATCTTGCCTTCGAGGCAATTGCGGGCGGAAATTCGCATGGCTGTTACTCCTTAAGTGTGTTGATGAACGAAGTGGGTGTTCAACGGTCACGAGACAACTGTATTGGTTTTGAGTCGTCCCTGGCAACAAGCGTTTTCCCTAAAGGGAATAGCGTAGGATGCGAACATTCCTTTCAGTCTCTCCCGCTTGATATTTTCGTTGATCGTGTCGAGGTGTTTGCGAAGCAGTCGAAAGCGTCTGAAAAAGAGCGCGGTCGGAGCCGCTTCACGGAACGAAAGCCTACAGCATCGAGCGTCGTGAGAAGTTGATTTCTCCGCTCGGGTTTACGTTTTTTTGCGATTGCTCAAGGAATTACTCTGCTCCTCCATAGTCTCTCGCGGCGCTACACTTGAGTCATCGTCGGGCGCAGGCGAATGCGCCCGTCTCCCAAACAAAATGCAATAAGAAGGAGTCTTTCGATGCAATACGACTTCACGACGCTCACCGAGCGCCGCGGTACGAATTCGATGAAGTGGACGGGACCGGAAAACGAACTCCCCGCCTGGGTGGCCGACATGGACTTTCAAACGGCCCCCGCCATTACTGAAGCGGTGATGGAAAAGGCCGGCAAGGGGATCTTCGGCTACTCCTGGATTCCCGAATCGCTCCTCGACACGGTTTCCTCCTGGTGGACGCGCCGCTACGGCTGGACGATGAAACACGAGTGGATGCACTTCGCGACGGGCGTGATGCCCGCGATTCATTCGATCGTGAAGAGCCTCACGGCGCCGGGCGACGGCGTCGTCGTGATGACGCCGGTCTACCACTGCTTCTTCCACGCGATCGAATGGAACGGCCGCGTGGTTCGCGAAGCGCCGCTTCACTTTGAAAACGGCGCCTACCGCTTCGATCCGGAAGCCTTGGAAGCGGCCCTCAAGGAACCCGCGACCACCCTGCTTCTTCTCTGCAATCCGCACAACCCGACGGGCGAACTCTGGACGCGCGAAGAGCTTGCGGAAATCGGTCGCCTCGCCGCCAAGTACGGCGTTCCCGTCGTGTCGGACGAAATTCACTGCGACCTCACGGATCCGGGATCGGTCTACACGCCTTTCGCCTCCGTGAACGAAGAATGTGCGCAAAACGCGATCGTGACGGTCTCTCCTTCAAAGACCTTCAACATTCCGGGCATCAACACGTCGTTTGTCATCGTTCCGAACGATGGTTTGCGCGGCCGCGTCTTCTGGGGCCTCGACCGCGACCAGGTCGGCTTCCCGAGCGCCATCGCGATCGAAGCGACCGAAGCTGCCTACGGCAAGGGCGAAGCCTGGGTCGAAGAGGTCCGGGAAGTGCTCGCGCGCAACAAGGAGCGCGTCGTTTCGTTCCTGCATAAGGAACTGCCGCAGCTCCACGTCACGCACCGCGAAGCGACCTACCTCGTCTGGATCGACTGCTCCGCCGTGACGGACGACGCCGACAAGCTGGTCGAACACATTCACAAGACGACGGGACTCGTCGTGTCGCCCGGAAGCCAGTTCCGCGGAAACGGCCGCGCGTGGATCCGCCTCAATCCCGCGACGCAGCCCGAACGTCTCGAAGAAATCCTCCGGCGCTTTGCCGAGGGCGTGAGGACCTTCGCTGCCTGAACCACCAGCGGCGCGATTCGAACCGAAAGGAGAATGTTTATGACCCATCGTTTCGATTGTCACTTCATCAACGGAAAGTGGACGCCGTCGACGGGCGACGCCAAGATCGAAGTCGAAAATCCCGCGACGCGGGAAATCTTCGCAACCGTGCCCGACGGCACGATTGAAGACGTCGACCGCGCCGTCGCGGCCGCCAAGGCGGCGCAGCCCGCCTGGGAAAAGGTTCCGATGGCCGAACGCGTCGCGCTCATGCGCCGCGTGATCGACTATCTGAAGGCCCGCGCCGACGAAATCACGGAATTGGAAGTGAAGGAGCTCGGCGCTCCGGTCACCTTTACGCGCAACCTCCACGTGAACTACCCGATCGCCCGCATCGTGTCTTTTACGGATCTGGCCGAGAAGCTCCCCGACCACTACGACTTCCCCGAGTCCACCTGCACGCGCGAACCGGTCGGCGTCGTCGCCTGCATCACCCCTTGGAACTATCCTCTGGGTCAGGTCGTGCAGAAGGTGCCGCCCGCCCTTCTGATGGGGAACACCTGCGTTCTGAAGGCGAGCCAGCACACGCCGCTCACAGCCTACTTCCTTGCCGAAGCCTTCGAGGCGGCGGGTCTCCCGCCGGGCGTCTTCAACTTGGTTTCGGGCCGCGGCCGAAGCCTCGGCGACCGCCTCGCCACGCATCCCGACGTCGACATGGTGAGCTTTACGGGATCCACGACGGTCGGCTCCATGCTGGGCCAAAAGGGTCTCGCCTCGCTCAAGCGTCCGCATCTGGAATTGGGCGGCAAGTCGCCCTTCGTGTTTCTTCCGGGTATCGAAAATCTCGAACCCGCCGTGAAGAAGCTCTTCGATTCGATCTTCCTCAACGCGGGCCAGACCTGCACGGCGCTCTCGCGCCTCCTCGTTCCGGAAGCCGAGTTCGACCGAATCACGAAGGAACTCCTTCGTCAGATCCCGAACTACCGCACCGGTGATCCGACGGACGCGAAGACGGCCGTGGGCCCGCTCTCGTCCCTTGCGCAGTACCGCAAGGTCCGCTCCTACCTTGAGCTCGGCCTCGAAGAAGGCGCGACGCTCTTGGCGGGCGCCGTTCCTCCCGAAGAGCCCGAGACCGGGTACTTCATCGAACCCGCGATCTTCACGAACGTGAAAAACGACATGCGGATCGCCCGCGAGGAAATCTTCGGCCCGGTTCTCTGCGTTCTCACCTACAAGACGCTCGACGAAGCGGCTGCGATCGCCAACGACACGGTCTACGGCCTCAACGCCGCGGTCTGGGGCAAGAAGGACGAAGCCGTCGCCATGGCCAAGCGCATCCGCGCCGGGAACGTCTACGTCAACGACGGTCCGCGCGACATCACGGCGCCCTTCGGCGGCATGAAGGCGAGCGGTCTCGGCCGCGAAGGCGGTCCGGAAGGGCTCTTCGCCTTTACGGAATGGCGCGCGGTATTTGACAAGGGCGTGCTCTGAACCCGTAAAAGATAAAGCCCCGAACGGGGCTTAAATAAGACAAGGGGGCGTTCGATCGGTATCGGGCGCCCTTTCTCTTTGGGTGCCCGCCCGAGCGTCGCCGTTCTCTTTCGGATGCCTTCCGTCCGACCCCCGTTCGGCGACGCCCGTGCGAGGTTCGCGCCTCTCTCTTCGGCGTGTTTCCCTACACCCCCATTGTCGGCTCCCGGCATGGAGCAAAAGGACTCCGGACGGCGGTATTCACCGAGGAACGGACAATGTTTCCCATGGCGAAACCATGGCGGTTGCGCTCAAAGAGACGAAACCCCTCCGGGGTCACACGACGGGGTTTCTCGGTTCTCCTCAGCGTCGCGCGGGCTTGCGGACGGCCCGCAGGCTCGGCGACCGTGCGCCCGACGTGCCCGACGCGGGAGCCGCCCTCCTTGCGGCGGGTTTCACGGGCTCTTCGGCAAAGGCTTCGAACCTCTTGTCCGGGTGCAGGGCGAAGAAGTCCTCGGGCGAGATGCCGCGCTCAAAGAGCTCGATTTCTTCGGGAAGGAGCGGAATGATCTCGAGAAGTCCGCGCGCATACCATTCATTCGCTCGGGCGGAGAGGTCGTCAAAGACCTCCTCCGTAAAGGGATATTCCTTCTCCCCGTCGAAAACAACGGCGGCGTGCTCGAAGTCGCGCGGCCAAATGCCGACGTAACCCGAGTAATCGTAGCCTTGGATCCATTTGTCGAACCCGTCGTCCGCGAAATGCTCCAACGAAAAGAGTGAGACGGGCTTCTGGTCCGGCGGATTGAAGTCGCTTCGGATTTCGGGAAGGACGAGCTTCTTCAAGAGCGCCGTGACGGCCTTCTTCACGGTGAGGTCTCGGAAGGAATCGACCGTTTCGCCGATGCGCACCAGATAGCGCACGCCGAAGACCGGAGACTGCGTGGGAAAACCGTGAGCGGTCGCGACCCAGCGTTCGCCCGTATCGTTCCTGCGGCGAAGCAGTGCCGCCCGAAACCCGTCGCGGATCGTGAACCAGTCGACGACTTCGCATTCGTTCCAGTGTGCGAGCCGTTCCAGGTTCCGGCAGTCGGCCTCGAGTGCCTCGTCGATCTCTTCGCGTTCCTCGGGTTCCAGATGGAAGTCTTCCGGATCGCAACTCGGTGCGCGGCGCGGGAGCCAGTTTTCAAAGAATTCGATTTGAATGTCCGGAATGTTGCTCCCTTGGATCGCGTCGAGGAGCGTTTCGCAGATCTCGCGCACGTCGCTGTCTTTCGCTTCCTTGGCGCGGATCAGCTTGTCCGCGAGGACGATGCGGTGCCGGATGTTGGATTCGCGATCGAGCAGATCGGGCGAACAAAGGAAGAAGACTTCCTTCGCCTCTTCGAAACGGAAAGGTTCGCAGTCGTAGTGAAGCGTGAGAAGCGTCGACCAGAAGGAATTCAGAATTTCCACGGGCACGGCGATTTCGGCTTCGGCCAGGTCGTCGTCGCTCAATTCCTTGAGAAGCGCCATGCCGGCGGCGCGTTTTGCGAGCACGTCGTCGACGTCGGCGGGCTCGACGAAGTTGTCGAGGAACCAGGCGGCGAGTTTGCCGTAGACGGCGTACGCCTTCGCGCGCTTTCTATTGAGCCGCAGACAGTCGATGAAATGGCGGGCGGTCCGGACCGTCTCGGGATTTCCGAGCCCGTCCTCCCTCACCGCCACGACCGCGGCCAAAGCGACCATCGCGCAGCAATAGGGCGGAATCCCTTCCCACTTGACGTTCTTGAACGTCTCAAGGAAATTGCGGTAGGTCTGCCCGTCCCACGAGGAAAGGAGCGCCGTGAGCACTTCGCGCTCGCTCGGCGTCTTCGCGAGCGGTTCGGAAACGGCGGGCGGGTTGCGGATGACCGGCGGCACCCAGATCACGTCCAGGTATTCGAGAACGTTGGAGGGTTCCTTGTTGGGACACTTGTAGGGCGACATGAAGCGCACCGCACGCTCCACGGCGCCGTCGACGTCGCCCGAGAGCCATTTTTCACGCAGGAACAGCGCTTCGGTGTCGGGCACGGCAAAGGGCGCGTCGTCGAGTGCGGAAACGGAAAGATCTTCGCAGCTGCGGATGAAATTCACGTAGGTTTCCACCTCCGCCGTGCATTCCTTCTCGCGACGGTCGGGGTGACGGCGGGAGATTTCGACGAAATCGCCGCTCAAGCCGATCAGAACGTGGTAACGGATCTGATCGCGAATGTTTGCCGAGGCTTTGAAACCGTCGAGAAGGCGCGCACACCGACGGAACATGTCCGCATCCTCCGCCTGCGCGAGCTCGAGTCCGAGTCGGAAAAACTCGACGGCCTCCTCCGGCTCTTCGAAGTTCTTGTCGTAGCGGCAACCCTGTTTTTCGTAGCGATCGGCAAAGAACTTCCAGCAAAGAAGGGCCTCATCCTCACGATCCATGACGATCAGGTGCCTCGCCACGCAGAGGAGCGCCGTCGGTTTGAGCGCCGAAGGGTTTCTCCCCAATCGGTCCCAGATGTCGAGGATCACGTACGAATCGAATTCCAACTTCGCAACGGCGAAAATGACGTTGACTTCCTTTTGGTTGTATGGGAAATCGGGAAAATCACGCCAAAAGTGACATATGGCTTCAAAGTCGCCGTTCAGAATGTACTCGTTCAGAATCGCACGGGCATGACGAACCCAATTGTTGTTTTGTTTCTTCACGGTCTGCCCCTCGGGATAGCGGTGAGTGGAGGAATCATTATGGCACGGCCGAATTCCCAGAGACATCGCGGGATTTCGTCACCGGCCGGAATCCGCCGGCGCTTCGCGGCAGGACTGCGGTCCGTTTCGGAAACCCGCCCTACTGCCGCGGTCTACCGACCGAGAATCGACCGTCCGAACGCAACCCCGAAAATTGTTGCGCATTCGCCACGAATGCACGCTCGCGGAGGCGATCTGCGGACGCAGGGGCGAAGTCCCCTTTCCCCGTCGTTTTCTCAGGCAAGCGTCGCCACGAGCAGGGCCTTGATGGTGTGCATGCGGTTTTCCGCCTGCTCGAATACGATCGAGCGAGGCGACTCGAAGACCTCTTCCGTCACCTCGAGGCCGTCGACGAGATTCGGATGACGCTCGACGATCGCCCGGGCGACCTTCGTCTCGGCGTTGTGAAAGGCGGGAAGGCAGTGCATGAACCGGACCTCGGGATTTTCGGCCGCGGCGACGAGCCCGGCGTTCACCTGATAAGGAAGAAGCGCCCGGATGCGCTCGTTCCAGACGTCGACGGGTTCGCCCATGGACACCCAGACGTCCGTGTGAAGAAAGTCGCATCCCTTCACGGCCTCCAAAGGATCCTCCGTGACCGTCACCTTCGCGCCCGAGGTCTTCGCCGTCTCGAGGGCCAGATCGACGACTTCGCGCCGGGGGAGGCAGCTTTTCGGCGCGCCGATGCGCACGTCCATCCCCATCTTCGCGCCCGCCATCAGGAGGGAATGGCCCATGTTGTTGCGGGCGTCGCCGAGGTACGCGAAGCGGATGTCCCGCCAAGGCTTGCCGCTCGCCTCCCGCATCGTCATGAGGTCGGCGAGCATCTGGGTCGGGTGCCACTCGTCGGTGAGGCCGTTGAAAACGGGAACGCCCGCGTAGGCGGCGAGTTCCTCCACCGTCTTCTGCGAGGCTCCGCGGTATTCGATCGCGTCGAACATCCGTCCGAGTACGCGCGCGGAATCCCGGACGCTCTCTTTGAGACCGAAATGCGACGTCTGCGGATCGAAGAGCGTCGTATGCGCGCCTTGGTCGTGCGCCGCCACTTCGAAGGCCGCTCGCGTGCGCGTGGAAGGTTTTTCGAAAATGAGGGCGATGTTTTTCCCCTGCAGGCACTGTCTTTCTTGGCCCAGGCGCTTGGCTTCCTTGAGTTCGACAGCAAGGCGGACGAGATGGTCGACCTCCTCGGGCGTATGGTGCACGAGCGAAAGAAGACTGCGGTTCTTGAGGCGGACGGACATGAAAAGGCTCCTTCCACGGAAAGGGGTTCAAGGACGAAATGAGAATACCAAAGCCGGGCAAAGGCTAGGATCCGTCAACGGACATAGGTCGATCGGATCCGTCGGTTTCGCCGAAGGAGTAGCCGGGTAGGCGGCGTGGGGCCCGGAGAACTCGTCATTTCATTCCCGTACGGGTTCTCAAATGCAACTTTCCCGCCCCGCCCCCTTTGTCTTGCCTTCCGGGGTCGCAAAAAGGCCGGGCGCGAGGCCCGGCCGAAGTCCCTGGGTTGCCGCCCGTCAGGAAGGCCTGGTAGGCTTTCGAACGGCCCGCAGGCTCGTTGATCGCTTGGCGGTCGGCCTCATGACGGGAGGTTGCGGCACGGGCTTCTCTTCCTCCTTGGCGAAGAAGGCAAAGTTCTTGTCGGGGTGCATCGCGAAGAAGTCCTCAACGCGAATGCCCCGTTCGAAGCGGACGAGTTCTTTGGGAAGAAGCGGGATGACTTCCAGATACGCACGACCGAGTACCTGGCTCTGCTCCTCTTCGGAGAGTTTGTTGTACGCCTCTTCGTCGAGAAGCTCGTCCCGCCCCGCTCTAAAGAGGACGGCGGGGTGCTGGAATCCGCGCGGAACGGTGCAGACGTAACCCGCGTAGTCATAGCCCGGAATCCATTTGTCGAACCCGTCGTCGGCAAAATGCCGCAGGGAATATACGGCTCCCGGCACCGGATCGGGTGCGGTGAATTCGCTTCGAAGTTCCGGGAGCACAAGCTTCTCGATGACGGCGACGAGGGACTTTTGCGTCGCAAACGCCCCGAAGGTGTCGGCCGTCTCGCCGAGCCGCAGAAGATAGCGGGTACTGTACTGCGGATGGTTCGTCGCAAAGCCGTGCGCCACGACGACCCACCGCTCGCCCGTGTCGGCGCGACGGCGCAGAAGCCCCGCGCGCACGCCCGTGCGCACGGAAAGCCAGTCGAGAACTTCCATGTCGTTCGCGCGGGCAAGCTGCTGGACGGCCATGCTGTCGACCTCGAGACGATTGAGCATCATGAATTGGTCGGGAAGCTCCATCGTGAAGTCGTCGGGCCCGCAGCTTGGCGCACGGCGCGTGAACCAGCGGTAGAAGTAGTCCTTGTCTTCGTCCGAGAGCTCGCTCGCATCAATCGCTTCGGCCGCCTCTTCGCAGATCTCTCGGACATCCTGATCGGTCGCTTCCTTCGAGCGGATCAGACGGTCGACGAGCGCGACGCGGTAGCGCACGTTCGACTCTTCGGCGCAGATGCCGTGGGGGCACGCAAAGAGCAAATCGATCGCCTCTTGGTATTGGAAGGGTTCGTAGTCGGCGTGAAGGAAGAAGTTCGTCGACCAGATCGACTGCAGAATTTCGACGGGGTCCGTGAGCTCGGCGTACTCGAGTTCGCCGTCGTGGAGAGCCTCGAGAAGCTCCCTGCCGATGCGGCGCGCTTCGAGCACTTCTTCAATGTCGGCGGGATCGATGAAGGTCTGAAGGAACCAGTCGGCAAGCTTTCCGTAGACGGCGTAGGCCTTGGCTCGCTTCTTCGTGAGATGGAGCCGCTTGATGAAAAGGCGGGCGAGACGCACCGTCTCGGGATTCTTGAGTCCGTCCTCCTCGACCGCGACGGCGCAGGCGAGTCCCGCCATGGCGGCGCAGTAAGGAGGAATCTCCTCCCACTTCACGTTTCGGAAGATCTCGAAGAAATTGCGGTAGGTCTGGCCGTCCCAGGAGGCGAAAAGCGCCGCGAGGACTTCGCGTTCGGTCGCGGTTTCTGCGAGCGGCGAGGGAACGGCGGGAGCGTTCCGAATGACGGGCGGCTCCCAAATGACGTTCATGTACTCGAGCGCGCACGAGGGCTCGGACGCGGGAATCTTTTCCTTCGCGACGATGTTCAGGGCGCGGTCCGCCGCCGCTTCGAGGTCGCCCGATAGCCACTTTTCCCGAAGGAAGACGGCTTCGGCGTCGAGCACTTCAGCGGGCGAGTCGTCCATCTCGTGAACGGGGAGATCTTCGCAGCCGCGGACGAACTTCATGAGAAGTTCCGTCTGGGCGGCGTATTCGTTTTCGCGGTAGTCGGGCGAATAGAGCGACATCGACTCGAAGTCGCCCCGAAGCCCCTGGAGGAGTTCGTAGTGAAGACGGTCGACGTTGTGACGGGTCGCCTGAAGCTTCTCGAGAAGACGCTCCCAACGATCGAGCGCGTCCTTCCCCTCGTCCCAATGGAGGTCGAGCCCGATGCGGAAGAATTCAAAGGCCTCGTGGATGCCGCCGAAAGCCCGTTCGAAGTCGAATTCGGCCTCTTCGTAGCATTTGACGATGTGTTCCCAACACCGGACGGCGTCGTCGTGGCGGTCGAGGTTGATGAGGTGCTGCGCGACGGAGAGAACGACGCCGGTGACCATGCCTTCGAGCGGCTGTCCGAGACGGTCCCAGATGTTGATCACCACCTCGGAATGGTTCTTCATCTGCGCGGCGGCGAAGATGTGGGCCACCTCCTGCTCCGTATAGGGAAAGTCGGGGAAGTCGAGCCAGAATTGGCAAAGCCCTTCGCAGTCGCCTTCTTGAAAGTAGGACGTCAGGATCGACCGTGCGCGGCGGACCCAGTCTTTGTCGTGGTTCGTCAAAGAGAAACTCCACTGTTGGTTTCGATAGGAAGGAGCATTATCGCAGAGCGGCGGAGGATTGGAGAGAGAAGAGGATCGGCCGGCCCGAAAAATCAACGGCCGCTTCCCGAATATGCGCAAGAACGCCACATTTCCGCCGGGAAGGCGTCCGTTTCCCTCCCTCCTCTGCTAAGCTCATGTCTTTCCTTTGGACGGCAGTAGAGATGTTTGCAGAGAAGAAGCTCGTCATTTTCGACCTGGACGGAACCCTCATCGATTCGCTCGACATGTGGGACCGCGTGGACGTGGAAATCGTCCGCCGCACGAGCGGCACGGCCCCCGATCCCGCGGAAATGGAGGCCTTCCGCAAGGAAGTGCTCCGCGAAGTGGCCGATCGAAAGGACGCCTACGTTCTCTACTGCGGCGCGATCGCCGACCGCTGGCATCTCAACGTCACGAAGGAAGACCTTCATGCCCAGCGCTACGAAGTGGCGCGCGAAATGCTCGTCTCGGGCGTCGCCTGGCGAAAGGGCGCCGTGAGCTTCGTGAAGGCCCTGCGTAAGCACGGCATTCTCACCGCAATCGCCACGACGACGAAGCGCCGCAACGTCGACATCTATTCGGGCGAAAACGAAGGGATGCGCGCCGAAGGGATTCTCTACGAACTTTTCGACGCCGTCGTGACGCGCGAGGACGTGGAGGCGATCAAGCCTTCGCCCGAATGCCACGAACAGCTCATGCGGCGCTTCGGCGTTGGCCCCGAGGAAACGCTCGTCCTCGAAGATTCGCTCATCGGGCTCGACGCCGCGCACCGCGCGGGCGCAGCCGTGGGGATCATCGACGAACCCCACAACGACGCCGAACGCGAAGAACTAGACGCCCGGGCCGACTTCACCTTTGCCGACTGGCCCGAAATCGAAGAACGCTTCTTGAACGAAATGACGAAGGGAGACCGCCCGTGACCGACCGCATCGAACGCTCGAAACTCAAACTTCGCACCCTCTTCGGCGGGACGGACCGCGTCTTTGCCGAAACCGATCCCGACTTTGCGAAGCTTCGCGACCGCTTTGTCTTCGGGGACATTCAGGACAAGGTGAATCTTCCGGACGCCGTAAAGGCCCTGGTGTCGCTCGCCGTCCTCGCCACGATCGGCGAGCGCGAGACGATCGCCGCGCACGCGCGTGCGGCGCTTCGCACGGGGGCCTCGCCCGAGTCGATCAAGGAGACGATCTACCACACGGCGCCCTGGATCGGCTTTCCGAAGGCGCAGGCGGCGCTGCGGGAAGTGAACGGCGCGCTCTCGCTCGCGGGCTTTCCCCTGCCCCTCCCCGATGCGGGGCGCGTCACGGAGGAAACGCGCATGGAGGCGGGCGAAGAGATTCTTCGTCATCTCGGTCTCGCGGCCGAGCCTTCCGACTCTCCGGCCGTGACGATTTTGAACGAAGCGGCCCTAAAGGGGTTTGCCTGCGGCGACATCGCAAGCCGCGGCGTGTTGTCTCTTCCGCTCCGAGGCCTCATCTGGTTCGTGGTGGGCGCGGCCCTCGGAGCCGACGCCGACACGACGGACGAACTCGTCGAAATGAATCTGCGCCTCGGAAACCGGGAGGAAGAACTGCGCGCGGCGCTCGTGCTCGCGGTTCCCTACGTCGGCGTCCTGCGGGCGCGCGAAGTGATGCGCTACATCGACACCCGCGAAGAAAAAGCGCCGCAGGACTGACCACGGCGAAACTCCATTTGTTCACTGCACAATCGGCCGCAGTCTTTTCGCGGCCGTTTTCCGTATGACGTCGCCGAGACGCATGAGAAGCGCCGAGCGGATGGCCGAACACTGCCAGAAAAGTGGAACGTCGATCGTGCGCCCGGGCACGAATTCGACGAGCTCCCCGGTTCGGATGAAGGATTGAGCCATTGACATCCTCACCGCCCTGAAGGACGGTGATTCCCTACTGTGCCGTTGTCGGC
>OOAK01000263.1_pt1 | contig 56500 bp, 43 predicted proteins | sample 1671811 | NCBI WGS metagenome assembly OOAK01 (sample SAMN06348195, study PRJEB24527) | human gut metagenome | biome: human gut; feature: ankylosing spondylitis patient; material: feces | host: Homo sapiens | place: China | collected 2015-10 | reverse complement strand
GTTCGCAGAGGAAGGTACGCGGCCAGAGCCGCGTACCTAACCTCAAGCGTTACGGTTTAATCATCTCTTTTCCCGGCCTCTATAATGTCTCTATATCAAGATCGATTCTTGAATAATATAGGAGTATATTATGTTACCCCCCCCCATCAATAGAGCGAATCAATGTAAATGGACCTTTGATCGTTTCAATAAAAAAATTCTTCCCGCGATCCTTCTCGCATCCCTTTCTCAGATCTCATCTGCAGAAGGTTTTACCTACCACAACACCGACACCGCAACGGATCGAAGCGAACTTATCAATGTTCCCTCTAGCGGCAGTCAAGAGTATGATTTCATCGATATTGAACACACCCCTCCGATTAAGAATTCGCAATTCACGGTTGCAGCTCAAAGCAACTCCAAGCTTCACGTTTCAGGAAAAACTTCAATCACACTAACGGCGACGGAGTTCATTCCCTCTAGCATTGGGGACGAAGGAAATTACGCTCTCGCCGTGTATAGCGGAGCCGATGTCGAACTCGACGGCGACGTCGACATCTTTATTTATCAGAAAAACGAAAAAGTCAACCCGGACGAGATCGGAGCGAATGGCATTTGGTTGCAAGGCGGCGATACAGAGGTAAACATCGGCGACTCCTCTACAAGCACAAAAATCTGGACCTTCGCCCTCAAACCCGATACCTTGCAGGCAAAAGGCAAGTCTCAACTTAATATCAAATCCACCAACAACCAAATCGTAGGCAATATTCTCATCGAACCAGAAGCCTCAGTTAGTGCAAATTTCATAGGAAACGGTTATTTTTATGGCGACAACTTTTTGTCCGACAACCCAAATTGGGTGGGATGGGTCGGCGACTTCGGTGAAAGTGGAGAGAACGCCAGACCGAAATACGAACAAGGCGATCTTAATGTAAGTTTTGAAAACGGCGCACAATGGATTTACTTAAAAAAACCGAAAATCTCTGAAATTACATTAAAGAACAACGGCGTCGTAAACCTCTTCGATCAAGATATTCAAGAGTTCTATACTGCAACCAATCTTCGCGAATACCTGTCCGACGATATCCTGAATTTCGATCACAAATACGTTCATGTCCAAAATCTGTTGGGAACCGGCGGCATTTTCAAGATGGATTTGAACGCAGAAGACAAGACGGCAAGCGACGTTCTCTTCATCGACAGCTACAGCGCAACCGACGGTTCGACCGATGTTCAGCACAAGATCGATCTTGTCGCTCATGATCTCGGTTTGCTCGAATCCATCACTCCGACCAATACCCTGATTTTTGCCGTAACAGACAAACCCAGCGGAACAGCCGACACAAAGGCGAATTCGTCCCAACTGTTCGTTGACAAAGTCAACGAACGAGGCGAGGGCCTCGTCGACTATGAACTGCAGATCAACCATTCCGAAATGACCGCGGCCGATGCGGACCGTGAGGAGTTCTCCACCATCACGGCTCTGGATCCCGAAGACTATGTCGGCGGGACCAAATGGTTCATTGAACGAATTGAGATCTCCAAATCTTCGGCCGCTCTCGGCATGTCGGGCGCCGGCTACGCCAGCTATGACGCCGCTGTCGAAATGGATCGGCGCGACCGTCGTCTTCTTGAAACTGTTCGAAGCGCCGACAATGACCTGTGGGTTCGCATCCATCACGGACGCAACGGTGCCGAGAACCAATACCGTTGGGACCGTACGGGCGTTACCATCGGTTTTGATCGGGCTTTCTCTGAAAAGAGTCGCGCCGGCGCTTGGTTCTCCTACACGGAAGGCGACACCGAGTTCCTCGACGTTCGCGGGGACGGCGACATGAAGCGCTATGAACTGGCTGTCTTCGACACCCTCACCTACGGAAACCACTACCTCGACTTCGTCGGCCGCATCGGTCGCGTTTCGAACGAGTACACGGTCGGCAACGAAGCCTATACCACCGACGGTGACTACGATCAGGACTACGCCGCCCTTTCGGCCGAGTACGGTTACACCCTCAAGAGTGAAACGGGTGTCTTCGTCGAGCCGCAGGTGCAGTTCCAGGTGGCCTACCTCGACAGCTTTGATTACCGCACCGACCGCGGCATGAAGGTGGAGGCGGACAGCGAAACGAGCACGATCGGACGCATCGGCTTCCGCGCCGGTCGCGAATTCCGCAACGTAGACAACGCGGGCGAACTCTACTTCCGCGGCGACGTGTTTCACCAGTTTACGGACGGACAGGATGCCGCGCTCTCTGACGGCCTCCACACCTTCAACGAAAACTGGGGCGACACGGGGACCTGGGCCAACTTCGGCGTCGGTGCGGTCTGGAGTTGGAAGGATCGATTCCAATTCCAATTTGACGCGGAACGCGTGGCCGGCGGCAAGACCGCCGATACGTGGCTCCTCTCGGGACGCGTGAACTATCTCTTCTAACGGCTCCGGCTTTCTCTTTCACGCCCGACGGCTTACTTGTCCGCCGGGCGTTTTTGATGTTCGCCCTCTTCGCCCTTACCTCCGGTACACAAAGACGATGTGAACTTTGACGGACAAAACCCCTTTCCCTCTTTCCCGATGACACAAAGGCCCGATCGCAACCAAGCGTCGGGCCTTCGTTCACGGGAAGGCGGCGAAGGAATTCGCCGCTCTCGATCACTTCAGATAATCGGCAAAGTCGCGCGCGAGACGATCGCGCAGAACGCCGCGGAGCTTCTCGATCTTTTCACCGTAGGCGGGATCCAGATTCGCGGGCGTGCGGTCGTTGCAGAAACGTCCGAGATTGCGCATGTCCTTGCCGACCGCGGCGTCGTCATCCACGACGCGGAAGGCGAACATCCACGTTTCCCATTCCTGCGGGTTTTTCGCGAGCGAATCGCCGCTCTGTCCCTGCCCCTGACCGAGCCAGCCCGCATTCATGATCGTGTAGAAGGTCTTGCCAGGAAGAAGTCCCACGCGCCCCTTCGGACCGTCGTCGTAGCTGAAGCCCTTCGTGAAGACGCGAAGCTTGTAACCCTTTGTAAACATGGGGTCGCTGTCCTGCCAGTTCGGCTGCACGAAGATGATGTGGTCGGCCTTCTTGATGAAGCCCTGCTCGACCTTAACGTCGGGCGGCGTCGGGCCGAAGCCGTCCTTGGCGTTGTAAAAGGCTTCGCGCGTCGTGATGAGGGGATTGAAGTTCATCGCGATCAGGTCGCGAAGAGCCACTTCGAAACCCTTCTCTTCGAAGAACTTCATCGCCGTCACGCAGAGGTCGTAGGTCACTGATTCGTGACGCGGATCGTCTAGGACAAACAGAACGCGCTTTTTGTCCTTCGCGTCCGTAAAGCCCTTGGGTTTATATTCCGTCTGACGGAATTTCGCCGGCACGACGGAAGCCGACGTCACGGCGTCCACGTTGTCGGGCAACTTGTCGCCGCCCTTGGCGGCCATGGTGCGCACGCCTTCGAGCGCGGGCGCATCCGCTGTTGCGGCAGGCACTTTGGAAGCGGAGGAAACGGCGTCCGCGGCAAGAGCAAAATTCGAGGACGCAAGAAGGGAGGCCGCGAGAACGACCGCGGCAAAAGTCGGATTGAGATGGTAGGTCACGGAAGGAACTCCCGAGATCGTTCGTTTTAACCGATTGGCGCTGGCCTGCCGCGTGCCCCCTGGCATTCGAACTCTTCGATTGCGACTGGCTGCTAGGTAATCAACCGGGCGAACAGGACCGATCTTACCCTGTCTCCACGTATGTCGTGATTAGAGACTTTCCCGTCCGTAGAAATCTGGATTTTCTTCATTGCGATCATCTATTCGAACGCACCCTTGCCGCAAGCGCGGTGATCAGAACGAAACGTCACTTCACAATGAACGGCCTCGCCCTCTTTCTCAGCCCGCGAACGAATTCTGCTAAGCTCATTACGGACAATGGAACGCCATCAACCCCATTTTTTGTGGTCCCGTACTGAGATCTGCATTGTGATGAGTACCTCGATGCCTTACCTTGACTTGCCTTCGAAGGAACAACTGAAACAAACCGCATCACGGATCCAAGTCCTCTTCCCGAAGGAATTGACCGGCATCTACCTGTACGGTTCGGCTGCTTTGGAATGCCTACGGCCAGAGAGTGACCTCGATCTTTTGATCTTCATCAACCGTCCTCTTACGGAATCGGCCCGCGCTTCTCTCACGCAAGAACTCCTTTGTCTTTCCGGGCGTCCCCATTCGGATAGAAGACCCATAGAACTCAGCGTCGTAAACCGCCATGCCATCGACCCGTGGCGCTTCCCGCCGCGATTCGAATACATGTTCGGCGAGTGGTTGCGCACAGATATGGAGAACGGAACGGTCCCCCAACCTTTTTCGGATCCCGACAACGTCCTCCTTCTCTGGCAGGCCCGTCTGCACGCCATACCGTTGACCTCTCAAAGTCCGGCCATCGACAAGCTCATTGCGCCCATTCCATTTGAAGAGATCCGTCGGGCGATCCGCGGTGCGTTGCCGAATGTCCTTGCGTCGTACAAAGGGGACGAGCGAAACGTGCTGCTGACTCTCTCCAGGATGTGGTACACACTTGACACCGGCAAGTTCGCATCCAAAGATCAGGCGACGCTCTGGGCCGAAGGGAAGGTCCCCGCCGAACACGCCTCGCTTTTGCGTCTCGCCCGGGATGCCTATCTCGGCAATACCTCCGACCGTTGGGACGATCAGGAAGACAACGTGCTTTGCCTTCTCGCTTTCATGCGTCGTGCGGTGATGCACGCCATCGGGCGAAAATCCTCGGAAACTGACACCCTCTCCGGCGTCGATCCTTAGATCGTCGAAGTCTCGGCCGGCTCTTCCCTTACTTGCTTCTCGGCAGAAGGTAAATTAGGTTGAGGACCATCAAACCCCACGGAAACTTTCAAACGCAAACCAATTTTCTTATTTAGAATTATTCTCATTACCAAAACGCCTGAACTCTTATTTTGGAAGGAAAGACTCATGGCTATCAATCTGAACCGACGCGGCTTCATCGGAGCCGCGGCAGCGGCGGCCGTCGCCGCTCCGACTTTGGCCAACGCCAAAGAAAAAACTGCGGACAAACTTATAGACAATCCGGCCGCGAAAGCAAGTTCCGCTCAATTCGACCATCCCGTCGCCGCGCACGACCTCGAACTCACCGACACCTTCAATCTGGGAAAATCCACGATCGACACGGGCGAAGTCATCACCGCCGCCCGCTGGGGCATCTTCCGCGCCCATGTTCAGGGCGGCAAACTGACGCATCTCACGCCCTTCGAACACGACTACGCGCCGACCCCGAACATCAGCGGGCTCGCTCAGCTTCCCTACACTTCCTCGCGCATCCGCTATCCCATGGTACGCGAAGGCTACCTTAAGAACGGCCCCAAGTCCCGCGAAGGACGCGGCTCCGAAAAGTTCGTCCGCGTTTCCTGGGACAAGGCCTTGGACCTCGTCGCTTCCGAAATGAAGCGCGTATATGGCGAGTACGGCCCGTCCGCCGTGTTCGGCCGCTCCTACGGATGGATGTCGACGGGCAAGGTGAACGCCGCCATCAATCTGCAGCAGCGTCTTTTGAATTTCTGCGGCGGCTTCATCGGCTGTGAGAACAGCTATTCGACCGCGGCCATCTCCAAGATTCTCCCCTACGTCGTTGGCTCGGGCGACCCCCGCTCCACCTCCTGGGACGTCGTCATCGAGCACGCCGATCGCGTCGTCTTCTGGGGCGCCGATCCCATCGTCACGAACGACATCGACTGGCTCACGACGCTTCACAACGGTACGGGTTACGTTCGAGCCCTCAAAGCCAAAGGCACGAAGACCTATTCGATCAATCCGGTCGCCACCGACACGGGCGAATACCTTGGATCCGAATGGATTGCGCCCCGTCCGGGCACGGACTGCGCCATGATGCTCGGCATGATTCAGGAACTCGTGAAATCCGGCAAAGCCGATATGGCTTTCCTTGAAAAGTACACATCCGGTCACAAGGAATTCCTGGACTACGTCATGGGCCGCACGGACGGCGTCGAAAAGACGCCCGAATGGGCCGAAGGAAAAACCGGCGTCAAGGCCGACGTCATCCGCAAGCTCGCCCACGACTTCCGCGAGCACCGCACCATGATCATGATGGGCTGGGGGATTCAGCGCACACAGTACGGCGAACAACCCCACTGGATGGGCTTTGCGCTTGCCGCAGCTCTCGGCCAGATCGGACTTCCGGGCGGCGGCATCGGCACGAACTATCAGTACTCGAGCGGCGGCTCTCCCACGGCCTACGGCCCCTTCCTCGGCGGCATTTCGGGCGCCGTCAAGCCTCTGAAGCCCTCCACTCTCCCGTGGAAGGGCAGTCAAGTGATTCCGGTCGCCCGCTTCGTCGAATGTTTCCTGAACCCGGGAAAGACCATCGACTTCAACGGCCGCAAGGTCACCTACCCGGAAGTGAAGCTCGTCATGTGGGCGGGCGGCAATCCTTTTACCCACCAGCCCGACACGAACAAGCTTGCCCGCGCCTGGAAGAAGCCCGACACGGTGATCGTGACGGACACCGTCTGGACCGCCACGGCCCGTCACGCCGACATCGTTCTTCCGGCCGCCACGGTCTTTGAGCACAACGACATCACCAACATCGGAACGTACTCGAACGACGGTCTCGTGGCGATGCAGCAGGCCATCAAACCGCAGTGGGAATCGAAGCCCGACTACTGGATCTTCTCCGAGCTCGCCAAGCGCATGGGCTGCGGCAAGGAATTCACCGAAGGGCTCGACGAAATGGGTTGGATCAAGCGCCTCTACGCGGAATCGAAGGCCATGGGCGAGCGCATCGGCGTGAAGCTTCCCGAATTCGATGACTTCTGGAAGAAGGGCTACGTCCTCTACGACGTTCGGGCCAAGGACCGCAACTTCGTCGCCTTCGAAGATTTCCGCAAGGATCCGAAGGCCAACGCCCTTACGACCGAAAGCGGCCTCATTCAGCTCTACTCGCCGAAGATCGCCGGTTACGGCTACAAGGACTGCCTGGGCTATCCGAGCTACATCGAACCGACGGAAGGCGTCAACACCCGAACCAAGGAAACGCCGCTCGCTCTCATGGCCTGCAAGAGCCGCTACCGCATGCACTCGCAGCTCGACGGCACCATGAGTCATGATTTCGCGAACATCGAAAAACGCGAACCCTGTTGGATCAACCCCGTCGACGCCAAGGCCCGCGGCATTGCGAACGGAGACATCGTCCTGGTGAAAAACAAGCGCGGCGCGATTCTCGCGGGCGCCTACGTCACCGAACGAATCATGCCTGGCGTCGTCGTGGTCCACCACGGCGCTTGGTACGATCCCCAGAATACGGAAGAAGGCTGGATCGACGTCCACGGCAACTCCAACACGCTGACGATGGACGAGCCGACGTCGAATCTCGCCTGCGGCAACATCGCCTCCACCGCGCTCGTGGAGGTCACAAAGTGGAAGGGCGACCTTCCCCGCGTCTCCGTCTACGACGCACCCGAGGAAGTCCGAAGCTGACGAAGCTCTCGGATAGCATGACGGCGGCCTGACTCGACAAATCAAGACGCCGTCCCGCAAAGGGCCGTTCGGATCATGCCGAGCGGCCCAAATTTTCTCAATTTCCTGTCAATCGGCGGTATTCAGAACTTCCACAGAAGGTGCGCTGCGCCCCAGCCGCCCGTCACGCCGCCTCCGAAGACGCCGCCCGCGGTGAGCGTAGCGCTGAAGATCTCGTCGATTTTTCCTTCGATCGACACGGATACGCTTCCCGTGTCGCGGGCGCGGTCCGCGTCGTCGGCCGTAAAGGAGACGCCGCGCCAGTCGGCAAAAGAGGCGGTCGCGTCGCCCGTGTCGTCGATGAACTCGTGATGCCAAAGTACGGAGACCGTCACCTTCGCATCCAACGCCCGTGCGGATTCGTCGGGAAGCGCAAAAGTTCCCTTCACGCCGAGCGAGGATCGAAGCGATTGATAGGTTTCCGAGCGAACGTGCAGTGCGGCGCCGTTGGTGCTGTCTTCCGTCACGTCGGGGCGATGCGTAAAGGCGTAGTCGAGCCACGCCGTCGGTCCCAGGGTGATGCCCGGCGCCGCGGTGAAACTTTGCTCCGCCCCGAAGAGAAGGTTGCCGCCCCAGGCCGTCCAGTCGCTCTCCGCCCGATCGCGCCAGGTGCCGAATGCGGCGCCGCGCTCAAGGTCCGCATTTTCGACGGACATCTGCGCCAGACCAAAGAAACTCAGACCGGGGAGTGCGTCGGGATCGTAACGAAGATTTGCGCCCGCAACGAGCGTCTCGGCGTCAAGGCGGCTCTCTTTGTTCCCCGAGAAGACGTCCTTGCGCTTCACCACCGCAACGTGTCCGCCCGAACGCAGCGTCCCGGCGTTCAGCCGCGCCGCCGTCTGCAGCCCCGCGAGCACGCCGCCGTAGGTGGAACGCAGGTCGCCTTGACCGTCGTGCAGATACCCGCCCAAGGGAACGGCGTACGCGTTGGGGCCGTCAATTCCGGCCGTGAGATGGGAAGACGCGATATTCTGCAGTGCGTTCGACACGTGTCGGAAGACGTTGAGCGAAGCCGCGCCCGCCCGACTGAAGACATCGGGCGTCAGGGATTCGTAGGCGTTTTGCAGATCGCTTCCGTCCTCGTTCGAGAAGTCGAGCGCCGCCACGAGATTCCGCATGCCGCCTTCGGCAACGGAGGCGTAACGGTCAAAGGCGGCAGCCACCCGGCGGGCTTTCTCCGTCGAGGCGTAACGGACATAAGCGTTCTCTTCCCGCTTCACCTCCACCGTCAGAACGCCCGATTTGTCGAAAGTGCCCTTCATCGAGAGCGTTGGAGACGACACGGCAAGTGTCTGCGGAGATCCCGTATTTTCAACGCTGATCTTTCCGAAGGAAGTCGATTCGTTTCCTTCCCCGTCCTTCTTCACGATCGTCACGGCCTCGGAAAAATCCGCCGTGACGTTGCCGGCGAAGTACCCCGCCGCCGGCGCGAGATCGGCCGCGAAGGTAGGATCCGAGTCTCCTTCCTTTCGTGCGGCTCCTTCGATCACGATTTTGTCGGTCTGCCCCGAACCGTCGAATTCGAGCGCAAGTCGCCCGTTCTCGCCCTCGACGTAGTCGCCTTGAATCACCATCGTTCCGATGCTGTTGCCCGGCGACAAGGTCCCGTTGTTCGTGAACGTCTTGAGTTTGTAGACGGCGTTTCCCCCGAGGACCGCGTTTTCCGCGACCGTGAGGCGAAGAATGTCGGCAACGCCGTTGAAGGAGAGCGTCCCGCCCTCCACGTTCATCACGATCGACGCCTGCTCGGTTTCCCCCGTCGTTTCATTCCATCCGCCGAAGATGCGGCCGTCGTAACGGAGGGAAAAGTCCGCGTCGGCCGCGTAATCGTCCGTCGTCACGTCCCCCGAGACGTGCTTCACCCCGAAGTTGAGCGTCGTGACGTAGTCGTCCGGATTCGCGCCTTCGGGGAGCGTAACGTCTTCGGAGTTCGGATCCCAATGGGAGAGGATGTCGCCGGAAAGGCTTGCGCCTTGAAGCACGTTGATGCGCTCCACGAAGGCGCTCTCCCCGACGTAGATCGACGCGAATCCTCCGACGAGCGTTCCGGCGACGTCGAAGTTCTTCACGAGTGCGCCGTCCAAACCGGACTGCGCAAGCCTTTCTTCCGGCGTACCGTACGAGTAGTCGGGGTCGAGAACGGAAATGTAGCTCCCCCGCTTTTCGATGCCGTCTCCCAGAATGTTGGAGCCGAAATCGAAACGGGCGGCCACGCCCTTCGAACCGAGCGCCGTGACGGTGCCGCGATGCTCAATCCTGTGGTCTTTTCCGTAGGAGACGAGAATGCCCAAGCCCTCCGCTCCGTCCGCGGCGACCACGGTGTCGGACGCGATTCTCAGCACGTTTCCCGTGCCTTCCAAACGAATGCCCGTTCCGTAGGCGCCCGTCGTCAGAAGGTCGGCCGCCTGCGTTACGTCGTTGTAGCTTCCGTAGACGTGAAGACCGATCCCCCAGGCGTTGTCGTTGGGTTTTCCGACCCTCCAGCCGTCGCCCGCATCGTTTCGGTCGTAGTAGGGATTGGCATTGACGAAGACGCGCCGATTCTCTTCCGATTCGCCGCTTTGATAGATCGAGTACCCGAACCAGTCTCGTCGATCGATCGCAAACCCCAGATCCTGCATGACGGCGAGCTCCGCCTCCATCGGCACGGTCCAATTGCGCCAGTTCTGATGGCTCAGCAGGCTGTTCTGCAGTTCAAGGTGACTGAGTTCCGGATAGAGGATCCATTCATCATGATTCGGCGTCATCTCCCAACCGACGACGGGAATACCGTTCACGCGGTAGTCGGAGCCGTTGTTCGGATACGCAATCTCGGCGTCCTGGATCACTTCGCTCACGTGCTCGCCCGTAAAGTACACGCCGTTCGCGCCTTCCGCACCTTCGGACACTATCGGCATGTTGAACTCGTCGCGGCTGCCCGTGTCCTTCCACGAAATGATCATCCCCGGCCGGGCACGGTCGCCGTCGACGTCGCGCAATCCGTCGATCCAGACGGAGGGAGCCTCGTTGAACCGTGTGTCCAAAAAAGGAATGAACTGACTTCCATACAAAATCCCCTCGTCAGAAATCGTCTCCTCCGACGACAGAAGGGCCATCACGCCGAGTGCATGGGTGAGCTCGTGAATCAGAAAACTGGCGAGATGCGGCTCGTCGCCGTTTTGAGCGAGCGTGTGCAAAGACCCTGCGTACCAGTCGTCCTCGGGGTCCAACGGCAACTCCAACAGGATGACCGCGCTCCCGCCGTTTTCGGAATACGAAAATTCGTTCCGAAGAAGCGCCGCAGAAAGCCAGGTGTTTCCGTCCGTTCCCGCGAGTAGGGAGAACGCCGCCGCGTTGCCGGAGGGATTGCTGTACGGAACAAACTCGACAACCGCCGGGGCGGTGTTCTTGAGCGCATCCTGGAAAACGGTCCCCCAATATCCCAATCCCGACGCAATCAGTCCGACTTCCCTGTCGGTGAGCTCACGCTCGGCCGTAAACCGCTCTCCGTCCCAGTCGGACGATGTTTCGCCTACGTCGAACACCTTCACGGTCAAAAACGGGTCGCCGTTCGGCGTGTTGACCGTAATGTTCTCCGCGGCGAGGACGACCGCCGATGCGAGAAGCGTCATGCTGCCGAAAGCGCCGAGAAAAGGAATTTTCATAGGGATGTCCGAAAACGTTTGCAGAGAACTCAACTCAACGGGAGAAAAACGAGGGGAACAGGACGAACAAACGGCGTTTTGCCGTGTCCGCCTTCAAAATCCATAATACACAGTGCGACCGATCGATGCATCCGTGTTCTTCGGATGCCGCTCATTCGGAAAATCTCCTCCGATCTTCGTCTTCCTTCGATCATCCCGATTGTTTACGGTTTTCATGTTGATTTGCGTTTACGTTCTTTGTAGAATCTTCTTGTCACTTCAACGAAGTCCGCAAATCCAACATGAGCCCAAAGAACTCCCCCAACTGGGGCGGCCGCCGCGAGGGTGCCGGCCGACCCAAGGAAGAAGACGCCAAGCGCGCACTCATTTCCGTTCGCGTTCCGGAAGACGTGGCCGCCCGTTTCAAGGAATTGGGCGGGAGCGACTTCCTTCGCCCCCGCATCCTTGAGATCATCCGAAACACCTCGTCCGCAACGAACGACGTTTCCGACCCGCTCGACGTCCGCACGTTCCGCCTACCCTCTTACGAACCGGAACCCAGAATCGCCCGCGTGGACATGACGGTCGCCTGCGGCTTTCCGTCGCCCGCCATGGATTATGCGACCGACCAGCTCTCGCTCTCCGAACTCATGATCCGCAACGAACTCTCGACCTTCTTCGCGGAAGCGACGGGCGACTCGATGGTGGACGCCGGCATCTGCGATGGAGACACCCTCATTCTCGACCGCTCGCTCGAACCCCGGAGCGGCGACATCGTGCTCGCCTTTCTGCACGGGGACTTCACTCTGAAACGACTTCGCATCCGCGACGGCAAAATCGAACTCTGTCCCGAAAACGCCGCGGCCGACTATCCCGTCATCTGCCCCGGCGAAGGCGACAACTTCAGCATCGAAGGCGTCCTGACCGGGATCTGCCGCAAATTCCGCCGCTGAAAGGAAACGGTCATGGATCTTCCGCCATCGCGCCGCGTCATTCTGCACACTGACGTCAATTCGGCCTACGCCAACATGGAGCGGGTATTCAACCCGAAACTGCGCGACAAACCCGTGTGCATTCTCTCGAACAACGACGGCTGCATCGTCGCGCTCACGAAGGACGCCAAGGCGCTCGGCATCAAACGGGGAACGCCCTACTTCAAGGTTCGGGATCTCTGTGAGAAGCACGGCGTCGCCGTCCTCTCGTCCAACTACGAGCTCTACGACGCCATGTCCTCGCGCTTTCACAAAATCGTCGCGGGATTCGGACCGGTGCACGAAGCGTATTCGATCGACGAGGCCTTTCTCGACCTGACGGGCGTGGAAACGGAGTCCTTCACGGAACTCGGCCGAGCGCTGAAGGCGCGCCTCTGGAAGTGGATCGGTCTGCCCGTCTGCGTCGGGATCGCCCCCACCAAGACGCTGGCGAAGCTCTGCGACCACTTTGCGAAGACCTATCCCGTCTACGGAGGCGTCGTCAACTGGTTCGACCTTTCGCCCGAGCGCCGCAAAAAAGCGCTCTCCATCACGCCGATCGGCGAAGTCTGGGGGATCGGGCGCAAGACGGAGGAAAAGCTCCTTCGCGAAGGGATCGAGAACGTCTGGCAGTTCTCGCAGGCGGACGTCTTCACGCTTCGCCGAAGATACGGCGTCGTGCTCGAGAGAACGCTCCGGGAGATTCAGGGCGTCTCCTGTCTCCCCGTCGAGTCCGTTCCGAAGCCCAAGGAACAGATCCTTCGTTCGCGTTCCTTCTCGCACGCGACGAACGACCGCTCCGTTCTTCTCTCCTCCGTTTCCACCCACATGACGGAGGTGGCGAGACAGCTGCGGCGCGAGAAAGCGGAAGCAAAGAAGGCGGGCGTCTTTTTCCTGACGAGCCCCTTCAAGGAAAACGAGCCTTGGCACGCAGCCGAACCCGTCACGGAGCTCACGCTTCCCACGTCCGACACGATGTGTCTCGTCGAAGTCGCCTGCCGACTCGTTGAGGCGCACTGGCGCCCGGGCTTTCGCTACTGCAAGGCGGGCGCCTTCGTGACGGACCTGATTCCGGAAGGATCCTGTTCGGTGACGGGGTCGCTCTTTGACCTCCCCGACGAAGAACGGGACGCAACGAGGCGCCGCCTCATGGAATGCCTCGACGATCTTACGCGACGCTTCGGCAAGGGCGCCTGGAAGATCGGAAGCTCCGGCCTCGCCGACGGCTGGCAGATGAAGCGCGACCGCCTGACGCCCGCCTACCTCACGAGATGGGCGGACATCATGACGGTTTCGTGAGGAGCGATTTTCTTCTCCCGCAACCGGACAACATCAAACCGGTCCGGCAAGCGACACGAAAACCGAGCCGCTCGACGACACCGAAACTGAGCCACCCTACGGCATCGAACCAGACCGCCCGGCCGCGCCAAAAAGGAAGCCGAGGACCAACGCAAAACACCCGTACGGGAACCCTATTAGCGATCTCCCGCAGACATTGCCGAACACGTCAGAAATTGACGCATCCGGAATGCACAATGAAGATGTCCCGCAAAAGGAGATCAAGATATGGAAATGACGGAAACGCCGAAGGGAGAAGTTTGGAAGATCACGGTTACGGCCACGTATGCCGAAAGGTGGCTCTCGGGGCTCAAGAAGCTTTGCCGCATTATGCGCCTTCACACGTTGACGCTCCCCGAAGAGAAAACGATCTTCGTCTGCGGGGACGAGGGCACCGCACTCGTGCGTTGTCTTGCGTCGCTTGCGGCCCGGTTTCCGAAGGAACTGCGCATCCGGCGCTTCGATCCTCCGAAGAAGATGCATCTGCAGTTTGAGTGGGAGAAGCCGTCGTTTTTCAGTTGGCACGGAGGACTCGCACTCGAAACCGTCCGCAAGTCGATCATGCAGTCGTCCGACATCGATCCGCTCGCCCGATTCTTCCGAGCGTCCATGGAGGAGACCGCCCCGACCTACGGCGTCGACAAGGCCTCGCCCGTCACGGACGAAGACGTCGAACGCGCCTGGCTTGCCTTACCGTCGCTTGACCGCTTCGAAGGCTTCTTGAAGCGACTGCCCCCGGGTTGACGAATGAGCGTTCTGTCCGTTACTGGAACAAGACCGTCAAAAACATTCTCGATCTAGGGAAATATTTCGCTTCAGAAACGTATTCCTTTATACAGCCAATAGAAATTACTTTTTTAATGAAAACCACGTTTTACTTTCCTTTCGAGAAAACCGAGCAAGAGAGACAAGAAATAAAGTTTATTTCTTGACCGAATCCGGTGCTAAACTGTTCAAAGCAGAACAATTGAATTGTTCTGCAAACCCCACGCAAAAGGAAATTTTTATGTTTACCCCCCCCCCATCGATAATTTATTTCTAAGCCATTTTTCTAAACCTTCACTGTCTGAGTTTCGGGCAAAATCAGCCAAGCTGACGGGAGCCGTCGCTTCAGCCCTGCTCCTCTTGGGTGGAATCGCCGGTTCTGTTCAGGCGGGCGTCGTTGCAGATGGTGCCGGCACCGAGGTGAACGGCAACGAACAATTTCCCACAGGAGAGATTCTCAGCGGTAGTAAGGGCGTTCACGGAAACAATGGAGGAAGCGCCTCTTTAACGACGGATACCGTAACGATTAAGGTCACGGAGTCGGCAGTACGTGCGGAGTCCGGAGGTTCGGCCACCGTGGGGAATGAGAATTCAGCGGTGAAACTGACGGCTGAAAGCGCCTCTGCGGGTCGCCCGACGGCGATATACGCCAACAACACCGGCTCAATTCTCGTGCAGGGCGACAGTGTTCAGGCAAAGGGAGTCTCCAGCGTCGACTACGAATTTACGCGCGCTCTCTACGCCGGAAACAACTCTACCGTAACCGTCAACGCCAACAACATCGTCCTTGAAGGCAAACACAACAAAACAGGCACAAGCGCCAGAGCTTATGTCGTCCATTCCGTTGGCTCGGTCGTGAACATCGGCACAAGCGACAGTGACTACGTGGAACTTCGCGCCTCGGCAACCACCGAAGCAAATGACGGCAACAACGTCAGCCGAACGAGCAGGGTCATTTACGCAAGCGGAGGCAAAGTCAATGTTGCCGGGCAAGAGATCGTGCTGGCCGTTTCCGGGTATGAGGCGATCGGCGCGGCAGCCGATCAGGGAGCCTCGATTTCTCTTGGCAGCGAAAATTCCACGCTTGACATTGACGTGAGCGGCACGACGATGGCGATCGGTCTGCGTGCCGAAGGCGATGAGAACGACGGCGCCGCTTCCATCGTGCTCACGGGATCGTCCGTCGACATCAACGCGCTCTCCGGCAACGGCACGGGCATCGGACTAATGGCCCTCAACAAAACGGAATCGTCGGAACGTCCGCAGGAAACGACCACCATCGAGATTGACAGCGACTCCGCCTCGATCACGGCCGATGGGGTGGGAATTTCCGCCTACTCCAACAGTGAAGTTTTCCTCAATACGGCGCTGAAGCTTTCCGCTCCGACCGCCATCGAGGCACGAGGCAATTCGCTGGTCACCGTAAACGCCGACGATCAGGAACGTACCGTACAGATCGACGGCGACATCTCTTTTGCGACCACCAAGGAAGGAAGCGGCCAGAAACTCAACGCCGGCGTTCAGATCAATTTGCGAGGCGACGACTCCTATTGGACCGGCAATGTCAAAATGGACTATCCCAACGATCTTTCTGAAGACAATCAGGAAATTTTGCAGGGTGTCACGCTCGCACTTGCGGACGGCGCCGCTTGGAACGCCACCGTGATCGAAGACTCCTCGGACGAATCCAACAAAACCGAGGCAATAGCGCTCCACAATTTGACGCTCGAAAATGGAGTCGTCAATGCGACTAAAGTCGATCAGACCGTGAGCGTCAACAACCTGACGATGACTGAAAAAGGCGGAACCTTCAATGCAGTGACGACGCAAAACGAGGACGGCGGTTTCGCATCTTCAAAACTTTCCGTGCAAAACTCGCAGGTGTCCGACGGGGCGGTATTGACGGTCAACTACACCGGCATTACTGCCGACGAGCTCACTGAGAAGAATGTAGGGGACCTCGCTGCGGTAAATGTCGATGGTCTCGCCACGACCGAAGTCGTTGAAGAAGGAGATGTAAAGGGCGCCTGGGTTCGTACAACTTCCGCCACTGGTGAAGAGTCGACGAGGCAGTCTGAAAACACCAAGCTCGAATCATTCAAAGGCGTCAACGCCGCGGCGCTCGTACAATGGCGCAACCAGATCAGCCATCTCACAAAGCGCCTGGGCGACGTACGTCAGCAGTCAGGGGATATCGGAGCCTGGGCCCGAGTTTACGGCGGGGAATACAAGTGGGGCGATGCCAACCGCGTCGACATGACGAGCACGACCGTTCAGGTCGGCGGCGATGCGCGCATGGGCGACTGGATTGTGGGCGGAGCCTTCAGCTACTCCGACTCGAACTTCGACGTCGACAACGGAGACGGCGACGGGGACCTCTACAGCCTTGCGATATACGGTACGCGAGCGTTCGAAAAAGGTTCCTACGTAGACTTCGTGGCCCGCTACGGCTACCTCAAGAACGACATCAAGGTCGGCAACATGGACGTCGACTTTGATTCGAACGCATTCAGCCTGAGCGTGGAAGGTGGGCACACCTTCAAGTTCATGGAACGCGCCTACGTCGAGCCGCAGATTCAATTGACCTACGGTTTTGCCGAGGGCGACAACGCCACGGCATCGAACGGCGTGAAGATTGAACAGGACGACTATCAAAACCTCATCACGAGAATCGGTCTTCGCACCGGCTTTGATTTCCCGAATGACGCTGGCACGATTTACGCCCATGCGAGCTACTCGTACGACTTCCTCGGCGAAGCCGACGGAACGGCTTCGAAGGATCAAGTGCGTGCAAGTCTTGATGAAGACCTCGGCGGCGGTTGGGTAACCTACGGCATCGGCAGTCAGTTCCGTCTCGGCGAGCGTACCTTCGCCTACGGCGAAATTGAACGCTCGACTGGAGGTGACGTTGAAAACCCCTGGGCTTTCAACATCGGTTTTCGTCACCTTTTCTGACGCCAGTTCAGCAACCTAACTGAAGGGTTGCCCAATTTATGCAACCCGCCGGAAAGCGGCACGTTCATGGAGAATGTGCCGCTTTCATTTTGCAATGACCCGTTCCAAAAATAGCGAACCACATTGTCGTTTCGAGAAGCCGGCAGAATCTTCCGCCAGATTCGGGTCGGCGAACAGATCTTGACTGAGCTGCGTCTCGACGACAGAACCGTCCGCCCGAACAAGGAATTGTACAGACGCCGAGTCAACAGAGTCGTTCTGCTTCTTTGAGATGAGAAAGCCGAAGAATGTCGAGCGCCAAGGAACCCGTCCGGAGTCCCGGCTATCGGGAAGACGAAAATAGCTCGGTCTCTCTGCAGCAATAGCGTAACTTCCAGCGCTCAGAGGACCGACAGCACCGTCAGTTCAGAAAAATTCCCCGCAGAACGTTGGCGAGCTGCGCCGCGTTGTGAACGCGAAGTTTGCGATAGACGTTGTTGCGGTGTCCCTCGACGGTACGCTCAGAAAGGCCGAGCCGCGCGGCCATCTCTCGGTTCGAAAGGCTCTCCGCCAGAAGCGCGAGCACTTCCCGCTCGCGCGGACTCATCTCGGCGTAGACGGCCTTCGCGGCGTCGGGCGCGAGAAGACCTTCGCTCTCGGCGAGACTCACGCGTACGGCCCGCTCGATCGTCTCCTCGAGAACCGTTCCGTCGACGGGCTTTTCAAGAAAATCGAAAGCACCCGCCTTCACCGTCTTCACCGCCGTCGCCACATCCCCGTGTCCCGTAACAAAAATGATGGGGAGCGACTTCGTCATTGCGCGAAGACGTTGCTGCAACTCGACACCCGTCATGCCCGGCATGCGGATGTCGAGAAGAATGCAACCCGGCGGCATCGAGCAGTATTCGCGAAGAAAGGCCTCGGCGCTCTCATAGGCAATCGTGCGCCATCCTCGACAGGCAAGCAGAAACGTAAGCGCCTCGCGCACCTCCTCATCGTCGTCGACGATGCGGATGAGCACCTTCAGCTTTTCTTCGTCGGTGAGCAGAGCGCGCTCTTCATTCGTCCGTGCGTCTTCTCGGATCGTCATGCCGTTTCATCCTTTGGTTCGTCGCCGTCGTCTTCCTTCGGGGCGCGCGGAAGCGTCACGCACACGCGAAGCCCGCCCGACTCACGGCGGGTGAAGTCAATGTGGCCGCCCGAAGCCTCGGCCAAGCCGATGGCGATCGGAACGCCGAGCCCGAGCCCCGTGGACTTCGAGGTAACGAAAGGTTCGGTGAGGCGCTTGATCTCGTCATCCGAGAGCACCGTTCCCGTGTTTTCGATCGTCACCGTCACGGCGCCGTCCGTCACGGCGAGCTCTATCGAAACGCAGGCGTCCAAGACTTCTTCTGCACCGTCTGAAACGGCGGGACGGGGTTCTTCGGAAAGCGCCGAATAGGCGGCTTCAAAGGCGTTTTTCAAAAGATTGCTGAAAAGCAGTTCGAGTTCGAGCGTGTCGCCGCAAACCAGAGCGGTCTCGCCCGCGGCCGGCCGCCGGCAGCGCACCGCCTGCCGCAGGTCGGCGTTCAAGGCTGCGAGTACGGCGTCAATCGTCTTTCGCAGATCCACGCGATCGTTTCTGAGCGTCTCGTTCTTCGAGTACCGACGGACCTTCTCGACGATCGCCTTCGTTCGCTGCAGTCCCTTTTCAATCCCCTGCACACTGGTCTTGAGAAGATCCGATTTGGGAACGGAACGCTCAACCAAAAGTCGGAGACCTTCTGCGTAGTACTGCACGGCAGCAAGGGGCTGGGCGAGTTCATGGGCGATCAAGTTCCCGAGCTGCCCCAACACCGTCATCTTCTGAAGGCCTTCCATGCGCTCGCGCATGCGGTCGACTTCGGAGCGGGCGCGACGCTCCTCCTCCATCACTTCCCGCAGTTCCTTCGTGCGGCGGCGCACCAGCACTTCAGTGCGCCAGACGTGAACGAGAAGAAGCGCGATTCCCGCGAATACTCCGTAGACGTACACCTTGTAACGCGTCCACCAGTCGGCGAACGACATTTCCCGCAGATAGGCGTAGTGTTCAATTTTGAGCGTTCGGTAAAGATCGTCGATGGCCCTGAGGTCGGTCGCGATTCCCCAGTGATGTCCCGTAGGAAGATCCTTGAGGTTGAAGAGCGTCTGAGCGATCCGCTGCGCCGCGCCCGGAGGCGATCCGCGGGACACCGACACCATGAGGTTCGGATAGGTGGCGCTGGTGTGGAGACACCGGAGCGGATCGTTCGTTTTCGGATCGATCACGCGGTAGCGCTTTTGCACATTCGGCGGCTGACTCTCGAGCCAGCAGGAGCGGACCATGGCGGCCTGCGCTTCGCCCGTGTGCAGCTTCGCGACGATCGCTTCGTGGTAAGTTTCGTCTAAAAAGGAAATGCCGGAGAAAAAGGTTTCCGGATCGAACCCTCTCTTTGCAATTTCTCCCATTCCGATGCGAAAGCTCATGAAGGCCGTTTCGTAACTCGCCGAAAGACGGTGTCCCTTCAGGTCGGCAAGCGTCTGAAAGCGATCGTCCTCCGCCCGCACGAGAAGCGTCGTTGCGGTTCCGTGATTGGGATCGGGCTGCTGATCGGAAATGAGGGTCGCAAGACTTCTCGCGCCCTCACGCATGAGGCGGTAATAAAAACCGGAACTTGCCACGAAGACGTCGACTTCGCCCTTACGGATCCCCTCTTCGAGTTCTTCCGACGGAACACGGTAGTCAATGAAGACCGGATACGGCGCAAAGGACGATCGGATGGCTTCAAGCGTGATTTCGATTGCCTTCGTCGCCTGCGGCGTTTCCGAGAGCGTGATCACGCCGATGCGGAGAGGACGCTTTTGGAAAATCGAAAAAGAACTCCCGGAGAGAGCGTCGAGCGTTGGCTCGTAGGCGGGACGAGGCGTCCCCCCGACAAGGGCGGGAGTCGTCGTGGCGGGGGCACGCCCAAGGTCGGACCTGTCGGACGTAGAGGACGCCCGCGTCGGCCCCGACACGAATACACCCGCCGAAAGAAGCGCGAAAAGAACGCACGCCAGACGGACGCCGGACGGCCGCCGGAAGGCGGTCCCGCGCGATGCAAGAGCAGTCATTCGCGCGGACGTCGAAAGAAGTGTTCGATGAGGATCGTTCGTTCGGCACATGTGTGATTCGGAGGATTCAGTGATGAGGACGATTGCGGCCCGTGCGCCGCAGACGCCGGTTCGTGTCCTTTCTTTTCATCATTTTCTCCTCTCCGAACGGAGTCTCCGCGACGATTTGCACATTCCTTGTCGACCGTCACGGTACCCGAGTACTTCGACGAATGAAAATCGGTCGCAAGGACGGTCAAAAAGTCGCAAAGCCTCGACGACCGCCTTCTCAACCCAAAGGAGAACACTTTATGTCGAAGAATCTTTCCCGCCGCAGTTTTCTCGCCGGTTCGGCCGCCGTCGGCGGCATGATGGCCGGTTTTGCGGGTTCCGCCTCCGCCGCCTCGAAGCTTCCGGAAAAATGGAACTTTGAAGCCGACGTCGTCGTGGTCGGCGCCGGCGCCGCCGGCATTCCGGTCGCGATCCGCGCGGCCGAGGCCGGACTCAAAACCCTGATCGTAGACGCCAACTACGACATCGGCGGCCACGCCATCATTTCGCAGGGCAATACGCTTCTCGGCGGGGGCACGGCCGCGCAGAAGAAGTACGGGATCGAAGACTCGCCCGAAGCCTTCTTCCAAGACCTCGTCGACTGGTCCGTAACTCTCCCGAACGGCTTTCCCGACTACCGCTTCAACGACCGGGATCAGGCCCACATGATCGCCTACAACTCGGTTCCGACCTATGACTGGCTCGTCCGGATCGGCGTGCCGTTTCTCGACAAGAAGCCCGACAACGCGGGCGCCTACGGTGCGGGCTGCTCCGCGCCGCGCGAACTGCACTTCTCGTGGACGAAGGGCGCTTCGCTCGAAGCCCCCGCGGGCACGGCCGGCACGGTTCTCATGCGCAGCCTCGAAGACGCCGCACGCAAGGCGGGCGTTCAGTTCCTTCTCAACTACTACATGGACGAAATCCTGCGTGAAGAAGGCGAAAAGGGCCGTTGCTGCGGCATCCGCGCCCACTTCTCGCCCAAGGTTCTTCCCGACGGCACGCGTCTGAAGAGCTTCCGCTCCGACGGCAACGTCGAATGCGAAGAAAAGGAAATCACGGTCCACGCCAAGAAGGTCCTCGTTCTCGCGACCGCAGGCTACACCGACAACGTCAACTTCCGCCGGATGATCGATCCGCGCCTCACGAAGGAATTCGCTTCGGCCGCCTGCGAATATTCGCCGCAGGACGCTTCGGGCACGCTCGCCGCCATCCGCGTGGGCGCCGGTCTCTGGGGGATGACGAACGCCTATACGGAACGGCCCATTTCGCTCACCCGCGGCGCCGTGATCGGCGTGCGCGACACCTATCTGCGCTGGGCTCCGGAATCCCCGATCTTTCCGCTCGTCAAGCACTCCGGCGTGTCGCTGCGCGACTGGCAGAACGCCATCGTCGTCAACTGGGTCGGCAAGCGCTTCTTCGAAGAAACGAGTTCCGCGGGCCTCAAGGCCGACTCCGCGGCGCTTACGAGTTACGGTACGGCCAACTCCACCCGCGGTCTGCTCGACGGCACGAACGGCGCCTTCTTCAAGGACAAGGACAAGAACCCGTACGTCCAGGGCAACTGGCGCAACACGCAGCGCACGCCGTACAACCCGGTGAACTTCATCGCCGCGGCGCTCCAGATCAACGAAGGTTCGCACGCTCCCGACTGGTCGGCCGGTCCCCAGTGGGCGATCTTCGACAGCGAAACGATCAAGCGCGAACGCATCCGCGTGAACGAAAAATCCGTCGACCCGCAGTACTTCTTCAAGGCCGACTCCATTGAAGAACTCGCCGAAAAGATCAACACGAATCCGTGGATGAGCCACAAGATGGATCCGAAGGTGTTGGCCGAAACGGTTCGCAACTACAACCGTTACGTCGACGAAGGCAAGGATCCGGACTTCGACAAGCCGACGCCGAAGCACAAGATTGAAAAGGGTCCCTTCTACGCGGCCTGGACCTCGGTGACGCTGCACGACTGCTACGCGGGTCTGCACGTCAACACCGACTGCCAGGTGCTCGACTGGGACGGCAACGCCATCCCCGGCCTCTATGCGGCGGGGGAAATCACGGGCGGCTCGTCCATGCACGGCCTCTCCCGCGGTCTGATCCAGGCCTACGTTCTCGGCAACACTTTCGCCAAGCTCTGATCGCCTACCGGGCGGGGTGAACCCCGCCCTTCACGAGACCCGCGCCCGCCCTTGGTTTCATTCGAACAAGAGCGGGCGTATCCGATCCCAAGATGGAGAAACTCATGCGCGTTTCCACTATCGCCCAAAGCGCCTTCCTTCTCACCGCACTCGTCTTCGCGGGAGCCTCGTACGCGGCCATGACCCCGCAGGACTGCCTGCAGTGCCACGGTCCCTTCGAAGCCCTACAGAAGAAAACGGAAAACTGGACGGACGAGTTCGGCGACAAGGTTCAGCCCCACGTTTATCTCGACGACAAGGCCGCAAACCCCCATCAAGGCGCCAAGGTTCCGCCCAACTGCACGGGTTGCCACGAAGAGCATCCTCTGCCTCCTCCCGCCAACTACAAGCCTGCAGTTCCGACGAGCTTTTCGATGTGCTACGGCTGCCATCACATGGAAAACTTCCAGAAGTGCGGCGATGCCGGCTGTCACGAAAAATGAGCCTGAAGACCGTTTTTCCATGAAAGACAAAATATGACTTTCATTCCGTAGGGCGAAGGCGTCGGATTCACGGCCATTTTTCCAGACGGGTGCTCCGCACGGGCGCCCGTTTCTCTTTGCAGACGCACCGGACTGAGTGGCACCGCATCCGTCGCCGACAATGGAACTATTCGTTGACGTCAACCTCGCCTATGGTTCGGCGGATCGGCGTTCCCAAACGACACCGGGCAGCAGCGCAGGACAGCGTCGGGCAATACGCCGCAACTTCAGCCCGACGACCCAAAACTTGCGGCCGACGTCTTGTGCACGCCCTTTCTGCGCGAAGAACTTTTTGCCGTGCTCCCCCCCCCTCGCCATCCTCTCGCGAAGCGAGGGGAGCTTTCCTTTGCGGACCTCAACGGCGAAACGTTTTTGCTTCGACAGCGGCTCGGATTCTGGGAACCGGTCGTCGAACGGATGTTGGACCGCTCCGTCTTCATCTCCCAGCCCGATGACAAAGCGTTCGACGCGGTGCGAAGCAAATCGGAACTTCTCTCCTTCACTTCCGACATCGTGATCGCCCGGGAAGAGCTTCCCGCCGACCGAAACTCTATCCGCATCACGGATGAAGAGGCCCAAGTCACCTACTACGCCTGCATGCTGCCGAATCTTTCACCCAAGCAGCGTCCTCTTTACGAGAAGCTTCGAGAAAGGCGCCTCATTTGAGGACGAAGACACTCGCCCTTGACCGCATGTCCCGACTGCCCCGCACGACCGCAGGCACGCCTTTGCGCGATCCGAAAGACAACGGGCGTCAACCGAAACGCCGCTTCATGGCCGCGAGCAACGTCTCCTTGTCGCGGTCAATCGGTTCCGGCTTGTTGGCGCCCGACATTTCGTCTCTCCTCTTTTGGCCGCAGAAGTACGCAATGCGCGCGCGATTGGCCGGGGACGGATGCTGCAGGCCCGGCAGAACGCGGGCGCCATCGAGGCGGCCGTTCGCAACGAGCCACTCGCAGGCGGCCGTCGCCACCTTGCCCAAGGGAAAGATCACGGCTTCGGTCAACATTCCGGCTTCCTTGGCAAAACCGTTGAGAAGGCTTTCGCGAAGAAGCGCGCTTTTATCCAAATTGACGATGCTGTTGAGCCCCTTGTCGTTCACGAATACGGGATGTACGAAAACCGACGTGAGATGAACGCTTCCTTCACCCTCAAAGAAAGCACTGCTCGACTCTACGCCCATCACACGGTGAAAGCCCACGTGATCGAGCTGCTGAACGAAGAGCGTGCGCATCGGACCGCTGAAAGCGCCCGTGAGCTTTGCTTCCGTGAGGACGTCTTCGTCGGAAAGTCCCTTCTGCAGGGCCGCCTTCGCGACCGTCACCGCATTCTTCCACTGTGCGAACCCCGGCGTGATGCCGGCGATGATGATTTTGGCGTTGGGATTCACCCCGGTGAACGGAATGTAGTACTCGGCAAGTGTCTTGCGTCCGAGTTCTTCGGTCCGCATCAGAAAGTGGGCGGGCGGAATCGGACCCGCGAAGTCGGAAGGGGAAACGGAAAGGACGGCGTTCTTCCAATCGGAGAGCGGATGATTCGTCACTTCAATCATGTTGAATCTTCCTTTGATATTGAAAGTCGTTCTTCGGTCTCGGATGTGCGGTCAGGGACTGTCCGACGGGACGAAGGATCTGTCGGATCCTTTACCGCGAAATCCTCTGCAACTCTAGATCTCATACCCTAGCACGTGTCCGGAACGGCCCGCAATTCTTCGAACGCGAACACACGGCAGTGCAGACCATTGAAGCGAGGGCCAGAGGCTTTTGACGAGCCTCTCTTTGCAACCGCCGTTTTAAGCTCCGTTCGGGAACCAAAAGAATCAGCATGGAGGCATGAACTGCGTCCAACATGAGGAAAATCAAACTTTTGCTTAAAAAAACGCCGCAGAACCGAAGTTCCGCGGCGAATCCAAACCCTCAAAAAAACTCAACCCTTGGCTGAATCTCGAATAGACCTTGGAAGTCCCTTTCGATGGTTGAAATGTAGCAAATGCTTCGTCGGAAGGTATTTCCAAATCCTCGGGAAGTAACAAAGTGTTGAACGTCCGAAGGCCTCGGGCAGAAGGAGTTGAAAAATCCAACCGCAGCATGCGTCCCGTCGTCAATCAAATTATCCTGCGCCGCAACAGTATTCAAAAGCCAGATCAAACGCTCCGGCACGCGCGGCGCCCCCATCCCTCTCACGTTTCGTTACGAAAAGAGGAGAGTTTTGCATCGGACTCGCCTATCGGCATCTTCTTCCGATGAGAAGTTCACCCGACAATTGTTGGGTCATGCACGACAGATCGAGAAAAATGCCGCAAAGGTCCGTAAAACCGACCTTCGTCTCCGCTTTGAGCACCGACCGGCATCAAACTTGGGACACGGCCGTAAACCGATGGACAATCTTCGCGAAAAGATTGTGCGATACTGAAGGATCGTCTTAGAAAACAGAAGGAACAGAAGATGACGCATCCCCGCATTGAAAAGACTGCATTCCTCGCTCTTCTTCTGGCAGCCGTGCCGGCGCTCGCCGCGCATGCGCCCGCCTGAGTGGAGGGCGAAGTGAAGGCCGCGGAGTCCGACCTCACGGCGCTTCGCCACAAGCTTCACGCCATGCCCGAACTCGGTAATCAGGAAGTGAAGACGCAGGCCGAAATCGTTCGGATATTGAAGGAAGCCGGCATCGAGACCGTCGTCGGCACGAAGAACGCCCCGACGGCCGTACTCGGCATTCTGAACCCCGAGAAGAAGGACACGATCCTTCTTCGCGCCGACATCGACGCCCTTCCGATCAAGGAACGCACGGGGCTCCCTTATGCGAGTCAAGTGAAGGGAACCTACTGGGGCCGCGAAGGCGTGGACGTCTCCCACATGTGCGGACATGACGCCCACATGGCGATGCTTCTCACCGCCGCGCAGATTCTCGCGAAGCACAAGGCGGACGTGCCCCGCCGCGTCGTCTTCGCCTTCCAACCCGCGGAAGAAGGCGACTCGATCGAGAATCCCTTCACGGTCGAGAAACCCCGGCTCTCGGGCGCCAAGGCCATGGTGGCGGACGGCGTGCTCGAGAAGTACGACGTGAAGAATGCCTTCGGGATTCACGTGATGGCCCGCGCGCCTTCGGGGAAGATGCTCGTCTCGCAGGGCGCGGCCTTGAACAGCGCCGATGCGTTTGAAATCAACATCAAGGGCTCGCAGGCCCACGGCGCCATGCCCTGGACGGGCTCGGACGCGACGCTCGCCGCCTCGCAGACGGTCGTGGCGCTGCAGCAGATCGTTTCGCGCAACATCGACCTCACGAAGGGCATGGGCGTCATCACGGTCGGCAAGCTCACCGCGGGCGAAACCGGAAACGTCATGAGCGGCTCCGCCTACATGATGGGAACGATCCGCTCGAACCACCCCGACATCCGCGCGAAGCTCCTCGAACGCATTCCCGAAGTCGCCGACGGGACGGCCCGCGCGGGCGACGCCGAAGCCAAGACGAAGTTGATCGAAATCTATCCCGTCACCTGGAACGATCCGGCGCTCGCTCTCACGACCGTCGAAAACCTCAAGACCTTCGGCGTGGACGCCGAAATCTCGAAGTGGAACCCGGGCGCTAGCGAAGACTTCTCCTTCTTTGCCGAGAAAGTCCCGTCCGTCTTCATGTTCCTCGGCGTCGACAAGCCGGGCGTGAAGAACGCTCCGAACAACCACTCGGATCAGTTTACGATCGACGACGCCGCGCTTCCCGCAGGCGTGCGCGCCCACATCGCAGCGGCGATGAGCCCCGTTGCGGCAAACTGATTTTCCCTTTGAACGCTTTCGGCCCGGACTCTTCCCGGGCCGAAGCTTTTTCCCCCTTCTCTTTCCTTAGCTTCGGTCTTCTGCTTCCTCCGCGCTCAAAACACGCTGCTTTCGCCTCCTACTTTTCACGCAGTCTTCTTGACCGGCCTGGTTTTCCTCTTCTCTCAAAGAACGGACGGGGAACGGTTTTCAGTCTTCATTACGAAATCTTCCTGTCGAATCTCTCCGTTTTTTCTTTTCGCCGCGCGGTAAAGGCGTTTCCATACAACGCACGCCCCCGGAGCGCAATGCTAAAATTCGCGTCTCTCAAAAAAATAAGACCCGACCATGACGACCCCGATCACCCTCAACGACCTTCCCATCGGAAAGACCGCCACCGTCCGCACGGTGGGCGGTCAGGGCGCTCTGCGCCAACACTTTCTCGACATGGGACTCATCCCCAACGCCGCGGTCACGATGGTGAAGCGCGCCCCGATGGGCGATCCCATCGAAGTGCGGATCAAAGCCTACGAACTCACGCTGCGCGCGGCCGAGGCCGCGGAAATCGAAGTGGTCGACGTTCGCGACGACGCGCCGTCCCTCACCCCGAACGCCTCGACGGACGGCTCCGACGTCCTTCACCCGGGCTTCGGCGAAGGCGGGAAATATCACGTCAAGACGCATGAAAACCCCCTTCCCGAAGGGACGGAACTCACGCTCGTTCTCGCGGGCAATCAAAACTGCGGAAAAACGACGCTCTTCAATCGTTTGACGGGGTCCAATCAGCACGTCGGGAACTTCCCCGGGGTCACGGTCGACCGCAAGGACGGACGCATCATCGGGCACGACGACACGCTCGTCACCGACCTTCCCGGGATCTATTCGCTCTCGCCCTACACAAACGAAGAAATCATCTCGCGCGAATTCATCCTGAAGGAATCCCCGAAGGCGATCATCAACATCGTCGACGCGACGAACATCGAGCGCAATCTCTACCTCACGATGCAGCTCATGGAGCTCGACCGTCCGATGGTGCTCGCGCTCAACATGATGGACGAAGTGCTCGCCAACGGCGGCTCGATCCGCATCAACGAGATGGAAGCCCTTCTCGGTCTCCCGGTGGTGCCGATCATGGCCGCCAAGGGCGAAGGGATCAACGAGCTTGTCGACCACGTGCTGCACGTCGCGAAGTTTCAGGAGCCGCCCGCCGTACAGGACTTCTGCGGCCCGGAAGACCACGGCGGCGCCGTGCACCGGTGTCTGCACGGCATCATGCACATCATCGAGGACCACGCCAAGCGGGCCGGAATCCCCGTTCGCTTTGCGGCGAGCAAAATCGCCGAAGGCGACCGGCTCATTCTCGAGCAGCTCGAGCTCGACGTAAACGAAGAGCGCACGATCGAACACATGCTCAAGCAAATGGAGGCCGAGCGCGGCCTCGACCGCGCCGCCGCCATGGCCGACATGCGGTTTGCCTTCATCGACCGCATCTGCCGCAGCACGGTCGTTCGCCCGCATGAGAGCAAGGAGCACCTGCGCAGTCTTCAGATCGACCGCATCCTGACGGGCAAATACACGGCGATTCCCGCCTTCATCGCGATCATGGCGCTCGTTTTCTGGCTCACCTTCGACGTGATCGGCGCGTGGCTGCAGGAAATCCTCGAGGTCGCAATCGGGTGGCTCACCAACATCGTCGACGGGCTCCTCACGACCTGGGCCGTGAACACTTCGATTCACGGACTCGTGATCGACGGGATCTTCAACGGGGTCGGCAGCGTGCTGAGTTTCCTGCCCACGATCGTGACGCTCTTTTTCTTTCTCTCCTTTTTGGAAGACAGCGGCTACATGGCCCGCGTCGCGTTCGTGATGGATACGCTCCTTCGCAAGATCGGGCTTTCCGGCCGAAGCATCGTTCCGATGCTCATCGGCTTCGGCTGCACGGTGCCGGGCGTCATGGCGAGCCGCACGCTCCCCTCCGAGCGCGACCGCAAGATGACGATTCTCCTCACCCCCTTCATGAGCTGCTCGGCGAAGCTTCCGATCTACGGCTTCTTCACCGCGGCCTTCTTCCCCGGAGAAGGCGCGGCAATCATGGTGGCTCTCTACTTCCTCGGGATCCTCACCGCTGTGCTGCTCGGCTTTGCGATGCGAAAGACCCTCTTCAAGGGCGAGGCCGTTCCCTTCGTGATGGAACTCCCGAACTACCGCATGCCGGGCACGAAGAACGTTCTCTTTCTCCTCTGGGAAAAGGCCAAGGACTTTTTGGAGCGCGCCTTCACGGTGATCTTTGTCGCGACCATCGTCATTTGGTTCCTGCAGTCCTTTGACTTCCAGTTCAACCCGGTGGAAAGCTCGCACGAAAGCATGCTCGCCGTCGTCGCGGGCGGACTCGCGCCGCTCCTCGAACCCCTTGGTTTTGGCGACTGGCGCGTCGCCACGGCCCTCATCTCGGGCTTCATGGCGAAGGAAAGCGTCGTGAGTACGATCTCGGTTCTCTTCGGATCGGTGGACACGCTCCTTGCCGCGATCACGCCGCTCTCGGCCCTCGCGCTTCTCGTCTTCTGTCTTCTCTACACGCCCTGCGTCGCGTCGATCGCCACGATCCGCCGCGAATTGGGCAGCAAGTGGGCCGTGGGCGTCGTGCTGATGCAGTGCGCGGTCGCGTGGGTGGTCGCGTTGATCGTCCGCATTCTCGCCGCGCCCTTCTTCTGATGCGGAGACTCCTCACGTGAATGCGGCAAGTTGGATCGTATTGCTCCTGATTGCGGCGGGCGTCCTCTGGGCCTGCCGCCGCATCCTCGGGGGGTCGGGCGGTTGCGGCGGATGCACGAACGAATCCTGCACCGCCCGAAAGACGAAGGGCCCCGCTCCGATCCGCTTCGTGCGAAAGGGCGAGAATTTACCCGCCGACTGTCTGCAAAAGGGAGCGCCGAGGCGCTGAATTCCTTCCGACACCCCTCAAAAACAAAATCGGGACGGAGAACCTCTCCGTCCCGATTTGCGTTTCAGGGAAACCCGTTTAACGGGCGACGCCCATCACGATTTCACCGGCTTTCTGGCCGTTGCCGAGCGCGTCGGGAATGGCGTTGCCGCCCACGCGGTTCGTGCCGTGCAGACCGCCCGTCACTTCACCCGCGGCATAGAGCCCCGGAATGACCTTGCCGTTCTTGTCGAGGACTCGGGTCTGCGCGTCGACTTCCACGCCGCCCATCGTGTGGTGCACGGCGGGGGCGCGCATTTCGGCGTAATACGGTCCTTCGTAGAGCGTCACGTTCGGCGTGCAGGAGGCGCGACCGAAGTCGGGGTCGACCGTCTGCTTGCGGCAGAAGTCGTTCCATTTCGCCACGGTTTCACCCAGAACCTTCGGGTCCATGCCGACCTTCTTCGCGAGCTCTTCGATCGTGGGCGCTTCGTAGACCTTCTTGGCCTTCAAAAGGCTCTTGATGCTCTGGCCCTGCGCCGTGATGCCGTTTTCGTCGACCTTGGCGTTCTTCACCGTGGTGATGCGGTAGAAAACGCCGTCAGGCTGAGCGAGCGCGGCACGCGAGAGAACGTCGCGGCGTTCGAGTTCATTCACGAAGCGCTTCCCTTCCTTGTTCACGTACATGGACGTGCCTTCGGCGACGGCCGTCGTAATGCTGCCGTTCGCCGGGTCGGTCGTGGGCAGAAGCTGGATGAAGCCCATGTCGATCAGGTTCGCGCCGACCGCCTCGGCCATGCGCATGCCGTCGCCCGTGATGGCGGGACTGTTCGTGGTCTTGACGTCGGGACCGAGCTTGCCGCCCCACTGGGTGTCGTATTTCATGCGCATTTCGGGATTCGCCCCGAAGCCGCCCGTCGTAAGAATCACGCCCTTGGAGGCCGAAGCCGTCACCTTTTCGCCGTTCGGGCCCGTGGCTTCGACGCCCACGACGCGGCCGTCCTTAACGATGAGCTTTTCAGCCTTCGTCTGATAGAGAATTTCAACGGGGAGCTTTTCCTTTTCGATCGTCGCGCGGAAGGTGTTGATGTAGCCGATGCCGGACTTGAAGTTCTTGGCGTCGTGCGAGCGCGGCCAGATGGCGCCCACGTACTGCGTCGTGTAGGGATTCCATTCGAGCCCCATCTTTTCGAGGCGGTCGACCTGCCCCGGAGCGATGCGCGCGAGTTCCGCGACGAGTTCGAGCTTCGCCGCGTAGTCGCCCGCCTTCCAGGTCTGAAGCGCGTGCAGAGTCGGCGTATCGAAAAGCACGTCGGGAGACTTCGCGAGCCAATCCTTCCATTCCTTCTTCGCCTGTTCGATGAGTTTGGCGTGGAGTTCGTTCCTCGGCTTTTCGGCAAGGAGGTCTTCAACCATCTTGCGCTGGCCTTCGGACATCTTTTGCTTGCCCTGCAGCTTCGGGTCGGCCGCGTTCAGAGCGCCGCCCGCGAGCACGGTGTTGCCGCCCAAGAAGCTCATCTTCTCGAGCACCACGACCTTGCCGCCCGCACGGGCCGCCGCAACGGCCGCGGACATGCCGGCGCCGCCACCGCCCACGATCACGACGTCGGCCTTGGGTTCGGTCGGAACCTTGACGACGTAGCGGATGGTGTCGCCCTTCATGAACTTCGCCGGATCGAGGCCCGCCTTCTTCACGGCGTCGCGAACGGCGCCGAGGATGGCGAGGCTCGAGAAGGTCGCGCCGCTCACGCGGTCGACCTTGAGCGACTGGTTCTTCACGACTGTTTCGGGAATCCAGGCCAAGGGCTTTTCCGCGACCGCCGGGGTTTCGAAAGTCTGGACGATCTTGATGTCCGTGATGCGGTCCTTTTCGATCGTCACGTCGACGATCACTTCGTCGTTGTGACCCATGGCCGTGCCGCGGAAGGTTCCGTCGGCCGCATAGGCGCTGCCGGCGAACGCGGCAACGGTGAGCACCGCAAGCGTTGTATGTCGAAGGTTTCTCATGGGTATGCTCCCTTGGTCGACGAGTCGGTTCCGACCGTTTTCGATCGGTTCCATTCGAGGCTACGGGAAAAACTTTTGAACAACCATTCAGACAAACCTCAGGGAACCTTTCGTGAAGCGGCAACCGGAACGAAACCGCCGTTTAGCGAGTGCAACGTTCCTAGGAAGTTAAGGATGAAGGCTGTTCGTTTCGCAGCTCGGGGCTGAAATCGATTTTTTATTCGATGTACGCGAATGTTATGAGAAAATTGCAGTGAGATTCATCCCCAACGGAGGGTTCCATGTCCTCGAAGCATCTCAACGAACTCGTGCCGAAAAAAGCGCTTCTTGCCTCAGCCGTTGCGGTCGCGCTCCTTTCCACCAACGCATTCGCAGCTCCCCCCACCGCCACCTACCTTATCAACGGCAACGATAGCAACGGCGCTCTAGATCTTTCAAGTCAAAATCTCGAAGTCCAGCCCAACGATGTCTATCAGATCTACGGCTGGTATCACAGCGAAACCATCAACCGGTATCGGTCGGAAGAAGCCGACGTCACTCTGACGGGCCTTCTCATTTCTTCCGAAAACTCCCGTTTCGCCGGAGCCGTCAACGAAGATCGAATGGTAGATACGGTTCCCGACAACCTCCAACTCCGACAAAATCGGCTCAAGATCATCAACTCTTCCGCTCAGGTCATCCAAGGAGCTTGGGGCACCTCCACAGAGGCCCATGGCATTGAGCTTACGAAGAACAGGTTGCTCATTCAACACACCGAGGATATCCGAGAGTTCAGCAAAACATCCGCTCTTTACGCTGCTTTCGGCAACCTGAGGACGCAGAATTACGATGGAAGTTTGAGCGCCTCGTGTAACGTCCTGACCATCGAATCCACGGCACCGACCGCCTATGCGTTCGTCTACGGCGTCAGCTTGTACGCCACGAACCAAAACACTGTCGAAGCAACCGACAACGTACTTGAATTCAAAAACGTGACTTCTGCCGAAGTTTGGCGAGCCGTGGCCGCCGACGTCAACGCCGCGAACGGCACGGAAACCGCGTCCGGCAACAAATTGCTTCTCACGAAAAGTACCGTAATTCCCCTCGAGTATCTCGCCGCATCCGTCGTCTACGACGATGGAACGGAATCCTCCGTTGTGAACACCGGCAACACCGTTGTACTTGAAGATTCGACCGTCCTCGGCCGGGTGTACGGCGGATTCGACGGAGGGCAGAAAACCGGCATGGACGAAGGCAATACCATCGAGGCACGCGGCATCAATAAAGTGAAGAGCATCGGCGGATTCGATACGCTCAAACTCGTCGTCGATGCGACACGCAATGCGCAATCACCGGTCCTTGACGTCGAAGAGAGCGTCGACTTTACCGGACGCACAATCAAGGTGGAGGGTACGGACTCCTTTGACGAGAACGCGAGTTATACGCTGTTGTCCGCCGACGAAATCACGGGGCTCACGCAGGAACGGCTGGTCTTCGAAGGACTTTGGGAGGATGCCGAAGGCAAGCTCGTTTTGACGGAGGACACGCTCGGCGTCAACATCGTCGACGTGACGGCGTCGAACTCCTCGAAGACACTGTCCGAATCGCTTCTCGGGACGGTCGCGTTCGTCAATCAGGGTGCCGAATTCATGGCCGACGAGGGTCTTGCGGCACTCGTTCGCTACGCCCGGCCAGGAGAGTGGCGCTCCTTCGGAGCGATCTCGGGCGGCACGTCCGAATACGAAACCGGATCTCACGTCGACGTCGACGGCGTCACGCTTGCGACGGGTGTTTCGACCAAGACGGGCGACTTCGTTTTCTCGGGCTTCGTTGAAGCCGGTTGGGCGTCGAGCGAATCGCACGTCGACGGAACGAGCGCAGACGGCGACCACGACTACTAAGGCGTCGGTGCGGCAGCCGTCTGGCGCGGCGACAGCGGCCTGCACGCAGAAGGCATTCTTCGTCTCGGCAGCGCCTCGACCGAATTTGACGGCCTTTACGACACTCGCCGGGCGAACTACGACGCTGACGCCTTCTACGGCTCGATTTCGGTGAGCGGCGGCTGGATCGTACCGCTCAATGAAACGATCGACGCCGACTTTTACGGCCGATACGTTCTAACGTACCTTGACGGTGACGAGGTGTCCCTTGATGACGGCCAGAACTCCCGACTCGATCTCGAAGACACCGTGACGCACGCAATTCGCGTCGGCGTGCGGCTCTCGGGAGAAGCCGCGGAAAACATCGACTGGCGCGCCGGTGCTGCGTACGAGCACGTCTTTGACGGCGACGCCGAAGCGTCCGTCGAAGGGCTGGCCTTGGACGAGCCTTCCCTTTCCGGGAACACTTTCATCGGAGAACTCGGGCTTGATGTAAAAACCTCGGTTGACAGTCCCTGGGCCGTACACTTCACCGTCAAAGGCTACGCCGGCGATCGTCAGGGCGTGACCGGAAGCGCACTCGCCACATACGCCTTCTGAGAGCTTGTGTCCGTATAACGACGGTAACTCGGATAGGGTTGAGGACTTTCGGTCCTCAACCCCTCCGCATCCCTCCATCGCGCTGTTCCGCAGTGGGCGAGTCTTTTCTGCAACCGCACCGAGTCGCGCTGATCGTCAATCGAATGAGCAACTTGGCGACAATACTCAGATTCGAAACACTGATTTTATAAGCTTACCAACCATAAGCTTACCGCTCATAAGCCTACGGATCGTACGCTTCCACAAAAACCCAATCTCCCCTTCCCGACAACAAGTGGGGCGCATAACGCCCGTGACGGTCATCCCGTCGGATGTTCTCCGTTTGCCCGAGGAAACGGTCCCCGGATCGACGATTGAACAACCGACAGATGCCGGATGGCGCCTTTCGAAAACCCTTCTGCAAAAACCGCCCCGAGCGGGCTAACCCGGACGGGGCGGCTGATATCGCGCTGCAGGCGGTTCAAACCGCCTTCAGAAGTTACTCAACGATCTGCGCCTTGGCGGCGGGATGGATCACGAGGTTGGGCTTCGTCTTCGAGGGCGAGGGAAGCGGCACGATGTGCGCGCCTTCGCCGTACTTCGCGCGAAGTTCGTCGACGTAGCCGAAGTCAAGCGCGCGCTGCGTGCAGGCTTCGACGCAGACGGGAAGTCCACCCTTCGAAATGCGGTCGACGCAGGCGTCGCACTTCGTCATCTTGCCCGCCTTCTTGTCGAGAACCGGAGCGTGGTACGGGCAGGCGGCCATGCACATGCCGCAGCCGATGCACTTCTTCGGGTCGATCAGAACGAGGCCCCCGAGTTCGGGGTGCTTCGCGTGCGCCTTGGTGGGGCAAACCTTCACGCAGGCCGGATCGTCACAGTGGTTGCACGACACCGACACGTATCCGTGGAAGACGTCCTGATGCCAGGCGCCCGTGGCGCGGTCTTCACGCCAGGATCCCGATTCGTACGGAAGGACGTTTCGGAAGAAACGCCCGTCTTCGAGTCCGTTCTTGTCGGCGCAGGCGATCTGACAAGCTTTGCAGCCCGTGCAACGGGACGCATCGAAATAAAAACCGTATTGCTTCATTTCATCCTCCCGTGCTTAGAGCTTCTGAACTTCGACGAGGTTGGTGTGCGAAGGATTGCCCTTCGCCAGCGGCGTGGCGTCAAGCATCGTGAGCGTGTTGACGCACGCGCCCTTGTCGACGCCCTTTTCATCGGGCGAATACCAAGCGCCCTGCGGCAGCGCCACCAAGTGCGGGATGATGCGGTTCGTCACGAACGCGGGAATTTCGATTTCCCCGCGGGCGTTGAAGACGCGCACGCGGTCGCCCGTCTTGATGCCGCGCGGTTCGGCGTCGACCGGGTTGATCATCAGCTGATCCGGATGCGCAGCGCGCAGCCACGGGACGTTGTGGTAGGTCGAGTGGGTGCGGCCCGCGCCGTGATAGCCGTAGAGCTCGAGCGGGTACTTTTCTTCCGTCGGGTCGCCCTGACCGCGCATTTCCTTCGTGGCGATGAACTGCGGAATCGGGTGGATTTCCTGGCCCTTTTCCTTCGGGAGTTCCCAGGTGCGAGCGATTTCGGCGAGACGTTCGGAATAGATTTCGATCTTGCCCGAGGGCGTCGGCAACGGATGCTTCACCGGATCCTCGCGGAAGTCCTTGAGGACGATGCCGGAGTCGTCGCCCATGCGGTACTTGACGACGCCCTGCTTCCAGAATTCCTCGAACTTCGGGAACTTCTTCGCGTCGGCGAGCTTCGAGGCCTTCTTCAAGGTTTCTTCGTAGCCCCAGCGGAGCCATTCCTTGTACGTGCGGCCTTCGGTGTAGGCGTCTTCGACGCCGAAGCGCTTGGCCATTTCGCGCATGATTTCCCAGTTCTGGCGCTGTTCCCACTCGATCTTCGCGGCCTGCGGGCACGCGACGATGTAGTTGTAGTCACCCACGGCGTAGGCGTCCGCCTCGAGGTCGTCGATTTCCTGGTTCATCGTGTCGGGAAGCAGATAGTCGGCGAACTTCGCGCTCGGCGTCATCTGGTTGTCGACCACCACGATCGTTTCGACGAGCGATTCGTCTTCGAGGATCTTGCGAAGCGCATTGATCCCGCCGTGCTGGTTGATGAGGGTGTTGCCCTGCGTATTCCAGATGAACTTGATGTTGTGCGAGAGGTGATCCGCACCGCGCACGGCCGAATTCTTCGCCGTCATCGACTTCGCGTCGGTGATGGCCTTGGGCCAGAGGAAGATCGGGAAGGAAACCTTGACGGGATTCTTTCCGACCGGAAGGCCCGTGTCGATGCCGTAGGAGTCGCCTTCGCGCGCGCCCGTGTTCGTGCCCGGAAGCCCGACCTGGCCCGTCAGCAACGCAAGCATCGCGATCGACGTCGACTGCGTTTCGCCGTTCATGCGGCGCTGCGGACCCCAGCCCTGGGAGATGAAGCAGGGCTTCGTCGTGGCGATTTCACGCGCGAGGCGCTCAATCGTTTCGACGGGAACGTTCGTGATGCGCGAAGCCCATTCGGGGGTCTTCGGCGTCTTGTCGGCGCCTTCGCCGAGAATGTAGGACTTGTAGTCGCTTCCCTTTGGAGCGGACTTCGGCAGGGTCTTTTCGTCGTAGCCCACGCAGTACTTGTCGAGGAAGGCCTGATCGACGAGGTTTTCGCGAATCATCACGTAGGCCATGCCCGCGGCGAGCGCCGCGTCGGTGCCCGGACGGATCGGCACCCATTCGGCGTCGCGGCCGGCGAGCGTGTCGGTGCGGATCGGGTCGATCACGACCATGCGGGCTTTGCCGAGGCGCAGGGCTTCGCCGAGTTCCCACGTCTGACCGCCGCCCGAAGCGCGCGTGACGGCCGGGTTGTTCCCGAACGTAACGTAGAGCTTGGCGTTCTTGATCTGGCTCATGTAGGAGCCCACGCCCGGGTTGCTCGAGCGAACCGCCCCGTAGTTGAAGCCGCCGAACATGAAGGGCCAGATGTTCTGGATGCAGGCTGCCGAATAGTCGGAGTACCAGCCGACGTTGCCGCCGATGAGGTTGAAGAAGCGGAACGTGCAGTTGCGGTTGTTGAAGAGGCTGTAGTTCCCGGAACCGTGCATCAGAAGAATCGATTCGTTCGTGTGCTTCTTGATGGTGTCCTTCAGGCGCGCGCTGATTTCATCGAGCGCCTGATCCCAGGAGATGCGCTCGAACTTCCCTTCGCCGCGCTTGCCGACGCGCTTCATCGGGAACTTCAGGCGTTCGGGCGAATAGAGGCGCTGGCGGATGGAACGGCCGCGGTGGCAGGCGCGGACCTGCGGGAATTGACCGTCGGCCACGCCCGCGTGCGCGTCACCGGTGTTGTCGGTTTCGATGCGGATCACGCGTCCGTTCTTCGAGACGCAGCGAAGCAGGCAACGGCTGCCGCAGTTGATGGAGCAGGCCGACCACGTGACCGATTCGATATCGGCCGCCGCGGCCGCGACCGCACGGCTCATCGGCGTCGCCGTAAAGCCCGCGGCGCCTCCGAGGAGCGCCGTACTTCGCAGGAAGTCACGTCGATTGATCATAAAAAGAGTCTCCTTCCAAAATAAGAAAGACGCCGGACAAGGCAACCGTCCGCTTCCCGCAGCAGTGAAAACGGTTCGGACGGAGCAGGACGAAAGAAGAAACGGCGAGGATGGAACGCCGGCATTCGAATCCGTTCTGCAGAGGGTCGCTTTGAGAGACGTCTTGTGAGAGGCCGCGAGCTGCACCGCGGTCCTACCCGTTCAGGGTAAATCCCAGTTTGTCTCGATTGTAGAGCATGGAAGGCGCGGAGGGCAGACAGGATTTCCCTGCCGTCGCGTTTTTCTTTTGCAAAAATCGGAACGCGGTTTCTACAAAACACCCTCCCTTCTCTTCGGAAACGATTCTGGCGTTCAGGCGATCTTGGCAATGAGAATGGATATCAACAAAGGATTTCTTAAAAATCTTTCCGGAATATCTCTTCCGTTTCATGAAGAACTGAGGTTCTAGGAATTTACCCTTTTCTCTCCGCTTTCCGGGTTCAATGGCGAGTCGGAACGCGGTCTTTTGCGGGATTTTTACGGAGCTTCAGACGCTCGTGTTGGAGACGATGAAGGGTTAGGCCGTGTCGTCGAGAACTGTCATGCGGACGAGTGTGGTGGGGCCGTATGAGTTTAGGCAAAGAAGAGCTCGACAGCCTAGGGACCGTCCTGACGGATTTGCCCGAAACAAACGTCCACGACGCGGGACTTAAGCACGAAGTCCCCGTTACGCAAAGAGAGCCGAAACGGCGAGACCGAGAAAGAGCACGGCGCTCGCGCGATTCAGGAGTCCCGCCCACTTGGGATTGCGAAGGGCCGAGGCGAGAACGCCCGCTCCCAGGGCGCAGGCGGAAAACACCACGACAGTCGCCAAAAGGAAGATGGCGCCCTGCCCGATCATCTGAAGCGCGAGGGCCATGCCTTCGGTGCCGGGTTTCACGAACTGCGGGAAAAAGGCGAGAAAGAAGATCTGCACCTTGGGGTTCGTGATGTTCATGATGACCCCGCGGCGAACAAGCTGCCAGGGCTTGAGGTCGAGCGCACCGCCCTCGCCCGGCACGTCTTCGGCGTGCGTCCACGCCATGTAGGCGAGGTAGCAGAGGTAAGCCGCGCCCGCGATCTTGATCGCCCAGAAGACGGCGGGGAATTCCTGAATGACGATCGCAAGTCCCAGAGCCGCGGCGATCGTTTGCACGAGAAGTCCCCCGCAGAGCCCCAACACCACATAGAGTCCCGCTCGGGCACCCAACACGGCGCTTTGCGTGAGAACGAAAAGATTGTCGGGGCCGGGCGCTACGGCCAGGACGAAGCTCATCCCGGCAAAAGCGAGCCATTCGGAGGGGGACATGACGAAATCCTTGAGCGTGAACGATTTTTCCATTCTATCGGCTTTGTTCGAACCTACCCTCGGGCGAAGTGCTTAGGCGGGCGTATCTTCCGCCCGCGTGTCCTCGGGAGTATTGAGCCTTGTCGACTTCTTTCGAGACGCCTGATAATCGAGGAATCGAAAAACATGCGTTCGAGGGTCCGACACTCGGAACAGATCTCTCCTCCGGGTCCGGAGCCTCTCGAGCCAAAAAGGAGAATCTCATGCGAAAACTTCCCGTTCACAAGCCCGGTCTTCGTCCGCTTACCGCGGTTCTCGCTGCGGCAGGGCTTCTCTGCGCGTCGGTCGCGGGGGCGCAAAACCTCTCGGCCGACATTCTCGTGGTCGGCGCGGGCGGCGCCGGGATGGCGGCCGCCATTGAAGCCCACGAAGCTTCGAACGGCAAGGCGAAGGTAGTGATTCTCGAGAAACTGCCTTTTGTGGGCGGGACGACCCTTCTCGCCTCCACCGCCTACAACGCGGGCGGCTCGAAACTGCAGCCGAACTATTCGGCGAAGGACTACGAGGCGAAGCTTCTCAAGGGCTTCCCGAAGGCGGACGATCACGACCGCGCCAACATCAGGCAGCTCGCCGAACTCTCGGGTCCAACCGCCGACTGGCTCGTCGCCATGGGCGCCGACATGTCCCGCGTCATCAACGGCTCGCAAATGACGCCCGCCGACGGAAGCGCCTACGGCGCGATGATCGTTCCGGTCCTCAAAAAGCGCGTCGACGCGCTCGGGATTTCCGTCGTGACGAACGCCGACGTTCAGGAACTCGTCACCGACGCTGCGGGCCGTGTGACGGGCGTGAAGGCGACGATCAAGACGAAGGACCTGCAAACGATTCCCGCCAAGGCTGTGATTCTCGCCACGGGCGGCTTCGCTTCGAACCCCGAACTCGTCATGCGCTTCTCGCCCCAATGGGCGGGCTATCCCTCGACCGCGAGCGTCGGCGCCGAAGGGGACGGCATTCTCATGGCCGAGAAACTCGGCGCGAAGCTCGACAACATGGCGCTCGCCGGTCCCCAGACCGTCGCCTACGACACGGGACACGGCGCGGTGTCGCTTACGAACGTCCGCTACAACGGGGCGATCCTCGTCGGCAAATCCGGGAAGCGCTTCACAAACGAGCTCGGCAGCACCGCCGTGATCGGCGCCGACATCAAGGCGCAGGAGGGAGGCGTCGCCTTCCTCATCTTCGACCGCGCGAGCGTCGAGAACGCCGCGCTCATGAAGAAGTACGAAGCGCAGGGATATTTCGTCAAGGCCGACACGCTTGACGAACTCGCCCGAAAGCTCGGCGTCGACAAGACGAACCTCAAGGCCACGGTCGAGCGCTGGCACGGGTTCTTCGACAAGAAGAAGGACGAGGACTTCGGGCGCACGCAGTCGATGTTCTCGAGAATCGACAAGGCGCCCTACTACGGACAGAAGATTTCGCCCGCGAGCCAAACGACTTACGGCGGCGTCGAGCGCAATGCCGACGGCGCGGCCCTCAAGACGGACGGATCGGTGATTCCGGGACTCTTCGTCGCCGGCGAAACCGCCGACCAGTACGGCCAGGGCGTCTCTCTCGGGATCGTCACGGGCCGCATCGCCGCGCGCGGTGCGCTCAAATCGATCGGCGCGAAATGACGCGGCGGTCTGAATAAGCTGAAGCCTCGACTCCGAAGGGAATCGAGGCTTCGTTTTGCCACTCCCGCCGGAGGGCTCCGGCGGAGGGAATCGACGCGATCAGAGCTTGGCGGCTTCCTTGCCGGCCGTGATGCCGGTGGAGCCCGCGTAGGCATAGGCGTCGCCCGAACGGTAGCCGACGCCGAAGTGTTCACCGAAGGCGACGGCGCCCGCGGCGAAGAGCCCTTCGGCCACCGGCGTGCCGAGAAGCGTCGTCACGCGGCACTTTTCGTCGATCGTGATGCCGCCCACCGTTTCGAGCATCACGGGCTTGATGCGAAGCGCGTAGAACGGAGCCTTCAGTTCCTTTTCGTACACAGTGCGCCCGAACGGATCCTTGCGGTCCTCGGGCTTCTGACGCGTCGTCGCGTTGTGCGCCTCAATGTCGGCTTTGAGACCCTTCGGGTCGCAGCCGATGAGCTTCGCCAGGTCTTCGACCGTGTCGCACTTCGTCGCAACCCCCTTTTCGATCATCGACTCGACCACGGGGTGGAGTTCCTTCGTGACGATTTCCCAGCAGGCCTTTTGCTTCAGCATGTCGATGTTGGTCTGCGTGTAGATCACGTATTCGTTCGTGAAGCGGCGTCCCTTTTCATTCACGATGATGCCGCCCATGAGAAGCGGAGCGGAACTGAAGAAGATGTTCTTCGTCACTTCGAGCGTCGGGCAGACCATGGCGATGTTGAGGTTGAGCGTGCCCGCGCCGAGTTCGGTCGCGATGCGAAGGCCGTCGCCCTTGCAGCCGACGTCCATGATGCGGCCCGTCTGCGACCAAGGCGCCGTGAAGACTTCGATCATCTTCTGGTTGCGCCCGAACCCGCCCGTGGCGATCACAACCGCCTTCGTGCGCACGACCGATTCCTTGCGGCCCGACGAGATCTTCGCGCCGATCACCTTCTTTCCTTCTTCATCGAGCACGACGTCGACGAGGCTCGTCTTGGTGCGCACCGTAACGTTCGGATCCTTTTGGACGGCTTCGGCGAGCTTTCTCATAAGCGCGCCGCCCGCCCCCTTCGTCTTCACGACGCGAAGCTTTTCGCCGCCGTTCGTGCGGTCTTCTTCGTCGGTGAATTCAACGCCGATAGAGAAGAGGTCGTTCACGAAGGCGCCCGCCTCCCGGGCGATCATCTCGGCCTTCTTGGGATTGCGGGAACCCTTGCCGTAGGCGACGATGTCCTCGGCGTAGGCCTTTTCGGTGTCCTCGATGCCGCGGGCCGCGTGCCACTTGGTTTTGCAGGCGCGGATCCACCCGGACGAAATGGCCGACGACCCGCCCAACATCGGGAGGGACTGCACGAGAAGCACCTTCTTGCCGGCCTTCGAGGCCGTGCGGGCCGCCATGCAGCCTGCGGCGCCGCCGCCCGCAACGACGACGTCGAAGGTCTCGGCACCGGCCGGAAGGTTTTCCTTGGATTTTTCCGCCGCGCGGACGGCGGGAGCGAACGCGGCGGCGCCGCCGAGCGAGAGCGCGGCGATCATCGAGCGACGGGACAGTTCGGTCATGATGTTCTCCCTTGGGAAATGTATTTGGTCAGGAGGAACATTCTGCCGAAACGGAACGCCCGGCGACAGACGGGGAATCCCCGCGGTCGTCGGGCGTATAGTCATTGCGGAGCGCCTCTACTGCGCCCGTTCATCAAAAATGCCGGTCTCAGTAGTCCTGCGCATCCCGGACCGCCTGCTCTTCCTCGGGCGACCGATCGTCGAGCTTGTACTCGTACCAGTTATCCCTCTCAAAGGCCACTCGGATCTCCTCGAGCTGCTCGAAGCTGAAGGGTTCGGTGATTCGCCCGTCCGCCACGGTCTGACCGCGAAGCGTCCGCTGCAGATACTCTGCGCAATAGGACCAGGATTCTTTTTGCTCGGCCGTTCCGGGAACGTCCTGCAGGAGGCGCATGGCGTTTTCCATCAGCGTCTCGCGGGGACGCACGAGCGAAGAGATGCGGTTGCGGAAGTTTTCGGCCGAACGGCTTCGAGCGTCGAAGCACGCGTCGTCGGTGGGGAGGGCCTCCTCAAAGAAGCTTCTCACCGAATCCACGTTCCCCTGGGCCTTGCCCCAGGCCGAGAGAATGTTGTCGAGGTAGCGCTCGAGTTCACTCATGAGCTTGAGCCCGACGAGATAGTCCTTCTTGGCTTCCAGCGTCGGAAGCGACGTCCCGTGCTCGACCGCCTGGTCGCTCAGACCGTAGATCGCCTGAAGGTTTTCGAGAGCCGAGTCGGCTTCCTCCACGCTTCCGATCCCGTTGATTTCGTCGAGCAGCGCCGGATGCACCGTCAGAGCCGTGCGGTCGGCAAGAAGACGAATCCCCTCTTCCGAACTCCGGTAGAAGGCTTCGCGAACGGCGGGAAGGTTTTCGGCAAGATTCTGAAGCGACGTCACCGCCATGTACTTGAGTTCGTGCGGCGACATGACGCGGGGCGTGAAAAAGCCCGAGATCGTGCGGCAGATCGCGGCGAGGATCGGATGTCCCGTCTGCGCGTAGCGCGACGCCTTGGCGCTCCACCAGCGCGAGAGCGTGTCGTAGGTGCGCCCGCAGAAGGTGCGCGTGTCGGGACGCACTTCTTCCCCGCGGTCGAGCGCTTCGGAGCCCCCGAATTCCGCGCGGAAGTCCGTGCGAAGCTTCGCCTTGACGTCGGCCAACACCTCGGTTTGCGACATCCCTTCAAAGGCTTCGAGCCCCTCGGTCACGGGCGCGGTTACGCGCTCGCCCGCATTGAGCGGTCCGCCCGAAGAAACTTCGCCCTGCGCATGCGCGACGCTTTGCGTCGCGTCGACGTTTTCGTTCGACACCGACCAGTCGTCCCAATCGTCCTCTTCGGCCGCCGCGAGGGCGGCCCAGTCGTCGTCGGTCATGCCCGAGAGCGCGAGGATTTCGCCGGGATCCGGATCGTCGGGGAGCGTTGCGCAGAGGTGCGTGAGGGCCTTCGACGCCGCTTCCTTGCTTTCGGGCGTGTTCGGAGGAAGCGCCGCCTCGGCCACTTCTTCGGCCTCCTCGGTCGGGTGCGACTCCACCTGGACGTCCTCGGTGGCCTTCGGGTCGGCCGTCTCCTGCGCCTTTTTGGCGTCCGCGGCCTGCCCGATTTCTTCAAGGAGCTGCACGTGCTCAAGAGCCTGCGTCCCCTCGGGGCGGGTCGCCACGGTGCGGCCGAGCGTAACGGACGTCGACTCGGTGACGTGGCCTGCGTCCTCCGTGACGGGCGTCTGCAGGGTTTCCGCGTTGATGCCGCTCACGGCGGCGGGAATGACCTTGGTCATTGCATTTCTTCCTAAAAGTCCCCCGGGACAACGGGGCGTCCTTAACCGGCGACAAGCCCGCCGTCGATCAGATAGAGCCCCCCGGTAATGAAGCTCGCCGAATCCGACGCCAGGAAGTAGATGAGCTCGGCAACTTCCGGAGCCTCGCCGACTCTGCCGAGCGGATACTGTTCCGCCTCCGCCTTCCAATAGGCGCTCGCATCACCGTTGTGGGTAATGTCCGCAAATTTCTGGAAAAGATTGATCGCCAACGGCGTGCGGATCGTTGCCGCGCAAACGGCGTTGACTCGAACGTTTTGACGCCCGAGGTCGATGGCCAAACTCTTTGTGATTTGACCGAGCGCACCTTTCGTGAGCCCGTAGCCAAAACTGTTGGCCTTCCCGATGTAGCTCTGGTCGGAAGCGTTGATGACCACGGAGCCGCCGCCCTTTCTCAAAATGCTCGGCACTGCAGCCTGCAGCGTGCGCACGGTACCCTTGATGTTGGTGTCGATCATCAAGTCAAGCTCTTCTTCGGTGATCGTGAGCATCGTGTTGCAACGGTGTATCCCGGCATTGGCAACCACGCAGTCGAGTTCACCGTACTTCGCAATCGCAGCCGCGACCGCCTTCTCGATGTCCTCACGATTCCGCGTGTTCCCTTCGACAAAAAGAGCGCCCGTTTCATCTGCGACGGCTTGCCCGTCCTCCACATTGATGTCCATGAAGGCCACGTTCCAACCGGATTCCGCGAATTTGCGGACGGACGCCGCTCCGATTCCCGTCGAACCACCGGTAATGAAAACTGTCTTCTTTTGATCAGGCATAGGTGTACTCCATACAGATCGGGGTCACGGAATCGGGATCCATGACAAAGTCGAAACGGGTTCAGTTTAGCAAAATCCCTTGGAACGCAGTGTGACGAGGCGTTTGCGCTCACACGCAGGAAGAATCAAAGAAATTTGCGGTGCGGCATCGCGTGGGTTTCGTCAGACGCTCAGCACGCCCGGACCCTGCATCCAGGAGAGGTCGGCGGGCGCGGCGACGGCCTCGTCCGACTCGGAGAAGGCCGCGCGAAGCTTTTGGACGCGGTCGGCCGTTCTGAGAAGGAGCGCCTCGAAGTCCCCGTAGGAAAGCTTCCTCGGCCGCACCCAGACGCTGTAGACGAGGACCGATCCGTCGGGAAGAAGCCCGAGAACCCCCTCCCCCGTCTCCCGCGAGAAAGCGTTCATCTTGAGGGCCTTTTCGCAAAGGGCGAGGCGTTCGGATTCGCTTTCGGGGCGCTTCGCCACGGTCGAGGCGATCACGAGGTCGTCCGTCGACGGAAAGTAGCGAAGCGTGAGCGCCGCGCCGTCCACGGACAAAAAGAGGCTCCCCTCGTCCGAGAGCGCGAGCTCGGAGAGGCCCGCGGCTTGGGCGAAAGCATTCAGAAATTCGCCGATGCGGTTCGTTTCGTAAGACATGTTCTTTTCCTCAGTTCGGCCGCTCGAGGCTCTTCACCCAGCGAAGCACTTCGGCGACGGGTTCGAGCAGGTCGCGCGGCACGTAGTTGTTTTCGACGCCCTCGCTGTAGAGCGCGCGGGCGAGCGGAACGTTCCGCATGATCGGAATCCCCTCTTCCTTGGCGACCTCGATCATGCGCTGCGCCAGCGCCCCCTCGCCCTTGGCGAGAATGACGGGGAGCGGCGTCTTTTCCTCGTCGTAGTCGAGCGCCACGGCATAGTGCGTGGGGTTCGTGACGAGGACCTTTGCGCGGCGGACGTTTCCGAGCGCGTTCTGATTCATGAGTTCGCGGTAGAGCTGCTTGCGCTGACCACGGATCTGCGGATCGCCCTCGGTGTCCTTGTACTCGCGCTTCACTTCGTCGATGCTCATCATGTGTTCGTGCGTCCACTTGTACTTTTGATAGAGATAGTCGAGCACCGCCACGATCGCGAAGGCGCCCGCCGAATAAAGAAGGAGTTCGCCGACGGCCGAGCCGATCACGCCCCACATGGCCCCCAAGCCCCCCTTGGGGATTTGAAAGAGCACGGGAAGATAGTCGGAGAAGACGAGCCAGACGATCCCGGTCAAGACCGTCACCTTCACGATGTTCTTCGCGAATTCGAAGAGGTTCTTCATCGAGAAGACGCGCTTGAACCAGCGCGTCGGACTCAGGTTCTCAAGCTTCGGGGCCGCCGCCTTCGGGGCGAAGAGAAAGCCGGTTTCGGCGAGAAGCACCATAAGCGCCACGCCCATCACGAGCCCCACCACGGGGAAGACGATCCCGAGCGAGACGTCGATGACAAGCGAGACGGATTTGGAGAGCGCCTCCTCGTAGGGAAGATGAAAGACCTCCATGGGGACCGTCGTCATCTGCACGAGCTCCTCCCAGACGGTCTCGCCGTTTCCGATCGCGTAGAGCGCAAAGGCGAGCACCGTCGCCGCGGGGGCAAGGTCCTGCCCCTTGGCGATGTCGCCCTTTTCGCGCGAATCCCGAATGCGTTTCGGTGTGGGTTGTTCGGTTTTTTCACTCATGGCATCATCGCCCGAAGCGCCGAAACGTCAATGCCGAAGAGCGCGAAGCGCTCGGGGGCGTCCGACATGAGGACGGCAAAGTAGAAGATCAAAAGGAAGGACGCGAGCGCGCACTTGATCGGAAGCGACAGGATGTAGACGTTCAACTGCGACGCAAAGCGGTTGATGAGCCCGAGCGCGATGTCGGTGAAGAGGCACGCGAGCACCACGGGCGCCGAAATCAAAAGGGCCGAGGCCGCCAACCGCGCCACGCTCTCGCCGAAATGAAGGGCCGCCGCGGTGTTGCGGAAGAATTCCATCGGAAGGGCCTCGGCGACGGGCCACCATTCATAGGTGCTGTAGACGACGCCGAGCATCGCGAGAAAGGCGCCCGACGCAAAGAAGAGGACCGCCACGCTCTGAAAGAGGAAGGACCCCGTGGGAGACGTCTGGTCCCCCGTCAGGGGATCGGCCCCCACCGCCTGCGCGGCGCCGCGTTGATTGTCGATGAAGAGCCCCGCGCTCTCGACCGCCCAGAAGACGAGCCCGGCCGTCCAGCCGAGGACGAATCCGAGGAAGATTTCCTTCAAAAGAAGCCCGCCGAGGAGCGCGAGCGCGCCCGGAGAGAGCGGCGAAAAGACGGGCATGGTGGACACCACCGTCGGATGCACGACGAGATAGAGCGCCATCACCACGGCCGAACGGACCGTCATGTTCAGGACCTGATTCCCCATGAAGGGCGCCACGGCGGCGAAGACCATGAGCCGCGTGGAACCGAGGAGAAAGGCCTGAAAATGGGTCGTCAGGTCGTACTGCAGCAAAAAGTCGAGCATCCCGAAGAGCTCCTTACCGCAGAAGGTGGAAGCTGTCGAAGATTTCGCTCGCAAAGCGCAGGATCTCGCCCGACATCCAGCCGCCGAGAACGAAGATCGTCCCGACGACGGCGATCAGCTTCACGCCGAAGACGAGCGTCTGTTCCTGCAGCTGCGTCACCGCCTGAATGAGACTCAGGAGAATCCCGATCACCGAGGCGATCAGGATGGGCGGGAGCGAAATCATGAGAACGAGGTAGAGACACTCGCTCGCATATTCCATCGCCATCGGGTTCATGCCGAAGCCTCCGAAGGACGGAAGTAGATGTGGATCGTGTTGGCGCCCTCCTCATAGGCCCATTCCTGACGGGCCGAGACCTGCTTGATGAGGAAGATCCCGAGACCGCCCACGGGCCGCGCCTCGACGTCGAGCGTGAGGTCGGGATCGGGCACCTCCTCGAAGGGATTGAAGGGTTCGCCCCAGTCGCGCACGGTGAAGACGAGCCAGTCCCCGGCGCCCTCGCCCTCCTTGGCCGGAGCGGGCACGGTTTCGAGGTTGATCTGGGCCTCGCCCGTGTCGCCCTCGGGATAGGCGTAGCTGAAGACGTTCACGAGCAGTTCTTCGGCGACGAGCTGAACGTTGTTCCACTGGTCGGCGAAGCGCGCGGGGAGGTTCTCGCGCAGATAGGTTTTGCAGGGCTCGAGGTTTTCAAGCCTGGCCGGAACTCGAATGGAAGGCATGACGCACCTCCGAAGAAAAGGACGTTAGGAGAGTTCCCGCACCGCGGAGGCGGTGTCGGGCTCCGTGCGGAGAATGTTCATGAAGCCCGAGAGCTTGAACATGTCCGCAACCATCGAGCGGAGGTCCGAGAAGATCACCCGGACGTTCCCGGCCCGGGCCGTCTTCGAGAGCATCAGAATGCCGCGAAGCCCCGCGGAGCTGATGTACTCGATGCCGCCCAAATCGACGACGAGCTTCGTTGCGCCCCCGTCGAGCGCGGCCTTCCATTCGGCGTCGAAGTCCGCGACGGAAGCCGCATCCAAACTCCCCGCGAGGGTGATGACGGTCACGTCCGAAACCTGAGAAGTCACAATCTGCATGGCGTTGTTCCAAAGGGCCGGATACTTCCGGCCTTACCGATAACTCAAAAGAAGTCCCTGCGTGATCTTGAGCCACCCGTCAAGCGTCACGAACAGGAGGAGCTTGAAGGGTAGCGAGATCGTCATGGGCGACACCATCATCATGCCCATGGCAAGGAGAATGTTCGAAATGATGAGGTCGATCGCGATGAAGGCGAGATAGAGCACGAACCCGATCTGAAAGGCCTTCGTCAGTTCCGTGATCGTGAAGGACGGAATGAGGACCGCCCAGTCGTCGCTCTTCACCGACCCGCGCATCTCTTCGGGCCAGATGCGCTGCGCGGTCGAGACGAACATGTTCGAGACGCGTTCGTCGGTGTTGACCGTGAGGAATTGCTTGAGAGGAGGCGAGACCTTTTCCGCGACCGCGAAGACTTCCGTCGGGGCGATCGCCTCGCGTCCGGCCGTCTCCTTCTCAAGGAGCGCCATCGTGTCGTAGCCCACGGGCGCCATGATGAAGACGGTGAGCACCATGGCGAGGCCGTTGATCACCATCTGCGGCGGGATCTGTTGCACGCCCAGGGCGTTTCGCACGAGCAGGAGCACCACGACGATCTTCACGTAGGAGGTCGCCATCATGAGGAAAAGCGGCATAATCCCCAGCCCGACGCCGAGGACGATGAGCCATACGGGATCAAAGCCCATTCGCTTCCCCTTCCGTCTTGGCGTCTTCGGTCGGCGCAACAGGTTCGGCCGCGGCCGCTTCGAGGAGTTCGACGCCGAGCGTTCCGTTCAGATCGACGAGACGCCCCTTCGCGACGCGGCGGCCGTTGGCGCGGATCGTGACGGGCGCGGCGGGGTCGGCCGTGAGCGGCAGAACCGTGCCCGCGCACATGCGCGAGAGTTCTCCGAGGGTGACGAGGCGCTCTTCGAGCGAAAAGGAGAGTTCCACGGTCAGTTCTTCGACTGCGTCCATGACGGTTTCCTCCAAGGGATGAAATTCTTCGGCCAGCAACACGCGGCCGTCTTCGATTTTGGCAAGGGCCGTGAGAAGTCGCTTCCCCGGCGACGAAATTTCGACGCGCACGTCGTCCCCTCCGAACCATTCGTCGGGAACGAGCACGTCACCGGAAACGAGACCGGCATAGTCCGCGGCGGAGAGCTTCAGACTCCCCGCCCTGCGGTCGAGCCGGAAGGGCACGGCCGAAAGCGCCCCGCACAAAAAGTCGGGGGTCTTGACGGGCGTCGCGCGAAGACGCTCGACAAGAGAGAACGCCGCATCGAGGGGCGACGATTCTTCGGGGCGCATGAGGATGCGCGTCTTCCTGTCGCCTACGGAAAGGGAAAGCGAAAACGGCGCCGAGACTTCGGCGTCCCGACCGCTCCGGAAATCCGACGCCTTCACGACGGCGCCCGTTGCGGCGGAAAAGCTCTGCGTGAAGACCCCGCAGAGCGCTTCGGCGACGAGGCCGAGAAGCGGCTCAGGCAAAGATTCGGGGGCGACGCCTTGAATCGCCTCCTCATTGAACAAGGGATGAAGCGGCAGGAGCGCGCGGTTTTCAAAGAAAAGCCGCCAGGGATGACCGTCGATCACGAGCGTCATCTCGGCTTCGGGCGCGAAGGCGGCCGAGGACGCAAAGACTTCGAGCACGGCCGCTTCACCCTTTCCGAAGGAAAAGGCTGCGGGCAGGCGCTCGAGCAGCGCGTTTCGAAGCGGCATCGCCCAGGCTTCGAAGGTCGGGAGGGAATAAGCATTGGACATCACGGGTTCTCCTTTCCTCAACCTTCGGCCGATTCATCGAAAAGACCGCGTCCGCGGGAGGCGTGACGGGCGTCGTTTTCTTCCCGATCGGTGTCTTTTTGCAGTTCCACGATCACGGGGAGCGTTTCGCGGCCCGAAAGCCGGGCTTCAAGTTCCGCGCGGGCCGAGACGATCGTCTGGAAGGCCGCCGCGTCGGTCGTGTGAATGCGCACGGCAAGCTGCCCTCCCGCATCGCGGGCGAGCGTGATTTCGGTGTTCTTCAAAACGGCGTCCTGAATCTGGAGGCGCACTTCGGTCTGTCCGCTCTCGGGACGGCTCACGAGAATGCGCGAGACGAGGGTCTCAAGCGCTTCGTTCGGCGCCGCACCCGCGGGCGCGGCCCCTTCGGGCCCCGCGGTTCGGGTCGCGCCTTCGGCCCCCGCGCCGATCCCACGGAAGAGCGACGCGAGAAAGTCCTGCGCCTTCTGGGCGTTCGGGTCCGTCGTCAACGATCCACGGGCTTCGTCGCCCTCCCCCTTCGCACCCGTCTTTTCCGAGAGCCCGCGAAGGGATTCGGGGCGATCGTCCGCGCGAAGATTCGAGCGCGGATCCTCGGATTTTTCCCGCGTGCGCGCCTCGAGGGCGGCGTCGCGTTTCGGATCCTCTCCCCGCATCGCGCGCTGAAAGGCCGCGACGTCCTCGCGGGAAGCGGCCGGACGTTCGGCTTCGCTTCGTCCCGCATCGGGCGTTTGGGACGATAGTTCCGCGCCGCGCAAATTTTCAAGAGTGTTCGTCATGGTCTGCCGAAATCCTTCCCGGTTGACGGGGGTTAGGCGCCGTCGGGGGCTTCCGCCCCGAAGCGGTTGACGGGTTTGAATTCTTCGAGCGCCCGATCCTGGGCCTGCTCTTCAAGTTTTTTCGCTTCCTCCATCCAAAGGGATCGGTGTTTCTCCATTTTCGCACAGCTTTTTCGGGCCTGGAGAGCGGCCTTTTTTGATTCATCGAGCGCTTTCTTTGCGGCATCCGACCGCTTGCGGGCGTCGTCAAGCGACATTTCCCGCTCGAGCTCTTCGGATGCGAGCGACGCGAGGTTGCGGTGAAACCCTTCGAGGCCCTCGATCGTGGTCTTGCGGCCGATCAGTCCCTCGTAGCGGCGGGAGACTTCTTCGGCGTACCAGACGCGCCAGCGCTCGAGCGCCTCCTCCTCCTTCTTCACCGCTTCTTCGGCGAGGCGGCAGTCGGTCTGCGCGGCCGCAACGCGCCGTCCGGCGCTCTCTTCGCGAAAGCGTCGAAGGGAAAGAAGGGCTTCGAGGGGATAGGCTTCCATCGCGGAGAACTCCTTACTTCACCGCGGCGGCCAGGGCCGCCACGGTTTCCTCGAACGTGCTCTTTTCGCCTAAGCCCTGCTTCAGGAACGCGTTCACGCGGTCGACGTGCGCGATCGCGTCGTCGGCCGCCGGATCGGCGCCCTTTTTGTATTCGCCGATCTGCACGAGCAGTTCCACTTCCGCGTACTTCGCAAGAATCTGGCGCAGACGCTGGGCGTTTTTCTTCTGCTCCTTCGTCACGATCGAATTCATGAGGCGCGAGACGCTCTGATTCACGTCGATCGCCGGATAGTGGCCCTTCGAGGCGAGCTTTCGCGAGAGCACGATGTGGCCGTCCAAAATCGATCGGGTTTCGTCCGCGACCGGTTCCGTCATGTCGTCGCCTTCGACCAAGACGGTGTAGAGCGCCGTGATCGAACCCTTGTCGTTGTTGCCCGCGCGTTCCATGAGTTTCGGAAGTTCCGAGAAGACCGAAGGCGGAAAACCGCGTCGGGTCGGAGGTTCGCCTGCTGCGAGACCAATCTCGCGCTGGGCGCGTGCAAAGCGCGTCACGGAGTCCATCATGAGAAGGACGCTTTTGCCCTGATCGCGGAAGTATTCCGCGATGGCGGTCGACGTATAGGCGGCCTTGAGGCGCTCCATCGAGGAGCGGTCGGAGGTCGAGACGACCAGAACCGACTTCTTTCGCCCTTCGGGCCCGATGTCGTTTTCAATGAATTCGCGCACTTCGCGGCCGCGTTCGCCGATCAACGCCAAAACGCAGACGTCCGCCGTACAGCCTTTCAGAATCGTCGAGAGAAGCGTCGACTTGCCGCCGCCCGCGGCGGCGAAAATGCCCATGCGCTGCCCTTCCCCGCAGGTGAGCACCCCGTCGAGGGAGCGGATGCCCAGAGACAGGGGCTTCGAGATGCGCATGCGGGTCATCGGATTCGGAGCGGGCGCGAAGACCGGATAGTGTTCGCGGCAACGGAGCGCCGGGCCCCCGTCCAAGGGTTCGCCCAGACCGTCGAGCGTGCGTCCGAGGAGTTCGGGGCCCACGGGAATCGAGAGGATTTCGCCCGTCGGAATCACTTCGGTCGCGGGCGAGACGCCCTGACAGCTCCCGAGAGGCGACAAAAGCGCCACGTTTCGGATGAAGCCCACGACTTCGGCCTTGAGTTCAAAGGACTCCCAGGGATTTTTGAGAAGACACAGCTCCCCCACCTTCACGCCCGGGACCACGGCCCGGATGATCGTCCCCACGACCTGCTCGACGCGCCCGCGCACGTCGATCGTCGTGGTCGTCTGCACGGCTTCTTCAAGAAGCGGTCCGATGTATTCGAATGCCATGACTTACTGCCGAATCTTTGCGCTGAAGGCGTGTTCGAGGGCCTTCAACTGCGTGGAAAGCGACGCGTTGATGACGCCCAAGTCGCTCTCGAGGATGCAACTGTCGGGCTCAAGCCGCGCGTCGGCGACGACGGTCACGAAGGACCCCGCCGTCTGCGCGGCGAGCGCTTGGGAAACGACCGCCTCGTCGGAGGGGGCCACGCGCACGGTCACCTTCTGCTGACCCCGCACGTTCGCGAGCGCCGTCTTCACGATCGCGCGGATGCGGTCCTCGCGGTTCATTTCGCCGATGATCTTTCGCACCGACTGCATGACGACGTCCACCACCGTGCCTTCGATGCCTTCGATGAATTCGACGCTCGCCATGGCGGTCTCCATGACCTTTTCCATGTTCTCGAGACGTCCGGCCTCGAGACCGTCGGCATAACCCGCTTCGTAGCGGGCCTTGTAGGCTTCCTCAGCCTTGCGCTCGATTTCGGCGGCGCGTTCCTTGGCGGCCTCGATGATCTCGGCCGCTTCGAGGAGCTTCGCGCGTTCGTCGCGCTTCACCACCTTGACGCCCGGCGCCACGGAGGGCTCGGGTCGGTTCATTTGAAGAGGTTTCGACACGCTTCGTCTCCTTCGCTCTTAATGAGTTTCAACAGAAAGGCGCGCACCCGCCGGGAGAGGACCGGATCGTCAGGCGTCTCCCCGAAGGCTTCCCGGTGCGGCGCAAACCGCAGGGCGGTCTTTTCGCGCAGTCCTTCGGGCCAGCCCGCCCACAAAAGGAGCGCAACGAGGTGCGAAAGACGGACGACCGCGTCGGGGAGAGGAAGACCCGCGCAGTAGGGCTTGAGGTCTCCGGCGAGACTCCCCGCCTGCCAGCGTCCGCGAAGGACCGCGTAGCGAAGAAGCTCGTCGCCCAAGCACGCGCGAAGGGCTTCGCGCTCGTCCTTCTTGAGGGTCACGGCGATTTCGTTGCCGTAGACGGCCGCGGCCGCCCTGAGAAAAAGCTTCGCAAGATCCTCGTCCGTCAGGAGGGCGAACCGTTCGCTAGCCTCCGCAAAGCCCCAGTAGTCGGACTCGGAAGTCTCGTCCGCGTTCCCCTCACGCTTTTGCGCAAGGGCCGACAAGTCCGGATGACGGGCAAGAAGATCCTCCCAGTCGACGTCGGGCGACGCCTCTCCCCAATCCTTTGCAAGCCGCGCAACCGACGACGACGCCCCGCCGCGGTTGAACGCGACGATGCGGGCGAGCAATGCGGGATTCTCCTCGAGAAGCACGCGGTAAAAGTCCCATTGAAAGGCGGGCGCGGTCGTCATGGTTGTCCTTTTGCTCTAGAAGCGCGTCATTCGCGCCCTTCCGCCTTGGCGTTGGCGCCCGAAGGCTTGGAAGCGTTCTTCTCAGCCTTCGTGCGAAGGAAGAGCGCAATCGCGCCGGCAAGGGCTCCGAGCCCCACGATCAGAGCGCCCAAAGCGCCGTAGAGAAGCGAGGAACTGCCCTTTGCGGTTTCCTCTTCGAGCATCGGGACCGTGATCGTTTCGCGAACCGGCACGAGCATGACGGAGACGCGGTCGGGCGAGAGGCCCGGGACGGCGTTCGCCGCCAACTCGCGGATGCGCGCGACGAGACCGGGCGCCTGCGAGTCGGGCGTGTGGCGCAGGAACACCGCGGCCGATGCGGGCGTCGTCTTCCCCGTCGCGAGGTCTTCGTTCTGGAGCACCACGTGCACGCGGGCCGTGAGGACGCCGTCGATGCGGGAGAACGTGTCGGAGAGCTCCTGCGATAGCGCGTAGGTCATGCGGGCCTTCTCTTCTGTGGCGGAGGAGATCATGCCCTTCGCCGCAAAGACGTCCCCCATCGTGTCGAATTCCGAGCGCGGGAGATTGTTCTCGCGCATGAGTTCGAGCGTCTGCGTGACGCGGTCGCTTTCGACCGCGATCGCATACCCTTCCTTGTCGGCGGTCTTTTCGGGTTCGATCCCGTTTTTGAGAAGAACCGCCATCATGGCGTTCGCCTGCGATTCGGTGAGGCCCCGATAGACTTCCGTCTTGCAGCCCGCGAGCATCAAAGCCGCACAGGCGCAAAGGAGCAACGTTCGTCCGAAGCGATGCGGCGCATTCGTTTTGTGCATGTCACACTTCCTTCTTTTACGACGCCGAGCGCAACTGGGCTTCGAGGTCCGAAGCCGAGCGGTTGCGTATGGCGGAAAGCGCCTTGACGTCCATCATGTGCAAGTTCACCTGAAACTGCAGCCGGTAGAGTTCCGAGGGACTGAGGACCTGAGCTTCCCGAAGGGGCTCGACCCCCGACGCCGCGGCGTTGTCGACCGAAGCGACGCCGTCGGTGCGAAGAGACTCCGCGTCCGCGGGACGCACGCCCTCCACGCCCTGCGTCTCATTGGGGCGCAGGGACGACTCCGCCGACTGCGAAGCGGAGGCGGCGGCGTCGGGTCCCTCCGGAGCGCCCTCCACCATCGCGCGGAAGGCGTCCGCCACTTCGCGCGGCACGGGACTGCGGGTCGCGCCCGCTCCGGCGCCCGGGGTTTGTTCCCCGATCCGCTCGAATGCCTCAACGAGGCGCCGAGACGCCTCGAGGTCGATCCCGCTCACGGCGCATCACCCTCTCAATCAGCACTCGGCCGCGAGAGCGTCCGCCATCGACTTGGCGTGCGTTCCTTCGGGAACCTTGGCGAAAATGCCGCGCGCTTCGTCCTTGCGGCCCGAGAGGAAGGCGCTCAGCCCGAGATAGGCGAGCGCGTCGGGGTCGTCGGGATGCGCTTCGAGCACCTTCCCGAGAATGCCGTCGGCCTCTTCGTACTGTCCCACGGCGATGTGGCTCATGGCGAGGCTCACGAGCGTGGGCACATGGTCGGGATGACCCGCGAGGATCCCCTGGTAGACCTTGCGCGCAAGCGCCACTTCGCCGCGCTGAACGCCGGCGTTCGCGACGTCGAGGAGCCGGGTGATTTCGGATGCGGTAAGCATGTCTTTCTCCTAAAGACCCGGCCTCAGTTCGCGCGCTGCGCGATCTGCTTGGCTTCGTCGGTGAGCGCCTTCGAAACGGTCGAGGCCATTTCGAGCATCGTGTTGTACTGATTGAGCTGGAACTGCATCTTGAGCATGTCCTGATCGCTGATCTCGTCGCCCATGCCGTTGAGCGTGGTGTTGAGCTCTTCGCCCTTCTTGGCGATCGTTTCGGCCACGCGGTCGAACATGGTGTTGATGTTGAATCCCACGGAGTCCGTCATAGATGATTTCGGCGCGGAAACCCCTGCATTCATGCAGGGGAGGAAGCGCCGCTCCTTTTATGGTTAGTTGCGTCTGAGTTCAATCAAAAAAGTCCGACGTTTTTCCAATAGACGCAGTTTCTTGGAGTTGACGGCGGCGGAAATCCGCTCTCCGTCCAACGTTCGGATGTCGAAGTATCCCGAAGAGCGACGGCCGAAAATGAAAGCCTCTTTGCCTCGATAAAGGACCTTGTCGTAAAGACGGAATCCTTTGATTTCGTATGGCGTCTGATGGCGTTTGCGAACGCCGCCCTTGAGGATCGTGAGTTTGTGGATTTGTCGGTTGTGGCGTCGGGTCTGCTTCTGGAAGAAGTAGTATCCGAGCCGCTTCGCCTTGAGGTTTCCCGCAATGCAGAAGGCGTCCGCACAGTGAGTCTTCTCAATTTTGTTGGCGATACGGGTGTCCTTCGTGAGATAACCGTAGGTGTTTCGTACCTCAATTTCGGGATGACTTGCCCGCAGTCGCTCGAAGAAGCTCCAACGCATGACGCCCATGAAGGTTTCCGCCTGGAACGACCGACCTCGTTTCACTTTCAACTCGATCTCGCCGCGGTGGAATGCCTTGTGGCACGTCTCGCAGAGCGTGAT
>OOAK01000247.1_pt1 | contig 59221 bp, 56 predicted proteins | sample 1671811 | NCBI WGS metagenome assembly OOAK01 (sample SAMN06348195, study PRJEB24527) | human gut metagenome | biome: human gut; feature: ankylosing spondylitis patient; material: feces | host: Homo sapiens | place: China | collected 2015-10 | reverse complement strand
CTTCTTTACAAATATTTTTCATATTTTTATTATTAATAATTTTCTCTTTTCTATTAATTTCACTTTTGTTTTGTCCTGTCGGTTATCTTGGCATAAGAGGTTGTTCCGCGTGTGATTAATTTAGGTTCATACTCTACATGGTACGTGCTTACCGGTTCCATATCAGCAAAGTCTGCATGTTTAAACTTAATTTTTTTCATAATAATATCACAGGCATCTCTTCCCTTAAAAATCACAAAATGCTCAATTGTCGTCAAAGCCACCTTGTGCATCTTTCCAAACAGAATATTGTCACATCCCATCACCGAAACATCATGTGGCACCCGGTATTTCAGCTCATACAAAGCATCCAGTATTCCAAGCGCAATCATATCGTTGAGACCGACAATTGCCGTCAGATCCGCCTCTTCTTCCATAAGCTCCTTAGTCAGCTCATATCCCACGCGATATTCTGAATCCACATTTGCCACTCCGATGTCCATCTGCTCACCAGCCTCTTTCACAATTACTTGTGATTTCAGACCTTCCTTTTCAAACTCTTTCAAAAAACCTTCCGTCCTCTTCGACCGCTGTTTTTGTCTCGTCGTAAGAGGCGGGGTAATATAAGCGACTTTTTTGTGTCCCAAATCCAGAAGATGACGCGCCATCAGACGTCCAAGCTTTGAATTATCCAATTCCACCGCATCCAGACTCAGTTTCTCATTCTGATTATTGATGATCACGACCGGAATCCGCTCGGCAAGACGCTCCACCATATCCATAAAGCATTCACTCGGATTACACATATAGATAATTCCCATCGGATTCAGGCTCGGCATCATCTTTAAATATCGTTCTTCCATACCAAGATCCCGCTGAGTATTACATACAAACAAAGTATATTCCTCGTCTCGCGCACGCATCTCAACCCCTTGCAGAAGCATCACATAATATGGATTGGTAAGGTTCGGGCAAAATACCGCCAAATGCTTTTCCTTTTTCCCCGCTTTTCTGACCTTGCGTTTCGGCGCCACGTATCCAAGCTCTTTCGCTGCTTTTTCCACTCTCTCAATTGTCTCTTTCGAAAAAGAAACATTATATTTTTTATTTAAAACCATAGACACGGTCGACTGAGATACCCCTGCTTTCCGCGCAATATCTGTCGATGTCACTTTCTTTTTTTTCATCAAATCTCTGTTCTTCCCTCTAATGCTCGCAAAAGCGTCACTTCATCTATATATTCCAAATCGCCGCCAACTGGAACTCCACTTGCAATTCTACTCACTTTGATACCGGTAGGCTTGATCAATTTGCTGATATACATCGCCGTCGTCTCCCCTTCCAGGCTGGAATTTGTCGCAATAATCACCTCATCCACATCTCCTTGAAGACGTTCCATCAGCTCTTTCAATTTGATGTCTCCAGGTCCAATCCCAAGCATTGGCGAGATCGCACCGTGAAGCACATGATAGACTCCTTGATATTTTCCTGTCTTTTCGTAAGCCGCCAAATCCCTCGTCGTCTCCACCACCATGATTGTCTTTGCATCACGATTACTGTTGCTGCAGATCGGGCACAATTCCTGATCGGTAAGCGTGTGGCATTGTTTACAATAGCGTACATTTTCCCTTGCCTCTGTCATCGAGCCCGCAAGACTTTGCACTTGCTCTTTCGGCATGTTGATAATATGAAAAGCCAGCCTCTGAGCTGACTTTGCACCAATACCAGGAAGTCTTGATAATTCTTCGATTAATTTACTTATCTGGCTGCTATAATAATCCATTTCTTTTGCACTCCTTAAAATGGCATCCCCGGAATTCCGCCGCCTAATCCGCCTGTCAGTTTTGACATCGCAGAAGCTGACTCCGCTTCAACTTTACGAAGCGCTTCATTGGTAGCTGCCACAATCAAGTCTTCAAGCATCTCGATATCATCCGGATCCACAACTTCTTCCTGAAGTTTCACTTTTGTCACTTCTCTCGTTCCGGATACCGTCACTTCCACTGCACCGCCTCCTGCTGTTGCAGTAAATTCTTTACTCTCAAGCTCTTTTGCCTGCTCTTCCATCTGTCTTTGCATCTTCTGAGCCTGTTTCATTAAATTTGCCATATTTCCCGGCATTCCTCCACCTGGAAATCCTCCACGTTTTGCCATAATTATAATCCTCCTAATCTTCTACCGTGATATCCATGTGTACCACTTTTTCTATATCTACAAAACTGTCCTCAAATCGTCGTCCTTCTTCCACACACCGAACTTCGATCGCGACAGTCTTGCCGATTCTTTGTTCAATAAGATGTTCTATCTCTTCTCTATGTTCCGGCGTCCCAACTACACCTGCACTCACTTCATCCGGAAGCACAATGAGAAGCTGATCCTGATTGCCTACACTCAGCCTTGCCATCTTCAGACAATTGCGTAGCATGCCCGATAGCTGATTTACAATCGGACGAAAATCTTTTGCAACCGCCTTGACATCTTCATGAAGCGCTTTTGTAAGTTCCACCTTTGGTCCAGGCGCCTCTTCCACAGTTTGTTCCGCATAGGCAGCTGCCTGAGGTCTTACCGCAATCCCTTTCTGTATCTGCTCTTCCAAAGCACGAATACGTTCTAACAGTGTATCCTGCTCCACTTCCATCTCCGGTCTGCACAGCTTGATAAATGCCACTTCCATCATAACCCGCTTCTGTGTTGCATATTTTAATTGATTGGACAATTCTGAAAAAATCCTGATATAGCGTATCAGTGTATCATTTTCTATCATCTGTGCTTCTTCTTTCAGCTGCGCCAGATTCTCTGTCGATACATCTAACACATCCTCCATATTATCAGAACTTTTCGCAAGAAGCAAGTTCCTTAAATACCATGTGAAATCAGCTGCAAGCTGCGAAAGCTCACGCCCTTGCATAACAAGTTCATCCAGACTTTTCATCACTTTCGCAACATTTCTTTCCAGAAGTTCACGAAGCAGCCTGCTGAACACTTCCGTGTCAACCGCCCCGAGCACCTCCAACACATTATCATATGTCAGCTTCTGCCCAAGATAGAACGCGATACACTGGTCCAAAATGCTTAACGCATCTCTCATCGAGCCATCCGCCGCCTTTGCAACATATCGAATTGCTTTCTCCTCAACTTCTATATTCTCCTTCTGCATAAGATCTGCCAGACGCGCCGCAATCGTATCAATTGTAATTCTTTTAAAATCATATCTCTGACATCTGGATAGAATTGTAATCGGTATCTTGTGAGCCTCTGTTGTCGCCAAAATAAAAATAACATATTCCGGCGGCTCTTCCAGCGTCTTTAAAAGTGCATTAAACGCCCCAATAGAAAGCATATGCACCTCGTCGATGATATACACTTTATATTTTCCTTCCGTAGGACGATACGCCACCTCTTCCCGAATCTCACGGATATTGTCAACACCATTGTTCGAAGCAGCATCTATCTCGATCACATTCATAGAAGTCCCCGAACTGATTGCTTTACAGCTGTCGCACACACCGCAGGGACTTCCATTTACCGGATGTTCACAGTTTACCGCCTTTGCAAATATCTTCGCAACCGATGTCTTACCGGTTCCCCTCGTTCCACAAAAGAGATACGCATGTCCGATTCGGTCTGCTTTTATCTGATTCTGCAATGTCTTGCTGATATGATCCTGCCCTTTTACATCCTCAAATTCTCCCGGGCGAAATTTTCTATACAAAGCAGTATACGACATCTCCAACTTCCTTTCTTTCTCTTCGTCTATTTATCTCCAAAACTGATTCCTGTCAGCTTTGCCTCTTTGATGATCTTAGAATCCGGATCCACCATCTTTAACTTTCCTGCCACTTCAGACAGCGGCACTTTTACAGTCTCTCCTTTTTTCATCCCGACCATGTAACCATATTCTTCTTTCAAGATCAATTCTGCCGCAGCAGCTCCGAGCCTTGTCGCAAGCACTCTATCGTACGGGCAAGGAGAACCTCCTCTTTGTGTGTGCCCCGGCACCGTAATACGTACTTCCTGATCTGTCTTTTTCTGAATCTCTTCTGCCAATTCATATGCAATAGAAGGATATTTGCGTTCTTTTAATTTTGCTTTATAAGCTTTCTTCGGCATCGCAGCTTCTTCTTTTGACATCGCTCCTTCCGCAACTGCAATAATCGTAAAGTGTTTTCCTGCTTTTGTGCGTTTTTCAATCGCCTCCGAAATCACATTCAGATCATACGGAATCTCCGGAAGCAAGATAATATCAGCGCCTCCTGCAATTCCCGCATGCAATGTCACCCATCCAACTTTGTGTCCCATCACTTCCACGATAAATACACGGCTGTGAGATGTCGCGGTTGTATGGATACAGTCGATTGTATTCGTCGCAATATCCACTGCACTTTGGAAACCAAATGTCATATCTGTTCCCCATAAATCATTGTCAATTGTCTTTGGAAGTGTAATCACATTCAAACCTTCCTCTCGAAGCAGATTCGCTGTCTTATGTGTCCCGTTTCCACCAAGCACCACAAGGCAGTTCAGATTCAATTTATGATATGTATGCTTCATCGCCTTCACCTTGTCAAGTCCATTGGCGTCCGGCACCCGCATCAATTTGAACGGCTGTCTGGATGTTCCGAGAATCGTCCCTCCAACCGTGAGTATCCCTGAAAAATCTTTTGCTGTCAACATCTCAAAGTTGGCATAGATCAGACCTTTATACCCGTCTTTGAATCCATAGATTTCCACATCATTTCTCTTCGATGTGATCCCTTTTACCACGCCGCGCATCGCTGCATTTAACGCCTGGCAGTCTCCGCCGCTTGTCAGTATTCCAATTCTCAACATATATACACATCCTTTCACATTACATAGTCATTTATTTCAGTAACAGTATACCCCATTTTATAGGTGCTAACAACAGAAAAATGCGTTATACTATATAGTATGATGCAATTCAAAGGAGATTTTTATTATGGAACGAAATGAACTCTGCTGGTGTGGCAGCGGGAAAAAATATAAAAAATGCCACATGCAAATTGATGACAAAATATTACTTTTAGCTTCCGAAGGACACATTGTCCCTGACAGAAGTATGCTCAAGACACCTGCACAGATTGAAGAGATCAAAAAAAGTGCAGCGCTCAACACAGCAGTTCTTGATCACGTTGCAAAACATATTCACGCAGGGATGAGCACCGCCGAGATAGACAAACTGGTCTATGACTACACAACAGAACACGGCGGTATTCCTGCGCCACTTGGATATGACGGTTTTCCAAAAAGTGTATGCACTTCCATCAACAACGAAGTTTGCCACGGAATTCCAGACGAAAATATTATTTTAGAGGAAGGTGACATCATCAACGTGGACGTCTCTACCATTCTCAATGGATATTATTCAGATGCATCCCGAATGTTTGCCATCGGCGAATTGTCCGACCGGGCGAAAAAGATTCTAAAAGTAACCGAAGAATGTGTAGAACTTGGTCTTGCAGCAGCAAAACCTTGGGGGCATCTCGGGGATATTGCCGATGCAATCAACTCACACGCTCAGGCAAACGGTTACTCTGTGGTGGAAGACATCGGCGGTCACGGAATCGGTCTTGAATTTCACGAAGAACCTTTTGTGAGCTATGTCACTGAAAAAGGAACCGAGATGGTTCTTGTTCCGGGAATGATGTTCACCATCGAACCGATGATCAACGAAGGAAGTCCCGATTTCTTTGTAGATGAAGACAACGGCTGGACGGTCTACACCGAAGATGACGGATTATCCGCACAGATCGAATACATGGTGCTTGTCACCGAAACAGGTATCGAAGTATTAACTAAATAGACACCAAAAAGGAATCCCACTTGCGAGATTCCTTTTCTTATTTTGACACGACCATCGACACTTGTTTTTTTGCCGCCAGTCTAATGTATTTTTCATCAACCTCTTTATCTGTGATAATCTTGTGTATCTTCTGCAAAGGACAGATAACGGACAAATAACCGCCTCCAAACTTACTACTGTCCGCCAATACAAACACTTGCTCTGCAGAGTTCAAAATAGCCTGCTTTACCTGCATCTGCGGAGTTCCAATCGAAGTAAGTCCCACATCAAAATTAATACCGTGCACACCGATAAACGCTTTGTCCACATGAAACTGCGCCATGTTCGCCACAGCCGCCTCACCCATTGTTGCGGCAAGGTGTCCTCCCACATATCCTCCTATCATGTAAAGCTCCACATGTTTTACCCCTTCTAACTCGTTGCCCACAAGCAGAGAGTTCGTCACGATCGCCACATGTTTCTCCGGATGCTGCTTGATATGCAGCGCCAAATAGAAACTGCTGGACGCATCATCTAATATGATGGTATCGCGATCGTCGATATATTCATATGCACTTGCAGCAATCGCTTTTTTTCTGTCTACATGACGATAGATACTCTCGGCCGAATATTTCCGTTTACGCTCTTGTTCCAACGCAATTGCACCGCCATGCGTCCTCTGCAAAAGCCCCTCTTTTTCCATCGCTTTGATATCGTTTCGTATGGTCACTTCAGAACAATTCAGTTCCTCGCTCAACTGCGCCACCTTGACTTTCCCATATTCTTCTAATTCCTGCAAAATCGCTCTCCGACGTTCCTGCATAATAATCCCCCCATATTCTGCCACTCTTATCTAACATTTACTTTCGACATATCCACATTTTGCATTACAATCTGCATGATCTGTACAAACCGATTTTCAAAACATTCTTTTGGCACGATCAGCGCCTTGTCCGGTCCATAATAAAACCCTATCGTCTTAGGTGTAGAAACTACTTTTTCAATTTGATTCCATTCAAACACAGTCTCACACTCTCCCTGCACCCGAGTCAAATTCTCTTTTCGGAATAAATAACTGCATCCTTCTTTATATTCCGCATTCGTCTGCATCTGTTTTTTCGCCCGCATCTTTAGCTGGATTGGCGTAAAACTGACAAAAATCGCAGCAGCCACCAGATACAAAACAAGTTGTCCTATCGTTGCCTTATTCATAATCGTAAGGATAATACCAATAAACGCCACTGCCATTCCGAGAACGTTGCTCAAAAATCCCGCAAACTTCGAATACGTGTGAAACAACATAAAATCAAACAGTGCTTTTTCTGTCATCTGTACAAATATTTTTTCTTCCATAAAAGTTTCTCCCTGTTTTCTAAAAACCCCCTTTATTATATCATAAAAAGGGGGTTTTTCCAATCTGTCTTAATTCACTTTTTGCCCCTGGTATGCCCATCCTTCCGGAGAATAGATACCAAGTTGTCTCTTCCTCATCATCTTATCAAAAAATGCTACAATAAACGGACATAGGAACAATGTGATGATAGATGCTGTCGCACATTGTGCTGTTGCCATATCTGTATACTGAGCCATCGAAGGATCTGCCTCCGCAACGGCTGCCGGCGTCATTGCCGAGTTCAGCGCTGTCGTACCAATCGCCGCTCCCATTGCATTTCTCTCTTTCTTCGGCAAAAGCAAATTGAATACAAAGAAAAAGATGACAGATGTTGCTGCTGAGATCAATCCCAATATAATTCCAGCTGCTCCGGCGGTCAATATTGTCTTGACATCCGTTTTTGCGCCTATTGAAATGGTCATGAAAAATGTAACAATCGGCTGTGCAGTAGCACATGCTTTTCGGAATCCTGCATCGAGATTTCCCCAGATAAATCCAATCAGAATAGGAATCAATGTCGCGATCAACGATTTAAACGGAATTGATGCAAGTCCTGTTGCTCCCAATGCAACCAATGTAAAAAACGGTCCATCATTCAATGACAAAATCGAAATCGCTCCTGTATCTGTTGCATTTCCAAACTGCGAAGACAGTGATATGTATAGCGATCCATTGGAGTTTGTGATAGCCGCAATCATTACAAACGGTGTAATCCCAAGAAATCCTGCCGGTCCGCAGATTTTTCCGACAATCAACCCAAACGCAACACCTAACAGGAATTTGATTCCGGTAAGCGCAACACCTTTATACAGCGGCATGCCAACTTGTTTGATATTGATTGTAGATCCACACACGATCAGGAAAAATCCCATCATACATGCGTTTCCTTCGTAGAAAAGTGCTGTTACATACCCACCAATCTGAAAGACCTGAGGCACGAACGTCGCGAGCAGAACAGCAATGACCAACGGAATAATGACAAGTCCGCCCGGTAGTTTTTTCATTTTATTTAGTATATCAAAATCTCTTTGTTCCTTTACTTCTTTTCCGCCCATTTTCATGCCCTCCTTTTAGATTTTGCGTTCTTTGTTCAAATACATCTCTTCATACTCCATAATGCGGTCTACTTTCGGAGCGGATCCTCCGCCTGCAAACTCGCACTCCAGCCAGATATCTACCAGGTATTTTGCAAGTTCCACACCGATTACTCGTTCACCCATACACATAATCTGTGCATTGTTGCTCTTTCTGGAACGCTCTGTCGAAAACGGATCATGACATACCGCAGCACGGATTCCAGGAACTTTATTTGCCGTAATCGCCATCCCGATACCGGTGCCACAGACAAGAATTCCTCTCTCATATTCTCCTCGTGCCACAGCCTCCGCCACTTTTACCGCAACATCCGGATACAGCACAACTTCTCCTTTCTCCGCTCCAAAATCATGATATTCGATTCCTTTACTGTCAAGGTGTTTCATAATCTCCACTTTTAACGCATATGCAGCTTCATCACAACCAATTGCTAGTTTCATAATTCTATTCCTCCTAAACTCTATTTTCTCAATGTCTCCTGGAATAAACGATCTACAATATCACAAGCTGTATGATCATTTCCGGTTAATCCGCCTTTTCCAATTACCGGAAGTCCTTCATAATTTCCGACAAGTCTTCCGATATCTGTTTGTGCAATCACATAGTCAAGCACTTCAATACACTCCACTCCAAGCTGATAGCAGACATTCACCATCGTATCTCCGCCTGTTGTATAGAGTCCTGCAATTCTTTTTTTGCCGACCTGTTCCAACACCTGAGAGATAATTGTTCCAAGTCCTGCGTTAATTCGGTTTGCACTCATACCGCTTGAATATCCTCGTTTTTCATCCTCTTTATCCAAATCCAACAACTCTCCATGCAATGCCGTCTCAAACAAAATCGCCCTCGGCTGTTCATCCGATTCCAAAAGTTCTACCGCTTTATTAACCGCTTTAAACGCCTCATCCAAAGCCGCATCTCCTCCGTCAACCAACGGAATTGGCTCAACACTGATTCTCACATGTCTTTTTTCTTCACAGAGCACTTCCATCTGTCTCTTCGTCACCGGCGTCGCGCTTCCTGCTGCAATCAAAACAGTCTTTCCTGTCTCATCTGCTTTTCCTTCTGGTACATTTGCCTCTTCTGCCTGTATCAAGCCTCTTCCATATGCAAGCTTTGCCGTAAATGGTCCTGGATCTACCGCTACCACATCCCACGCAAGGTCAATACATGCTTTTGCAATATTCTCAACATCTTCAAGAGTGGCCGCATCAACCACAATAACCTGGCATTTCTCTTCACGCTGGTCTTCCAATGCCTCCCGAATCGCACCCACTCCCGCAAGTACTTGATCCAGTTTTACAAGACCGACTTTCCTCTTTGTCTGTCCCGCAAGAAGTCGTGGAATATAATTTTCTTTTACAGGTGTCCGCACATCCTGTGCCACCGGTGTGCGAATCAACGGCACTCCGTCGATAATCGAATATCCACCTGCCACGATACGTTTTGACTGCGGCATTGCCGGAACCACAACTGCAACGGTATCTTCTGCCATCTGATCCAGCATCGCATCAATCTCTATACCAATTCCGCCTCGAAGAGTGGTATCAATTCTTTTCGAAAAATATTTTACCCCCATTCGTTTTAACGCAAGAGTTGCAGATTTCACTTTCTCGTATGCCTCATCAGCCGGAAGCGCCCTGCTGTTACTACTTACCAAAATCGCATCTAACGCTTCTGCATTTTTTGTATTTTCCGCTGCTGTTTCATTAAAAAACACCGCTGTTCTTGCTTTCGATCTTGCCAGTAACACACCTGTCGTTGTCGCCCCTGTCAGATCATCTGCTACTGCTCCGATTAATGGCATTTTAACCGCCTCCTTTTATTTCTTTTGACTTTTTTCATGTTGAAGAGTTGCATACTCTGAGACCACCTTGGTTGATTCTATCAAACTTACCGCTCCCGCAATTCCTTTTCCCGCAATGTCAAATGCAGTTCCATGATCGACAGAACTTCTAATAAACGGAAGTCCAAATGTCAATGTTACCGATTTTTCAAAATCCAATGTCTTACATGCAATATGTCCCTGATCATGATACAACGAAAGAATCGCATCATATTTTCCTGACTTTCCAATGTGGAAAACAGAATCCGCCGGGCAAGGACCTACTGCATTGATTCCCATTTCCTGTGCCGCCTTTACCGCCGGTTCCAGTTCATCAATTTCCTCTCTTCCGAATAAACCATTGTCACCATTATGTGGGTTCAACCCCGCAACTGCAATAAGCGGATTTTCAATTCCTACTTTTCTAAGTTCCTTATCAATATTGATTACATTTTCCAAAACAACTTCTTTTGTTGCATAATGGCAAGCATCCACCAAAGACATATGCCTGCTCACAAAAAATACCCTCAGCTTATGGCACGAGAACATTGTCAATGCATACGGCGAATTTGTCGCATGCTGGTAAATCTCTGTATGTCCAGGTTCTTGAATATCAACCAGCTTAATCGCACCTTTATGAATCGGAGCTGTGGAAACGGCATCTATTTTCTTTGCCATTCCAAGTTCAATGGATTTCATAATCCAGTCAATTGCCATCTGACCTGCAAGCGCCTGTACTTTTCCCCATTCAATAGAATCTGTATCATATTCACCCGTCTCAATGATATCAACCGTACCATATTCAAATTTTGCCTCTTCCGGATCTTGAATCCGGTTATATCTCAATTCTTTTCCCAATATTTTAGCTGCTCTTTCCATAATTGCGACACTTCCGATTACAAACGGTCTGCAGCATTCATGAATTTCTTTTTCCAGCATTGTCTCCACTACTGTCTCCGGTCCTATTCCTGCCGGATCTCCCATTGTTATCGCTGTGATAGGTTTAAATCTTGTTTCGCTCATAGCATTTCATTTCCTTTCGTTTTATTTTATTTATATTTCGTTTTCTTTTATTTTATATTTTTATTTTACGACTATTCTTTTGTTTTTTCAACACTTTTTTACTTTTTCATTCTTTTTAACATTTAAACAAAATAACTTTTGTGCATTTTACACTATATTTTTATTAATTACTTTCGTTTATTTTCGTTTTTATGTTTTCTTTTGTTTTTATTGATTTCACTTCGCACATGAGATATAATAAACCCATAAGCAACGTCACAATTTTATTCAGGAGGAATTCATATGCAGAAAAAACTTTATTTTGGAACAAACTTAAAGATGTACAAGAACATAGCTGATACCGTTAGTTACCTGCAAAAACTGGCAGAAAACACAAAAGATATCAGTCGGGATGAGATCACACTATTCGTCATTCCTTCTTTTACTTCCCTTCCCTCTGCTTCAACTTCAGTTGACCACAACCTAATCAAATTAGGAGCACAAAATATGTGTTGGGAAGAAGAAGGGCAGTTTACAGGAGAGATTTCTCCATTAATGCTAAAAGAATTGAATTTGGAGCTCGTCATGATCGGACATTCGGAACGCCGTCACGTCTTTGGCGAGACAGATTTTGAAGAAAATAAAAAAGTGCACGCTGCACTCTCTCATGGGTTTACCACTCTGCTTTGCATCGGAGAAACCGCTGCCGAAAAAGAATACGGTATCAGCGACGAAGTGCTTCGCACACAATTAAAAGTAGGGTTTCACGGCATCACCAAGGAACAGGTTCCAAACATTTGGGTTGCTTACGAACCTGTCTGGTCTATTGGGGTAAACGGAATCCCTGCTTCTGCAGAGTATGCTGAAGAAAAACACAAGATAATTAAGTCTACACTCTTTGAGCTGTTCGGCGAGGAAGCTTCTGATATTCCTGTGTTATACGGCGGAAGCGTCAACCCACAAAACGCGAATCAATTGATTGTCCAGCCCTCCATCGACGGACTGTTCACCGGACGAAGCGCATGGCAGGCGGATAATTTTAATAGCCTGATTCGGGATGCAAAAGAAACTTACGACAATCAATAACCACATAAAAAGGGCAGAGATTTTTAATAAAATCTCTGCCCAAATTATTTTTAGTATGATTTTCCCCAGTATGCCATGTGTTTTGCAGGTTTTCCGCAGAAAATACATGTGTCTGAAATCATCTCTTCATCTTCGATCAGACAACGCGTGGAAGCTCCACCTGTAGCGTATTTGATCTCGCCTTCACACTCTTCATCTCCACACCAGCAAGCTTTTACAAATCCACGGTTTGCTTTGAATTTTTCAACCATCTCATCCATTGTAACTGCTGTATCAATATGTGAATTTAAGAATGTTTTCGCTTTCTCATACATATCTTTCTGAATTGTCTCTAAAATCTCACCAAGTTTTGTTGTAATCTCATCGATAGAAACAACAATCTTTTCACGTGTATCACGACGTACAACAACAACCTGATTCTTCTCGATATCTTTTGGTCCAATCTCAATACGTGTTGGGATACCAAGAATCTCCTGCTCACTGAATTTCCATCCTGGACTCTTCTCTGAATCGTCGATTTTCGCTCTGTATCCAGCTGCTTTTAATGCTGCCAACAATTCATCTGCTTTTTCAAGAACTCCTTCTTTATGCTGAGCAATCGGAATTACTTTTGTCTGAACCGGTGCAATTCTTGGTGGCAATACAAGTCCGTCATCATCTCCGTGAACCATAATGATCGCACCGATAATTCTTGTGGAAAGTCCCCATGATGTCTCATATACACTGTGAGGCTGGTTATTTTTGTCTATATATTTGATGTTAAACGCATCTGGGAAACCATTTCCGAAGAAATGGCTTGTTGCTGACTGCAACGCTTTTCCGTCATGCATAAGCGCTTCTACTGTGTAAGTATCCTGAGCTCCCGCAAATTTTTCATTCTCTGCTTTTCTTCCTGATACGAACGGAATTGCAAGTGAATCACGGATAAAGTCCTGATATACTTTCAACATAGTAAGTGTTCTCTGTTCAGCCTCTTCGTATGTCGCATGAATTGTATGTCCTTCCTGCCACAAGAATTCTCTTGAACGCAAGAAAGGTCTTGTTGTCTTTTCCCAACGAAGCACGGAATTCCATTGATTCCATACTTTTGGTAAATCTCTATGTGAACGAACCATCTTGCTCCACAAGTCACAGAATAATGTCTCTGATGTAGGTCTGATACAAAGTCTTTCCTGAAGTCTTTCCATTCCTCCATGTGTCACCCACGCTACTTCCGGTGCAAATCCTTCGATATGGTCTCCTTCTTTTTCAAGCAGACTTTCCGGAATCAACATTGGTAAAGATACGTTCTCTACACCTGTCTCTTTAAATCTCGCATCCAAATCTTTCTGAATGTTCTCCCAGATCGCATAACCATTCGGTAAGTAGTTCAAGCATCCTTTTACTGATGAATAGTCACAAAGTTCTGCTTCACGTACAACATCTGTGTACCATTGTGCGAAATCTTCATCTCTCGCCGTAATCGCTTTTACAAGTTTTTTTTCGTTTGCCATGTTTTTCTCTCCTTTTTATTTGCAGGGCCCCTTGCCCCATCTTATTTTTTGAGGAAATAAAAAGAGCCGAGTCCTTTCATCCCTCCAAAAGGGACCGAAAGACTCGGCGGTACCACCCTAATTAATCATAGATTCCTCTACAATTCTCTTTAGTCATCATTAACGCTGATGTCACGCTGCATTTTCACACAGTGGCTCCAAGGTAGGTTCCATACACTTCTCGCAAGAATCTTTCACCAATCAATTCTCTCTCTGTGGCTCGTCCTGTATATACTATTCCTCTTCACAGCCAATATTCTCAGTAATTACCACTAATTCTATGAGAAATCTTGTTGTTTGTCAACCCCGTAGAATACTGATTTTTCAGAAAAATATTTTTCGAAAGCCTTCTCCTTCCGGTTCGATTTCAAATATTATCTTTTCCTTTGTCTTTGGATGCAAAAATTCCAAATGGCTTGCACAAAGAGCAATCTGCCGTCTTCCCTTTAATTGCTTTCCATTATATTTTGCATCTCCCCAAATCGGGCAGTCTGTTGCTGCCATCTGCACCCGTATCTGATGGTGCCGCCCCGTTTCCAATCTGATATTTACAAGACTTCTCTCTTCTCCATCTTCCATTCCTTCCTTTTCGACCTTGTAAAAAAGCACTGCGCTTTTTGCATTCTTCGCTGACGGCTCACACACTTTTGAAAGGTTTGACCGTCCGTCTTTTACCATATAATGTTCCAGTTTCCCGCTTTTTTCTTCAAATTTTCCACATACAACTGCTTTGTAATACTTTCCAAACCCTGCTCCCTGCATCTGGGAGCTTAGCTCTTTAGCCGCAAATGGTGTTTTTCCAAATACAAGTATGCCCTCTACCGGTTGATCCAGCCGATGAATCACCGCCACATAGGGTTCTTTCCTTTCTTTTTGATTTTTGTACAAATAATTTTTCAGAATGCTCACCATATCCTGAGAGCCAATTTTGCTTGTCTGTGTCGGCATTCCTGCCGGTTTATAGCAGACGATCACATGTGTATCTTCAAATAGTATCTTTAAGTTCATTCTTTCTCCTTTTCACGACTAAAGACGAGGGTCCGGCACAAACCCTCGTCTCCATATTTTAGAAAACATCCTGTTTCCGGTATAAATCTACACCAACGCCTCCACAGGTTCTTCTTTTAATGCTTCCTCATATTTTTCCAATATGATGCTTTGAATTCTTTCTCTTGTGTCAGAATTGATCGGATGTGCAATATCTCTATATTCACCGTCCAAAGCTTTTTTACTCGGCATTGCAATAAAAAGTCCTTTTTCTCCTTCAATCACCTTAATATCATGCACTACGAATTCATCATCCATCGTAATGGAAACTACCGCCTTTAATTTTCCTTCTTTCGCTACTTTTCTCACACGTACATCTGTAATTTGCATATGTTCTAACCCCTTTCCATCTTGCATTGTTTTTATTTTTCTGAATTCAGATTACAATGCAAATCTCTCATTTTTTTCTACTACGACTTTTACCCCGTTTTCCCCAATATGACGTGTATTGGATCTAATCGTGTCACGACTCTCCACAATACAATTCTCAATATAGGTATTATCTCCAAGATATACATCATTCAAAATAATTGAATTTTTTATCACACAGTTATTACCCACATATACTTTCTTAAACAGAACTGAATTTTCCACTGTTCCATTGATTATACTTCCGCTGGCAACCAAACTGTTCTTTACAACTGCACCCGGATTGTATTTTGCCGGAGGCAAATCACCAACTTTTGAATAAATCGCCGGATATGTTTTGAAGAAATGTTTTCTTACATCTGCTTTCAAAAAGTCCATATTCGTCTGATAATATGCATCAACCGTGGAGATATTACTCCAATAGTCTTTAATCTTATATGCATAAATTTTCTTTAAATTCTTATAACGGATCAAAATATCCGATACAAAATCATATCTGTCGTCTTCCGCACACTGTTCGATCAGATCAATCAGCTGGCGTCTCCGGATGATATAAATACCGGTTGAGACAGTTCTTGACTTTGCCATCATCGGTTTCTCTTCAAACTCTTCCACGCGCATATTCTCATTCAGCTTCAAAGTTCCAAACCTTCTCGCATCCTCGCCATCATTCAGATCTTTGCAAACCACTGTAATATCCGCTTTTTTGGCAATATGATATTCTAACACCTTATTATAATCCATCTTATAGATCGCATCACCGGAGGTGATGATCACATATGGTTCATGGCATTTTTTCAAGAAATCAAGATTCTGATAAATCGCATCTGCCGTTCCTCTGTACCAATTGCCATTATCCGCTGTAATTGTAGGTGGAAATACATATAATCCGCCCTGCTTTCTCCCGAAGTCCCACCATTTCGAAGAATTTAAGTGTTCATTCAACGATCTTGCATTGTACTGTGTCAACACAGCTACCTTTTGAATATGCGAGTTCGACATATTACTAAGCACAAAATCAATCGCCCTGTAACTTCCAGCTATCGGCATAGCTGCCGCCGCACGTTTTTTTGTCAATTCACGCATCTTATTACTGTTACCACCCGCTAAAATAATCCCTACTGCTCTCATGCCTGTTCACCTACCTTTATCAACGTTTCTCCACTTTCAAGTACTCCATCGACATAATCTTCTTTTACTGTCACGCCGCTGATTGCAGTATTTTTTCCTATCTGCACATTCGCAGGGATTACTGAATTCTCCCCAATTGTAACAAGTCCAAATGAATAAATATTTGGTTTTAATTTATTTGGAATATCACTTCCGATTCCCAAAGTGACATTATCTCCAACTTTTACATGTTCTGCAATGATCGACTTATCAATCACACAATTCTCTCCGATAACCACATCCTGCATAATAATGGAATCCCGGACAACCGCACCTTGTCCAATTACTACATTAGATCCAATAACAGAGTTGTGAACTTCTCCATAAATCTCTGTACCATTACATATAATACTCTTTTCAATTACAGAATTCTCTGATATGTACTGCGGTGGAATGCATCCGGTATTCGTATAAATCTTCCAAAATTCTTCATATAAATTAAAGTCTGGAATAATGTCAATCAATTCCATGTTGGCTTCCCAATAAGAACCCAATGTTCCGACATCTTTCCAATATCCGTTGTATTCATACGCAAACAAACGTTGCCCATTTACATGACAATATGGAATCACATGTTTTCCAAAGTCACATCCAGGCTCGTCCTTCTTTTTTAGCAAGGCTTCTCTTAACACTGGCCAGCTGAAAATGTAAATTCCCATAGACGCAAGATTGCTTCTCGGATGTGCTGGTTTTTCCTCAAATTCTGTAATCCGGTTATTCTCGTCCGTAATCACAATACCAAATCTGCTCGCTTCTTCAATTGGAACCGGCATCGCAGCGATGGTAACATCTGCATTGTTCTCCTTGTGAAAATCTAGCATAACCTCATAATCCATCTTATAAATATGGTCTCCTGATAGAATTAACACATAGTCCGGATTATAGCTTTCCATATACTCCAGATTCTGATAGATCGCATTCGCCGTTCCGGTATACCATTCACTGTTCGTACTTTTTTCATATGGGGGAAGTACTGTCACCCCGCCAATATTACGGTCTAAATCCCAGGGAATACCTATCCCAATATGTGCGTTTAGACGTAAGGGTTGATATTGGGTCAACACCCCGACTGTATCAATCCCCGAATTAATACAGTTACTAAGCGGAAAATCAATGATCCTGTATTTTCCTCCAAAAGCTACTGCCGGTTTTGCAACTTTCGCAGTTAAGACGCCAAGTCTGCTGCCTTGTCCTCCTGCTAATAACATTGCTATCATTTCCTTTTTCTTCATGCCTTCACCCCTTCTCAGTATTAGTGTGTCTATTATAACACAATCTTTTCATATAGTGAACATATTTTACAAAAAAACAACATCTTTTTACATGTTTTTATCCATTTCTAACAAAATAAAGACCTTTGCTTTTTTTGAATATATGTATATAATATAAAGGATAGACTTATTATATGACAAAAACATAAGAATGGGATGGTAATATATGTATAAAATAAACTTTAACAAACCTCTTCACGTTCATTTTATCGGAATTGGCGGCATCAGCATGAGTGGACTTGCCGAAATTCTTTTAAAAGAAAATTTTACAATTTCTGGATCTGATTCAAAAGTTTCTGCTCTCACAGAACATTTAGCCTCTATGGGTGCTTCTGTTTTTTATCCGCAAAAAGCATCTAACATCATAGATGGAATCGATGTTGTTGTTTATACAGCGGCAATTCACGAGGATAACGAAGAATTTGCGGAGGCAAAAAGACAAAACCTTCCAATGTTATCACGTGCTGAGTTACTTGGTCAGCTAATGACCAATTACAAGATTCCGATTGCCGTTTCTGGGACTCATGGAAAGACAACGACAACTTCCATGCTCTCTCACGTATTGCTGGCAGGTGAAAAAGACCCGACAATCTCTGTTGGCGGTATTTTAAAGGCAATCGGTGGCAATATCCGTGTAGGAAGCTCTGATGTATTTGTCACAGAAGCTTGCGAATACACTAATAGCTTTTTGCATTTCTTTCCAAAGATTGGAATTATCCTGAACGTAGAAGAAGACCATATGGATTTCTTCAAAGACATTGACGATATCCGTAACTCCTTCCATCAATTTGCCGCACTGCTCCCTGCAGATGGCACTTTGGTCATCAACCAAAACATCGAAGGAATCGATTCGATCACTGACGGACTGGACTGCAAGATCATCACATATTCCGAAAGGCACCCGGCAGACTATTCTGCTTCTGACATTCGATTTGATGAGATTGGAAATGCTTCTTTTGATCTGTTAAGGCATGGTGAATATGTGGATCGCATCACACTTGCGGTTGCCGGTAACCACAATGTCTCCAATGCACTTGCAGTTATTGCAGTTTGCGAGCAGCTTGAGATTCCGCTTGATATTATCAAAAAAGGAATTCTGTCATTTACCGGAACAGACCGCCGTTTCCAATATAAAGGGGAGCTAGATGGCGTTACAATCCTTGATGATTACGCGCATCATCCAACGGAGATCCGTGCGACACTAACATCCGCCCAGAATTATCCTCATAAAGATATCTGGTGCATTTTCCAGCCGCACACTTACACAAGAACAAAAGCATTTTTTGACGAGTTTGCAGAGGCACTTTCTCTCGCTGATCATGTTGTCCTAGCCGACATCTATGCCGCCCGCGAGACAGACACTTTAGGAATGTCTTCCGCTGCACTTGCTGAAAAAATCAAAGAACTTGGCACAGATGCATACTATTTTCCAAGCTTTGAAGAGATTGAGAATTTTGTCTCTGAAAAATGTATCCACGGTGATTTGTTGATAACTATGGGTGCCGGAGATGTTGTAAACATTGGAGAAGCGCTTCTAAAATAAGAGTTATCCACAGTTTCCACAATTTTTTTATCCACAAAAAAACCGAGATATCCACGGAAAAGTGCTTTTTCCTATGCTTATATGGTGTTATAATAGCCATTACTGAAAGAGAAGAGAGAAGAGAACGGAAAGGATACGGCGAAAGAGGAATGAGAACACTGACACTTCGAAATCGTTTTCAAGGTAACAGTACAATTGTGGAAAACGACTTTATAGATTATTATATGACAAAGGCAAATGGCGAATATGTAAAAGTATACCTGCTTTTACTGCGCCACCTGAATACACCGGACAGCTCACTGACTATTTCAAAACTTGCAGACTGTCTGGAATGCACGGAAAAAGATATTATCCGCGCATTTAATTACTGGTCTAAGATGGGACTTCTTGTGATCGATTACGACGATACCGGAATAATCTGCGGACTTTCTATTGGAAAGACTTCGGAGCTTTCCGACGCTGTACCTGCCATCAGAAAAGAGGAAATCGCAAAGCCGACTGCTGCACCAAAAGCAGAGCCACCTCTCAGAAGTGTTGCTGATGAGAATCAGGAACAGCTCAGACAGCTTTACTTTGTCGCTGAGCAGTACATGGGCAAACCATTGTCCAGCAAGGAGATTCAGAAAATTAACTATTTCTTTGATACATTACATTTTTCAACAGATTTGATTGAGTATCTGATTGAATATTGTGTGGAAAACGGGCACAAAAGTATGCATTATATCGAGTCTGTCGCGCTTGCATGGTCTGATGAGAACATCAAAAGCGTAACAGAGGCAAAAGCAAGTTCTGCTGCTTACAACAAGAATTGTTTTGCCGTTCTGAATGCATTCGGAATAAAAGGAAGAAGTCCGGCTGCAGTAGAATTAAGCTACATAAAAAAATGGGCGGAAGAATACGGTCTCACTTTAGATATTATTATAGAAGCTTGTAACCGTACGATTGCGAACACACATCAGCCTGATTTCAAATATACCGACTCCATTTTAAAGAACTGGATTGCAAAAGGGGTACATCATTTATCTGATATCACCAAGATCGATCTTGTCTATCAGCAGGAAAAAGAGATGAAACGACGCGCCGCTGCAACAAGAGCTGCCGCGCCTGCCCCGAACCGTTTTAACAATTTTGAAGGACGTTCTTACGACATTAGCTCGTTGGAACAGCAACTGTTAAACACACCATAATTAAAGGAGATTCATCGTGGCTTTAAATAATTCTCAATACGATACCATTATTCGTGCCTATGAGCAAAAACAGCTGCATAATCGAAATGTATTAGACAAACGCTATAAAACAGTGTATAATCGACTACCGGAGTTAAAAGAAATCAACGATTCTATCTCTCTTTTAAGTGTGAATCACGCGCGGAAGCTTCTAGACGGAGATGAGAGTGCACTTCCCGCTTTAAAAGAAGAGATTCGGAAGTTATCTGAGCAGAAAAAAACGCTGCTTTTATCTGCCGGTTTCCCGGCAGATTATTTGGAGCCGGTCTACGAATGCGAAGACTGCAAAGATACCGGATACATCGGCAATCGAAAATGTCACTGTTTCCACAAAGCAGTCATCGATCTGCTTTATACACAATCCAATTTACAGCATATTTTGGAAAAAGAAAATTTTGATACATTTTCTCTTTCTTACTACTCAGATAATCATATTGACCCAAAAACCGGGCGCTCTTCTCTCACAAATATGAAGAATGCCTATCTTACTTGCCGCGAATTTGCAGATACATTCGCGGACAATTTTCGCAATTTATTTCTTTATGGTGATACCGGCGTCGGAAAAACTTTTTTATCCAACTGTATCGCAAAAGAATTAATTGATCATGCTTATTCGGTAATTTACTTTACTGCATTTGAGCTCTTTGACACCATTGCCAAGAGTAAATTCGAAAAAGATAACACAGCTGAGATCATGTATGAACATATTTTCAACTGTGATCTGTTAATTATTGACGATTTGGGAACGGAACTTTCCAATGCGTTTACCGTTTCACAATTGTTCCTCTGTCTGAACGAGCGATTGCTGCGCAGAAAATCAACAATCATCTCTACGAATCTTTCCTTGGAATCACTTGTAGAGATTTATTCAGAGAGAACATTTTCCCGAATTACCAGTAATTACACCATGTTAAAATTAACCGGCGATGACATTCGCATCAAAAAGAAACTAATGAACAGGGAGGCAAATTAATGTTACACCGCACAGAACGCACTTTAGAAAATATACCAGTAGGATCACTCGGTATGATTCCAATTGACGGTTGTCAGGAATTGGGAGGCAAAGTAAACGATTATCTTGTAAAATGGAGAAAAGAGGCTGTTGCCAAAACAAAAGATGATGTCGTTTTCCACGATTACCAAAAAGAGACTTACATCATCGATGCTAAGGTTCCTCGTTTTGGTTCCGGAGAAGCAAAAGGTATTATCAATGAATCGGTAAGAGGAAAAGATATTTACTTGATGGTAGATGTATGTAACTATAGTTTAACATACTCATTGTCGGGACACACAAACCACATGTCACCAGATGACCATTTCCAGAATCTGAAAAGAGTCATCGCTGCTATCGGTGGAAAAGCTCGTAGAATTAACGTAATTATGCCTTTCCTTTACGAGAGCAGACAGCACAAAAGAAGCTCGAGAGAATCTCTTGACTGTGCGCTTGCACTTCAGGAGTTAGTTCGTATGGGCGTTGACAACATCATCACTTTTGATGCTCACGACCCACGTGTGCAGAATGCGATTCCACTCAGCGGATTCGAGACAGTTCGCCCGACATACCAATTTATTAAAGGGCTTCTTCAGAATGTTCCTGATTTAAAAATTGACAGCGAACACATGATGGCAATCAGCCCGGATGAAGGTGCTACAGGACGTGCTATCTATCTTGCCAACGTGCTTGGACTTGATATGGGTATGTTCTACAAACGCCGCGATTACACAAGAATTGTAGATGGACGCAACCCAATTGTCGCTCACGAATTTTTAGGTTCTTCTGTGGAAGGAAAAGATGTGATCATCATCGACGATATGATTTCTTCCGGAGATAGTATTCTTGATGTTGCAAAACAGTTGAAAGCAAGAAAAGCGAACCGAATCTTTGCAGCAGCTACATTTGGTCTGTTCACAAACGGTATGAAGAAATTCGATGAAGCATATGAACAGGGTATTATCCACGGTATTCTGACAACAAACTTGATTTATCAGACACCGGAATTATTGAGCAAACCTTACTACATCAACTGCGATTTGAGCAAATACATCGCACTGATTATCGATACATTGAACCACGACGGTTCCATCAGCAGTATCTTAAGTCCGAACGAAAGAATTCAGAATGTAGTGAAAAAATACCGCAATGGCGAAAAGATCTAATAGAATAGGATATATTGAGAGGGTGTCCGCGACACCCTCTTGTGTTTTTCAAAAATCATACTCTCATAATAGAAAGCCCCAGCTCCACCAATATCAGCACAATAAGTAAAATCCTAAATTTTACATCCATTCTCTCGGAAGCGGTATCACCTATCCTTCACCATAACTCGTTATCATCCACTCTCCGCTTAATAAATCTTTTTTCAAGATAACTCTCCAATCCGTTAATGTTTCTTGATGTGTTTTTTTATGCACTTCTGTCATAACCACATGATATTCCGCCATTTCATCATCTTCTTTTACACGTTCAATCGTAACGTCAACAAATTGAACATCACTACTTCCCTTATCATTTACTTCTTGTTCTAAAAATCCATTTATATCATTTCCTGCATTCATTGCCTTGATAAATTGTTCTACCGTTTCATATGAAGTCAAACCCTTTGGTCTTTCATAGCGGTTCATCTGCTTATTCCACCAAACAATTATCAAGACTATGAACCCGCACAACAAAACAATCAAAATATTATTTTTCTTTTGTCTCATACACGAAGTCCCCCCCTTCCATCACACATCTCTCTCCACATCGTAGTTGCTATTAGCACAGTCTATACAGCATTTTGTTGGGCAAATTACTGATTTTACTTTTCATCTTCCTCAGCAATACCATGTTTTCTTACTCTCAGTAATAAAATTTATCCTGAAAATTCAAATCCTCTGTTGACTTTTTCAACAAGATTTTCTCTACAAATTCAGTGCAGCTGTATAGCCTTCCGCAATAGCAACAAGTGCATTGCCAACCTTTGCAGCTCCGCTGATAACCTGAACATTATCACAAATTTTCTTTGCCGCATCTTCCAGAGGATTATAAGACCGATAACCAAATGCAGATACAACAGTAACTTCCGGAACCGATATTTTATTTCCATTTGCATCCGTATAGGTTACGCCTTCCTCGTCAATACTCTCTACTTTTGCTTTCGTCTGTATTTTTACATTAGCATCCTTAAGATATCCTATCAGGCGTCATTAAATAACCCCGGAATAAAACGATATCCCTTGCCATGTTCGTTGATTGCATAATCTTCTGTAATAATCAGCCCCCAACCTCCTTTAGCCTTCTCTTCAATATACTTGATAAAACGGTCCGTCACCATCCCATCCTCAGTACAGAAATTTGTTACCATCGCCGGCACCACCAAACGGTTCGGAATGGTACAGTTTCCAATTTTCATAGTAGAAAATAGTGTGTTAAGCATGTGCTTTACCTCCAATTCTTTTCATTCTCCATTTAGTCTCAAAATTCTCTTCTCCCTGAGTATATGCCCTGTAATAATTTGAAAGTCAACACAGATAACAAACAAAAAAACAACCCGATTACATTACAGAAATTGGGCTGTTTTTACAATTTTTTTTATTTTAATGATCGACTTTTACTTTTCTAAAAAAATCATGTCAAATAAAGCCTGAAACCATTACAATGTTTTCTCTCTCACAGGAATATGCAATTCCATCATTCGAATATCTTTCTCTCCCTCAACTCCACGTCCAAGCAGCAACGCTTCAATCGTGCTGCTTTGTTCGTAGCCGATTTCTTTCATGTATTGTAAGGCTTTCTGAGAATAATCACTATCAAATCGACCAACAGCTCCCAGATCTACAATGCTGCAAAGACAAATTTGCGAGGGGCGGTAACGCATATTCTCCAGTGACGATATGTCTAAAATATCAGCATATCTTTTTTCAATATAAAGTCCCCATAATTGGTGTTCTCCTACTTCCTCAAAACAGGGATTCCAAAACGGAGCAACTCTATCTGATAACAAAACTGCACTTATTTCATTGCTCATTTCAATTTCACCATAATAATCACCGTCTCCTTGCACCAGTGGAATAAAATAGTGTTCAGGTATCTTCCTAATCCAGTGATTTTTTAGATTAAGATGCGCTGTCTGGGCTCGCTCTGCTACAAATTCTATCCGCTCTAGCAGAAGTTGCTTATAGGCTACCTTAATCCATTCTAGCACATTTCTGCAATCTTATACAGTAATCTCTCTGTATCTTCCCAACCAATACACGGATCCGTAATAGATTTTCCAAAAATCCTCTGCTCATCAATTTTCTGATTTCCTTCCAGAAGATAACTTTCTACCATCACACCTTTGACAAGATTCTTGATGTCTGTATTATAATTTCTGCTGTGAAGTACTTCGCTGACAATACGCAGCTGTTCTTTATATTTTTTGTTGGAGTTTGAGTGATTTGCGTCCACGATGGCCGCCGGATTTTTCAAATCCCACTTCTCATACATCTCGAGAAGTCGAATCAAGTCTTCATAGTGATAGTTCGGAATGCATGTTCCGTACTTGTCCACACCGCCGCGCAGGATCGCATGTGCATATGGATTTCCGTCTGTTGTCACATCATATCCTCTGTAAATGAAATTGTGCCCTGCCTGTGCTGCCACAATCGAGTTCAGCATCACCGTAAAGTCACCGCTCGTCGGGTTTTTCATACCGACCGGAATATCCATTCCACTCGCTGTCAGTCTGTGCTGCTGGTCTTCCACGGAGCGGGCGCCAATTGCTTCATAAGAGAGAATATCGTCCAGGTAGCTTCTGTTTTCCGGATAGAGCATCTCATCGGCACATGTAAAACCATAGTCCTGAATAACACGGAGATGCATCTTGCGGATTGCGATGATCCCTCCATAAAGATCCGGCGCTTCATCCGGGATCGGCTGATGGAGCATTCCTTTATACCCCTCCCCTGTTGTACGCGGTTTGTTTGTGTAAACACGCGGAATGATCATCAATTTATCTTTCACCTGCTCATTCACTCTCGCAAGGCGACCTACATACTCACACACTGCATCTTCATTGTCCGCCGAACAAGGACCGATCAATACGATGAATTTATCAGATTCTCCTGCAAAAATCGCTTTGATCTCCTCATCCCTTTTTTCTTTTAATGCTTTCAGTGAGTCCGCCATTGGGTACTCTTTTTTCAGTGTTTCCGGGCTGCATAATTGATGGTTAATTTTCATTGACATAATTTTTCTCTCCTATTCCTAACTTTTCTAATATTTGTTGTTCTCTTTTCTGACAGGTGAAAATCAACACCTGTTTTTTATGCTCTGCAAGCCATTTCATCGTATTTTCAAGCCTTTGGTCATCATAAAACACGAATGTATCATCCAATATAACCGGATACTCTTCTTCGTGCAATAGTTCACTTGCCGCCATGCGAAGTGCAAAGTAAATCTGTTCGATCGTTCCGCGGCTCACCTGCTCAATTCCGATTTTCCGTTCTCCGGTATAAAGGCTCATTTTCAGCTTTTCATCAATTAAAAGCATCGTATATTTCCCACCTGTGATCTCAGAGAGAATCGCAGATGCCTTTTCATTTAATTTCACGCTAAGCTCCTTGTGTACATCTTTTGATAACTCCGTCAGACACTCTGAGGCAAGCTCCAGCGCCCGTTTTTTCATATCCTGTTTTTTGTAGTCATCGCCTGCCTCGTCAAGTTCGCTCAGCTGCTCCTGTACATTTCCGTACTGAATCTGCTTTTCTTTTAACTCTCCCTGCAAATGTTCTTTCTGCCACAACAGCTTATCCAATACCTTTTTCTGCTCTTCCTCCATCTCACTTTTCGGCTTCTTTTTACCTTCTTTGATTCGGTTCCACACATACATGCCCTCAGCGAGCAAAAGAACAATCATCACAAGATAATTCCACGGTCTGTGAAAAATAATGAACACTGCCACAAGAATCGCTGCCATCGCTGCAACTTTGATCGGAGATACTCTCCATCTGCCTTCCTCTTCGTATTTTCTGCACTCTTCCCTCACACGCGCTTCCTCTTTGCTGATTTTGCTGTCCGCTTCCTCAATCTCCTGTTCCAGTTTGTGGATATCACGCCAAAGATACGTCGTCTCCTGCTCTATCGCATATCGTCTCTGCTGTTTTTCCTGTAAGGACTTACGAATCTCACCCTCGACTTCTTTCTTTTTTTTGTTCAGTCGGTTCAATGCCCCATCCAGATCAATATCGCTGTTCCCAGTCGAATAATAATTTGTCGCATAGTTTTGAATTTCCACTGCAAGGCTTTGATTCGGCTCCACCTTCATCTGACCAATCGCTACTGTATTTTCATAGTTCGAGCCGTCCAGTCCATTCAATATCATCTCTAAATCCCCGTGCTCCAGCGAAAATTCTTCGCCGTCATCCTCGCAGATCAGCCTTGCACTTTTGGAATATTTATCAAAATTTCGCTCCAGTAAAAAATTCTTTCCTCCGCTTTCAAAACGAAGTGTCCCGGAATAATAATTCGGATTCTCCCACGGTTCATAGATGCTGAACGTATCGTTTACCGATGCCCTTCCTCTTCCGCGCTCCAGCCCGAACAGCATACTTTTTATAAACGTGTGAATCGTTGTCTTCCCAGACTCATTCTCCCCATAAAAAAGATTGATTCCATCTTTCAGCACAATCTTTTTTCCTGAGAACTTTCCAAAATTTCTCAAATAAAGTTCCCTTATCTCCATAGTCAACTCCTCTTCGTATCCAGCAGCGCCTGTACTCCTTCGTACAATGCCATGTGTGCTACACTGCCATCCTCACATTCTCTCAGACTCTCAATATATCTTCCCAAGAGATTTCCTTTGTTCTCCTCCAATAATCTGTCAAAATCATACGATGGTTTTGTCTCATCTACAATCTCAATAACATTCCCATAACCTTTCAGAGTCTCAGGTTCAAACGTGATATCTGCATCTCGAAAGCCTGTTAAAATAAATTTGTAAATATTCTCAATCCCATTTATCTGAATCATTTCCCGAATCTTTTCTCTTGCAAAACCATTTGTCATATTTTTCCCTACTTCAACTGGCAGATGCATGTACTCTCTTTTTGCACTCGGAACAAATTCTGCTTTCACGCCTTTTTCCGTCACCTCTCCACGGATGTATCCATGCTTTCCAGTGTCATTTTTGTCGATTGGCTCTAGCGCCCCCGCATACAAAATCTGATTTTCCACCAATGTCTGCGGTTTATGAATATGCCCCAAAGCAATATAGCTGTATCCGAGATTACTCAACACTTCTTTTTTGAACGGAATGTGCTTCTCGTCTCCGCCATGTGCAAGTAAAATCTCATATTTCTGCTTTCCGGGTGCTTTTGCCCGATCATAAAGCCCCTCTGTAATCTCTTTCCGATAATAACTCAGTCCGTAAACTCTTGTCTTTAAATCTTTAAACTCCACACTGCCCATATGCCCGTTCAATAAAGGATACACATTCTCATCCCACCGAAAAGTGAGATAATAAGAATCCGGTTTTAGAAAATCATGGTTTCCTGCTATAAATACAACTTTCGTCTTCGTCAATTTTGAAAATAAATAATTCAGCTCTTTCAGCTCTTTTTTCAATGGCTGCCGATGAAACAAATCTCCTGCAATCAGCAATAGATCGATTTCTTCCCACTCGCATATATGAATAATCTGTTCCAGACTATCCCATATCTCCTGCCCTCTGCTTTTACTGCCTGATTTTAAACCTTCTGGTTCTGCCCCTAGATGGACGTCCGCTATATGAATGAATTTCATCCTCTTTCTCCCCTTCTTCTTTATTCGGAAGTGTCACAATAAAACGTGTCTCCTTGTCATCGCTTTCTGCCCAAATAGTACCTCCATGTAACTCTACAATCTCTTTTGCAATGGCAAGTCCAAGTCCTGCACCTCCGGTCGTACTATGTCTCGCCTCATCCAAACGATAAAACTTTTCAAAGATTGTCCCCAACTGTTCCTTTGGTATCTGTTTCCCTCTATTGGAAAATACAATACGATTCCCTTCTTCTGTCATCTCTGCCTGAATCCGAATCTTTGTATTCGGATAGCAATAAGACACCGCATTTCGCAAGATATTGTCAAATACTCTTGCCAGCTTATCTGCATCTCCATAAACTACCATATCCTCAGCCGCCTCAACCTCACAAGTCAAATTTTTCTCCCTCAGCACTCCGTATAATTCATCGGCAAGCTGTTCGAGCATCATTGAAAGATTCAGCTCCACCGGCTCTAACACGATATCTTGCAGATTAAATTTTGTAATCTCGAAAAACTCACTGATCAGCTCCCCAAGTCTGATGGATTTCTCCAATGCAATATGTGTATACCGCTGTCGTTCTTCCTCCGGCATGTCCTGATAACTGTCAAGCATCGTCAGATACGCTACAATTGAAGTGAGCGGTGTTTTTAAATCATGTGCCAGAAATACAATCAGGTCATTTTTCTTTTTCTCTCCCTCAATCACTTCCTGCTCTTGCTTTTTCAAAATCTGCTTGATCTCATTAAGCCTTGTCTCAATCGGCTTCAATTCCGTGATCATATGAATAGAATCTGCCGAATCCAAAACGATGTTATCGATCCCGGTCTCCACCTGATTCAGATATTTTACCATTTTTGATAATGCCGCATAAAAAAATAAAGAAAACAGACACAAAAATCCAATCACAAGAAAGAAGTCCTTATTGTTTCCTATTACCCTCCAATACCAGTGTCTCGCACTTTCCTCCTGCACATGAACAGATGTCAGCAGTTTTACGAGATCGTTCGAAGAGTCTTCCAGAAAATATTCGAGAATAAATCCTCCTACCAAAATCGTGAGCGCTGTCACGAAAACAGTCTGCAACAAAATACTTAATTTTAATTTTCGATATTTATTCTTCAACTTTATATCCCACTCCCCAGACGGTCTTGATGAAATCCGACTTTCCTGTCGGTCCACTCATTTTTTCCCGCAAATGCCTGATGTGCACCATCACCGTATTGTTGCTGTTTTTATAATATTCTTCTTTCCAAACCTTTCGAAACAGCTCCTCTGAGCTAATCACTTTGCCACGATTCTCACAGAGAAGCCATAAAATATCGAACTCAATCGGTGTCAATGTCAGCGAACGCTCATTAAAAATGCACTCGTGAGATGTTCTGTTCAGCAGCACTCCTGCAAAATCAATTACATCGCCTTCTATCTTTCCTCCATCGTTGTACTGTGTATAACGCCGAAGCTGCGCTTTCACTCTGGCAACAAGTTCCAGCGGGTTGAATGGTTTTGGAATATAATCATCCGCTCCTAGAGTCAATCCGGTAATCTTGTCCATGTAATCCACTTTCGCAGTCAGCATAATCACCGGAAATGTATATTTTTCACGTATTCTTTTTAAAATCTCAAACCCGTCAATATCCGGCAGCATCACATCCAGCAGCGCCAAATCAATCTTCGTGGTCTCAATGCAGTTTAATGCCTCTTCTCCTGTATAGAACTTATGTACCTGATATTCATCATTTTGCAGATACAATGCAATGACATCCGCAATCTCTTTTTCATCATCTACTACTAATATATTCATGCTTTTCTCCCTTTCTGATTATTAAAAAAGGACGGGAGAATACTTTCCCCCGTCCCCAATCTCAATCCTCTTATAATTCGCAGTTATTCACTGTTCTTGGGAATGGTAAAACGTCTCTGATGTTCGACATTCCTGTTAAGTACATTACACAGCGTTCAAATCCAAGTCCGAATCCGGCATGTCTTGTAGAACCATATTTTCTAAGATCCAGATAGAACTGGTACTCTTCCGGTTTCAAGCCCATCTCATTCATACGCGCCAAGAGTTTTTCGTAGTTATCTTCTCTCTGACTTCCGCCGATGATCTCACCGATTCCAGGAACAAGACAGTCAACAGCAGCCACTGTCTTATTGTCATCGTTCATCTTCATGTAAAATGCCTTGATATCCTTCGGATAATCTGTTACAAACACAGGACGTTTGTAAACCTCTTCTGTAAGGTAACGCTCATGTTCTGTCTGTAAATCTGCTCCCCACGATACTTTATAATCAAATTTGTCATTGTTCTTTTCTAATATTTCAATTGCCTCTGTATAGGTCACACGTGCAAAATCAGAGCTTGCCACATTGTGCAGACGATCCAAAAGGCCCTTATCTACAAATGAGTTGAAGAAATTCATCTCTTCCGGTGCGTTCTCTAATACATAGTTGATGATGTATTTTAACATCGCCTCTGCAAGCATCATATTATCGTCTAAATCTGCAAATGCAATCTCCGGTTCTACCATCCAAAATTCTGCCGCATGACGTGTAGTGTTCGAATTCTCTGCACGGAATGTCGGACCAAATGTATAGATATTGCGGAATGCCTGCGCATATGTCTCACCATTCAACTGTCCGCTCACTGTAAGGCTTGTCTCTTTATTAAAGAAATCCTGACTGTAATCTACAGTTCCATCTTCGTTTTTCGGAATATTCTCCATATCCAATGTTGTCACACGGAACATCTCTCCGGCACCTTCACAGTCGCTTCCTGTAATGATTGGTGTGTGTACATACACAAACCCTCTTTCCTGAAAGAACTGATGAATTGCATATGCGATCAAAGAACGTACTCTAAATACTGCCTGAAACGTGTTTGTTCTCGGACGCAAATGTGAGATTGTTCTTAAATATTCAAAGCTGTGACGCTTTTTCTGAAGCGGATAATCCGGTGCTGACGCTCCTTCTACCACAACTTCTGTTGCCTGAATCTCAAACGGCTGTTTTGCCTGCGGTGTTGCTACAAGTGTTCCTTTTACAATAATTGCCGCACCTACATTTAACTTAGATATATCTGCAAAATTCTCCATTGTATCATGGTAAACAACCTGCAGTGTCTCAAAAAATGTTCCGTCATTTACAACAATAAATCCAAATGTCTTTGAATCTCTGATACTGCGAATCCAGCCGCCCACTGTAATTTCTTTGTCTAAATATTGTTCCCGATGCTTATAAAGCTCTTTGACTGTTACTAATTCCATAACCAAAACTCCTTTATTTTCACTATTCCTTATAGTATAACCTATTTTGCGCCATTTTCCTATAGTATTTCTAACAATTCTCTCACATCTCTGATTTCTTTGTCAAATGTCTCTACATTTCCAAATCCATATGCTGCAAATATAAATGGAATTCCTGCTGCTTTTGCCGCCTCACAGTCCCCCTCCGTATCTCCCACATAGACGCAGTTTTGAAGATGATTCCTTTCTATTACGAGACGGATATTCTCACCCTTACTCTTCTTTGTGTCACCATAGCACTCCGTATCCAACACATACTGTTCCAGTTGATTCTTTTTCAAAAACAGCTCAATATACCCTGATTGGCAATTGCTGACCACACAGACTTTATGTGTCTTTGCTAACTCCTGAATCGTCTCTTTCACACCCGGATACAACAAGTTCTCCTCGCATCGCTCCAACACCTCATGTTCATACATGCAGCACAGTTCCAATGCCCGTTCTTTTTCCGCTGCACTTGCACTCGGAAATAAATGATCGGCAATCACATTCATCGGCTTTCCAAACTCTCGTTTAAGCGTATCCGAGGTAATCTCCTCACATTCAATACCAAGCTCTTTCACCGCAAGATTCCACGCCTTCGCGACCTCACCTGTAGAGTCCCACAGCGTCCCATCAACATCAAATATTATATTCTCTATATTCATACTTTCTCCTGTCTGCCTGGAAATGTAATTTCCAAACGCTCATTTTGATACTTTACAAGATGCTTCCAAATCACTACAAAGGACAAAATCCCTGTTCCAGCTGTGATTCCAAGCGGTCCCCTCTTGATTATCACCATTCCCCAGAAAATTGCGAATGTGACAACAGACCGGAAAAAGTGAGGCCGAATGACAATCACAATAGAAAACATCAAATAACATACCGCCAAAATCAAAACCGGTCTCCAATAAGGGACTAACCCGAGCAATACTCCAAATGATACTGCAATTGACTTTCCTCCCATCTTCGGATTCCAAAACGGAAACGCATGCCCGAGAACCGGTGCAGCCAACACCAAACCAAAAATAAGGTGTCGCGGATTTAACACATGCATTGCCGCATGCACCGGCAGATATCCCTTCAGAAGTTCCAGCATCAATGCACAGAATCCTATCGGTGCTCCAGCGCAGAGAAATGCATTTGCCACCCCCGGATTCTGATCCGGACTTTCTTTTGTGACATCGATCTTCTTTATATATTTGGGAAGTAAATATCCATATAATACACTCCCAGACAAATATCCAAAAAGAATATAAAACAAATATTGTGTTGTCATCTTTTCTTCACTTCCTATTCCTCACCAGATAGCTTCTTCAGATGATGATAAATCTTCTCTGTCGCCATCGGCTTACTGTTAATCTCCTGAGCACGAATCATGTCACGGCGCAATCTTTCTTTCTCCAAAATCTTCTGTCCAGCCCTCAGTTGTCCAAAGAAACTCTTTCGCCCAATTGACATATGCCGTTCCTCGAAGAATTCCAGATTCCGATTCTCACATCCCGGAATTGGATTTGTGTGGATGATCGGAATTCTGCTCACCGCTGCTTCCGTACTGCTTAATCCCCCCGGTTTCGTAAAAATGACGTCACACGCTTCCATGTACTCTGCCACCTGCTCTGTGAAACCAAGGATGCGTACCCTTCTATCCCTTCTAAGTTCTCTTTTTAAAGTCTCTTCCAGTTTCTTATTATTCCCACAGATTACAACAATCTCTTCATTTTCTTTCAGTCTTCTCGCAAGCTCCAGCACAAAAATCTGGATCTTTCCAAATCCCATACTTCCACTCATTACAAGATAAATCAAGCCGTCTTGAGGCAGCTGACAGATTTCTCTGGCTTTTTTCCCGCCCAATCTCCTGCCAAACTTTTCTCTGACCGGAATCCCCCAAGGGAGCAGTTTTTCTCTCGGAATACCCCTTGATACAAATTCATTTATCAAGTCTTCATGCGGAATCACATAATAATCACACTCGGTCTCCTCCCAGAATGGAATACTTGTGTAATCGGTCGCAATCGCAACGGTCTTCTGCCTCAAAATTCCTTTTCGCTTCATCCACGTCAATGTCTCCGCCGGATACAAATGCGGTGTCACAATTATATCAAAGTCTTTATTTTCCAAATATTGTTTCAATTTTTTACCCAATCTTGCACACGCAAAATAAACCGGTGATTTCCGCTTCGCCGAAGAAATCAGCCTCCCAAGCCGATATACCAGCCCAAAAAGGTGCGGACAATGCTTTACCACATTAACATATAAGCCTCCTACAGCATTCGATGTCTTTTTGCCACTCAGCATCATCAGATCAATAAACTCTGCCTGATCCCCATGACTTTCTATATATTCCTTTATGGCTTTCCCGGCAGAATTATGCCCTTCTCCTGTGTTACAAGACAATATCAAAACTTTCATGTACTGTTGTCCTTTCTTTTATGAAGTGAACAGTAACGATTATAGCATTAGTAAAAGAAAAAAGCTAGGTGACACTTGAAGAAGCTCTTGAAATGTGCTATATTGAAAATACAAAAAGGGAAACCACAAGCGGCTACCCAATAATTAAATGCTTAATTTACACTAAGCCGTCATTATTGCAGTAATGGCGGCTATTTTCGTTTATCCTTGAAAATCTCGTAACAAAGACCTACAAGGGCAACAATGAATATTAATAACTGAATCAGATCAGAATATGTAACATACATCAGCATCGCCCTCCTTTCTTTCGTCTGGAGGGTTCGCCCCTCCGTAAAAGAGGGTAAGCCGCCCGACTTTGGTTTCCCATGTCGTGATTATAGAATATAATACACCTATATCACTTTAGTACTATTCGATTATCAATGTACCACATTCCTCATCTAAAAACTCATTTTACTCCTTTACCCCTTTGCGCTAAATCCAAAATGTTCTGCTGCCTTAATTACACCATACACATTTGTGCCCTGTTTATCTGTGCCTGCTACTTCACGAATTCTAGTAATGCTAATTTTGTATCCATTTTGTTTGCATATCGTTGCTATGCATGCTGCACCACAATCTGTAATATTTACCAACAGTACGTTCGGAGATGATTTCTCCTGATTTACATAATTCCTTGGTGATTTTAGGGGCACCATAATTCTGTTTTGATTCATCGTAAATATCCTGAATTTTAGTTTTTACGGCTTCACGTCTTTTTTCTGTATTAGAAGGAACACGTTTTAGCCATGCATGATAACCAGAACGAGAAACGCCAAGATGTTTCAACATTCCGGAGACAGAAACCTGGCGTTTCGCCTTATGGGCAGTTTCTGCCATCTCCATAACTTCGAGATAAATGGCTTCCGTCATTTTCCCAGAATGTTGATTGCTTTTTTTAATACTTCAAGGGCATCCTGTGCATCTCGTAATTCTCGTTTTAATCGTGCGATTTCTTTGGCTTCATCAGAAGCATAGTTGCCGGAACCACGGCTTTCAATATCACCTGTTTCACGCAGTTCTTTCTGCCAACGTGATAATGTCTGCTGACTGATTCCTAAGTTTGTAGCACAACCCTGCAGTCCTAAGTTTCTATGATCGTGATAGTACTGGACTGCATCCAGCTTAAATTGTTTGTCATAGTGCTTTGCCATAATGAGATCCTCCTTCAGTGCGGTACCTACATTGTACCATGATTTTTCTTATAAGGAATTCTCATTTTGACTTGTACTATTTATATTCTAGCACCACCTGCCATGAATTAAGTGTCGTGTCTATATTTACTTTTTTGAAACCACCCTAAGGATGGTTTGTTTGCTATGCAATTTTATTTTTCTCTAACCACTACCTCTTTGTTTCAAACTTATCCTTTCACAATCTTTATAATTTATTTTAATATAACTTATTCACCCATTGCCCCTATGCTACCAATAACAAAAAACGCTATATATAATGTAAAACCAATGCTTAGAAATTCTTTTTTTGCGCAAAAGCTCTCAACACAATCTTCATCCTTTAAAATAAACATTGTTTTCCCTTTAAAAACAAATATTAACACAGCACTCATTACAAATACGATTTGTAGTACTGTTGTAATTGCCCCAATCGGTATAAAATCTGATATTATTACACCAAATAAATTAAATGCCATATGCAAATAAATTGCATACTTTATTTTTCCTGTAATAATCACGATATTTGCACACAATACCCCCAAAAACATCGTGTATAACAACTGCTCCAAATTTGCATGATATAATCCAAAAAACAGACTACTAATCGCAATCGCTATAACTTTTCCATATGGTAGTAGCTTTTCTAACAATATTTTTCTAAACAAAAGTTCTTCAAAAATAGGTGAAACAATTACCGCACAAACAAAAAGTAAAACTATTGGCACATTCTCCACATAAGATTCGACAACACCTTCATTCATTTCCCCGTTTATCAAATATATTTTAAGACAATTAACTATCTTATCTGTAACGTTAGATAATAATGTTGTCATTCCTAATAATATTAGTAAATACCTACCCCCATCACAAATCGAATTTTTTCGTCCCAAGGATACTTCATTTATATTTCTTTTCTTCATACTCTTAGTAAAAAGTTGAAAGAAATATACATACCAAACACTGGACATGCATCCACCTATCATCTGAATTGATTGTGTACTTAAAGATAATTTTACAGCTTCTGTAATGCCAACAACCAAACCACTAAATATACTAGACAAAAGCATAGCACCTAGCAACGCACAACTAATTTTACTAATTGTTTTCATTTTCTAATTTTCTGCTTTCCAAATATTTTTCTTTGCACTTGTCTGAAAAGTGATAATCTTAACCTTAGGAACTTTTCATAAGTGCTTGTGCTTTTGAGACTCTGATTGATTTGCGCATACAACTAGAGTCACCTTATTATATATAAATCAGTTTGCATGAGCAAACCACTCTATACCGAAATATTTACATTATATTGGGACTAATTCCCACATATATGTCTATCTCTGTATTTTTCGGATTGAACATATTTTTCTTTAATTTCTAACATATTACTCCTTCGATATTGTGCAAAAATTATACCGAAACCTTATATTTCATCACAGTCGAACTGCCTATACATATTGGTCTTCGACCTCTACCTTTGTATCCTCATATTTCTATAAGTTTGTCTTTGCGATTATTATAGCTTTCTCTTAAATTATGCGTCAATTAAATTTCTAACAATCGAAAATTACTATCAATAATCGTTCTCGATTTTTTCAAAAAGTGTAATTTTTTCTACCCACCCTTCCTATAATGTCAAACCCAAAAGTATTGATTTTACGGGCTTTTCTTTAAATATTTTCCTCATAAAACAGGGCCGGAAGTATATGACAGTCATTCTATCTTATACTGATAGCTATAAGAGGATACACTTTATAAAGCATCCCTTGAATTGGCTTTATAAAGGCTATAAATTCTCTGTCAACTATGCTTCTTTTTAGGTAGATTCTTTTTTTAACTGCTGCCACTTGCAGAATCTATTAAGATGTGCTATATTGAAGATACAAAAAGGGAAACCGCAAGCGGCTTACCCGGTAAAATAAAAGCTGTTATTTTAAACTGCCGTCATTATTGCGAGTAATGGCGGCTATTTTCGTTTATCCTTGAAAATCTCGTAACAAAGACCTACAAGGGCAACAATGAATATTAATAACTGAATCAGATCAGAATATGTAACATACATCAGCATCGCCCTCCTTTCTTTCGACTGGAGGGTGAATCCCTCCGTAAAAGAGGGTAAGCCGCCCGGCTCTGGTTTCCCATGCCGAAATTATAGCATATTCTTAATTTGCTTTCAATTACCTGCTGCTACATTGAAGTCTTATATTCATCACATAATTCAAATAATCAATAAAATTGTTAAGCGTCTGATTTAATATTTAAATCTTTTTATCAAGGTTTTCTTCAATCTCCTTATATATTCTTTTGATCTCATCAGTGCATTTAGTAATCACCATTCCTTCGATAGTTGCATACATTCCTTTTATACATTCTAAATATGTCAACATTATTATATTTAACTATTGTGCTGCATGAGATGACGCTTCACCTAACCCCAAAATTGTTGGCCCAATTCCAACATCCCCCTTATAAACTCCACGTCTTCCAAATGTTTCTAATGCAGTAGCATGAACTGCTATATTTGCATAATCATAAAACTTCTTCCAATGTGTGCCTTTTCGCTCCCATCCGGAAATAGAGTTGTTCATAATATCCATTATCCTGTTTATTGTTCTCCTATCCGGATTTTCCACATTTAAGACATCTGATGCGATTTGCATATTGCAAGTATAATCGTCCTGTCTTGAATCGAGCCATCTCTGTATCATCCCGATTAGCGGATCATCTTCCTTAAAGTCTTCCTGCAGTTCTTCTACATATTCCTGTAACTTCTTCGGAAGAACTAATGAAAATTTTCCACTCAGATATATTTTATAGGCTTCCGCCCATGCCTGCCTGAACTCATATAGCAAAAGCTCATCATCAACAAATAAACTTTTTGCTATCGGCTCAACTCCACATTCCAATGGTAAGAATCTTCTGTTCCCTGTCTTATCAACTAAAAATTGGGCATCGTTTGTAGTACCAACAAATACACAGGTACGGTATCGCTTTTCACTTTCTCTGGCATACGCTCCGCGGTATTCATCTGATTTAGCTGTAACGGAAGACTTGACGCCCTCTATCGCACTCTTGACTGCAAGCAGTTCATTAAATTCTACAATCAACTTGCCCTGTATCAATTCCGCTGCATCCTTATTTTTGTCTATCGTTTTCAAATTCTCTAAATACCAGTCTTCATTACAACACACTTTCAAGAAAAATGTAGATTTTCCTATGCCTTGGCGCCCAGAAAGAACTAGAACATAATCAAATTTTGTCCCCGGACTAAATGCCCGGCTTATAACTGCAAGCATAACCAGTTTCATACAATGCGCCGAATACTCACTTTTAGCTACGCCAAGATAATCTGTTAAAAGATTTTCTATTCTTGGAACTCCATCCCATACCGTGCTGTTAAGCATATCTATAAACGGATTGAATTTATTTACATCCGCTGCCATTTCCAACGCTGCTAGTATTTTCTTGTCCGAATTTAAAAGGTAATACGTTTCCATATAGTAAATCAAGTATTCATTATCTATATTGGTCCATTCCCTCAATTTCTCTGATTTATTCCACGGTAACGCACCTTCTACGTTCTTCCTGTTTGATAATGTATTGAATTTAATTTTCCCCGACAAGACTGGATCACATCCAAGAACTGTAACGCAATTCTTTCTTGATTGAATCGGTATGTTTTTATCCTTCTGCATATCCAGCATACTAAATACTCTTCCTACCATTTCAATATCTGGTTTGCTACATATTCCCGGGGCAGCCCTCGTCTCTTCTGCTTCTCCGCTTCTTGCTGTTTCTCTTTCTCCCTGCACTCACTCGCCGCCTTTCTGCTTTTGCTTTCATTTTCACATTGTTTCTTGTACCACTTCGCCACATTCTTCATCTGTTGATCATGCTCTTTTTCATACTCATTAACGAAGCGGTTGTAGTATTCTCTAGCCCTGCTACAGCCTAAAAATTCAAGCCGTGTAAGAGCATCTTCGGCAAATCCCGGCCAAGTCAATTCATAGCCATAGATTTTCATAAAGAATGACTTATCAAGTCTCATATCGCAAGATATGCTGTCAAGTAGTTCTCTTCTGCTTGCCATCTACTCACCTACCGTTTTTGTACCGAAAAACCTTTCTTGAAAATACGCCACCGGAACACGGCCACGCGCTATAAGAAATCCTTTTTCCTCAAGTTCACTGTTCATTTGCCGGATATACTGATAGCTTTTGCTCTCAGACACTCCGAGAATCTCTGAAATATCTTTTGCTGTGTATACCTGCTTACTCATTTAATCAACTCCTTTCGCATCTTCCTGATCTGCTCGTCAATGTTCTGCATCTCAGCTGAATATTCAGCTTTCCAACTGCTGCCACTTTGCAGAATCAATTCCGATTTTCGTCTAACTAAGGCTGTGTAGTCTCTGATCTGATTCACTGTCATGATTTCACTCCTTTCAATCACTTCACACGCTGCCCGGCGTATTTTATTCTGTTTCAATAATTTCAGTTACATCAACGCCAAGCGACCGAGCAATCTTGCCGACTGTTTCTGGTCTTGCATCTCCGCCGCCAATAATCCGGCACAATGTGCCTTTTGGGATTCCATCAGCTTCAAGGTCCTTTTGTCCTTTGCACGCTCTCGCTCTCGCAAGTTCGTATTTTTGTCTGTTAATCTTCATCTTTTTATCACCTCTTTCTATATTCATTTTTGAATATATGCATAGTATAATATTCATTTTAGAATATATTAATGCTTTTTCATAATAAATATTCACTTTTGAATATAAATGTGTTATACTTTAGAATAAGTAGGAGGTACAACATGGGAATAAATGATTTTATACAAATTGGTAGCACTATCAAAGAACTTAGGAAAGCTAAAGGAATTTCGCAAAAAGAAATGTCTAAACTTTTGGATATTCCATATTCTACATACTCAAATTATGAAAATAATAACAGAGAGCCAAGCGCCGACGTAATAAAAAAAGTTTCTGACATCTTGGAAATATCAACAGATAGCTTAATAGAAACAGCGAAAACTAAAAGTAAAACCTTTATAGATGAAATAGATGTGTATGTTGAAAAATTCCAAAAAGATATAGCAGAACGTGGTTACAATAGAGAAATGGGAGATATTGAACTATTAAAATATTTTCGGAAATTGAATTATGAAGGGCAAGATAAGGCTATTGACTACACTAAACTACTTTCAGAAAGTCCCAAATACCAAAAAGATTATACTAAAGATAATGGCACTGTGTACGCAGCACACGAACCAACAGACATTGAAAACACCAATAATTCAGAAGAATAAAAGGTGTCAGTATTTGGTGCCCCCTTTGCAAGTGTAGGAAAATCTACGGCAGTAAATAATTTAACACCCATAACCACCGTACCTAAAAGTACGCTTGTAAAAACCGGTGTGTCCAAAATTGGACACTCCACTGTTTATATGACAGATCTAAATTGAGCCGCCGGTTGAACCGTCATCTGAATTTCCGATACTTCAAAGGGTGTAGCGTAACACGACACCTAAACACAGTCACCCAACGCAAAATTGTGTTCGGTACATTGACAATAATATACTTATTAAGGCAGCCGAGAGGGCGGCCATATCATCCGCTTCGAGTCTTAGGAAGGGGATGATAACATGGTTACATATTCGGATTTATTTACGTTTGTAATTATGATATGCGCTATTATTACATTAGTCAGAAATGACAAAGACAGAAAATAGCCGCCCTGCTCTCTGGTAAAGAATTAGGCGGCTATCTCTGATAGTTACTTTTTAATTTTTCGCCGAGGCGGATAGGTTTGAGCTATCTTCTCGACTGTCTTAGTAAGTATATTATAGTCAAAATTATAAAATATGTCAATTATCTTCAACCATTTCACACGCTGCCCGGCTTGAAATGAAAGGAGATAGACACATGCCAACTTACAAAGACGAAAAGACCGGCACATGGTTCGTAAAATGTTACTATACCGATTACATGGGGAATAAGAAACAGAAGAAAAAGAGAGGATTTGCACGTCAGAAAGATGCTAAGGAATGGGAATACAGTTTCCTCAGCTCCCTGCAGTATGATTCAGACACTACTTTCGGGAGTGTCTCTAATGACTTCATAGAGGAAAATACGCCTAGAAGACGAAAGACAACGATTAGAAGCTATAATATTGCCCTTAAGCATATTTTGCCCACATTTAAGGATATACCGCTCTCAGAGATTAATGAGAAGATGATTATCCTGTGGCAAAATGAACTGTTAAACACGGAACTTTCAGAGGTATACATCAATAAAATTGATACCATGTTCCGCACAATATATAAATATGGGGCAAAACGCTGTGGACTACGCTCCAATCCATTTGACGGCATAGAGAAGATTGGAAAAGCAAGCAACAAATCACTGCACTTTTGGACGCATGAACAGTATAATGCGTTCATACCATACATTGAGCAGCCTACTACACGAATGGCTTTTCAAGTGCTTTACTACTGCGGTATTCGTATAGGCGAGTTATTCGCCCTCACAGCCGGAGATATTGACTTAGATGAACAAATCATGCATATTACCAAATCATTGCAGAGAATGGAGCGTCAGGACGTTATAACCCCACCAAAAACACGCAAAGGAATAAGGGATATAACCTTACCTAATTTTCTTGTGAAAGAACTTGAAAATTACATGTCAATGATATATGATTGTAACGGCGAAACTAGGTTGTTTGAAATTTCCAAGCAATCGCTATATTATCCAATGAAAAAATATTCAGAGATTGCCAGAGTTCCGCGAATACGCATACATGACATAAGACATTCTCACGTTGCCTTGTTGATTGAAAAGGGTGTTTCTCCGCTCGCTATCGCTGAAAGACTCGGGCATGATGATATAAAGATTACGCTCGGAACTTATGGGCATTTATACCCAAATAAACAACGAGAGATTGCGGACCTCTTGAATACTTTATAATAAAATAGTACCGTTTCAGTACCAAGAAGTATTAACAATCCCTCAGCAACCTTGATTTTAAGCCAAAAATATAAAGAGTGTTCGCGACCTTCCACTCGTAAAACAAAACTAAAGGAGAAAACAGAATATGAAAAACAAAAGTGTATTATTTATGGCACAGGCAGCCATGATCGCTGCAATCTATGTGGTGTTGACAATCGTATTTGCACCATTCAGCTTTGGGGAGGTGCAGGTTCGTATCGCTGAAGCATTGACTATCTTACCGGTATTTACTCCGGCAGCTATTCCGGGACTATTCATCGGATGTCTGATTGGTAACATCCTCGGTGGTGCGCTTCTTCCGGATATTATTTTCGGAAGCCTTGCAACGTTAATCGGTGCGTTATTTACTTATTTGTTACGTAAAAGATCAAAATTCCTTGCACCACTTCCTCCGATTTTGGCAAATATTGTCGTTGTTCCTTTTGTACTTCGCTATGCTTACGGTGTACTACTCCCAATCCCATTTATGATGCTCACAGTCGGCATCGGCGAGATTATTTCATGCGGTGTACTGGGAATGATTGTATATACTGCCTTACACAAATATCAATATATACTTTTTAAAAAACAAGTCTCATAGTAAAAAATAGGAAAGAGTGATGATATTCTCTTTCCTATTTTTTTATATGTTTTTCACTTGACATATATAGTCTACCGATATATTATATAGTTAAACTATATATAGTTATCCTACACATAAAAAGGAGGTATTTCAATGTCAATTGATAAAACATTAGTTTCAGGGAGTGTTACGATGCTCCTTCTCAAGCTTTTGTCGGAAAAGGATATGTATGGGTACGAGATGATTTCCACATTACGTGAGCGTTCACAGAATGTTTTCGAACTGAAAGCCGGTTCCTTATATCCTTTGCTTCACAATCTGGAAGGAAAGAATATTGTGGCTTCTTACGAGAAAGAGGTACTTGGAAAAGTACGAAAGTATTATCACATAACCAAAGAGGGGCATGCATTATTGGTTCAGAAACAAGAAGAATGGAACGAATATGTCGGTGCTGTAGCCGACGTCATGTTATTGGAGGTGTAATCTATATGGAGGAATATTTGAAAACTTTATTAGAACAAATCCGCTGTAAAAAAGCACATGCTTCCATTTATCATGAAATCAGGGGGCACATCGAAGAACAGGTGGCAGACAATATAGCAGAGGACATGAGCAAAGACGATGCTTTAAAAGCGGCGCTAAATGATATGGGGGATCCTGTTCAGACAGGTGTGGAGATGGATCAGCTCCATCGCCCGCAGATGGCTTGGCGCATAATTGTGGCAATCGGTATACTGACACTTTTCAGCATTTTGATACAGTATCTCGTCACGAGATATATTCCAGACAATAACGCATATTTTTTCCGCCATCATATATTTAATGCAATAATCAGTTTTAGTGCGATGATTGTAGTCTATAGGATCGATTACAGCCTGATCGGAAAATATTCCAAGTGGATTGCCACGATCTTCCTATTGTTTTTCGCTTTCCAAATATTTATAGTGGAGATGCGCCTCAACGGAACTCTTTATATGCGCATTTTATCCAAAGTGCTTATAATGTCACCGTTGTTCTTTCTGTACGTGCCGCTTTTCGGCGCAATCCTATATCAGTATCGAGGAAAGGGCTGGCGCGTTGTTCCAAAAATTTTCATTTGGATGGCTCTTCCGCTTTTTTTAACGCTGGAGCTGCCGAATCTCGGGGTAACCATTTCACTATTTTTCATGCTGGCAAGCCTATTGACCATTGCTGTATGGAAAGGATGGTTTACATTCCATAAAAAGAAATTTTTGACGGCATTTTGGGGAATCTCTATTTCATTCCCGATTGCCAGTGTTGCGATTCTGATGCAGACCGGAAAGCTTGCGCTATATCAAATTGCACGTATTCACGCATTGTTTGATCCTACGGTGGAAAACCATGCACTGCAAACACTCCGCAGTATCGTAACAAACAGCGCTTTTATCGGCGCAAGCAATAAGAAATCACTACTGCAGGAAGGGCAAAACAGTGATTATATTCTATCCACACTTTCCGCTTATTACGGAATATTAGTGGCTCTTGTTGCCGTTCTTCTTATTCTCTTATTGATCAGAAAAATATTCCAGATTTCTTCCTCACAGAAAAATCAGCTTGGAATGATGATGGGATACGGATGTGGAATAGTATTTTTTGTCTCCGCTTTTTGGAATGTGCTAGTTACACTTGGACTTGTATTTCCTACCTACACTTTTTTACCATTTTTCTCCTATGGGGGCGTTACTATGGTTGTAACTTACATTCTTCTGGGAATTGTACTCAGCATTTATCGGTACAAAAATGTGTTATCCGACACATACATGTACAAAAAAAATTGGGATGTCGCCTAAGCGATACCCCAATTTTTTTCTTATTTCACATATCCGATAAACGTGTGACCACTTCCAGCTACCATAGAATCAATTTCTTCTGCTGTACTTGTTCTGACTGCTCCGTCTGCCGGATCAATATAAGTGACTGTTGATGTGTCATATCCGATCAAAAGTACTGCATTGGAACTATCTGTCATTGCGATGACCGGAGTTCCTCTTCCGATAATATAAAGCATCTCCTCTGTTGTGCATCCAGTCAAATCCATTCCCTCTCCGCCGGAATATTCACTTAGAATATCAATTGCCGATTTACCTGCGTTCATCTCCTCTGCCACATTGACGTTCTTGCCCTCCAACGCCAAAATTTGGCGAATACATGCCACAAAGGTCGACTCACCTTCCTGAACCGTAAATCCTTCCATCTCCACTTCATACCGAAGATCGCGGTTTCCTCTCTCCCAGACGTACGCCTGATCTGAAGATACCACTACGCCTGATACCTCATCGGCCTTTTGAACTGCATATCCGGCCTTGTCATATAAGCCAAGCATCTGTCCAAGACCGTATACATAGAATTTTCCTTTTTCACTCTCACTGTCAAACGCAACCGTTGTAGGATTCTCATACAATACCTGCTTCGGTTTTAAAATCTTTGGTTTCTTATCATCGATACCATCTGCATATACAAGTCGGTATTGCAGCTCTTTCAAACTGGTCGAGTATTCCTGTAAAGAAATATTGCTCTCCGCCTTCTCCTCATTATTTGTAATATAATCTCTGTCTATTGAAGTATAAGTATCTCCGCTTTTTGTCACACGGTTCAATGTGATCATATTGTTTTCCACAAATACATCTGAAATATAAACATTTTCAAATTCATATGTCTTTACAATCTTGTCATCAGAGTCCTTGATTTCCAGCTTGTACATTGGAAGTATCTCAGAACCGGACACTGTTTTCCCTGCATCTGACGCTCTTAAGGTTCCATACACAAAGTCTTCTGAGATAAATCCAAGAGGTCGTATATTTTCACCTTCTGCCGCTGTCACCTTCTGTGTCTCTCCGGTCATGAAATTCAAAATAGTCACTTCCGTAGAATCATTGAGTCCTCCATTATCCTGGTAAGCAATCAGATGTCCGTCGTCTCCCGCAACGTACTGACCTTCTGCTAACGATTCTACAACCGCTTCTTTTTCACCGGTCTTCAAATTTACTTTATAAATAGTTCCGTCCACTAACACATACAACATGTTCTGTTCATTGTTGTAATATACCAGTTTCCCAAGCTCCTCTTCTGCAATTGCAAAAGATTTATTACTTGGAATAAACGCTTTCTCTTCCACAACATTTTGAGACAGATTAAAGTAGTAAATCGCCGCACCTACTTCTCCTTCATGTTCCCCACGGTTCATATAGCCATAGACTGCAAATGTCGTATTTCCATCCTTATCCATGGAAATAATTTTGATCGCATGCTGGTCATACAGATTCCGCACATCTTCTTTCTCCGTATCTGCAAAACTAAATACAAGCGCCAACGAATCTTCATTCTTATCAAAGCACCACAGTTCTCTCTCCTGAATAAATGACACAATACTTCCGTCCTCATTTGTCTCATATTGAACATTTTTCGGAACAATTCCAAGGTTGATTCCTTTTCCCGATAAAATCTGGTTAGAAGACTCCAATATCTGATTCATCGTCCTGTCATAATCCAAAAGATAAAGCTTTCCTTTCAGATAGCGCACACGGAAGAATTCTCTTACATTATATGTCTCCTGATCATTGTCGTCTCCTTTACACTTAACTTGATATTTCAACTGAATCGCCGTGTAAGTAGAATTTGTTTCTTTAATATCCCACTGGATATCGCCGGAAATCTCAGGTGAAAGTTTTCCCCATGTGACATGATCCAGATCTGAATGGATCGTCACATGTTGAAGTGTGGTATTATCTCCCTCTTCATTTGGTTCAATCACAGCTGTAATACTGTCTGTGTCTGACTTATTCAACATATTCGTGTGAAGTGTGTTCGCAAAATCAATACATTCCTTCACATAGTATTCATCTGACTTCACAATTCTTGTATAATAGCGAATTTTATTGTCTTTATCTATGTTCAATGTAATCTTCAAAACACCTTCTGTCCCCTCGGTCAGAACATTTCCGACACTCAAGGTCATTGTTTCTTTAAGTGTCTTCTCCGTCTTTTGTAAAAGCCGGTCCTCTCCGTTTAATGTATATACCTCATACGTAAGCGACTCCGGATCCATCTCATACAAATTCATACGAATCTCTACTGTGTTATCTGCATTCACTGGTGTGATCGTATCGCGCATTGCCGGAATATTCATCTCATCCTTATATCCCACAAGATGATTGATTTCATCTCCGTCCGTCACAAAGGAAATCATCGGGAATGTCGCCGCATTCATCTCGACTGTCATGTCAGAATTGCCCTGATTCGTGATAAAACTGAACACGATCACAGCAACGATAAAAACAGCCGTCAAAACCCCTATTTTAATGATTCTGTCTTTCATTTACTATACCTCTTTTTCTTCTAATAGCTTTTTCAATGTAGGCGCGATATTCAAAAACTGCTCGCAGGCCTCCAATTTCTCCCCATTCTTTTTTTGATTCCCACTCTTCACCGCACGAATCAGGATATTTTTTGGCGTATGCTCCATATCGATAAACTCTAAAATCTGTGCATCATAGCCTTGTCCTTCCAAATATTCCGCCCGCATCGCATCGGTCACAAGTGCTGCCAATCGCTCCTTGATCAGACCATATTTCAGGATCGGTGCAAGAGTCTCATTTTTGATCTGCCTGTTCAATTCATGCTGACAACACGGAACGGAGAAGATTACCTTTGCATTCCATCCGACCGCTTTTGCAAGCGCAAAATCTGTTGCAGTGTCACAGGCATGCAGCGTCACGACCATGTCCACTTCATTCACGCCCGTATAGTCCGCAATATTCCCCTCCAAAAACTTCAGCTTTTTATATCCATATTTTTCACTCAGCTCATTACAATGACGTATCACCTCTTTTTTCAGGTCCAATCCTATAATACGAACATCTATCTGTTTTAATTCATGCAGATAATAATACATTGCAAATGTCAGATAAGATTTTCCACATCCGAAATCAAGAATTGTCACTTCCTTGTCCCTGTCAAGCTGTGGCAGGATATCTTCTATAAATTCCAGAAAACGGTTAATCTGACGAAACTTGTCGAATTTTGTCCTGACAATCTTTCCTTCTGCCGTCATGACTCCCAAATCCTGCAGAAACGGAACTGTTGTTCCTTCCTCTAAGATATACCGCTTACTTCTATTATGAGAAAGATCCACTTCTTTTACACAGCCAGTCTGCTGCTTTTTCTGAATCGTCACCTTCCCTTTTTTACTCACAAGCACTGTGTATTTTACTGTTTTTGTCTCCATCTGCATCTGGCGAAACTTTTCCATATATCCGCACAGTACAGACACCGCCTGAGCTGCATCACAATTTTCATGAAACACCTGATTGTTTTGGTGTTCCTCACACTGAAACAGCAACACTCCCTTTTTCAAAATCGGTCTTACCTTCACTTTTTTTAGCCCGTCTTTCTCTCGCGGATTGCTAAGCGTTGCTGCAATAAAATCTATATTCAAACTCTGTTGTAACAGTTCTTTTATTTTTTCCATAAAACTGACCTCTTTTACTTTTTTCAACTATCACCCATTATTCTACAAGTTCTGCACCCGAAACGCAAGAAAGACAAGGAATTTTTTCATCCCCTGTCTTTCATTTTGTTACTAACCCGTAACCTCTTTTAAGATTTTGTCACACTTTGTCCGACAACCGCCTTCGGAAATACGATCGTAACCTTGAATAAATCTCCATCCAGATACAGTTCAAATTTTCCGCCCTGTAATTCTGTCAGATTCTTTGCAATCGAAAGACCAAGACCACTGCCTTCCGTACTTCTTGATACATCTCCCCGGATAAACCGCTCGGTCAGCTCATCTGCCGAGATATTTAATGGCTGCTCAGAGATATTCTTCAACGAAAACTCCACTGTATGCTCTTTTTCAATCAAATCCGCATAAACTCTCGTACCTTCCAGCGCGTATTTTGCCGCATTGTTATAAATATTCTCAATTACACGCCACATCCGTCTTCCATCGGTGCGGACCATAACCGGCTTCTCCGGAACATTCAGCACAATCTGAAGATTTCGCTTTTCAAATTTCTCCGCAAACTCACCGGTTGTCTGATTAATCATTTCCACAAAATTGATATTCATATATTCCATCGTAATATTCCCACTGCTAATCTTCGACGCTTCTACCACATCCTCCGTCAGATGTTTCAGCCTCTGGGCCTTAGCCTCCAGAATATCCAAATATCCTTGAATCTTCGGATCTTGAATATTTTCACGTTTCAACAAATCAACATAATTAATGATTGATGTAAGCGGTGTCTTAATGTCATGAGATACGTTTGTGATCAGATCCGTCTTCAAACGCTCATCTTTCATACTTTTCTCTACCGCTTTGCTCAAGCCTTCCCCGATATGGTTGATGTGCAATGCCATATCAAGTTCATCATCTTTCAAGCCCTTCGTCGGAATCTGATACTCTACATTTCCATCTGCAATGTGACGAATTCCATCTTTGAGTCTCTGTCTTGCAATCGCTTTTCGGATCAGATAATACAGCGTCACTCCCTCAACGAGGAACATGACAAACATCCAGCCGCCGGTTCCCATTGTACCGATCGCAATCCAGTGTACCACAATAAATGCCAGTGCACCTGCTGTCACTTTAAATGTGCAGCTTCTATATGCAAAAAACTTCTTCAGACCACGAATCAGCCAGCGCAGAACACTGTTCTTCCACAGCATTTTCGCCTTAATTCTTCGAACAATACTCAGATAGCCGATAAAAAATGCCGCACAGCATAAAAGCATCGCAAAACCTAGCAAGATCCAATCATCATCTAAAAATCCTCGTTCCAAAATCGTCGCCGCATAGGTTCGATATCCATTGCTCCAGTATTTCACACCCCACGTGTCAATAAGCGCATAGACAAAAGAGAGTGCCAACACCCACACACCAGCAATCAACGCAAGCGCAAGCTCCGTCTTAACCCGGTCAAACCACATAAGGTGCACACCTTCATCTTTTCGAGTGCGCCCTGCAATGATGGTGAGCCATACAAATCCAATAAAGAATCCCGCAATCGAAACAAGTGCGACAGCAAGCATTGTGTTAATCATTGGCGCATATTTATCAAACAGCTTATTTTGCAAATAAAAGCTGTCCTGAATCGGATATTTCGTATCAACCGAAACCACATACATATAGTTGTCTGTACCGGCCATTGTTCTCGAAGACCAATTGTCCGCTTCCGTATCCAGATTTGTCTTGAAATCCGCAAGTTTTGGTGTCACAACTACATACTTTCCACTCTCGGTGAGATTTTTTACATATTCCTGCATGTTGTTAATGTCCGTATATACCTGTCGGTTCGTGTATAATTTTCCACTGTTAAAATCTGCAAATATATAGGTAAGGTTTGTGTTTCCTTCTGTCCAATATTCCTGGAACTGCTCATATGCGCTCAGTTCACTTTCCAGATTAGAAAGCGTGTTACTCAATGCTTGATAAATCTCACTGAGCTTTCCATTCCACTTTGGATTCTCATTTACAATCTGCAGCAATGACTTTCCATCTGCCGTCATATAGCGCTCCGGAATAGCAGTCATATTCCAGCAATCCGTATAGACTACCTTTCCATCCGCATCCAATACCTGCATCACATCTTCATCATAATAATTCTCTTCTACATATCCATCTTCCAACTCTTCCATCTGATCAACATCAGAAGTATCGTCTGAGAACTTCAGCCCTTCTTTGAACAGCTTTGCAAACTCTTCTTCCGTATAGTATGCGTATGTACCATCCGGTTTTTTGCATACGATAATACTGTCTCCTGAGCTTTCCTCCGTTCCCCAATTGTCAATCCAGTCCGACAAATCTCCTAAGCGATATGCGATTCCGGATTCATCTTCCCCTGTAATCTTTTGGGAATCCATGTATGCCATAATATCTACAAGCTTATTCGCATCATATTTTCCGTCTGTCTCAAAATTCTTCTGAAGATCAATCTGATTCAAAATAGTGTGCGACGCCGACTGCAGATTCTCTTCAAACCCTCTGGTTTCCTTATACTCACCCTTTGAAAGATCATTGAGATTCTTCCCATACTCCTGTCCCGGATAAATCAAAATAAATACAACACAAAGCACTGCCAGTACTGCAAAAATATGCTCCAGAATCAGAAGAATTCCTTTCATCGGTGCTGATTTGTACCAATGTTTCATAAATACTCCCTTCTAAAGCTTTTCTATCTTATATCCTACCCCCCACACAACTTTCAGATATCTTGGTTCTTTCGGGTTAATTTCGATTTTCTCACGAATATGGCGAATATGAACTGCAACTGTGTTGTCCGCTCCTATCGCCTCTTCGTTCCAGATATTTTCATAAATCTGGTCGATAGAAAAGACTTTCCCTTGATTTTTTACTAATAGCAACAAAATATTGTACTCAATCGGTGTCAGTCTTACCGATTCACCATCTACCGTCACTTCTTTAAGTTCATCGTTAATCGAAAGTCCGCCGACTTCGTACACTTCTTTCTTCTCATCCTGCACTGTACTTCCAAGCTGTGTGTATCTTCTAAGCTGCGATTTTGCTCTCGCAACAAGCTCTAACGGATTAAATGGTTTTGTAACATAATCATCCGCTCCGATATTCAGCCCCAAAATCTTATCTGCATCCTCTGATTTTGCAGATAAAATAATAATTGGCAGACTGTTCTCTTCACGGATCTTAAGGGTTGCTCTGATTCCGTCCAGTCTTGGCATCATCACATCCATAATCAGGAGATCGACGTGCTCTTTTTTCAATGTCTGAATCGCTTCCTCTCCATCATAGGCTTTTAATACCTCATAACCTTCCTGTGTCAAATATATTTCAATTGCCTCTACAATTTCTTTGTCATCATCACATACTAATATTTTAAACATAATCATCACCTCCCTTGTAGTATACAAGATTATCAAACAAATTTTAAGAGGCAGATAGGAAATTTCTTAATATTCGTTTAATTTAAAAACCCGCACATCATTCCGATGTGCGGATCCTATATCTTATAGCCCTTTTGCCTTTTTTACACAAGCTTTCATTGCTTCTATTACACTGCTTCTAAAACCTTTTGCTTCTAATACTCGAACTGCCTCAATTGTTGTACCGGCTGGTGAGCATACCATATCTTTCAACTCTCCCGGATGCTTTCCTGTCTCAAGCACCATCTTTGCGCTTCCCAACACTGCCTGTGCTGCAAACTGATAAGCCTGCTGCCTCGGCATTCCATCCGCAACTGCTCCATCTGCCATTGCCTCAATCAGCATAAACACGTATGCCGGCGAACTTCCACTGACAGATACAACCACATCCATTAAGTTTTCACTTAATACCTGAGCCATTCCAAATCCACTCAAAATATTACATATATAATCAAGCTCTTCTTTTGTAACTAAATTATTGTGGCAAACACCTGTGATTCCTTCTCCTACCAGCGCAGGGGTATTTGGCATCGTGCGTACAAGTTTTACCGGTTTTTCAAATGCACCCGCCAGATATTCCAATGTCTTACCCGGTGCAATAGTAACAATAATCTGAGTTTCTGTAATCAACTCTTTGATTTCTTTAATTACTGCATCATAAAACTGTGGTTTCACAGACAGAACGAGCACTTCTGCTGTTCTTGCAACCTCTTTATTGTCTGTAGTAACATGAATTCCAAGACTTTCTTTTGCCTGTCTGAGCCCCGGCTCATGCAAGTCAGATGCAATCACTTCCTCCGGCTTAAAAATATTATTTTTTAAAATACCGCCAATTATTGCTTTCGCCATATTTCCGGCGCCTATAAATCCTAATTTCATAATCTTATTCTCCTTGCTTTTTAATTAAATGACTGCTCTGTTCTCTCAATAATCTCATCTTGAAGCGCTTTGCTCAGGTTGCGGAAATGATCACTATATCCCGCAACACGCACAATCAAATCTTTATACTCATCTGGATTTTGCTGCGCCCGAATCAATGTTTCTCTGTCAATTACATTGAACTGAATATGATGTCCGTCCATGTTAAAATAAGCTCTTACTAAGTTCGCCATGTTATCAAGTCCTTCCTCACCTTTTACAACACTAGGTGTAAACTTCTGGTTCAGAAGTGTTCCGCCGGTTCTTAAATGATCCATTTTTGAGCATGATTTGATAACTGCTGTCGGTCCGTTCACATCCGCGCCCTTTTCCGGTGAAATTCCTTCTGATACCGGTTTCTGTGCAAGACGTCCATTTGGACTTGCATTCATTACTTCACCAAAATATACATGGCAAGTCGTTGGCAACATATTAACACGATATGTACCGCCCTTCATATTCGGTCTTCCCGTAACTGTTTTCTGGTAGAAATTAAACACATCTTTCATGATGTTATCTGCATAATCATCGTCGTTGCCATACTTAGGTGTTTTATTGCGTACCAAATTGGCAATCATATCATATCCTTCGAAGTTGTGCTCAAGTGCCTCTATTAATTCTTCCATTGTAAATTTCTTTTCATCAAATACATTGTATTTGATTGCAGCAAGAGAGTCTGTAATCGTTCCGATACCAACACCCTGAATATAATTTGTATTGTATCTTGCACCGCCCGCATTGTAATCTTTTCCTCTTGAAATGCAGTCGTTGGTAATAATAGAAAGAAATGGAGCCGGCATATATTCCGCATAGATTTTTTCAATAATATTGCTTCCCTCTATTTTAATGTCGATAAGATGCTCTACCTGTTTTTTATATGCCTCATATAGTTCATCATATGACTTAAAATCTTTCGCATATCCAAGCGGAATACCAATCTGCTTTTTACTTACAATATCGTAACCATTGTATAAGGTGAGTTCCAAAATTTTCGGCAGATTGAAATATCCCGTCAGGATATATGCCTCATTTCCAAATGCACCTGTCTCCACACAGCCGCTTGTACCTCCGCGTCTTGCATCTTCAATCGATTTTCCGGCGTTTAATAATTCCTGAATAATCGCCTCTGTATTATAGAATGCAGGCTGTCCCCATCCTTTTCTCGAAATCTCACACGCACGTTTCAAAAATTTTGTCGGCGTTTTCTTACTGATCTGAACATTCGAACTTGGCTGGAGCAATTTCATCTCATCCATGCAGTCTAAGATCAGATAGCTTACTTCGTTGACACCATTTTCCCCATCAGGTGTGATGCCACCCGTATTCAAGTTTGCAAAATCAGTGTAAGTACCACTCTCTTTTAAAGTGATTCCAACTTTTGGCGGCGCCGGCTGATTATTGAATTTCACCCACAGACATTCAAGCAGCTCAAGCGCTTTCTCATCATCCAGAATACCATCTTCTGTATCCTTCTGATAAAATGGGTTCAAGTGCTGATCAAGTCTTCCCGGACTGTACGCATCCCAAGGGTTGAGCTCTGTTGTCACCCCAAGATGAACAAACCAGTACATCTGAATCGCCTGCCAAAACGTCTTCGGTGCATGCGCCGGTACGACATCGCAGTTTGCCGCGATCTGCAGCAATTCCTGCTTACGGATCTCATCTGTCTCCTTTTCTGCAAGTTCTCTTGCATAGGCTGCATATCTTTCACCTAAAATCATAATCGCATCACAACAGATTTCCATCGCATTTAACTGTGCTTTCTTATCAAATGCTTCTTTGTCGTTTAAAAAGTCAAGACGATTTCTTGCCTCAATAATATCGTTTTTATAATCTTGAAAACCTTTTTTGTAAATCTTCTCAGAGCCAACCGTATGTCCCGGACCACGTTGTTCCATAAATTCCGTAAAAATACCTGCGGCATAGGCGTCTTTCCATTCCTCACTCATGTTTTCCAGAATTTTATGACGAATCGAACGTTTCTCCCAAAACGGAATAATCGTTTCTTCCTGAACCTTTAAGTCCTCTTCTGAAACACGAAAATAAATCAAATCTCTTGCATCCATAACCTTCATGTCTTCAACTGTGTGACAGCAAAGCTCCGGGAATGAAGGTGCTGCCTGTGGACCATCCCCTTTTTCTCCCACAATCAATTCACCGTCATTGATACATAACGCTTTGTGTTCCATAAAATGCTTAAACGCCAACGCACGCAGCTCCGGAACAGATACACTTCCTTCATACATCATGTACGCCTCTGTCTCGAGCTTTGCCCTCTCCATATAAATATGTGGTTCGGTTTCCAAGCTTTGCTTTCTTAGTTTCCTAATTCTTTCGTTCATACCTCTTTCCATTTCATTAGCCTCCTATCTTTGTATTTGAAAATCCATTTTGTATAAATTTATATTTTAATTCTTCCATCCGCTCATTATCTGGAACCGTAAATTCCGCCCCCCTATATTCAAGACCAAGTCGTTCATATTTGCTGGTCGCAATATCATGGTATGGAAGCAGATTCACCTGTGCAACCGCTATATTTCCTTTCAGATACTCTATGATTGCCTCTATATCTTTATCCGAATCATTCACTCCCCCGATTACCGGAATCCGAATATAAATTCGGGCTCCTTGTTCACTCAAATATTTCAGATTCGTGAAAATCATTTCATTGCTCTGACCCATATATTTTTTGTGTTTTTCATCGTCCATGAGCTTAATATCATACAAAAATGTATCCACATATGGAAAAACTTTTTCAAAATTTTCCTGTGGTGCATAACCGCACGTATCAATTGTCACATGATACCCTTTTCGCTTTAGCTTTTTAAGCAATGCTACTATATATTCCATATCCTGAACCATCACTTCTCCTCCCGAAAGCGTTACACCCCCAAAAGACTCTTCGTAGAACATATAGTCTTTATCCACTTCTTTCACTACTTCTTGTATCGTATACTCTTTTCCGACGATCTCCCGCGCATTCTTCACGCAGAAGTCCACACATTTCCCACACGCCTGACACTTTTCTCTGTCCGTATACTGCTTACATTCTTTTATGCAAACCGCATGTTCCGGACAGACCTGTTCGCACGCTGTACAGCCGCTGCACTTCTCCTGATTAATCATAGCCTGAGGGGCGAAATTCTGACTTTCCGGATTATGGCACCACCAACAGTTCAGGTAACAGCCTTTAAAAAAAATTGTTGTTCGGATCCCATCTCCGTCATGAACAGAAAACTTCTGAATATTAATAATATTTGGTGTTTTCATATTTCCCTCCATTTTCATGTACATGAAATTTTGTTTGATTTTTTTCATTATAACACATTGTTATTATTTTGTCACTCTCATTTTGTTAAATTTTTATCGTTCTTTTGACACTTTCGCCATTTTATTGACAAAAATGACTAAAAATTATATGATTAAAAAAAATAGCAGAGGTAATATATGGATACAAATACAATTATAGGATTAAGAATTAAAGCATTGAGAACCGAAAAAAAATATACATTAAAATATCTAAGTGAAAACTCTGGTCTTTCTATTGGATTTCTTTCTCAGCTCGAACGCGGAATGACAAGCGTTGCCATTGATTCGCTGGACAAAATTTCAAAAGTATTAGATGTGGAATTATCTAGTTTTTTTAATATGTCTGATACCGCAAACGATCTTCATATTGTGAGACGCTATGAACAGAAGTCCACTATTGTTAATCCGGAGATTGTAGAGTACTCACTCACCAACAACATTACGGATTTTGATCTTCTTCCTCGCCTGGTAGAGCTGATGCCGGCACTTCAAAAAGAGGATGAACTAGAACTTTATACACATGGTGGTGAGGAATTCATCTACATTTTGGAGGGCATTCTTACTTTACAGATTGGCAGTGATATCTACAACCTGTATCCGGGTGACTCCGCACATATCCATTCGAACATTTCCCACAACTGGAAAAATGATTCGAATGCAGTTACAAGGTTTCTGACAGTACATACTCCAAATCCTTTTCAGCATCCTTAATCTGTTTCTATTTTTATATCTCTTTAATAAAATTATTTTTTCTTTTAGAATCTAATCATATTTTGGACACATTTTTCTTTTATACTTAGAGTCAGATAGTTGATAGAACAACTATCTCCCCCCTCATAAAGTAATCATCTTCAGATTTGAAGATGTACACTTTACTCTCATTCCTTTAGATAACTATAAAACAACGAACCCCGTTAGCCGAAAGGTTAACGGGGTTTCGCTGTGTATATTAAACTTCTTTTTCAATTATATTATACTGATATGTAAGTAAATTTGCCTCTAATACTGCCTCCTGCTCCACTCCTTTTCTAATTATTCTAAGATGTTCCCCATTTACTTCACAAAAACATTCTCCGTCAAATGCCTTACTCCTATTTCGAAATCGCATTAAATCCCTTAGCTTTTTCACAACTGGTCGTCTCAGATTTTCTTTCACTTCTGCTATTGAATAATAATGTCTGTTAATATTTCGTCCTTCTTTTGTTTTTTCAAGCAATTCTAGATCATTCTCCCCTGCAAGCATCCCAACGTAATAGATTTGCGGGATTCCGGGTGCAAAGAACTGAATCGCTCTGGCTAGCAGATACGCATCGTCATTGTTTCCAAGCGCAGAATAAAAACTGCAATTAATCTGATAAATATCAAGGTTATTATATTCTGCACTGCTATATTTTTTCTTAACATTTGCTCCTTTCTCATAAAGAAGCTCTTTTGTTTCTTCAATTTCTTCTGATGTCAGTAAATCAACTACATCAACAACACCAATTCCATCGTGGGTATCTAACGTTGTCATTTGTTTTCGCGGACAAATATCCAGCCAATGTTTCAATCGGTCTCCCCTATGTGTATATAAAGCATGAAGCACAAGCATAGGAAGGGCAAAATCATATACCCAAAATCCTTTCTCAGCGATTTTCATCTGAATAGAATAATGTTCATGAATTTCAGGAAGGATCTCCACCTCGTATTCTTTTGCAATTTCTTCTATTTTAGAAAGTAACTCCCACATCTGGGGTTCTACAAAGAAACAACTTGTGTTCTCTTTTTTTGCTGCATATGCAAATGCGTCCAAGCGTATTACGCGTGCTCCATGTTTACACATAAATCGAATTGTATCTTCAATGAACTTTTGCGTCAATGGTTTTCGAATATCTAAATCAATCTGCTCTTCTCCAAATGTACACCATATTTTTTCTGTTGTTCCATCAAAAAAGGTAAGATTGACATATGGTGCCTTAGGTTTTCTTTTGTAAATTTTCTCTATCTGCTCCTGACTTGGTTCTCCATCTTTCCAAAATTCTTTATACCTTATAAACAGGTCTTTGTATTGAGAATTTTCTTTTTTCTCTTGAAAATCTAAATAGTATTTGGAATGCGCAGAGATATGATTTACCATAAAGTCATACATAAGGTCATATTTTTTTCCTATTCTTTCCAAATCTGAAAAATCTCCAAACTTTTTATCCACCTTATCATAACACATTGGTGCAAATCCTCGATCTGCGGAAGACGGAAAAAAAGGAAGAATGTGGACACTCCCTATTGCCCCTTGATAATGCTCATCTAAAATCTGTTCCAGTTCCTTAAAATTTTTTCCCAAGCTGTCTCCATAAGTAATTAACATTACTTCATTCTTCATTTCATCACCTCTTTGCCCAAATCTGTTTTTCCATTTTTATTTCTTTGTTTGGATTCGCAAGTGCGTCGTCCATAATCAGGCAAATATACATATCTTGAAGCGCTTCTTTTAAACTATAAAATTCTATCCCATTTTCCAGATAATCTGCCATTTTCATCATACAAGTAGCAACCGCAATCTCATCATCGTTCAGCCTTGCATTTCCAAATGGATTTCTATAGAGGAATTCTTCCCCTAGCATAATACCATAATGTGACCATTCCTGATTATTATAGACACCGAGATCAATTCGGTTCAATTGCTCTGTAACCGGAATATTCTTTTCCGTCAAGTAACGAATTGTCAGATCATCTATTTCTCCCCGAGTTCCCTGAATTGTAATCTGTCTCGTCCGAATAAACGAATGGTATTGTGCCGGATCTGAAAAGTCAAAATAAGCCACCTTCCCATTATCGAATTCCATTGTCAAGCGATCTCTGGAACATTTGAAAATCTCTCCATTAAAATCCATTCCCTTCCGTCCGTATGTCTCTGTTACATTAAACCAGTACCGTTTTCCATAAATTACTGCATTTTCAAATCCAGAATTCAAAAATCTCCTTATAATACTTGCCCCATGGTATCCATGAAGCGCCGAAATATTTATATTCTGTACTTCTCCAATCTTTCCCTCCTGTAATACCTGTTGCCACGCCGCATACAATGGTTGTGCAAAATATTGTTCTGCAATTTGTATTTTGGCATTATATTTTTTGTAAGTCTCCCATAGGCAATTCAGTGCTGCAATATCTTCACCTGGCGGTGTTTCACATAACACAGGAATTCCTTTTTCAAACAGTTTTCGTAAATATTCTGATACAATTCCTCTTTTAATTGCAAGCACGATATAATCTGGTTTCTCTAATTCCAATTCTTCCAGTGATGATACTACAGGAACATTGTGTTTTCTGGAAAATATATTTCCCTTTTCTTTGTCTCGAATCAGCACTCCTGTCAACTCGAATTGTTCCGGAAGCATTTTTGCAATTCTAATATAGAACTCTGCGCGCCATCCTGATCCAATCAGCCCAAAACGTATTTTTTTCATATTTATATCCATTCCTTTCGCTTTGCTCAGGCACAAAACGTTATGAAAACAGTTTT
>OOAK01000235.1_pt1 | contig 61187 bp, 60 predicted proteins | sample 1671811 | NCBI WGS metagenome assembly OOAK01 (sample SAMN06348195, study PRJEB24527) | human gut metagenome | biome: human gut; feature: ankylosing spondylitis patient; material: feces | host: Homo sapiens | place: China | collected 2015-10 | reverse complement strand
GTATCAAAAATTCGGGCGTTTGTATAGGCTTTTTTGAGAAACTCCGAACTTTCTTTCCATTTTGTCACCTGAAATGTGGTCTGTGCAACTGCAAAAAGGGGTTTTTGCGGGTCCGAGGGGCCTTTCCAGGCCTTCAGCTCGTCCAAATCGGCAAAAACGAACACCTCTCCGCGGGTGTGCCCCACGATGCCCTGCACCTCCGGGTGGGTCTTATCGCCCGCCACCAGCAGCACGGCACCCTCTTTTTCGGCCTGTGCGGCAATGCGCTGGATCTTCTGCACAAAGGGGCAGGTGGCATCGTGGTACGCGATGCCGCGCGCCTCCAGCTCGTCGTACACGCTGCGGGGCACCCCGTGGCTGCGGATGACCACCTCATAGCCATCCGGCACCTGAGGCACGCTGTCGGCCACAAAGGCCCCCTTTGCCTGCATGTCGGCCACAGCCTGTGGGTTGTGGATCAGCGGGCCGAGGGTGGCCACCCTGCGCCCTTCGGCCAGCAGGCCGTAGGTCAGCTCCACGGCACGGTTCACGCCAAAGCAGAACCCCGCGGTCTTTGCAACTTTGATCTCCATTCCGTTCTCCTCACCGTCCCATCTTCTCCCACGCATCCAGCAGGGCCTGCTTGTTGGCACGCAGTTTTTTCGTGTCGCGGCGGCCCTCCATGGCAAACTGCGCGGCGGGCATGGGTTCACCGTAGATCACCCGCACCTTGCAGAACAGGTGCATTTTCCCGTCCGGGGTGTCGTACAGGATGCGGCAGGGCACCACGTCCACCCCGGCCTCTGCTGCGATCACGAACAGGCCGCTCTTGGGCGGCAGCAGTTTTCCTTCTTTTTCGCGGGTGCCCTCCGGGAAGATGAGCAGCGTGCGTCCGTTTTTGCAGGCCTCTACGGTCCGGTCGATGACCGCCACTTCCTCCTTGGTGCCACGCACGCACACTGCGCCCGCGCACCGGAAGAACCAGCTCAGGAAGGCGTTGATCTCAAACAGTTCCTTTTTGGCAAAGATGACCATTCGCCCGCCCCACCGGGTGACCGCGATGAACACCGGGTCGATGGCGGACACATGGGTGGGTGCCAGGATATAGCCCTTGGTCTGCACCTTTTTCAGGTTTTCGCGCCCTTCCACCCGGATGCGGAAGCCAAGGTGCCACAGCAGCCATGCAAAGGGCAGCAGAATGTAATATAACATCATATCGTCGTCAGTTTTTCACTTTCTCCGCAATGATCTTCTTCATGGCGGCAAGGCTCTGCTCGAAGTCCAGCTCCGAGGTGTCCAGCAGCACGGCGTCCTCGGCCTGCTTCAGGGGAGCGGCGGCCCGGTGGGTGTCCTGATAGTCCCGCTGCTTCACGTCGGCCAGAACTTCCTCATACGGGGTGTTGACGCCCTTTTCCTGATACTCTTTCCAGCGGCGGGCAGCGCGGGCCTCCGGACTGGCGGTGAGGAAAATTTTGACAGTGGCATCCGGCAGCACCACGGTACCGATGTCGCGGCCGTCCATCAGCACATCCTGCTTTTTGGCCATGTCCCGCTGCATGCCCAGCAGGAAAGCCCGCACGGCAGGGTTTGCGCCCACGGCAGAAGCTGCCATACCCACCTCTTCGGTGCGGATGGCGGTGCTCACGTCCTCTTCCTTTAAATAAACATGCTGCTCGCCGTCGATGAAAGCAAAGTGCAGCTCGATCTCCGGCAGCAGGGCGTTGACAGCCTCGTTATCCTTGGGGTCCTTGCCAGCACGCAGGGCATACAGGCCGATGGTGCGGAACATGGCACCGGTGTCCACATAGATGTAGCCCATCTCCGCCGCAAGGCGGCGTGCCAGCGTGGATTTGCCTGCCCCGGCAGGCCCGTCGATCGCAACAGATACCATTTTTATCTCTCCTTTTTATTGTAGACTGAACGATTTTGAATGGCTGCCGCATTCGCTCTGGCCATACTCAGCGGAATTTTAATTTTATTAAGTGTAAACCAGAAAAGTCTGCGGACTTTTCCGGGTTGTTTTTTCACAGAAAGGGCCGTGACCGGGAGACGGTGGTTTTCCAGTTGCTGCATTTGTCGGTTTCGGCTCCAATCGGTGAAAATGCGTTTGGAGCGCCCCGCAGGGCGCGACAAACGCCAAATCAAAATAAATTTTCCGCTGAAAATAGCCAGAGCGCGAGCGGAGGCTATTTCCAATCGTGTGATTGCATCGTACCGTTACAGGTGATTGGCAAAGCTCTGCGCCGTGCAGAAAGCGATCTGCAGGTTGTAGCCGCCGGTGTAGGCGTCCACGTCCAGCACCTCGCCTGCAAAGTACAGCCCCAGGGCCTTTTTGCTCTGCATGGTCTTGGGGTCCACCTCCCGCACCGATACGCCGCCGGAGGTGATGACTGCATGGGCCAGGTCGCCCCGGGCGTCGATGGACACCCGCCAGTGCTTGATGAGCTGCACCAGCTCCCGCTTCTGCTCTCGGGTGATCTGGTTGGCCTTGGTGGCCGGGTCGATGCCCCAGCGCGCCACCATGACCGGCTGCATGCTGGAAGGCAGCAGCTTGACCAGCGCGCCCTGGGCCGCATGGTTGGCCAGCAGGGCAAAGTCCCGGGTGATGCGGTCGTAGAGCTGCTCTTCGCTGAGGGCGGGCTTGAGGTCGATCTCCGCGTGATACTTGTGCTTTTTCATGTCGCCCAGGTGGCTGGACGCACTCAGGGTCAGCGGGCCGCTGATGCCGAAGTGGGTAAACAACATCTCGCCCTGCTCGTCAAAGATGGCCTTTCCGTCCTCGAACAGGGTCAGGGTGACGTTTTTCAACGCCAGACCCATCATCTTTTTGCAGTCGGGGTCGTGGCTCACAAGGCTCACGAGACTGGGCACCGGCTCCACGAGAGTGTGCCCGGCCTGCCGGGCCAGCTTGTAGCCGTCACCGGTGGAACCGGTGGTGGGGTAGCTCACGCCGCCGGTGGCCACCAGTACGGCATCTGCCCGGTATTCCCGGCCCGAAGTGCCCCGCACGCCGATGCAGTGCAGGGCCGGGCCGGCCTTTTTCTTTTTGGGATGGCGCGGGTTTTCCGGCACAGCGGGGGCTTCCTCCGCTTCCGGCAGCAGCTCTTCCAGCAGCAGCTTTCCGGCACCGTCGTGCACGAGCTCGGCGTCCTGTGCATACCGCAGCAGGGCCTGCCGGATCTCCTCGGCCTTGTCCGACACCGGGAACACCCGGCGTCCGCGCTCCACCTTCAGCTCCACACCAAGGCTCTCGAACAGTGCCATGGTCTTTGCGGGTGGGAACGCCCCCAGCGACGAGAACAGAAAGCGCGGGTTCGTGCGCACATGGCGCAAAAACTCTTCCGCCGTGCAGTCGTTGGTCACATTGCAGCGGCCCTTGCCGGTGACCAGGATCTTCTGGGCCGGTTTGTCCATGTGCTCCAGCACCGTTACCTGATGCCCCTGCCGCACGGCAGCACCCGCCGCCATCAGGCCTGCCGCACCTGCGCCTACGATCAACACCTTTGCCATCTGTTTTCCTCCCAAAAAGCCTAGTTCTACATTTATATCATACCAGAATCGCCCCGCAAAAGCAATGTGCTGCGGGCAGGCTCAGAGCAGCTCGGCCAGAATGCTGTTCTGCACGATGAGCCCCGCCGGGGTCAGGGCCAGGGTGGTGCCGTCGAAGGCGGCATAGCCGTTTTTGACACAGTTACGGATAAACGCCAGCTGCACCGGGGAAAACTCTTTTCCGTACAGGGCCTTGTACTGCGGCAGCGACAGGCCCTTGCGCAGGCGCAATTGCAGGATCAGGTAATCCTCGGCCCCGCAGCCGCCGTCCATCACCGGGGCGGCGTTGTCCTGCAGGAAAGCCGCCGTGTCGGCGGGGTAGTAAAACCGCTTGCCGCCCATGCAGGAATGGGCCGCCGGGCCAAGGCCCAGATAGTCGCCGCAGTCCCAGTAAATCAGGTTGTGGCGGCCCTCATAGCCGGGCTTTGCAAAGTTGGAGATCTCGTACTGCCGGTAGCCGTGGTGCTCCAGCTGCTCCACGGCGTAAAGGTAGAAGTCCGCCGCCTCGTCACCGGTGGGCAGGCCCTCCGGGGGCGTGCGGCCAAAGGCGGAATCCGGCTCGATCTTCAGCAGGTAAGCCGAAATATGGGTGGCGCCGCCCTCTTCGATGAGTTCCAGCGTCTCGTCGAACTCTGCCTGCGTATAATGGGGCAGGGCCAGCATGATGTCGCCGCTGATGTTCTCAAACCCTGCCCGGCGGGCCGCCGCAAAGGCCGCGCGGGCCTGCCGGGCCGTGTGGGGGCGGCCCAGCGTGCGCAGCTGAGTGTCCCGGGCCGACTGCACCCCAAAGGAGATGCGGTTGACCCCTGCCTCCCGGAAGCCCCGCAGGCTTTCCTCGGTGACGGTCTCCGGGTTGGCCTCCAGGGTCACCTCAGCCCCGGACACCGGGCAGGCGGCACGGATGAGCCGCCCGACCTGAGCCGGGCTGAGCAGGCTGGGGGTGCCGCCGCCGAAATACACGGTATCGGGCCGCAGGGGTGCGTCCGGCGCAAAGCGTGCCAGCTCCCGCAGCAAAGCGTCCACATAGGCGTCCGGCACGCCCCGCTCCCCGGGGTGGGAGTAGAAATCGCAATACCGGCATTTGGAAAAGCAGTAAGGAATATGCAGATAAAGTCCGAGGGACATAAAACATCACAGCCTTTTTCATGAAACGTTCATTTCTATGCAGTATACTATATTCCGTAGACCGGAGCAAGGGCGGCAAGGCCCCCACAGCCCCGGCGGAACAAGAATGGAGGAACTTCCACATGGATTACAACAATTATGATCGCGGTTATGCAGAGCCCGCCATGACTTCGGCGGACTATATGTCCCGCACCTACCGCTGGATGGCCTGCGGTCTGCTGGTGACCTTTGCCGCCGCGTTCGTCACGGCCACCACACCCCTGCTGTATGTGGTCAACTCCCTGTACCTGCTGTTCACCATTGCAGAGCTGGCACTGGTGTTCGTGCTGAGCTCCCGCGTGCAGAACATGTCGGTAGGCGCAGCCCGCGGCGTGTTCCTTGTTTATGCACTGCTCAACGGCATGGTGCTGAGCTACTACTTCATTGCGTTCTCGGTGAGCACGCTGGTGCTGGCCTTCTTGGCTACGTCGGTGTACTTTGGCCTGATGGCTGCCTATGGTGCCACCACCCACAAGGACCTGTCCGGCTGGGGTCCCAAGCTGATGATGGCTCTGGTGGCCCTGCTCATCACCGGCTTTGTCGGCATGCTGTTCGGCATGGGCTTCGGCTCTACGGTGCTGTACAGCGGCATCGGTCTGGTGGTGTTCATGCTGCTGACTGCTTATGACACCCAGAAGCTGAGCCAGCTGTACTCCTACTACGCCGGGGACAGCGAGCTGGCCGAAAAGGCTTCCATCTACGGTGCGTTGACCCTGTACCTGGACTTCATCAACATCTTCCTGTATGTGGTGCGTCTGCTGGGCCTGAACAGCCGCAACAACCGCAGCTGAACCGGAACCCGTAAACCGCAAAGAGCCTTCCCGCACCGGGAAGGCTCTTTTTTGATGCATAAAACCTGCGCCGCCCTCCCACACTAACCCCAGAAGCGAACCGTTTCCACGGGACAGATAGGAGTAACGCAAGATGGAGCAGATCAAAAAGTTTTTGCACGGCAAGGGCTTTGCGCTGGTGCTGGCAGCCTGTCTGCTGGCCGCGGCAGCCGCCGGGGTGTGGGCGGTGCGCACCGTCCGCGACGAGCTCAGGCAGAACCTGACCGACCTGACAAACCCGAGCAGCACCGCCCGGCAGACCATTCCGGAGCCGGAACCTGACCCCGATGTGGGGCTTGAGGAGGAAGAATTATGGTTGGACCTTCCCGATACGGCCGAGCAGGCCGCCAACAGCGTAGCCGGGGTACCGCAGCCCGTGCCGGGCAGCTCGAGTGCCTCGTCTGGTGCGGCATCTGGCTCTGGTTCGGTGCACGAACCCTCTGCCTTGCGCACCGACTCTGCACCTGCCGCAAGCTCAGCCGCGCCTGCCTCCACGCAGCCGTTCTCTGGCCGGGTGCTCAACGCCTACAGTGGTGACGAGCTGGTCTACAGCAAGACGCTGGGCGACTGGCGCACCCACAACGGTGTGGATTACGCCTGTGCCGAGGGCAGTGCGGTGAGTGCCCCCTGCTCCGGCAAGGTGACCGAGACCGGCACCGACGGCCGGTGGAGCAGCGTGGTCACGCTGGAAGATGCTTCCGGCCGCCTGTGGCGGGTGTGCGGGGTGAACAGCCCCGCCGTGAAACCCGGCGACACCGTGACCGCCGGGCAGAAGCTGGGCACCGTGGGCACCATCAGCTGTGAATGTGCCGAGGAAGCGCACATCCATCTGGAAGTGCTGCAGAACGGCCAGTACCTCGACCCGGCAAAAATCTCCTGAACACAAAAAGCAAGGGGAGCCGCCCGGCATGGGCAGCTCCCCTGTTTTGCGTTTTATAAAGTGCGTTCTGTTATCAGGCTCAGTAGCTCTTTACATAAATCTTGACTACGTTATCCGCCCAGTCAAAGAGAATCTCCTGTGCCACGCTGCTGGCGTCATAAGACATATCAGCACATGCTTTTTCCAGACGGGTCAACTGCGACTTCTTGATAATGTTAGTGCCCTTCCAGACATCGACTACTTCCGGGTAGCCAAGGCATCTCTCAACCGTTTCCGTGATTTTATAATAGTAGTCCACTTTCACCTGACCCATGATCTTCTCCACCGGAACGATCACAACGCCGTTGCCGATGGTGACCTTGGCATCCTCCGGGAGCTTGTAGAACATCTTGTCCAGCGCTTTCAGCTCGTTCTCGTTCAGGTTTTTTACCGTGACGGTGGGGTTCACCGCTGCCGCCTCAACAGAGCCGGACAGCACTTCTTTCTCGCCCAGACGGTAGCTGACCGTCCAGACCGCAGTTTTTACCACCAGCTCCACCACTGCCTTGCGGGTGCCGTTTTCGCGGATGACTTTCACTTTTTCTGCGCGGACCTTGTACTGTTCCTGATATTCTGCGGGAAGCACGATGGTCGCAGTGTCCATGTACTGCTCACCGGTGACCACCTTGCCGGTGCCGCGCAGAGGCAGGGTCTGGCCATTGTAGACAAAGGTCACTTCAACATCCAGCGTATTGTCACAGCCGGTCAGAATGCCGCTGGCTGCAATGGCCAGTGCGGCAGCACCGGCGCACTTCATAAAATTACGACGAGAAATCTGAGACATTGGTTTTTCCTCCTGATCTTCGTGTAGGCGTGTACGCCTAGGTTTGTATTAGCAAACCAAAGATACCCTACCCGTTCCGCTTTGTCAAGAGGTTCCGCACATGTTAGGAATTGTTAATTTTCAATGTTAACACGTCTAAATTTTTATGGTTTCTCCGAGGTGTCCTTTTCGTCCTTTGCCATCCGCATCAGGCCCGCCACCAGAAATCCCAGATTGGCACCCAGCACAAAGCAGACAAGACCTACCCACACGACCATTCTGATACCCCCTTCTATAATTTTCCACATTTTACCATACTTTCGTTGTCACTTCGCGGCGTCCTGTGTCGAGGGCCGGGATCTTCTGGCCGCTTTTTTCTTCTGGGCGGCATCTCTTGCAGGGCCTCGCCACAGGGTGCGGCCGCACACCCGGCACACCGCAATGATATGCCGCTCATCCTCGGGTTTGAACTGCAGCAGATGGCCCAGCGGGGCCAGCCGCTGCCAGCGCACCATGCCGCAGACCGCACAGGTGCTGCGGAGCTCCCCGGGGTCCTCACAGTCCGGTTCCTTCTCCACCCGCCAGTCCGACCACTGGTGCTTTTCCACCCGGACCCAGTGCAGAACATGGCCGTCCTCGGTGCACTGCACGGTATAAGCATGCTGTTCCGGTGTACACTTTGCCGGGTCCAGGGTCTCGGTCTGTTCCTCCTGCACGCAGGACGGTTCCTCTTCCACCATGGCCGCCTCCTTCCGCCCGGGCCGGTATTCTCTGCCAATTATACCCCCCCCCCGCATATTTTTGTCAAGAGCCACCGTTTTTTTCTCCGGCTTGCGCATCCCCGGCCGGACTGCTATACTTTATATGGTAGTAAACTGCAAATAAACCGCCGGGCACCGCCCGCCGGAAAAGGAGTGTTTTGTCATGTCTGTTATGGAGTCTCTGGTCACCCGCCGCACTTACCGCCGCTTTGCGCAGAAGCCCGTGCCGCAGGATGTGGTGGATGACATCGTGGAAGCTGTGCGGCTGTCCTCCTGCGGGGCCAACCGGCAGGCCCTGCGCCTTGTGGTGGTGCAGAGCCCGGAAATGGTGGCCAAAGTGCAGCCGCTAGTCAAGTGGGCGGCCTATCTGCCCCCGGAACAGGGCATGCCCAAGGCCGACGAGACGCCCACCCTGTATGTGGCCGTCCTGCAGGACAGCTCCGCTTCCGGCGACCTTTCCACCGACACCGGCATCGCCCTGGCCAACATGACCCTGGCCGCCTGGGACAAGGAGGTGGGCAGCTGCATCATGGGTGCCATCAACAAGCCCGCCCTCACCGAGCTGCTGGGCATCGAAGAGCCGCTGAAGCTGGCCTGCATGGTGGCCTTTGGCTACCCCACCCACGCTGCCCGGGTGGTGCCCATGACCCCGGAGACCGGGGTAAAATACTACCTGGATGAAAACCGGGACTACTGCGTGCCCAAGCGCAGCAGGGATGAGATCGCCCGCTGGCTGTAACGCCCCGGTAAAAAAGCTGGATTTTCTTGCATATATTCAGATATTCAATGGATTTTTGCATATTTTCAGGAAAATAATTTTTATTTTACGAATTATTATGCACAACTATTGACTTTTCATTTTGTTCAAACTATACTAAGTGCATTGACCGGAACATCGATGATTCGCATCCTTCCGGCGGTTGTAAGATTATACAGTGCATAGAGGAGTGTTTGAATATGAAAAAGATCTCTCGTCGCAGCTTCCTGGCTGCTGCCGCCGTTTCCGCTGCTGCCCTGGCCCTGACCGCCTGCGGTGGTGCTTCTTCCAGCGTAGCTTCTTCTGCAGCCAGCAGCGCAGCTGCTTCCAGCTCTGCTTCTGGCAGCCTGGCCACCGTGGTGGCTGGCAAGCTGACCATGGCCACCAACGCCACCTTCCCTCCCTACGAGATGACCACCGACTCCGGTGAGATCGAGGGTATCGACATCGACACCGCCAAGGCCATTGCTGAAAAGCTGGGCCTGGAGCTGCAGGTGGACGACATGGAGTTTGACGCCGCACTGCTCAGCGTGCAGCAGGGCAAGGCTGATATGGTCATGGCTGGCGTTACCGTCACCGACGAGCGCAAGGCTGTGATGGACTTCTCCGACAGCTACGCCACCGGCATCCAGTCCATCATCGTGCCCAATGGCTCCGACATTGCTTCTCCCGATGACCTGGCCGGCAAAAAGATCGGCACCCAGCGCGGCACCACTGGCTACATCTACTGCTCCGACGACTTCGGCGATGACGCCGTGGTGGCCTACGACAGCGGCCTGACCGCCGTGCAGGCCCTGAACAACGGCCAGGTGGACGCTGTGGTCATCGACAACGCCCCTGCCAAGGAATATGTGGCCGCCAACCCCGGCCTGAAGGTGCTGGACACCAGCTACGCCGAGGAGGACTACGCCATCGGCCTGGCCAAGGGCTCTGCCCTGGAGGATGCCATCAACGCTGCTCTGGAGGAGCTGAAGGCTGACGGCACTCTGCAGTCCATCGTGGACAAGTACATCACTGCAGAGTAAGCAGCTGCCACGAGTGCAACACCGGGAGGCGGCCCTTTTCAGGGGGCTCCTCCCTTTTTTCGGGGACTCGGGTCCCCATCAACCCACCAACAAGATCTCACAGACAGAAAGCGAGGATGTGAATGGCTGCTCAATACGAACTGCTCAAAGAGCTGCTGAACAGCGGCACGAGCCTGACCTTCGGGCAGGAGGTCTTTTACAAATTTTATCAGGCCTTTCTCCTGAAGGACCGCTGGCTCCAGTACATTGATGGCGTAGGCACCACCCTGCTGGTCACCGCCATTGCATTGGCCCTGGGCGTGGTGCTGGGCAGTGTGGTGGCCATGGTCCGTGTGACCCACGACCAGCAGCGTCCCGGCCACAAGAACCCGGTGCTGGGCTTCTTCAACGCAGTGTGCGAGGTGTACGCCACCATCATCCGTGGCACCCCTATGATGGTGCAGCTGCTGATCATGAGCATGGTCATCTTTTCCAACAGCCGCAACTTTACCATGGTAGGTGCCCTGACCCTGGGCATCAACTCCGGTGCCTATGTGTCCGAGATCATCCGGGGCGGCCTGATGGCCGTGGACCCCGGCCAGATGGAGGCCGGCCGCAGCCTGGGCCTGAACTACATGACCACCATGGTGGTGATCATCATTCCCCAGGCCATCCGTGCGGTGCTGCCTGCCCTGGGCAACGAATTCATCGTTCTGCTGAAGGATACCTCCCTGATCACGGTCATTGGCGGCAAGGAGCTGCTGTACGCCGCACAGGGCATTATGAACCGCACCTACGACGCCATGTTCCCCCTGCTGGGCGTTGCAGCCATCTACCTGGTACTGGTGATGCTGCTTACCTGGCTGCTGGGCAAGTTTGAGAGGAGGCTGGCACAAAGTGACCGCTAACACCCACGAAAAGATCCTGGAAGTCCGTGGTCTGACCAAGACCTACGGCGGCGTGAAGAAAAAGGGCGCAAAGCAGCCCACCCCCACCCTGGACGTGCTCAAGGGCATCGACATCGACATCTACCGCGGCGACGTGGTGTGCCTGATCGGACCCTCCGGCTGCGGCAAGTCCACCTTCCTGCGGTGCCTGAACCGTTTGGAGATCCCCACCTCCGGCTCCATCAAGTTTGAAGGCGTGGAGGTGGACGATGCCCACATCGACGCTGTGCGCCAGAAGATGGGCATGGTGTTCCAGCACTTCAACCTCTTCCCCCACCTGACGGTGAAAAAGAACCTGGAGTTGGCCCCCAGCCTGCTCAAGCTGAAAGACAAGGAAGCCATTTCCCAGCGCGCCGACGAGCTGCTGGCCCGTGTGGGTCTGGCCGACAAGGCCAACGTCTACCCCAAGAGCCTGTCCGGCGGCCAGCAGCAGCGCATTGCCATTGCCCGCGCTCTGGCTATGGACCCGGACGTGATCCTGTTCGACGAGCCCACCAGCGCCCTGGACCCTGAGATGGTGGGCGAGGTACTGGAGCTGATGAAGGAGCTGGCCCACACCGGCATCACCATGCTGGTGGTCACCCACGAAATGGGCTTTGCCCGCGAGGTGTCCAACCGCGTGATCTTCATCGACGGCGGCCAGATCCAGGAGGACGAGCCCCCGCAGGAGCTGTTCTCCAACCCCAAGCATCCGCGCCTGAAGGCGTTCCTCTCCAAGATGCTGTAACATCAAAATGCAAGGCGGCCGCTGTAGTTTGCAGCGGCCGCCTTTTTGCTGTGCGGGGGAGAGCTTCCGGAAGGACAAACACAAAAGGGGCTGTTCCCCGCGGGAACAGCCCCTTTGTCATTTACCTTCTATCCAATCTGCCTGTGGAAAATCGCTTATGCCTTGTCGTTTGCGGCATCGTAACCGAACAGGTAGGTGCCGATCATGGAGCCGAAGAATGCAGCGAACATGCCGATGACGAAGTAGATGAAGCCTTCGCCGATGAACAGCGGGAAGCTCAGGATGCCAACGGGGCCGCCTGCCAGTGCAGCAGCGTTGCCGGCACCTGCGATGCCGCCTGCGATGCCGCCTGCGATACCGCCTGCCACAACTGCGATGTAGAAGGGCTTCTTGTACTTCAGGTTGACGCCGTAGATGGCGGGCTCGGTGATGGAGAAGATGCCAGTGATGGCAGCGGACATTGCAGTCTCCTTCACGTCGGGGTTCTTAGTGCGCAGGGCAACACCCATGGCAGAACCGGCCTGTGCCCAGTTGGAGGGGCCGGTAACGGCGTTGATGGTGTTGCGGCCGTACATGGCCAGATTGACCTGACCCAGAGGAACGATGCCCCAGTGCAGGCCAAAGACGACCAGGATCTGCCATGCAGCACCCAGAACGATGCCGGTGACAACGGGGCTCAGGTTGTACAGAGCGGTGTAGCCGTTGCCGATGGCTGCCTGCAGAGCACTGAAGATAGGTCCGAACACCAGGAAGGAAACCGGCACGGTGATGACCAGCTCAACGAGCGGGGTGACAATGTTGCGGGCTGCGGGGTGGATGTGCTTGGTGCAGAAGTGCTCGATGACACTCATGAACCAGATGATGAAGATGATGGGGATGATGGCGGAGCCATAGCCCTGCTTGGGCATGCTCAGCTGGATGCCCAGGAAGCGCAGGCCCTCTTCGCTCTGGATAGCGGCCTGCAGGTTGGAGCTGACCAGGGCCAGCGCCACGGCCGCAGCGATCATCGGGTTGCACTTGAAGCGCTTTGCGGCGCAGTAGGCCATGTAGACGGGCAGGAAGTTGAACACTGCATTATAGATCTCGTTGATCATAATGTAGGTGCCGCTGCTGCTCTGCAGGATGCCGAACTGGGTGCACAGCATCAGCAGGGCGCGGATCATGCCGGCGCCGATCAGGGCGGGCAGGATCGGGGTGAAGATGTTGGTGACCAGGTCGATCAGGGTGTCGATGAACTTGCCCTTCACCTTCAGGTCATCCTTCTCCACGATGTCCTCGGCCTGACCGGAAATGCCGGTGATCTCCTGCACGACGTCGAACACCTGAGCCACTTCGTTGCCGATGACGACCTGGAACTGGCCGCCTTTTTCCACCACGTTGATGACGCCCTTCACCTTGCACACGGCGTCCTTATTGGCCTTTGCGTTGTCGCGCAGCTTCAGGCGCAGGCGGGTGGCGCAGTGGGTAAAGGATGCGATGTTCTCCTTGCCGCCGACATTCTCAATAATGCCCTGGGCTACCTGTTTGTGATCCATTTTCTCCTCCTTGTCGTTTCCCGGCAGTTCCAGTGTCAGACGTCCGCGGCTGAGCTCCGCCGCCTGTACGCCCTCCACCTGTCGGACTGCCGTGAGGTCCACGGCACTGGCGTCCTTGACCATCAGGTAACGTTTGTTCCCGCTGGATAATACCCGGCTGACATTCTGCTGTCCGCCGATGCAGGAACAGACGCTTTGTAAAATGCTGGTCTCGTCCATTGGCTGTGGCCTCCTTGGGTGTGTATGCGGTCTTTATCTGATTCCCGTGCACAGGGAAACATTCAAAATTTGAAAAAAAGATCCGGAGCACACTTCAACACGGCAAAACTGCAGCAGCCGCTCCGGCTGTCTGCGCCCGCTGTCCTGAAGTCCGCCCCGGATCTCGCGCCCTTATGGGCTAACGCTCCAGTAAAACGAGCTTTGTAAAACAAGGAACTCTTGATCGTTTATTCTTTTTCGCGCTCATATACGCGCTGGATGTGCATGATCAGGTAGACGATCTCGTCATCGCTGCAATCCCAGCCCCAGGTGTCGCGGAAGTAATCCACGACTTTCAGGACACAGGTGTACACATCCGGGTATTCCCGCATCAGGGTATTGCGGACGCTGCGGGGCACATCGTTGGTCTGCACGCCGCTCTGCAGCCGCTGGAACAGATAGCGCAGATGGGTGGCGAACCGGTTGTAGTTGTAATTGTCCTTATCCAGCTTGATGTGCAGGCTCTCTTCCACGATCTTGTTGACGTCGGAAATGATCTGCATGCTCAGCATCAGGCTGTGGATGTCGCCGCTTTCTGCTTCGGCGTTGATGAAATGCATGGCAATGTTGACCGCCTCGTTGGCGGGCAGGTCCAGCCCTGCCTTATCGTGCAGGATCTGCAGCGCGGCATCGGCCATCTCGGTCTCCTTGGGGTACAGGTGGCGGATGTCGTAGGCGATGGGCATGGTCAGGTCCACGCCGCTTTTGAGCCGCTCCACGGCGAACTGGACGTGGTCGGCCAGCGTGAACGGCAGATTGGGGTTCAGCTGATTTCCCAGCTCGATCTCGGCCTGATCGGCGATATCCGCGCAGGCCATCACGATGGGCTGTGAAAGCTCTGCGATCATGCTCAGGTAGCGGGGATCCACATCGTAGAAGGTGCGCTCCACCTTGGAAAGGTCGGTCAGCTCATAGGGTGTGGGCGGGAACCCGATGCCCTTGCCCAGCACCACCACTTCGTGTCCGGATGCGTCGAGCGCCAGAGCAGCGCTTGTATTGATTTTTTTGATGATCTTCATGCTCTGCGCTCCATTCTTCCGCAAAGGTCCGGAGATGAAAAAAGCCCCGGAACTTATACCGCGACAGCACCCACATATAGAATATATGGGTATTCTCACACCCATGCTCTATGTCTGGTCTGCCGCAAGTATCGCTTCCGAGGAATGTCGCCTTGCTCTGTAAAGCAGTATATCAAAGGCGCTGTTCTTTGTCTACTGTCATTCTTCATAAATCATTCACATGTTTTTTGTCAAAAAAGCGGAACGGCAAATTTTTCACAAAATGCCGTTCCGCTGTCTGTTTTCTATGCTTTTTCAAACAAATGCTGCGGTCACAGGGTGCTGCCGCCGGCAGAGCCGTCCTGCCCCTGCTCTGCCGCATACAGCACCATCAGATGATTTGCGCTTTCCTCCAGCTGGCTCTTGGCCTGCCGCAGGGCCGCTTCCTCGGTCTCGTTCATCTTCTCGGGCTTGTCCTTGCGCAGGCAGCGGCGCAGGTTGGCCACATCGGTCTTGATGCGGTTCTTTTCGTCGCGGTCCAGCTCCTTTTTGCACTTGGACAAGGCCTCGTCCACCTTGTAGGCCAGCACCTCGGCCTGGTTGTGCAGCTCCAGCCGCTCCTTGCGGCGGCTGTCCTCGGCCTCGTAGGCTGCGGCATCCGCCATAGCGCGCTGGATCTCGTTTTCGGACAGGTTCGTGCTGCCGGTGATGGTGATGTTCTGCTCCCGGCCGGTGCCCAGATCCTTGGCCAACACCTTGACCACGCCGTTGACGTCGATGTCAAAGGTGACCTCGATCTGCGGCTTGGAGGAGAAACCGCCCCGGATGCCGTTGAGCTTGAACTTGCCCAGGCTCTTGTTGTCGCGGGCAAAGTGGCGCTCGCCCTGCAGCACGTTGATCTCCACGCTGGTCTGCATGGGGCGTGCCGTGGTAAAGATCTGGCTCTTGCGGGTGGGGATCATGCTGTTGCGGGTGATCAGCGGGGTGGCCACGCCGCCCAGCGTCTCAATGGACAGGGTCAGCGGGGTGACATCCATCAGCACCAGACCCTGTGCGGCGGCACCGGTAGCACCAGCCAGCTTGCCGCCGCCCTGCAGCAGACCGCCCTGCACGGCGGCACCCATGGCCACGCACTCGTCCGGGTTCAGGCTGTGGCTGGGCTCGCAGCCCAGCAGCTCCCGCACCTGGCGCTCCACGGCGGGCATGCGGGTGCTGCCGCCCACCAGCAGCACCTTGCCCAGCTGGCTGGCGGAGATCCCGGCATCCCGCAGGGCGTTCTGCACCGGGGTCACGGTACGGGCCAGCAGGTCACCGGTCATCATCTCGAACTGCGGGCGGGACAGCGACAGATCCAGATGGTGGGGGCCGTCCTTGCCCACCGCGATGAAGGGCAGATTCAGCTGCGCGGAGGGTGCACTGGACAGCTCCTTCTTGGCCTTTTCCGCTTCCTCCTTCAGGCGGCCCATAGCAGCCGGATCGCGGGAGAGGTCGATGCGGTCGGACTTCTTGAACTCGGCCACAGCATACTCCACGATGCGCTCGTCAAAGTCATCGCCGCCCAGATGGGTGTCGCCGCCGGTGGCCAGCACTGTAAAAGTACCGTCCTCGATCTCGATGATGGACACGTCAAAGGTGCCGCCGCCCAGATCGTACACCAGGATCTTCTGGGGTGCTTCGTTGTCCAGGCCGTAGGCCACAGCGGCAGCCGTCGGCTCGTTGATGATGCGCAGCACGTTCAGGCCCGCGATGCGTCCGGCGTCCTGGGTGGCCTTGCGCTGGCTGTCGTCGAAGTAGGCGGGCACCGTGATAACGGCCTCGGTCACCGGCTCGCCCAGATAGCTCTCGGCGTCGCGGCGGATCTTGGCCAGGATCATGGCGCTGATCTCCTGCGGGGTCAGGTCCTTGCCGTCGATGTGCACCCGGTAATCGCTGCCCATGTGGCGCTTGATGCTGGTCACAGTGCGGCCGGAGTTGGTGGCGATCTGCCGCTTGGCCGCGCCGCCCACCAGACGCTCGCCGTCTTTGGTAAAGGCCACCACGCTGGGGGTAGTGCGCTCGCCCTCTGCGTTGGTGATGACCACAGGCTTGCCGCCTTCCACCACCGCCACACAGGAATTTGTTGTGCCAAGGTCAATGCCGATCACTTTGCTCATATCGTTTTCCTCTCTTTGCGGCGCATCCCGTCCGCCAAAGCATTTTATTTACCTGATCATCTTACCCGATGCCTGTGACCATTTTTTAGTCCAATTGTAAAGAATCTATGTTGTAGGCCGTATTCCGGGGCTTCGGATCGGCCAGTTCCCGCAGCAGCTGTTCCGCTTCTGCCTGCAATTCGGCCGCATCCGGTTCCTTCTCCCGGGCCAGGATGGCAAAGCCCTGGGCGGCCTCTGCCGCCAGTGCCATGGCCTTTTTGGCCGAGACGTAGCGGGTCTCGGCCTGGGCAAGGCGCAGACAGATGCGCGGGGTATACTCGATGTCCGGCATGCCCTGCGCCGTCTGCCGGGCTTTGCGGTAGTACAGCAGGGCCTTGCCCGCTTCGCCCCGGGCAGCGCAGTCCTCGCCCAGCGACAGCATGGCCAGCACCTCGCCGTGGTCGGCGGCGGTGCGCCACATCCGGCGGGCCTCGGTCTTGTTCTGCATCTCGCCCCGGCCCCGGTACAGGCAGTCGGCCAGCAGCGAGAGACCCATGGCATTGCCCTGCTGGGCGGCTTCGTCGTAGTGGTCGGCTGCCATGCGCCAGTCCCCGGCGCGGGCCGCTTCCCGCCCGGCTTCTACTTCTTCGTCTCCCGGCTCCTCCGGGTTGTGGCCCGCGTGGAGCAGGCCGTTGAGCAGGGCCTCATCCAGTGTGGCCGAGTGGCCCCACGGGTCGATGACCACGCCGTCGATGTCCGGCGCATCCAGCACCAGTTCCATGGCGTCCTGCAGGGTGTAGTCCGCCATGGGGCGGGCCGCCGTGCTGCGGTCCACGCAGGCAGCTGCGCTGGAGGTGAACAGCGGCAGCCAGGTACGGTCCTTGTTTTTCAGGGTCCAGAGCGCAAGCCCTCTGGCCTTTTGCTGCGGGACGGGGTTCTCGGCCCAGGGGGCCGGGGTGGGCGGTGTGCCCAGGGCCGTCTGCAGCGGCACCAGAACATGGGTCTCCAGCTCCAGCGCGTAGTTCAGGGCCCCCATCAGGGCCCAGAAGCTCTCCTCGTTCTGCCCGTGATACAGCCGCTCGATCGCCTGCTCGATTGCCGGGCAGCCGGTGCCGCCGGGGCTGTAGCGCACCGGCGTGCGCGGGTGCCGGCTGCTGCCCACCGGGCGGAAGCGCACCCCGCCGTCTGTTCTTCTTGCCATTGTATGTTCCCTGCTTTCCTTCAGTGTCACTTTCTAGTATAGCAGGATTTTCCATCTTTCTCAACGGAAAACCTGCGCTTTGGCTCTGCATCTATACCGGCAAACGTATGGTTTTTTTCAGCTGTGTGCGCTATAATAGGTAAAATTCCAGAATACTGGGATCAGAAAAGGAGGAAATAGCCTTGAACAACATGCTTGGCTATCTGAGGAACTACAAGCGCGAGAGCGTGCTTGCCCCTCTGTTCAAGATGCTGGAAGCCACATTTGACCTGTTCGTGCCGCTGGTCATGGCCGATATCGTCAACGTGGGCATTGCCGCCCACGACCTGCACTACATCCTGGTGCGGTGCGGCATCCTGCTTGTGCTGGCCGTCATCGGCCTGACCTGCAGCCTCACGGCGCAGTATTTTTCCGCCAAGGCGGCGGTGGGCTACTCCACCGCCCTGCGGCATGCCCTGTTTGCCAACATCCAGAGCCTGAGTTTTTCGGAGATGGACACCCTGGGCACCAGCACCCTCATCACCCGCATGACCAGCGACATCAACCAGGTGCAGAGCGGCCTGAACCTGTTTTTGCGCCTGTTCCTGCGCAGCCCCTTTGTGGTGATCGGTGCCATGGTCATGGCCTTCACGGTCAACGCGCGGGCCGCCCTGATCTTCGTGGTGGCCATCCCGCTGCTGAGTGTGGTGGTGTTCGGCGTGATGGTCATCACCCGCCCGCTGTACAAGACCGCGCAGGTGCGGCTGGACCGTGTGCTGGGCCTGACCCGCGAGAACCTGACCGGTGTGCGCGTGGTGCGTGCCTTTGACAAGGAGCAGGACGAGATCGACCGCTTCGAGAACGCCAACGACCTGCTGACCAGAATGCAGCTCCATGTGGGCCATCTTTCGGCCCTGATGAGCCCGCTGACCTATGTGATCATCAACATTGCCATCGTGGCACTGCTGTATGTGGGCAGCATTGAGATCAACGTGGGCGGCATGGCCTCCGGCGACGTGATCGCACTGGTGAACTATATGAACCAGATCCTGATCGAGCTGGTCAAGCTGGCCAACCTGATCGTGCAGGTGAGCAAAGCGCTGGCCTGCGCCGGCCGTGTGCAGGCTGTGCTGGACACCAAGCCCGGCATGGACTTCCCCGCCGAGCTGCGCAGCGAGGTGCCCGCCGACAAGGCCGGTGACGCCGTGCGCTTTGACCATGTGAGCCTGACCTATGCCGGGGCCGGCGCACCCAGCCTGTCCGACATCAGCTTTACCGCCAAGCGCGGCCAGACCATCGGCGTCATCGGCGGCACCGGCAGCGGCAAGTCCAGCCTGGTCAACCTGATCCCCCGCTTTTACGACGCCACCGAGGGCACCGTGGAGATCCTGGGCCGTCCGGCTGCAGACTACCCCCGCGAGGCCCTGCGCGGCAAGGTGAATGTGGTCATGCAGAAGGCCCAGCTGTTCGGCGGCACCATCCGCTCCAACCTGCTGTGGGGCAACAAGAATGCCACCGACGCCGAGCTGTGGGCGGCCCTGGAGACCGCACAGGCGGCAGAATTCGTCCAGGCAAAGCCCCTTGGCCTGGACGAGCCCGTGGAACAGGGCGGCCGGAACCTTTCCGGCGGCCAGAAGCAGCGCCTGACCATTGCCCGTGCACTGGTGGGCAAGCCGGACATTCTGATCCTGGACGACAGCGCCAGCGCCCTGGACTACGCCACCGACGCGGCCCTGCGCAAGGCACTGGCCGCTCTGCCCGGCAGCCTGACCGTGTTCATCGTGAGCCAGCGCGCTGCCAGCCTGCAGCACGCCGACCAGATCCTTGTGCTGGATGACGGCAGGCTGGTGGGCCTTGGCACCCATGACCAGCTGCGCCAGAGCTGCCCGGTGTACGAAGAGATCTATGAGAGCCAGTTCAAGAAAGGGGATGTGCAGAAATGAGCGCGAAAGCCAAAGCAAAACTGACCCCGGAACAGCGCAAGGCCACACTGACCCGTGTGCTGCACAAGATCCGCCCCTATTCCCTGTTCGTGGTCTGCAGCCTGATTGTGGCCGCCGTGAGTGTGGCCGCACAGCTGTATATCCCCATCCTGTGCGGTGACGCCATCGACCTGATGCTGGGCAAAGGCAATGTGGACTTTGCCGGTGTAGGCCGCATCATCGTGGAGGTGCTGGTGGTGGCCGTGGTGGCCGCCTTTGCCCAGTGGCTGCTGAGCGTGTGCAACAACCGCATCACCTTTTCGGTGAGCCGGGACCTGCGCAACGAGGCCCTGCGCAAGATCCAGACCCTGCCGCTGTCCTACCTCGACAGCCACCCCTCCGGCGACATCGTGAGCCGCATGGTGGCCGATGTGGACACCTTTGCCGACGGCCTGCTGATGGGCTTCACCCAGCTGTTCAGCGGCGTGCTGACCATTCTGGGCACCCTGCTGTTCATGCTGAGCGAGAATGTGGTCATCACGCTGGTGGTGGTGTGCATCACCCCGCTGAGTCTGCTGGTGGCCAGCTTCCTTGCCAAGCGCAGTTACAAGTATTTTCAGGGTCAGAGCAGCGTGCGCGGCGAGCAGACTGCGCTGGTCAACGAGATGATCGAGGGCCAGAAGGTGGTGCAGGCCTTCGGCCACGAGGCCGAGAGCCTGGACGCCTTTGACGAAGTGAACGGCCGGCTGCAGGACGTGAGCCTGAACGCTATCTTCTTCTCCAGCATGACCAACCCCGCCACCCGCTTTGTGAATAACATCGTGTACGCCGGTGTGGGCCTGGTGGGTGCCCTGTACGCCGTGCGCGGCGGCATCACCATCGGTCAGCTGAGCGTGTTCCTGAACTACGCCAACCAGTACACCAAGCCCTTCAACGAGATCTCCGGCGTGGTCACCGAGCTGCAGAACGCGCTGGCCTGTGCGGCCCGCGTGTTTGAGCTGCTGGACGCCGACGACCAGATCCCGGAAGCCGAGAACGCCGCTGTGCTGCAGCCGGACGGCCATGTGCAGCTGGAGGATGTGTCCTTCCGCTACCTGCCCGACCGCCCGCTGATCGAGGGCCTGAGCCTGGACGTGAAGCCCGGCCAGCGCATCGCCATCGTGGGCCCCACCGGCTGCGGCAAGACCACCCTCATCAACCTGCTCATGCGCTTCTATGACGTGAACGGCGGTGCCATCAAGGTGTCCGGCACCGACATCCGCAGCGTGACCCGCGCTTCGCTGCGCGGCAGCTACGGCATGGTGCTGCAGGATACCTGGCTGCGGGCCGGTACGGTGCGGGAGAACATCGCCTACGGCAAGCCGGACGCCACCCTGGACGAGGTGGTGGCTGCCGCCAAGGCCGCCCACGCCGACAGCTTCATCCGCCGACTGCCGGACGGCTACGACACCGTCATCGCGGAGGACGGCGGCAACATCAGTCAGGGCCAGAAGCAGCTGCTGTGCATCGCCCGCGTGATGCTCTGCCTGCCGCCCATGCTGATCCTGGACGAGGCCACCTCCTCCATCGACACCCGCACCGAGGTGCGCATCCAGAAGGCCTTTGCCCGCATGATGCAGGGCCGCACCAGCTTCATCGTGGCGCACCGCCTGTCCACCATCCGTGAGGCCGACGTCATCCTTGTGATGAAGGACGGCCACATCGTGGAGCAGGGCAACCACGACGAACTGCTGGCCGCAGGCGGCTTCTACGCCAAGCTGTACAACAGCCAGTTCGAGGGTGTGGAGACCTGAGCCAAAGCCCCATAAAACCACAAAAATCCCGTCCGAAGCAGTTCAGACGGGATTTTTTCGTGTTTGTCAAGGGCTGCCTGCACAGAGCATGTGCGGCGGGACCTTTTTCTGCCCCTGTGCCGCCTTTTTTGTTGACAAAGCACCGCCTTGCTATTATAATAATGTAGTCAAAATGGCATCATTGCGCGGCTTTGCACCTGCGCGAATCAAGTATAGACAAGGAGAGATTCTCAAATGGCACAAGAGATCAAGATGTCCGCTGCCGGCCTGAAAGCTATGCAGGAGGAACTGGAGTACCTCAAGACCGTGCGCCGCAAGGAGCTGGCCGAGGAGATCAAGGAAGCCCGCAGCCACGGCGACCTGTCGGAAAACAGCGAGTACGACGAGGCCAAGAACACCCAGGGTCTGGTGGAGAACCGCATCACCGAGCTGGAGCAGATGATCAAGAACGCCGTCATCATCGACGAGAGCGAGCTGAGTGTGGACAGCGTGTCTGTGGGCACCCACGTCACCATCCAGATGACCGGCGAGGATGAGACCGAAGAATACGACATCGTGGGCCGCACCGAGGCCGACCCCCTGAACGGCAAGATCAGCGACGAGAGCCCCGTGGGCCACGCGCTGCTGGGCCGCGCTGTGGGCGCCAAGACCGAAGTGCTGCTGCCCACCGGCCACACCGTGGAGTACACCGTGCTGGCCATTACCCACGCACGCAGCTGATAGGAGAAACCATGGAAGAGCAAAAGAAGAACCCCGCACAGGGCCTGTCCGAGAGCGAGCAGGTGCAGGTGCGCCGCCAGAAGCTGGCAGACCTGCAGGCCGCCGGTCATGACCCCTTTACCCTGACCAAGTACCCGCAGGACGCCTACTCGGCCGACCTGAAGGAAGAATTCAAGGACCTGCCCAACGAGACCGACAGCGGCAAGCAGGTTGCTCTGGCCGGCCGCATGATGTCCAAGCGCGTGATGGGCAAGGCCAGCTTTGCCCACCTGCGCGACGACAAGGGCGACATCCAGCTGTATGTCCGCCGCGACGAGCTGGGCGATGAGCCCTACGCCGCCTTCAAGAAGCTGGACGTGGGCGATATCATCGGCGTCAAGGGCGAGGTGTTCCGCACCAAGACCGGCGAGCTGAGCGTGCGCGCCACCGAGCTGACCCTGCTGGCCAAAAGCCTGCGTCCCCTGCCCGAGAAGTTCCACGGCCTGACCGACACCGAGATGCGGTATCGCCAGCGCTATGTGGACCTGATCGCCAACCCCGAGGTCAAGGACACCTTCGTCAAGCGCAGCCAGATCCTGAAGGAGATCCGCGCTTATCTGGACGAGAAGGGCTTCCTCGAAGTGGACACCCCCATCCTGACCCCCTTTGAGATCGGTGCCTCGGCCCGCCCCTTCTACACCCATCACAACAGCCTGAACATGGACATGGTGCTGCGCATCGAGACCGAGCTGTACCTCAAGCGCCTGATCGTGGGCGGCATGGACCGCGTGTACGAAGTGGGCCGCATCTTCCGCAACGAGGGCATGGACCCCAAGCACAACCCGGAGTTCACCTCCATTGAGCTGTATCAGGCCTTCACCGATTTCCACGGCATGATGGATCTGGTGGAAGAGCTGTACAAGCGTCTGGCTCAGAAGATCTGCGGCAGCATGGTCATCCCCTATCAGGGCAAGCAGATCGACATGGGCCACTGGGAGCGCCTGACCATGATCGAGGCCGTGAAGAAGTATTCCGGCGTGGACTTCAACGACTGGCAGACCGACGAGGACGCCATTGCCGCCGCCAAGGAGCACCATGTGGAGCTGCCGGAGGTGCCCACCAAGGGTGCCATTCTGGCCGAGTTCTTCGACGCCTTTGTGGAGGACAAGCTGATCCAGCCCACCTTCATCTACGATTACCCCGTGGAGATCAGCCCCCTGGCCAAGCGCAAGCCGGATGATCCCGCCTTCACCGAGCGCTTTGAGTATTTCATCGACTGCACCGAGTACGGCAACGCCTTCAGCGAGCTGAACGACCCCATCGACCAGAAGGGCCGCTTCGAGCGTCAGGTGGCCGAGCGCAAGGCCATCGAGCCCGACTGCAAGGCCCAGGTGGACTACGACTACGTCAACGCTCTGGAGTACGGCCTGCCCCCCACGGGCGGCCTGGGCTTTGGCGTGGACCGTCTGGTCATGCTGCTGACCGACAGCGCCTCCATCCGCGACGTGCTGCTGTTCCCCACGATGCGCCCTGAATCTAACTGAGCTACGTGGTAATCTTTGTGTCTCCGACAATGAAATACATCGCGGATTCCGACACGGAAAGTGTCAGAAAGCTGACATCCTTGACGGATTTCCGCATGGACTGACGGAGATGCAAAAAAATTCACGCTAGGACAGACGGATTCTCACATTCTGGCTACCAGCAGAGAACTGTAAACGAGAAAACAGCCAAGAGGACATTTCACCATCAGCGATTGCTGACCGTGAGGTGTCCTCTTTCTATATCCTGATAACGCAAGTATACCACTACCCTTGACAAAGGAGAAGAATGTCATGGAACATAAAGCTGCTTCGTTTGAAGTTCCCGAACTGGAAAAAATTCTGGCCAAAAAGAAAAAGAGATACGTCGGCTACGAAGAAGGAATGGCTCTCTATTCGATGGGCAAGATTTCGTTCCGAAAGCTGGCACAGGAAGCTCACGCACTACTCCGCATAAAAAAGATAGCGATTATTGATCTGGACATTCTGGACGATTATCTGGAACAACATCGCTGCAACAACTGAATCAGCGTTTTCTTACATAGCGCACTTTCCATCCGAAGGTGCGCTTTTTCTTGAATCTTCATCTGCACGAAGGCCATCCTATATGTTCCAAATAAGATTTATCAAGTGTAAATACAGTCGTTTTGTTCATTTTAATAAACAACACGCGAAAGACACTGTGCAATATAACAAAAAGCAATAAAAAAGTAGCAATGGGGCTGTACAAATGGTTAAAATTGTGATAGTTTAATCTTGACAAGAGCTTAAGAACGTGCTATTATAATCAACTTGCATTACCGAAACCAATGTGGGGAGTTTTAAATGGGGAAGTTGATTTTCACAAAGTTAAATCATCCTGCGGATCAATGTTTCACTTGTGGAAACCCAAGCATTGATAAGAAGGTTGCAGACTCTTATTTTTTGACGTTGCTTGATCGTTGCTATGCATATGAGGTCACAACGGAAAGCGGAGTTATCGTTGCGTATTATCAGATTCAATTTAAGAGATTTCCAATCGATAGGTTTCCTGAGCCGATTGATGAGTATTCTCTTAATAGTTATGTGGACCTTTATGCAATGCATATTGAGTATCTTGCTGTTCGTAAAGAATATCAGTATCAAAAGATAGGAAGTAACGTTCTTAAGCGCATCTTGGCTAAAATAATCATGTTTCATAGAGATTGTCCGTTCCGGTTGGTTACAATTAATGCTTTAAATGAAAAGGTTTCTTGGTATCAAAGAGCCTTTGGATTTAAAGAAGTTGATCAAGATGGTGACGACCCAGAAACTACTCTGATGATGATTGATTTGCTATCAGCGGAAAATCTAAGACTTCTCAAGGAATATGATGACATACTATAGGTTAATACTTATTAAGAAGGAGGTGCGTTATGATGCTTCATGAAGTCTACAACATAACAGATCAGGGTATGCAAAGAGTTTTGGACACCTTAGCACATCCCTCCATGGAGTACGCCGTACAACAAGAAAGTCTGCTGAGGGATTCTCTCTCTGGGATGAGCTGTGAACAAGTAGGCGATTCCGAAGAGGTTATCTTTGATGATTTGGATTTGTCGTTTATTGATAGGCCTCTTTCCTATGTAAAGACTGCACCTCAAAACATGACGGATGTGTCATTCTCTTCTATGTTAGAGTCATCCGTGTATTTTGATTTCCCATTGTATGCCGCATAAATGATTTATGTAAGACAGGTGAAAACAATGAACGAAATAATTCGCCCTACGGATGAGTTGCCTGTTAGTGTTTTAAAGGCCAATCATATCGTGTTTGATGAACTCTCTTTTGTTAGAGATGGTTTTTCTTTAAAAGATGATTCAAAAACAAGCTTTAATCTTAGCTATGGCATCGATAAAATATCCGATGGTGAATATCGGACGACCTTGACTGCGCAGGCAACTCGCGAAGGAGAGTTCAAAGCTAAAGTTCAAATCAGTGGCTACTGGAGCATTGAAGAGTCGGACTCTCACAAAAATCAGTTGCTTCAGGAAAATGCTTTGGCTATTTTATTTCCGTATGTTCGTTCGCAAATGACTCTTTTAACAGCGCAACCTGAAACTGAACCTATAGTATGGCCAGCTATGAACATCAATAAAATGATGACTACAGCAGAATCAAAAAAATAATAATGCAAAATATTGAGCAGATGTGTAGCCATGTGTCTGCTCAATATTTTTATAATGATATCGCATATGCTTATCGATAACCAAATTAAAAGTTATGCAGTTCGTGACGTATTCATAGTCCCCCACGATGAAGCCGATCGAGCAGTAAACTAGAATGAAGCTATGGATCGGTGCAATCGCTGCACCAACCCATAAAACAGAACCCGGCAGGTATGTCATCATAAGATGGCATACCTGCCGGGTTTCCTTTTGCCGCTTTTGCGCATTGCAGGCACCCTCTGCACAAAAAAGTTCGCCGCTCCTTTGACGGAACGGCGAACTTGCTCGGATCGTTTACGGTCTGCTGTCTTGTCACGGCAGCGGGCAGGTCACAGAAGGCTCAGGGCCTCTTCATCTGCCACCAGCGTGCAGTCCGGATGCAGCTGCAGGATGGAGCCGGGGCATTCCGGCGTGACCGGGCCGGACACGACCGCTTTGACGGCCTTTGCCTTGGCCAGGCCGTTGGCGACCACCAGCACCTTGCGGGCCTGCATGATGGTCTTGATGCCCATGGTATAGGCCTGCCTGGGCACCAGATCTTCGTTGCCGTCAAAGAAGCGCTTGTTGGCCTCGATGGTGGCTTCGGTCAGATCGACGCAGTGGGTCTCCAGCTCAAACGCCTTGCCCGGCTCGTTGAAGCCGATGTGGCCGTTCGGGCCAAGGCCCAGCAGCTGCAGGTCGATGCCGCCCACGCTGTGGATGATCTGGTTGTACTGGGCGCAGGCTGCGTCCGCATCGGGGTTGGTGCCGTCCGGCAGGTTGATGCGGGCGGGGTTGATGTTGACGTGGTCGAACAGGTGGCGGTGCATGAAGCTCCAGTAGCTTTCCGGGTGGTCCTTGGGCAGGCCGCGGTACTCATCCAGATTGACGGTCGTCACCCCCGAAAAGTCGAGGTCACCCTTGTTGTACCACTCCACCAGCTGCTGGTAGGCACCCACCGGGGTGCCGCCGGTGGCCAGACCCAGCACGCAGTCGGGTTTCAGGATGATCTGCGCCGAAAGGATGTTGGCCGCCTTGCGGGACATGTCTGCGTAATCGTTTGCGCGAATGATCTTCATCGGTTCTCCGCTCCTTTGTTTTTACTTCAGCAGCAGCGGCAGAAAGCTGGTGCCGTTTTCCGGTGCCTTGCTGTGGAAATAGTCCGCAGCGGTCGCACCGACATCGCTGAGGGTCTTGCGGATCCCGATATTCTTGGGGGTGGAGTGGGCGCTGTGGATCATCAGCGGCACCATCTCACGGGTGTGGTGCGGGTGTCCGATGGTCGGGTCGTTGCCGTGGTCCGCCTGCACGATGAGGATATCGTCCTCGCCCAGGGCGTCGCGGATCTTGCCGATCCATTCGTCCGCCACCCGCAGGCGGTCTGCGTAGGCCGCGACATTCTCCCGGTGGCCGCACAGGTCCGTTTCCTGCACGTTGGTGCAGATAAACGCAGTCTCCTGCTCCTTTACGATCTCCAGGGTGCGCTGCAGCACGCTGGCCGTGTCCACCATGGGGATGCTGGTGCCGTAATTGTTCGTGACCACGTCGGCCACCTTGCCCAGCAGGAACACCGGCAGGCCGCTCTTGCCCAGAATCGTGGGGATCTGCACCTCCGGGTCAACGCCGTAGCCCATGTGGATGCAATGGTAGTCGTTGTTGTAAACACCGCTGGCCGGGGCATTCACGCCGATGTAATCGCCGTGTTCCTCAATGGCATCCAGCAGGTTCTGCAGGTGCACGCCGCGCCCGCCGAAGGTGATGACGCGGGGCACGACCGACACGCTGCGCACCAGATGACCGATCTTGAGCTCTTCCTCAAAATCAAGGTCGTCGATGGCCGCCGTGACGTTGAAGGCCTGACCCGGATCGCATTCCACGTTGTCGGCCACGGTGCAGGCCTCGTTGACGATCAGCAGGCGCTTGCCGGATGTTCCGGTGTAATACCGGACATGGTAACCCGCATCCTCCAGCGTCTTTTTGATGAGCTCGATCTTATTGCAGATCGGCTCGCCGAAGGGCTTTGCCGGGCGGGTGCCCATGATCTCCTGATGGCCGAAGAAGGTGTCCGCACCATCGTGCATCAGCTCGGCACGGCCGAACGTTGCATCCGTCGCAAACGGCAGGCCGGGGAACTCCCGCCCCACGATGTTCGCCAGACCAAGGCTTGCCAGATTGGGCAGCTTCAGGTCCGGCGTGCGCTCAAAGATATGCACACAGGTGTTGGCACCGCAGTCCGCAGGGCGCACCTGCGGCACATCCGGCATTGCGCCCACACCAAAACCATCCAGAACGATTACAACAAACTTTCCCATTGCGAATTATCCTTTCTGTCATTCCCGGACCGGTTCTCCCAGCGCAGAGTACAGGCCCGCCAGCTCCGGCTTGCCGGAGGACAGCCCTTTGACCACTGCCACCCGGCTCCGGGTCACAAAGAACTGTGTCCGGAACGCCATGACCGCCGCAGCCGAGACCGGACAGTTCTGCTGCAGTTCAAAATGATAGTCGATGCTGGAGTCGTCCGGCGGCAGCACCGGCACGACCTTTGCATTTTCCGGCGTCGTGCCCACCAGGGCGTTCTTCATATGGCCGCGGCGGTAATGCCCGCCGCCGTAGCAGTACGCCTTATCGCCCAGATTGTGGCTGACCTCCGAAACATACAGGTATCCGGGGCGCTCCTCGGCATCCGGGTGGCCGGCATGATACGGTGTCGTTCCGGTCAGGCCGTGTCCCGGTTCCCCGTGGGTGCCGCCTGCCGCCGCGATCATCGGGATGCTGTGGGTGCAGGTGGCACTGGGCGTATTGAGCATCAGGTCCCGGTAGCCGCGGGCGCGCAGCATTTCGGCTGCGGTCTGCACGGTCCGGAGGTTGGGCATGGGCAGGATGTCCTGTGCCGCTTCGTCGTACAAAAAGCAAGGGAAGCTGCACACGCCGCCCACCTCCACATTCGGCATCGCCTCGATCGCACGCACTGCGCTGTCCAGTTCCTGCAATTCAAAGCCGCCGTACTGCCCGGAATACAGCATGTCGCCTTCTCCCAGAACACGGAGCATCAGCTTCTGGTGCAGGCCCAGCTCGGTGCAGACTGCGCTGATCTCGCGGGCTTTTTCCAGCGTGTACACCGTTACGATCACCGGCTTTGCGCGGAGGATCTTTTTCAGGGCCGCCCGGGGGATCTGGACCAGATGCCCTACGTTGCCGAGGGGGATCTGATTTTCCACCATCGTCAGCGCCTCGCGGAAGTCCACGCACACAGCGCCCACATATCCCATGTCGGTCAGCGCACGGGCGATCAGGGGGTTGCGTCCGATCTGCTTGAGCATGAAAAAGTTCTGCACGCCGTTTGCGTCGCCTGCCTGTTTGATGCTGCGGGCATTTTCCAGGATCGTGTCGTAATCCAGCAGATAGGTGTCCGGCAGGATCACGCCATTCTGCTGCCATTCAATGCCCAGACGCACCAACGGCTGGTTGCGCTCCATTACGGTCTTTAAAAACACAGGGCATCTCTCCTTTTCCTCTCGTTTTTTCAGCGGTTCAGTTTTCCTCGACCTGCTCCATGCAGCTGCGCAGGATGCGGATGATGGTGTCCGGGCCGCTGCGCATGGGATTGATGCGGATCATCCGGTGTTCAATGGTCGGGTCCTGCGCACGGAACGTTCCACTGACACGGTAGATCATGGGGGCAAACTCGTATTTGCTCTCGCTGCCCACCGGATGCGGCGCTGCGCCGAACTTCGGGGCAGCGTCCAGAATTTTTTCGGCGATCTCCTGATCAAACTCCACCAGCAGCACCTTGCTCTGCGCGTTTGCCAGGAACGCCTGCCGCACATGGGGGACCTCGCCGGCGTTCAGGCGGCGGACCAGCTCCTCGTTGACCTCGCTCTGGATGGCGAGCGCCACCGGCGCATAGATCAGGCCGCGCAGGGCCTCCATGGCTTCGTGTCCCTGCACCTGACTGCCGCCGGAATACTGCATCTTGTAGATGCGGTCGATCAGCTCCTTGCTGCCGATCACTGCACCGACGCCCTCCGGACCAAGGATCTTGAAGCAGGAGAAGGTGGACAGGTCGGCCCCCGCCTGGCAGCCGATGGCGTCCACTTTCAGGGCGGCATAGTTGTCATCGGTCACCACCGGGATGCCCGGCAGCGCAGCCTTGATGGCTGCGATCACGGCCTTGTAGTCGTAGCAGTCCTCCGGCTTCTGCCGGGTCAGCTGCACCAGGGCGCCGCGGATCTCGTCCTTGTGCTGCGCACAGACGGCCTTGAGCTGTTCCAGATCGTTGAAGTCCGCGCGGATGGGTTTCAGCCCCATGGCGTCGATGGTCACCTGCGTCGTCGTATAGATGGGCGAGGTGTGCACCAGAATGGCATCCCCCGGTTTCAGGCAGGCGGTCAGAGCCCAGCGGATCGCGCCCGTGCCGGAGCCGCGCACAAGCAGCGCCGCCGGGGCATCAAAGGTGTCGGCAAAGACCTTTTCCACCTTTACCGTGCAGCGGGGCTTGTTCAGCCCTTTCACCACGCCGAGGTCGCCCAGCGAGAGGACTTCCTCTCCCTGAAAATTGCGGGTCACTGCGTCAATGACCTTGAACTGGAGCTGTTTTGCCTGTTCCAGCGAGATAGAATGCAGGGGATAGGTTTTCATTGTCAATTCCTCGAATCCTTGTTATTTCTGTCCTTTGTAGATGCGCAGTGCATTGCGGTACAGCAGGTTCTCCCATGCGCGGTCCGGCACGCCTGCCTCGCTTGCCAGCGGAGCAAAGGTGTCCAGCAGGTAGCTGTAGCCCACACCGCCCCGGTCTGCAAAGTTGCTGCGGCGGGTGATGTCCATGCTCATGACGATCTGCGTGTCGTACCCTTCCGCACAAAGGCGGCTGAGCCAGTCTGCACGGGAGACATCGGGCTGGTAGTTGCACTTGCCGATGGTGTCGAACGCAATGTTGACCCCCTGATCCAGCAGGCGCTTCATGTAATCCAGATCGGCCGACAGGTCGATGTGGCTCAGCACCACCCGGCTCAGGTCAACGCCAAAGCTCTTGAAGATCTCCAGCTGCTCCAGGCCGCGCGTGCCCAGCGTTGTGTGGGTGCAGATGGGTGCCCCCGTTTCTGCATGGGCGCGGGATGCCGCACGGAACACCTTGGCCTCCGTCTCAGTGATGTCCTTCGAGGTGCCGATCTCGCCGATGACGGTCGCCCGGACACCGGTGCCTTCAATGCCCTCGGTCAGTTCCTTCACCATGATGTCACACAGCTGCTGTTCGGTCAGCGTATAGCACTCCGGCGGGAGAAAAGGCTCCTTGTAGTAGCCCGTCGCGTGGGTGATCTCCACCCCCGCCTGTGCAGCCATTTTCTGCACATAGGCCACGTTCCGGCCCATCCCGCGGTTGGTCTGGTCGATGATGCCGACCACACCGTGTTCCGCCAGCCGCCGGTATTCCGCTGCGGTCGCGTCAAAATCATCCAGCCTGCAGTCGATGTTCTTCTTCGGGCCGGACAGGTCGATCGTCGTATGCTCGTGCGCATACAGAATCTTTTCAGGCAGTTTCAAAAGGATTCGCCTCCTGTATTGTTTCTTAACCAGAGCCGCCTCCCGACGCAGGCCGGGAGGCGCTCATTTTATCCGGGGATCAGGCGGCAGGGGTGTACAGAGACAGCAGGAACAGCACGTTTGCGATCAGGCCGACCAAGATCGCGCCCAGAGGACCGACCGCCATGGAGACCAGAGGCTTCTTGCTGCACTTGTTGATGCACCAGAATGCCACGATGATGAACAGACCCGTCGTGGGCATGATCGCCTGAGCAGCCAGGATGCCGCCGATCAGCAGGGCGATGTCGATGACGTAGCTCATAGCGGTACGGATGTTGTCGCCGCAGCGCTTGATGCCGGGGAACTTGTCCAGACCCTTTGCGATGACGTTCAGCAGCAGGATCTCCACGCAGATGCAGGCTGCACCGGCGATCAGGGCGATAAAGGGGTTGGGGATCAGCAGACCGATCACAAAGACGAAGGTCATGCCGGCCGGAGCGTAGACGCCGGTGGTGATGGCGGTGGTGGCAACCAGCGGGATAAAGCCGATGGCACGGGCCAGAGCGGTCAGACCTGCGTTGACGCGGTCACCCTCGGCCAGCAGGCCCAGGCTGATGGGGTCACCGGCCATGATGCTCATGCTGGTGCCTGCTGCGATCAGGCCGCCCATGAGGGCCAGAACCGGCATATACTTGCGGATGCGTGCGACCTTGTCGGCAAAGATCTGGGTCAGCATTTCGTTGGAGTTCTGGTCGTTGCCTTCCTTATCCATGGCAGCGAACACCAGCATGATGATCATACCGGCCAGCAGGGCCATACCGTCCTTGTTCAGGCTGATCGTGTGCTCGGCGTCCAGTGCGATCTTGCCGTAGGTCTCAACGATCTGACGGACCAGCAGGGTCACAACGGCGGTGATGATGCCCTTGGCAGCGCCAAACTGCAGGGCAACCGTCACAGCCGGGAAGATGGCGAAGGCCAGCGTGATACCGGCAGAGACCTGGCCCAGGCTGCCCAGGAAGTTGACCGGCAGCAGGTTGAACAGGTCGATGATCACCTGCAGGCCGAACAGCAGGGCCACGCCGTACACAGCGCCGATGACGCCGGAAGCGATCATGCCCTTTTTGGTGTCCGGGCACCAGGTGCCGATGATGTCGGTGGTGAGCAGGATGCAGTGGATCAGGATGATGCTTGCGGCAATGGACGTGGGCAGGCCGTAGCCGATGACCAGACCAAAGCCGATGGCAAAGCTGGTGGCTGCCAGAGCCTTGCGGTCCATGCGCTTTTCCAGATACTCCGGCAGGACCGGGCGCAGGCCGTCGTTGAACACGGCGATGCTCTGGTTTGCCAGGATCGATGCCAACGCACCAACTGCCGCGATGATAACGTAGCGCAGAATGGTTTCCATATGTAATCCTCCTTATTTGACGATCCGGATCAGAAGCCCAGACCCTTGAGAATGATCGGCACGACCTTTTCGATGTGCTGATCCGTAAAGCCGTATGCCTTCTTGCCGGCCTTGACCTGTGCCAGGATCTCGTCCTCGCTCAGCATTTTGCCCGGCATGGACACCGTTGCGCACTGGTTCATGCCCAGCAGGGCAATGGCCATTGCCAGCGCACCGCCGCCGCCCGTCTTGCAGGCGCCGAAGTAGTAATCTGCCTGCCCGGTCTTGACCGCCATTGCCGCCGCAATGTCATCCTTGATCTCCACCGAGGCACGGTCGCCTACAACACCCTTGATGGTGTCATAAACCTTCTGCTTGTCGATCTGGCCGCCTACTACGATTTTCATAAGCTAGCCCTCCTTTCTGATGTGGGTTTTATGCAAATGCTGTCACGATTGTGCCAGCACGACCCCGATGTGCATGGTTAGGAACTTCTGTTCGTCCTCCGGCAGGTCCGGCAGGATCTCCCGCACCAGCGCCTGCGTTGCTTCCAGTGCCTTGGGGAAGGTGGGCTCCTGGCTGGTCTCTTCGTAGACCTCTTCGTCCAGCGGCTCCACCGGCTCTCCGCGGTGGATGCGCCCCAGCGCAGCGCACAGGTGCGTGATCATGGCGGAGGCGTTTTCTTCGGTCAATGTCAGACCGTATTTCTCCTGAAAAAAGCGGATCACGTCCTGTACCTTCCGGTAATCCTCTTCGGACAGCATCCCTGCCTGGTGCAGGATCGTTAATCTCGGTTCAAAATCCATCTCTGACATCTCCCAATGATTTTTTGTTTTGCTTACAGCCAGGCGCCGATCTTGTCGGCCAGCGTCTCAGCCGGAGCTTCGGTTCCAAAAATGTTCCAGACCAGCTCACAGATCTCGCCGCAGCAGCTGTAGGGACTGTAGTAGGACATGGAGTTAGGCTTGAAGCCGACGTTCTGCTTGTTGGTCAGGAAAATGACGGCGGTCTTGTTGGTCTTGTTCATGACCACATGGGTGCCGGTAAAGCCTGCGTGGCCAAAGGCGTCGTAGTGGCGGTCGCCGCGGCCCATAAACGAGGAGCCCCGCTCAAAGCCCAGCCCGCGGGACGGCTTGCCGTTCTGCTCGCTGGTGAACGCGTCGATGACTTCCTTCTTGTAAAGGCGGACGCCCTTGTAGATGCCGCCGTTCAGCATGGCCTGGCACAGCACGGCCAGATCTTCCGCGTCGGAGTACAGGCCCGCGTGACCGGCCACGCCGCCGTTTGCCATCCATGCATTGCCGTCGTTGCACTCGCCCTGCAGGGTGTAGTTGCGCCAGCCGGTGAAGGTGCGGAACGCGTCCAGATCGGCGGTACAGTCGTAGCCAAAGCCCGGGTAGTCGATCTCGTCCACCATGGCATACTCATACGGGTTGCCGAAGGAGGTGGCTGCCACATCCTCGGTGGTAAAGCCGTTGGCCAGCGGCAGATAGGTGGTGCGCTTCAGCCCCAGAGGCTTGTAGATCTCGTTCTTGACGTATTCGTCCATCGAGCGCCCGGTGATCCGCTCCACCAGGAAGCCCAGCATCTGGAAGCCCAGGTCGCTGTACTTTTCCTCGCCGGGGGCGAACATCAGCTCACAGTTGCAGATGTAATCCAGCACCTTGGCCTTGTCCTTCTCGATGTAGAGGAACATCGCCTTCCACTGCGGCAGACCGGAGGTGTGGGTCAGCAGCTGATGCACGGTGACGTTTTCCTTCCCGTTCTTGGCAAACTCCGGAATGTAGCTTGCTACCGTGGCATTCAGGTCGATCTTGCCCTCGCTGTACAGCTTCATGATGGACTGTGTCGTGGCCATGATCTTGGTGCAGGATGCCATGTCGAACATGGTATCCATCTGCATGGGGCGGGGATCGTCCAGCCGCACGCCCATGTCGTTGAGCATTGCGTAGCCGTATGCCTTTTCATACACGATCTTGCCGCCGCGTGCCACCACGATCGTTGCGCCGGGGAAATATCCCTGTCCCATGTAGTTTTCCACAATGTCGTCGATGGCCGTCAGGCGGTCATCGGTCCGGACGGGCATTGCAGACCGGGGGAAGCAGTTCTCCGCCTGCTCCGGGCTGGCACACCCCATAAAGGCAGAGGCAGCTGCCAGTGTGCCAACGGTTTTGCCGGATGCGATCAGGAAGTTGCGCCGAGTGATCTTTTTCATGCGAGATCTCCTTTTCTTTCTGCAAAAAAATCAGACATCCTGTATCGGTTTTCGGGAGAAAATGTTTTATACAATATTTTGTATTTTCATCCCGAAAGAAACATCCGCATATCCTCCATGCAGATGTGACTTCTGTTTGACAGCACCTTTGCTTAGTAGCGCGGAATGATCTGCTTGCGCATCACCTGCTGCTGGATGTGGTCCACACGCTCCACCGACAGGATCTTGCGCACCAGCTGCGCGGTGATGTTATCACTTTTCCGGCAGGCAAGCACGGCCACGGTATCTTTTTCCTGCTCATCCAGCCGGGGCATCGGATAATAGCTCAACCCCTCCGGCAGCATATCGGCGCTCCAGACGCCGGCATCAATGACGCCGCTGTGCAGAAACGGCACCAGTTGACTATAGATGATGGGCACATATTGCACCGGCTTATCGGCAAAACAGAACCGGGTCAGCATCTCCTGGTCCACCGAGGAGGCATCCACGCCCACCTTGCAGTTCTGCCAGTCGCCCTTGAAGTCCGGGCGGACAAAGACCCGATGCTGTTCCACATAGCTCTGCGGGCCAAAGGCCGCGATCCGCTGGATGTCCTTACCCTCCTGCGCATAGTGTTCAAATGCAAGCTGGCTCATGACGCACAGATGAAAGCGCCCTTCTTCCACACAGTTCAGCCGGTAGCCGGAACCGCGCATAAATGCGATCGCACCCGTGACCCCTTTCTGGTTCAGTTCCTCATACAGTCCGCTGGCCAGGCCTTCATAGCGCAGGCCATACGGCATCGGCATCACGCAGGTCAGACCCGTATTGCTGCAATACTGCGCCATTGCCACATAGTCGATCTCTGTTGCAATGGTGCCGTTCTGCCCATGGGATTCCAGACGGATCACATGATTCTGTTTCAGGTTGTTCAGCGCGATCTGGATATTTCCCCGTGCCATCTCGCATTGTTCGCTCAGTTCCGTCACCGTGGGGATCCGGTCTCCCGGTTCCAGCCCTGCCAGGATCTGCGCGACCTGCAGCGTTGCCAGACCAGACTTCTGGAGCAGACTTGTGTTCATCATGGTTGCTCTTCCCTTCTCGACCTATCTTTCAATCCGCATCAGGTGGACCGTGGGAAATTCCACAGGAAAGAAGCGTATTTTTGGCGTTCCGCCCCTCCTCACAAGAGACAGATCGCTTGCAGATTTATGATAATACAAAATTTCATATATTGCAATATGGAGTCTTGCATAAACTTTTTCCATCGAATTTGTACAACCTGATTTTTCATCCGCCGCGGCTTTCCGGTCCGTCGGCAGCCTCCCCGGCAGGAACACCATGCGCCGCTTGCCCTTGAGGTCACCCCCGCGTATGCGGGGAAAAGTCCCGGTATGCTGTCCAGAGCATCGTAAAGTAAGGATCACCCCCGCGTATGCGGGGAAAAGTCCAGCCTGATGCAGATGGATGTCGGCCCCCTGGGATCACCCCCGCGTATGCGGGGAAAAGTTCCCGAGTAAGCTCCTTTCTGTGGTTATTTTGGGATCACCCCCGCGTATGCGGGGAAAAGGGCACCGGACTGACTAATGTGACTAGCCCAATGGGATCACCCCCGCGTGTGCGGGGAAAAGCTGAAGTTCGGCACGAACGTGACCAAGAACCCGGGATCACCCCCGCGTGTGCGGGGAAAAGTTGTCCTTTGCCCAGACGTACTGTTTCCGTTCGGGATCACCCCCGCGTGTGCGGGGAAAAGAGACCGGATTGGAAGAATGAGGTTGAGCTTGTAGGATCACCCCCGCGTGTGCGGGGAAAAGACGCTATACAGCGGCATCCGTCTTGTGGTTTTGGGATCACCCCCGCGTGTGCGGGGAAAAGGAGAACAGACAGCAAGACCACACTATCACATGAGGATCACCCCCGCGTGTGCGGGGAAAAGACGCCTTTCAGCGAAAACAGCTTCACGAAGTCGGGATCACCCCCGCGTGTGCGGGGAAAAGGGGTGGTATGTATCATACGCGGCAGAGCCGGGGGGATCACCCCCGCGTGTGCGGGGAAAAGTGTTAGAATTTTACAACTTCTCAGAGTAGACAAGGATCACCCCCGCGTGTGCGGGGAAAAGAAATGGCTTTGGTTGTCCTAGCTCGTAGTAGTTGGGATCACCCCCGCGTGTGCGGGGAAAAGTGCGGGAAATGCAGAAGATGAAGTACTGACTTGGGATCACCCCCGCGTGTGCGGGGAAAAGGGCCGCGTTCGGCCCGCTTTTTTGCGCACTCCGGGATCACCCCCGCGTGTGCGGGGAAAAGCATGAGCCAGCCCGCGCCCAAAGCCTGATTATGGGATCACCCCCGCGTGTGCGGGGAAAAGCCGAACAGAATCGTATGGAGCGACTTCAAGCGAGGATCACCCCCGCGTGTGCGGGGAAAAGCTCCGACATCGACGCGGTGCGGGAGGAGTTTCTGGATCACCCCCGCGTGTGCGGGGAAAAGTCAAATATCGGCGCGCGCCGTCAAACTTCGCCGGGATCACCCCCGCGTGTGCGGGGAAAAGCGTTTGCTCCTGCGCCAACCATTGACATGATGGGGATCACCCCCGCGTGTGCGGGGAAAAGTATGCAGGGCCAGAGCGCACAGGCAAACCAAAAGGATCACCCCCGCGTGTGCGGGGAAAAGTAGGCCTTCCGTATGGCATTGCTTTTCCTCCTGGGATCACCCCCGCGTGTGCGGGGAAAAGCCATCGGAATCGTCCGGGATGCTGAGGGTGACGGGATCACCCCCGCGTGTGCGGGGAAAAGCTCTGCCCGCCACTGGAAGAGACCGGCAACCCGGGATCACCCCCGCGTGTGCGGGGAAAAGGGAAAAAAACCATCCCAAGTGACGCTAGAAAAGGGATCACCCCCGCGTGTGCGGGGAAAAGTCCTGCATCAACGCCCGGAACTTTGTAGCCACGGGATCACCCCCGCGTGTGCGGGGAAAAGGCATCCTTGCAAAGTCTACAGAGTGGCAGTACAGGATCACCCCCGCGTGTGCGGGGAAAAGATAATTACAAGAGCCCGTTTGACGATGTGGGCGGGATCACCCCCGCGTGTGCGGGGAAAAGCAAGAAGGACACCCACGCAGCCAAGGAAGCCAAGGATCACCCCCGCGTGTGCGGGGAAAAGGTGCTCTTGATAATAGGTGTCTCCAAGGCCCGGGGATCACCCCCGCGTGTGCGGGGAAAAGAAGCTGTACGCCGGACGAGGTATAAAGTCCATAGGATCACCCCCGCGTGTGCGGGGAAAAGGTGAATAACTTGTTGAATTGTTGAAACGCTCTGGGATCACCCCCGCGTGTGCGGGGAAAAGACTAAAAAGATCCCATAGCATCGGCCATTTCAGTTGCATCCTGTGCCTGTTTCATTCAGTTTTGCATAGAGCCTCTGTGTCAGGCGGCAGTCGGGCAGGGCCCTGTGCTCCACCCTGTCTGCCAGCCCAAAATGCCGTACCAGTGTGAGCAGCTTAAAGTTGGCAACGCCTATCACCTTCCGCCGCGCAAGCGGCAAAAGGTCGATCTTCCGGTTGGTCAGTATCGGCTTCTGGTTTCGCGTACAGGCCGCGCGCAGGAATTCCAGATCAAATTGCAGGTTGTACCCCACCAGAGCATCTTTGCCTACAAATTCCAGAAATGCTTCCAGCGCAGCGGCCGCGTCCATCCCGCCTTCCAGTTCCGACTGTGTGATTCCCGTCAATTGCGTGATCTCCGCAGGCAGCGGAGTTTGCAGGTGCACCAGGGCCGAAAATTCTTCCGTCGGCTGCCCGTCCCGCACCCGGACGGCCCCATACTCCACGATCGAGTCCGTCGCCGCGTGCAGGCCGGTCGTTTCCAGGTCGATTACCGTGTAATCGTTTTTTCCGGGCTTTCGGGCAGTCCGCTGTGCCATTTTTTGTGCCATCTGGTACTTTGCCGCCTTGCTGAACCCCGGTTTCAGGTCCATCGCCTCGGTCTGCGTCTGGGGCAGCGGGCGGCGCATCAGCTTGATGCCGTCAAAATCCACAGCTTCCCAGCTGGTGTTGTGGGTGCGGAACTCCATCCGCTGCTCCCCTGCCGCCGTGTAGACCAGTGTCGCCTGCCCGTTTTTCAGGTTCTGGCAGACACGGTCCCACACTGCATCCCGGACGCGGCTGCTCACATTGCCCACATAAACGCCGGTGTTGATCTCACACAGCCACTTGGACAGGTCGCCGCGCAGGCGGGGCGGGCAGTTGGTCATGGTCAGAACTACGATGGCTCCTCACCCGCTTCCCGGTCAAAGTAATTGATGCCGTTTGACACCGCACCGACCTTGTTATCCCAGAGGTAAACCACATCCGGCTCTTCCGTCTGTTCCTCTTCGGTCAGCAGCAGCCAGCGGATGTCGTGGACCATCCGTTCCAGAATATGATGCTCCACCATAGCATCCCGGACACGGCGGCGCACGACGGCAGGCAGGTCCTCCGGGGCCTGCGCCGCCACCTCAAATGCGATCGGGATGGTTACCTCCGCCTTGTATAGGTCGGCAATGTCGTACACGAAAGAGCACTCATGCCCGACGTGCACGAATCCCAGCCCCGGCGCACACCCCAGCGCCACAATGACCGCATGGGCCAGCCCGTACAGGCAGGCATGCGCAGCAGACAACGCCTGATTGACTGGATCCCCGGATGCAAAATCCTCCGGGCGGTACAGCCGCCCGCTCCACGGCACGCCAGTTTCTTTGGACGCCTTGCGGTAGACGTTCCGCACACGGCTGCCCTCCCGGCCGCGCAGCTGCTGCATCGTCAGATGGGAGACGTCCTCCTCCGGAAAACGCAGCTGATACATTTTGCGCACCACATCCAGATGCTTCCGGTGGTTGCTGACCAGTTCCGCCTGACGGATGAGCATCCGGGAATGGGTGGTCAGCGGGCGGCCGTGGGCATAATAGCGCACGCCGTGCTCCCCGACCCAGACCGCACCCACGCCGGTGTCTCCCATCAGCTCCATGGCACGGTGGGTCACACGGGTGCCGGGGCCGAGCAGCAGCACCGAAATGCCCGCCGCCGGGATCTGAACGATACCCTTTTCATCCGTCACCGTGATGGCACCGTCCTGACGGCCCAGCGTGCAGTGTTCCAGGTACAGAAAGGTCATCCGGTCCCGGACCTGCGGCAGCGCCTGCAGATCAGGGCGGATCATGCCCGGCACATCATCCATGGCTGCTTCCTCCGTGCAGGATGGTCATCAGGCCAAGGCCGTAGGCTTTGCCGCGGCCAATGCCCTGACACAGCATCTCCCGGAACGCTTCCTGGTCGGTCACCTGCAGGATGCCCTCATAGGTCACCGCCAGCAACGTGACCGGCCGCTTTCCGTTCTTCCGGAAGTGACAGGTCTGTTTCCGGGTCACCTGAAAAGCGCCCTCCGTCAGGGCAAAGCCGTGCTTCCCGGCCTGCTCCAGCAGCCACTGTTCCTGCTCCGCTTCCAGATAGCAGGGCTTCAGGGCACCCCGCGCCAGCGGGTCCGCCGGGTCTTTCCGGGTACGGGTCGGGTTTGCCGTCAGACGGAACTGCCAGCAGCTGCCCGGGGTCACCCGTTCCAGCAGCGGCTCGTAGCGGCGCGTTTCCGGCGCGGCTCCCGTCCCGAACTGCGCACACAGTCCGGTCAGGTCGGGGAGCTCCTCGCTGAGCAGCAACAGATACAGTTTTCCGTTCAGGCTGTCCAGCCGCCACAGCCTGCGGCATCGTTCGCCGGAGAACGAGTTTTCCACTGCGCCGTGGAACTTCTGTGGAGAAGTCAGCGCGATCATGGTACTGCGGCGGGTGGGGTCAAGTTCTGCGCGGGACAAATACATTGCATCTCACCTCAATTCTGCAATTCCGCCATGGGGTCGTGCTCCGTCGGTTCCGGCATTTCCGGCCGGTCCAGCCGCCATTCCCGCACCGGGCGGAACCCGTACTGTCGGTGCACCGGGCTGAAGGACATCGGCAGATCCTGCCGGGGCACTGCCGCAGGGTCTGCCGGGTCGGCGTCGGCCACGATGCGCAGCTTCCCTGTTTCCGGTTTTCGTCCCTGCATGGGTTCCGTCCGGAGGACGTCCAGCAGGCTCCCCTGCCGGATGCCCAGACAGAGCGGCAGGGTGGGCGGGCAGGAGCGCCGCCCCAGATACAGCGGGTAGACCGGGTGCCGCAGAGCCGCTTCCAGCTCCCGCAGCAGAGCTTCGTCCTCGCTTTCCAGCCCTGCCAGAAAAACGGCGTCCTGCAGATAGTGGCGGTAGGTCACATAGGAGGTGTCCCGGCTTTTGGCGGTGTGAAAATCCACCAGCAGGCTGCCCTCCTGGTCTGCCCGCACGGCAAAGCGCAGACCGTTCAGCCGGGCAAGGCCCTCCGTGTCGTCCCGGCGCAGCCCCAGCGCCGCCGCCAACAGGCCGACCACGCCGCTCTTGGTGGGTTCCCGGTCGGTCTTGCGGGTCTCAAACTTGGAGTCCGAACCCCAGGACTGCAGGGGTGCAGCCAGCCGAAGCAATAAGGTCGCCATGGTCACACCTCATTCCCGGACAGCTTCTCCTCTACGGCCTTTTCCAGTACCGCCAGCATGGTGTTCAGCGGCATGGGCTGTGCCAGTTCTTCCAGCCCGGTACCCACCGTAAAGCTCTGCTCCGGCACCTCTGCAAAGGTATTGTAGAGTTCCTTTGCATACTGTTTCAGCGCCATCTTGGACGGTTCTGCATAGCCTTCTTCGCTCTTGCGCACCGGCTTTTCAAAGGCACCGCAGAGGTTCACCGGCTGGTCCTGCCGCAGAGTGACGTAAACGGCATCCGGCAGAGTGCGGTTGGCAAAGCTGTTCTGCTTGCCGGTGGGCATGGAGCGGATGAACGCCTCACCGAACGCCCGGACCGTCTGTGCCGCCTGCTCTGCGCCCAGCGTGCGCACCAGCTCCAGAACATTGACCGTCGCATAGCGGTACAGGGTGGCGGAATTGTATTCCACCGTGCCCAGATGCCCGGCACCGGCGTTGTCCTCCGGGGCACAGTCGTCCACGGCGGTGAAATAGTCGAACTCGTTCTGCACGGTGTGGGTGGAGATGCTGTGGGCCACCTGTGCGGCAGCGTCGTAGTTCAGCGACGGGTCATCTGCCACCATGCGGCCAAACAGCGCCATGTCCGCAGAGGGAGCCTCTTTCAAAGCCTCCTTATACCGATTCTTGTCCTTGCAGCCTTCCACCGCCAGCTTTGCCAGCGCCTTTGCCTGTGCATCGCTCAGGAAGAACAATGCTTTGGTGCCATCCTCGTCAGCCTTGATCTTCAGTATCTTAAAGATTTCCTGTGTCAGCTTGAAGGCATCCGCATCCGGAGCAAGGGCTTTGATCTGCTTTGCCACCAGATCCGTGCCCTTCTTGGTGCGGTAACCGGTCTCAACTGCATCGCTCATCTCCTCGGTGAACATCACGCGCATGGCGTGCTTCCACGCCTGCGAGGACACCCGGGCACGGACGCTGCCGCCGTAAACGGAGGTCTTGGGGCTGCCGGTATCGTCGCGGTTGACGCAGCTGGGCGGCACGGTCTGCAGAACATGAAAATCAACATACAGGCGTTTGGTATCCATCTCAATTCTCCTTTTCGTTCTCTTTGGTTTTCTCCGTGGGGCTCGCATAAAGGTCCCGGCCCCACCGCAAACGGACATTCGGCGCACCGTCCACAAACTGGTATTGATACAGATCCTCGGCCAGCTGCGGATAATCCAGCGGGATCCCTTCCCGCCGCAGCAGCTGGATCATCCCGCGCAGGTGGTGCGAGACTTCCGGCATGGAATCCGCCGTTGCCAGCGCGTTGAACCGCCGGAGCACGCTGCTCTCGGTCCAGTCCTGCCCGGGAGCAACAGAACTCACTGCCAGTTGACGCACAGCGCCGCCCAGCGTTCTGCCCGGTTGGTTCATGGAAACACCGGCTTCCCCCTGCTGGTGCAGGGCAAACAGGGTCAACGCCGTATAGACGGCCCATTCCGCCTTTGACGGGCCATTGCTGCCCTGCAGCTGCTCCGGCATATCGGCCAGCAGAGCGCCCCACAACGCAGGCAGGTCTCCGGGCTGACGCCCCACGCCCCGGCGCAGCTCGGCAAGCTCGGCCCGTCTCTGCGGCTCCGGCAGAACTTGCAGCCGACGCAGCTGCTGTGTCACGCAGGCTTTCACCTCATTGGTTTTCATTCTGTCCCTCCTTCATCCTGTTTCGGGTACAGCTTCCGCAAATCATACAGAAAGCTGTTGTAGGCCTTGGGCGCCGTATACAGGCAGCTCTTATCCTTGTTCTTTGCATCCGGGATGCGGCGGCCCACAAAGGCGGCAGCTCCCGCCTGCTCCACCATCTGTCTGCCCAATTCTGCCGCAAGCCGGTATGCCTGCTCCTGCCACTCGGCCGCCTTCTCGACCGGTTCATCCGTCTCCGGGTCAATGCTCTGCAGCCACCGCCGGAACGGCTGGTCTACCGCAAAATAGAACTGCGCGCGGGCGGCTTCGGTCATTTTTTGTGCATCCTTGAATGCTTTGAATCTACTGGGGTCCAGCCCTCCCGCAAGCTTCAACCCCTTATCAAGCTGTCCGATTTTTTCTGCGGCCTCCATACAATTTTGTACTTCTCTCTCAATTCTTTCTGTCCATCGGCGTCCTAACACATTTAAAAGTTCCAACTGCACGGAAAGCTGATCCGTGTAACAGTCCTTAACAGATGCTTCCTGTTCATCATATCGGACTCCAACAATTTGAAATACAATTTGCTCTTTTCTGCTTAAGATTCCCTTATTTTGAAGTTGAAGATTCCAATTCAGAACGCCCGGCTTATGGCTTTCTTTATTCAGAATCGCCGGAAACTCTCTCCACAGCTGTCTGCTTGGATCATGTTGTTGCGGCATGTACACTCTTTTTTCGTTCTCTTTTGAAACCCTTCTCCAAATCGTCATCTTCTCAGAGAAAGCGTCCCGGGGTTCTATATAATCGCCGCCCAAAAGTTCATATCCTGCTACACCTTTCATGTCCAGTGAACGCTTTAAAATAATCCGTCTTGACTGAAGTGTTAGCAGCTCTGCTGCATTCCATGGCATGGGGACTTCCGTACTTTGTTCTGTCCGTATCTGATTTAATTCCCAACATGGTTTTTGTTCTTCCAGTAAATCTTCTTCCCTTTCTGCCAAAACCATGTTTCTCATCAATGTTTCAAATAGATTTTTTCCCTTGACAATAATGAAGCCGATTTGTCCCAGCCAACCAACGCCATGTCGTGGTTTGTTTCCTGCCTTAGGTCGTCCTCCTCGTTCATCATATCCGTTCAGATATACCAGCCATCGTGCTGCCTGCGCATAGGTCAGTTTTTCGCATTCGCCTCCTGAAACATTCTGAAACAATCGAACCGTATGTCCGCTTTCCGAACGTTCTCCGTTTAACTTTTTTCCACCAAATTCTATTCCATTTCTGACCTCCGGCACCTGCCAGAAGGGGCGTTCCGGGTGGAACAGCCAGAAGCGGTCCTGCCATTTGTCCAGGTAATCCCGGATCGGCTGTTCCGGGAAGTGCCCCAACTGCCACAATTTGCCCCAGCGCTGCAGAGCATCCCGGGGTTCTTCAAACGGTGTCGGTACACCGTTCCCATCCACGCGGGAGAACACGGTGTGCAGCACCGCCAGCAGCAGCCGCAGCATGGCGGCGTCCTGTGTGGGCATCTCGCCCGCAAGGTCCACATACGCGTGTGCATGGAGCAGTGCGTCGGTCAGCGAGACTTCCTGCACAGTGCAGTCCTGTGTCCGCACCCGGACCCACGGTTCCCGCAGCAGGTTAAACTCCATTGTCTCCATCCTCATCCTCCTTCTGATAGGTCAGGCCGTTCTCACGGTCGTAGTGCAGCACCTGCCCGGCAAGGTGTGCCGTGCGGCGCTCGTCCAGCAGCAGGACCAGTTCCCCGCGCAGCAGCGGGGAGAGCCGCCATGCCGCAAAATGCTTCCGGGTCTCGGCTTCCAGCGCGTCAATGGTTTGCTGCACGCTCCATCGCTTGCTGAAGTACCCCGGCAGACGCAGTCTCTGCCGCGCAATCCGCAAGGCTTCTTCCGGCTGCGGGGGCTGGTCCACCGCTACACAGGGCCCGGCTGCTTCTCCCTCTCCGGGCAGGAAGTGGACATTGCCTGCGCCGTCCTGCATCATGACCAGCACCTCAATGGACGGGTCGCCGTCGCGCACAGCGGCACGGGCACCGGCGTCGCTGGTCGCCCCGACCTCATTCATCCAGTCGTCCAGCGCATCACCGCATGCTCTCGGCGACGAAATGGCAAAGGCCTTGGCGCTGCGCTGCTTCTTGGCCTGTTCCAGCTCATATGTTCCCCGTGCCGCTGTGCTCTGCGGGTCTGCGGGCAGGCAGTCCGGCTCCCAGCCGTAGGTGTCCTGTACCAGCCGGGCGATATCCGCAGGCAGCTGCACTTCCTTCGGCAGAAGTTTCCGGGTACGTCCGAGCAGCCATTCGCCATAGATGGCTGCACTGCCCTCGTCAAATTCCTCGGTCCCGGTGTCCAGCACTGCACAGCGGGCGTCCTGCACCGGCTGCGGACGCGCCCGGCCCGGATGCCGGTGCAGCCGTCCGATGCGCTGCAGCAGCAGGTCCATCGGGCACAGTTCCGTAATCATGTAATCGAAATCGATATCCAGTGACTGCTCGAGCACCTGCGTACCCACCACGATCAGCCGGTCGCGCTGCGCCGGGGTCGAGCGCTTGCCGATGCGCTCCATCAGGCGTTGTTCCTTTTCGGCGCGGTCAGGCATCAGGAACTGTGCGTGGAACACAAGCACTTCAAATTCCGGCAGCTCTTCTCGCAGGCGGGCCGCAAGGTCCTGCGCTTTCCGCACCGTGTTGACGATCACGCCTGCACAGCCACCCTCCCGCAGGGCATTCTGCAGCATTTCCGGCAGCTGTTCCTCCGTCAGGGATTCCATCATCACCCGGCGCGGCGGTGTGTGCAGCGGAATGCCGGTTTGCTGCACCTGTTTTCCATCGGTCCAGGTCAGCAGCGGGTAGCCGCGGCAGGTTTTCCAGGGTGCATCCGGCAGCGTTTTCCGGTTGAGATATGCGGTCACAAGTTCGGTGCGCCGCTTGGCGGGCAGCGTGGCCGAAAGCAGGATCACCGGCACCCGGTACTCTCCCAGCCAGTTCAGTGCCCGGTCCAGATAACAGTTCATGTAGGCGTCGTAAGCATGACACTCGTCGATCACCACCACCTTGCCCGCCAGGCCGAGATGCCGCAGCATCACATGTTTTTGCTGCAAGGCCGCCATCAGCAGCTGATCCACCGTGCCAATGACAAAGTTGGCCAGAAGCGCCTGTTTGCTGCCCTGAAACCACTGGTGCACCATCACCCGTTCCTCCGGGTCGTCGGCGTCATCCTCCACCGGCACCGGCTCCTGCTGCAATTTCAAATAGTCTGTATTCAGCTGCGCCATGCCGTGCGCCAGCCGGATGGAGTGTTCCAGCCCATCCGACTGTTTCTGCGCCCAGTCCAGCAGCCGCCCAAAAATACCGTTGGCGGTGGCCTGGGTCGGCAGACCAAAGAAGATGCCGCCCTCCCCGCAGCGCTGTGCCAGAACCTCCGCCGCTGCCAGCGCGGCCTCGGTTTTGCCCACGCCCATCTGGGCTTCCAGAATAAAAATGCCCGGTTCCTGTGCGTTGTTCACAGCCTCCAGCATAGCCTGCTGCACTTCGTTCGGAAGAAAGCCGAACCGCTCCCGGAACTCTGCCGGGTCCGCTGCGGCCTCCTGCACTTCCCAGGGAAGGGTCGGCGCGAATTTCTGCCATGCCCGTTCCACGCGGGCCGGATAAAGGCTCTCGTCGCCCAGTTCCTCTACCGGGATCAGCGGGAAATACCGGGGATTGCTGGCGATCCAGTCCGCCATGATGAGCAGGCCGGTCAGAAGGAGTTCCGTCGGGACCGACAGCTCCGGCAGCTCTTTCACGTCAGAAAGTCCGCTTTCCTGCAGGGCGTGATCGAACAGTTCCTGCCAGCAGCTCCACCAGAATGTTTTCCGTCCTTTGGGCCAGTAATTTGTTTCATACACTCCGTCTTCCAGTTGGTCCAGAACATTATTTGCCTCCTGCGGCTTGCCGTGGTGCGCCCCCACGATCGAGGCCAATCCTTCCGGGCAGCCCAGCTCCCGCAGGATCGCCTCCCCGGCCAGCGCATGGTGGGAAAATTTCTTTTTCTGCTCGTTCCAGCGGAGCTCGGTATCCTTCTCCAACCGCTGTTTTGCCTCCGGCAGCAGGCTCATGATCGGGCCGGCAAAGGCCCGCGTGATTTTCCCGATATCGTGCACCCACCCCAGAAAAACGACAGTCCGGGTCAGCAGTTCCTCGTCCAGGTCCAGGTTCCGCCGCACACTTTCCGGCAGCCACTGCTGCACCAGAAACCGCATAATGCCTGCTGTGTCCCGCAGATGCATCCAGAGCGGCAGCCACAAACTGCTGTTGTCCGGGTCTGTTTTGCCTGCAAAACGCCGCACCTTGCAGGATCGTTCCGGTCGTTTCATCGTTCCACCTCCAAAGCATCGTTCCCATTGGCAGCCGGTGATTTTCTGATAAGCAAAGAATAACAGATATGCCATCCCATAAACAGGACTTTCACGTTTTTCAGCGATTTTTACTCCGTTTTTCTTCTGTTACCCCCGCAAATGCGGGGAAAATCCCTCATTGTGCTAAATCATTGGAGCAATCCCGCAAATGCAGGAAGCGGATTATTATGCTATATCATGTTCTCTTTTTATCCGCATCGTCATTATAGCAACTCTTTCAGTCATTTTCAACATTTTATTGTATTTTTTGGATATTGCGAGGCATGTTTTTATTGATCCGCTCCATTGGCCGGGTCGCGGCAGTTTTCTTCCGACGCAAAAATCCCACCGACTTCCTGCTGCGGAAATCAATGGGATTTTATCAGCATCTCTTCAGTTGAAGGCACCGTTCTGGGCGGCATACACCGCAATGGTGCTCAGCAGGTCCAGTTCCGCTTTCTGGTAGGTCGTTCGGCCGATGTGCAGCTGTTCCAGCACGTCGGCCTCCTTGCGGTGCTGCAGATAGCGCAACTGCAGCAGATCGGCCCGGATGGGATCCGCTTCCTTGTAATAGGCCATGCTGTCCTCAATGGCCTTTTCCCACCGGCGGTTCGCCGGCGACCGCGCCCACTGCCGCCGGCCATAGGCCAGCAGGGCGCTGCGGGTGGCATCACGCTGTTGTTTTGTCATTTCGGCTTTCTCCTTTCTGCAGCGGCCAGGCTGCGCTCATAGCGGTTCTGGGTGTCAAAAAAGCAGGCATCCCGCTCCGACATCGTCATTCCCAGCATCGCCGACAGATTTTCGGCTTCGTTCAGTTTGAACTGGGTCTGCCCCTGCAGTTTGCTGTGCAGCGCGCTCTCGCTGATGTTCAGCGCGCGGGCCACATGCCGCAGCTTGTAGCCGCTGTCGCGGATGTATTCTTCGATCAGTCTGGTATTGGCCATGTTCTCCGCTCCTTTTTTGTTGGTTTCACGTTGTTCAACAATCTTTGGTTGTAGTATAGTCGTAAGTTGATTGTCTGTCAACCGATTTTCAAAAATCGCGCGAAAAAAGTTGATTTTTACCCACTTTTCTGGTATACTGCCTCCAGAAGCACCCATTTCACCGCACAACCATTCGTTTTTGAACGGAGGCGTCTATGTCCGAACTTTCCACCCGCGTCCGGCTGCGGCGCGAAGAACTGGGCCTCTCGCAGGAGCAGCTGGCCCAGCGCATGGGATACCGCTCCAAATCCTCCATCACCAAGCTGGAAAAAGGGGTCAACGACATCCCGCAGGCAAAGCTGGAAGAGCTGGCCGCGGCACTGGAGACCACCCCGGCCTATCTGCTAGGGCTGGACGTGCTTTGCCCGCCGCCGGGCTTTGAGCCGCTGCCCGCCATGGCCATGGTGCCGCTGGTGGGCTCCATCGCCTGCGGCACCCCCATCACCGCCGAGCAGAACATCGAGCAGTACATCGGCGTTCCGGCGGCGTGGCACGCTGACTTTGCACTGACCTGCCACGGCGACAGCATGGCTCCCACCATCTGCGACGGCGACATCGTCTGCATCCGCTGCCAGCCGGAGGTGGAGCAGGGCGAGATCGCCGCGGTGCGCATCGGCGAGGAAGCCACCCTCAAACATTTTCACCGGCAGGGCGACACTGTGATGCTGCTGGCCGACAACGCCGCCGTCTGCCCGCCCATGGTCTACACCGGTCCCCAGCTGAACGAGATCCGCATTGAGGGCCGGGCCGTGGGCTTCTGCCGCGGTTTATAACCTATCATAAGGAGGGTCTGCCATGTTCTTTTCCAAAAAGAAACCGTCTGCCGCCTACGACCCGGCCGTGCAGCGGCCCGCTTTGCGGTGCAGCATCTGCACCGGGGAGCAGGTGGCCGGTTTTGTGCACCCGGACGGCCATTTTGAGGACGTCCAGCTCATCCGCACCCCGCAGGAACTGGCGGCCTTCCGCACCCGGTACGGCATCCCGCCGGAGACCGTCATCGAAAAAATCTACTGAACAAGGAGCGTCCTATGCCCACAGCACCCGAAGAGATGACCCTGAAGGTCATTGCCCACATCCACACTGCCTTTCCCACCAAGTTCGGCATCCCGCGGCAGAGCGGGCTGGTGGACAGCCTGCGGGGCGAGGTAATCTTTACCCCGGAATACCGCAGCGCCGACGCCGTGCGCGGGCTGGAGGATTTCAGCCACATCTGGCTGGTGTGGCAGTTCTCCGGCGCGGTGCGGGACAGCTGGTCCCCCACCGTTCGGCCGCCGCGTCTGGGCGGCAATACCCGCATGGGCGTGTTCGCCACCCGGTCCCCCTTCCGGCCCAACCCCTTGGGCCTTTCCAGCGTGAAGCTGGAAGGCATCGAGATGCGCCCGGAGGTGGGCCCCGTCCTGCTGGTGCGCGGGGCTGACCTGATGGACGGCACCCCCATCTATGACATCAAGCCCTATATCCCCTACGCCGACTGTCACCCGGACGCTGCCGAGGGCTTTACCGGCCAGACCCGGCGCCACCTGTTGGAGGTGTCCTGCCCGGAAGAACTCTGGGCCGCCGTGCCGCAGGCCGACCGCGACGCCCTGCGCGGGGTACTGGCCAACGACCCCCGCCCCTCCTACCAGCACGACCCTGCGCGGGTCTACGGCATGGAGTTCGGCGGGCTGGAAGTGCACTTTACTGTAGACGATCCCGTGCTGACCGTGCGGGACATCACCCGCCGCTGAGGAGCCTGCTATGGAACTGCGCAACATCAACACCTTTTTGCACATTGCCGAGCTGCACAGCTTTTCGCGCACAGCGCGGCAGCTGGGCTACTCCCAGTCGGCGGTGTCCTCCCAGATCGCCCAGCTGGAAGCGGAACTGGGTGCCCCCCTGTTCGACCGGGTGGGCAAGACCGTGCGCCTGACCGGTGCCGGTGAGACCTTTCTGGGCTACGCCCGCACTCTGCTGGCCACCGTGGAGCAGGCGCAGGCCGCCCTGCAGCTGCCCCAGCAGATCAGCGGGCGGCTGCGCATCGCGCTGGCCGACTCGGTGTGCAGCACCTTTCTGCCCGACCTGCTCCAGCGGTACCACGCGCAGTACCCGCAGGTGGAACTGGTGCTCTGCACCGCCACTGACGACGGCATGCTGCAGATGCTGACCACCAATCAGGTAGACCTGGCCTATACGCTGGACCATCCCCTGCTGCAGCCTACACTGGTGCGGGCCGTGGACGTACCGGAGCCGGTGTGCTTTATCGCGCCCGCCGGGCATCCGCTGGCCGCCCGGGACACCGTGTCGTTGGAAGAGCTGGTGCAGCAGGAATTCCTGCTCACCGAGCGGGGCATGAGCTACCGTGATGCACTGGACCAGTGTCTGGCCGCCCACGGCCTGCAATTGCAGCCCTATCTGGAACTGGGCAGCGCCGCGCTGCTGTGCCAGATGGTGGAGCGGGGCATGGGCCTTTCCTTTTTGCCGGAATACATCGTGCGTGCCGCACTGGCCGCCGGGACACTGGCCCGGCTGAACGTACCGGACTGCCGGGTGGAGATGCACCGGCAGCTGTTCTACCACCGGGACAAATGGCTGACCCCCCAGATGAAGGGATTCATTGCACTGGTGCGGGAAGGCACCGCCCAGCCTGCCGCCCCCACACAAGCCTGAAAGGAGCTTTTCTATGCGCAAACCCAGGATCATCTTTTTTGACATCGACGGCACTCTCATCGACATGGAGAAAAAGCAGGTGACGCCCCTCATGCTGGACACCCTGCATCGTCTGCAGGCAAACGGCATCCGGCTGGCCATCGCCACCGGTCGCTCCCCCATGACGGTCCCACTGTGGGATTTCCCCGGTGTGCAGTTTGACGTACTGGTCACCTTCAACGGTGCCTACTGCTACGATAAGAACCGGGTGCTGTTTGCCAGCCCCATCCCGGCAGAGGACGTGCGCACGCTGCGCCGGAACGCCGCCGCCCTGGGCCGCCCCCTGTGCGTGGCCACCGAGAGCACCCTTGCCGCCAACGGCAACGAGCAGGATCTGGACGATTATTTTGCCGTGGCCAAGATCCCCGTTCCGGTAACGCCCGACTTTGACACCATTGCCTCTGGCACCGTGTACCAGATCATGATGGGCGGCCGGAAGGACGAGTACAGCCGCATCCTGCAGGATGTGCACGGAGCCAAGATCGCCGCCTGGTGGGACCGGGCCGTGGACATCATCCCCACTGCCGGAGGCAAGGGCAACGGCATCGCGGCCGTGCTGCAGGCCTACGGCATCGACAAGGCCGACGCCATGGCTTTTGGCGACGGCAACAACGATCTGGAGATGTTCGGGGCCGTGGGCACCTGTGTGGCCATGGCCAACGGCTCTGCCGACCTCAAGGCCGCTGCCACCCACCTCTGCGGCTCCTGTGCCGAGGACGGCATCTACCACTTCTGCGCCGACAACGGCCTCATCTGAGCATCCATCAACGCAAAAACACCCGCCGGGCCTTCTGCTGCTGCAGAAGCCACCCGGCGGGTGTTGTCGTTTCAGTTTTCTAAGGTCAGCAGGAGCTTCCGCCGCACAGGTCGGTCACCTTCTGCACTGCAGCGGCCACCAGATCACCGATGGGCTGTTCCGGCACGCCGACGATGTAGTTGTCGCAATGGTTCACCGGGATCAGCACCCGCTTGGCCCCGCTTTGGCACACCGCAGCGGCCATGGCGGGGGTGATCTCGCCCAGCAGGGCATCCGCGATCACGATGCCAATGGGCCCCACGATGATATCCGCGTGGCGGCAGTTGACCACCACCGCGTTCTCGCCGGTGGCGGTGCGCACCGCGCCCGCCTTGCGCATGGCACTGGCGGCCAGACTGTTGGTGCCCACGGCTGTGAGCTGGGTCTGGGGGCACCGGGCGCTCAGGGCCGCTACCAGCTGTTTGCCCAGGCCGCCGCCCTGCCCGTCAATGACCAGGATCTTCATGAGCATCCCCTCAGAAGTCGATCTCTTCCAGACGCAGCAGCGCCAGGATGTAGATCTTCACGGCCTCCAGCAGTTTGTCGATGGGAGCCGCCTCGTTGGCACCGTGCATCGGGCCGCCGAACTCCGGCAGGGGCAGGTCCACGTGCTCGGGGCCAAAGCTGACCGCATAGGGGAAATGGCGGGCATAGGTGCCGCCGCCCATGGTAAAGGGCTTGGCGTCCTCGCCGGTCACCTCGTTGTAGGTGTTGATGCAGGCCTGAATGGCGGGGCTGTCGGCCTCAATGTAGAAGGGCTCGGCAGCGTCCACATCCTGCAGCTGTGCACCGCTGCCCAGAGCTGCGGTGACCTGTGCGGCGAGCTTGTCGCCGTCGGTGCAGGTGGGGAAGCGGCTGTCGATGGTCTGCACCAGACGGCCCTCCTCCATATAAATGCGGCCGCCGATGATGGTCAGCGGGCCGAAGGGGCCGTCGGCGCAGTCGATGCCAAGGCCGGTACCGGCGGTGGAAGCGTGCAGCTTGCGCAGGGCTTCCAGATAGGCGCGCTCAGCGTCGTTGCACAAGCCATTGTCCAGCAGGTAGTTCACCACCAGACCAATGGCATTCACGGTGCCTTCCGGCATGGCAGCATGGCCGGCCTTGCCCCAGCCGCGCACCCGCACGCAGCCTTCCCCGGCAGGCTCCAGCGTGATGTTGGGGGCGTTCTTCAGTTTGGTGATGTCGGTGTGCAGCAGGGCGCTGGCACGGTCCGGCACGGCATTGTTGGCCACACCGCCCTCAAAATCACAAATCACGCCATTGCACACCGGGCTGACGATCTTGCCGCCGAAGTGGCCCTTCTCGCCGTTGCACACCGGGAACTCAGCGTCCGGGGTAAAGCAGAACACCGGAGCCGGGTAATTCTTCAGGTAGTACTCCACGTCCTGCATGTGGGTCTCTTCGTTGTCACCGATGAGGGCACGGATGGGGTAGCGCAGCTCATAGCCCTGCTCCTTGAGGAACTTGAGGGCGTACAAGGTGACCACCATAGGGCCCTTGTCGTCCGAGACGCCGCGGCCCAGCAGCCAGCCGTCCTGGATGCGCATCTTGAAGGGGTCGGCCGTCCAGCCGTTGCCCACCGGCACCACGTCCACATGGCAGATGGCGGCCAGATACTTTTCCGGATCGGCACCGGCCAGCTCTGCGTAGCCCATGTAGTTCTCGCAGTTGCGGGTGGCAAGGCCCATGCCGGCTGCCAGCTCCAGCGTCTTGTCCAGTGCGGCACGGGGGCCCTTGCCGAAGGGTGCGCCCTCTTCCGGGGTGCCCTCCACGCTGTCGATGGCCACCAGCGCGGCAATGTCCTGCAGCAGCTGCTCCTTGTTTTCCGCGATGTACGCGTCGATCTTCTGATTCAGTCCCTGATCCATGATCATCGTTTCCTTTCCGGGCGGGCTGCTGCACGCAGACCGCTGTATTCAAACACATCCTGTTCATTCTAGCACACTCGGGGCAGAAATGCTATGGGCAATTTCCACGACAAAGCGGCGGCAGGTTTGGGCCATCAGCCCACGGCAAACAGACCGCTCAACGCACCCAGCAGGCCCGCACTGGCCAGACCCATAATGATCCCGGCCAGCAATACGCCGCCCATGCAGGCCACCAGCACATCCTTGAACTTCATGTCCAAGATGGACCCCGCCAGCGTGCCGGTCCAGGCACCGGTGCCCGGCAGCGGGATGCCCACGAACAGCAGCAGTGCCAGGGTCAGGCCGCGGCCCGCCTTGGCCTCCAGTGCACGGCCGCCCTTTTCGCCCTTGTTGATGCAAAAGCGACAGATGGGCCCGATGAGGGGCTTATGGTAGCCCCAGATCAAAAACTTCCGGGCAAACAGGTAGATGAAGGGCACCGGGAGCATGTTGCCCAGCACGCACAAAAAGTAGGTGGGCAGTGCCGGAAGCCCCAGACCCAGCCCAATGGGAATGGCTCCGCGCAGCTCCACGATGGGCACCATGGAGATGAAAAACACCAGCAGATAATTCTTGAGCATAGCTTCTCCTTTACAGGTCAATGTCCAGCTCCACCGGGCAGTGGTCCGAGCCGAACACCTCGTTGTGGATCTCGGCGGCGCGGATCTTATCTGCGATGCGCTGCGAGACGATAAAGTAGTCGATGCGCCAGCCCGCATTCTTTTCGCGGGCATGGAAACGGTAGCTCCACCAGCTGTACTTCACCTCATCCGGGTGCACCACCCGGAAGCTGTCGGCAAACCCGGCCGCCAGCAGCTCGGTCATCTTGGCCCGCTCCTGGTCGGTAAAGCCTGCGCTCATCCGGTTGGTCTTTGCGTTCTTGATGTCCATTTCGGTGTGGGCCACGTTCAGGTCGCCGCACAGGATCACCGGCTTTTTCGCGTCCAGCCCCAGCAGGTAGGCGCGGAAGGCGTCCTCCCAGGTCATGCGGTAGTCCAGCCGCTTCAGCCCGTCCTGGCTGTTGGGGGTGTAGCAGTTCACCAGATAAAAGCCCGGGTATTCCAGCGTGAGCACCCGGCCTTCGTGGTCATGCTCCTCCAGCCCGATGCCGGTGGTCACGGCCAGCGGCACCTGCCTGCACCAGCAGGCCGTGCCGGAGTAGCCTTTTTTCTCGGCCGAATATGTATATTCTGTGTAGCCCTCCGGGGCAAAATCCGCCTGACCGGGCTGCATCTTGGTCTCCTGTACCGAGAAAATATCGGCGTCCAGCGCGGCAAAGCTGTCGGCAAAGCCGTGGGTCAGGCAGGCCCGCAGGCCGTTCACATTCCAGCTGATGAGTTTCATGCAAAGGGTCCTCCCTTTTTGTTTTATGCGTGATACTTGGTTTTCCATACCCCGCTGCGGAAGCGGGTCACAAAGCAGGTCACACGGCAGAGCCAGTCGATGACCATGGCGATCCACACGCCCACGGCCCCCCAGCCCATGCGCACGCACAGCAGGTAGCTGAAGCCCAGCCGCCACACGGCCATGCTGAGGATGGACACGATCATGGTAAATTTCACGTCGTTGGCGGCGCGCAGGGCGTTGGGCAGCACGAAGGACAGCGGCCAGAAAAAGATGGCGCAGCCCGCATGGATGGTCACAAGCTGGATGGCCAGCTCCATGGTGGCACCGGACAGCTCATAGATGCCCACCAGCGGCCGCAAAAACAGCAGAATGGCCCCGTTGAACAGGCCCATGGTCAGGTAAGCCCACAAAGTGAGCTTGCGGGTGTAGTGCACGGCCTGCTCGTAGTCCCGCGCACCGACGCACTGGCCCACCACGGTGATCATGGCAAGGCTCAGGGCTTTGCCGGGGATGACGCCCATGCCGTCCAGATTGTTGGCCACCGCGTTGGCAGCGATCTGAACCGTACCGAACGTGGAGATCATGCTCACCACCAGGATGCGTCCGGCCTCGAACAGGCTGTTCTCAAAGGCGGACGGGATGCCGATGCCCAGGATGCGCCGGGTCATGCCGACGTCCAGCTGCACGGTCCTGGGCACCTGCAGCGCGTGGCCCTTCTGGTAGCACTTGCCCAGAATGAGCCCGGCCGCCACCACACGGGACACCACACTGGGCCATGCCACGCCATCCACGCCCATTTTCAGGCCAAAGATGCACACCGCGTTGCCCACGATGTTGATGATGTTCATCAGCACGCTGATCTGCATCGAGATCCGGGAGTTGCCCATGCTGCGGAACAGTGCCGCGCCCGCGTTGTACAGCGCCAGGAACGGGTAGCTGACCGCAATGATCTTGAGGTACAACGTACCGGCATCCAGCACATCGGCGTCAATGGAGCCGTAGAACAGCCGGATCATGGGCCGCGCCAGCACAAAGCACAGCACCCCCACGCCCAGGCCCAGGATGCCGCTGAGCAGGATCAGCTGCCCGGCACTCTTGTTGGCGCTCTTCTGCTCCCTTGCGCCCAGGAACTGGCTCACCACCACGGCACCGCCGGTGGCCAGCGCCGAAAACAGCACGATGATCAGGTTGTTGATCATGTCCACCAGACTGACGCCGGAAATGGCGGCCTCGCCGCAGCGGGACACCATCATGGTATCGGCCATGCCCACCGTCACGGCCAGGAACTGCTCCACCAGCAGCGGCCAGGTGAGCTTCAACAATTGTGATTGGGTAAACAGCGGTTTCCGTCCGCCGAACAGCGGCGCTTTTTCCCCGCTGCGTGCCGTTTGCTGCATCATTGAACTCCTCTCCTGCACGGGCCGCATTGCCCGCGCTCTTCCTGCGCGGTGCGCAGGCCCCTCGATTTTACATACGCATTCATCTTAACACACCCGCCCCATGTTGTAAAGAATCGTCTTTGCACGCCCGGCGGGGCTGTCTGCCGCCCGTCTTGGGCTTGTTCGTCAGTTTGCCGGGAACTTTCCATCAAATTTGTGCGTTCCTACAAAAATGCGATTTCCCGTGTGTTTTGTTCAAAAAATTTAAAAATCCTCTTGTATTTTTCCGGCAAACGTGGTATGTTGTATCCAACAAAGGCATTTCGTTGGATACAAATGTACCCATCTTCTTACATCCGGCCTTTGTCCCCTGATTTCTGCTATTTTCTTCATTTACCTTCTTATCATTTACCCTGCCTGCCCCGCAAGGGGCAAGAAAAGCGATGACCCAACCTGCACGGGTCACCGCTTTTTCTTTTTTATCGGATCCTATTGTGCAGCGTCAGCCTTTTATCTGCGCGGCAAATGCCTGCCGGACGTCACCGGAAAAATAGAGGGTGCCCAGCGCGCACACCGGCCCGGTGCCGCCAAACTCCATGGCCCGGGCCACACCGGCTTCGATGCTGCCTGCGGCCTCCGCCGGGCAGCCATAGGCCCGGATGTGCTCCGCCAGCGTTTCCGCCGGCATGGCACGGGGCGTGTGGGCCGCCACAGTCACGAACTGCTTTGCCAGCGGAGCCAGCAGCTGCAGCATCTCGTCCACATCCTTGTCGGCCATGATGCTGACCAGGAACACGAATTTCTCGCCGGGGAAGCGGTCCTTCAGGCTCTGCACCGTGGCCCGCATGCCGTGGGCGTTGTGGCTGCCGTCCAGCAGGAAGGCCGGATCATGCCGCAGCAGCTCAAAGCGGCCCGGCCACTGCACGGTCTCCAATCCGGTGCGGATGGCACTTTCCGGCACGTTCCAACCTTTGGCCCGCAGCACCCGCAGGGTGGTGATGGTCACCGCCGCGTTGCGGGGCTGGTAGCTGCCGATGAGGGGCAGGTGCACCCCGTCCAGCCCGTCAAAATCAAAGGTGACTGCGTCCAGATTTCCACCGTCGATCTGCAGTTTTTGGAAATCCACTTCGGTCAGGGGCGCGTTCTGCTCTGCAGCCACCCGCCGGATGACCGCATCGGCCTCCGGGACCCCGCCGTAGCTCACCACCGGGCAGCCCGGCTTGATGATGCCCGCCTTGGCGGCGGCAATATCGGCCAGCGTGGGGCCCAGCTCCCTGACGTGGTCCATGCCCAGCGCGGTGATCACGGCGCACTCCGGATTCTCGATGATGTTGGTGGAATCCAGCGTGCCGCCCAGCCCCACTTCCAGCACCACGATGTCGCACTGTTTGCGGGCAAAATACAGCATCCCCAGCGCGGTGATGATCTCGAATTCGGTGGGGACGTCGGTCATGGCGTCGGCGGCAGGCTGCACCCGCTCCACCAGCTGCACCAGTTCTTCGTCCGGGATCTGCTGTCCGTCCACCTGGATGCGCTCGTTGAACCGGTTGATGAAGGGCGAGGTGAACAGGCCCACCCGGTACCCGGCTGCCTGCAGGCAGGACGCCAGCATGGCCGCCGTGCTGCCCTTGCCGTTGGTGCCCGCCACATGGACGAACCGGAGCTGTTTGTGCGGGTCGCCCAGAGCGGCCAGCAGGGTGCGGGTGCGGCTCAGGCCGGGTTTGTGCCCGGCCCACTGCACTGCGTGGATGTATTCCATTGCCTGTTCGTAGTTCATAGATATTGCCTCTTTATGATTTTGAATGCCCTCCGCTGTGCTCTGGGCATATTGAGCGGAAATATTATTTTTAAATTTGCAACTCCGGAAAATCTGCGGATTTTCCGGAGTTGCTTTTTCACAGGTGGGGTCGCAGCGGGCAACAGCATTGTCCCGTACCGACCCCTTTTCGTGAACAGGTCAATGGGAAACGACCGCAGTCGTTTCCCATTGACAAAAAGAAAATTCATTCCTCTGGCTATGGCGCAGCGCACGCGGAGCCATTTTCAATCGTTCTCGTTTTTATTTCTTTGCCAGCTTCATCAGGCTGCGGTTTTCCAGCAGGATGCGCAGCAGGACGATGTTCACCGCGCTCAGCACCAGCGCATTGGGGATGCGGGCCAGCAGCACGCTCCATGCGTAGCCGTAGAAGATGCGCAGCGCCAGCGAGTTGATCACCATGGAGCCCACAAAGTGGCCCAGCAGCACGCTGATGCTCAGCCGCAGGCCGGTGCGGTAGTCCGGCAGCTTCTGCCAGGCATAGCCCGCCACCAGACCAATGGCCCCGGCACCCAGCGTGATGAGCGGGTTGATGGCATAACCGGCCAGCACGCCGCCGATGATGTCGGCCACCGCGCCCACGGCAAAGCCTGCCCCGGGCCCGAACAGCAGTGCGGCCAGCAGCACCGGCAGGCTGCCCAGGTTAAACCGGACAAAGCCGGTGGAGATGCTCAGCACCCGGCTGAACACGATGCTCATGGCCACCAGCAGTGCCAGCATGACCAGTGTGCGGACGGAAGTTCTGGATGGATTGTTCATATCAATTGTCCTCCCCTTTCGGCTGAAAGGAACCAGCAGGGCAGACGCAAAACGCCCTCCCTGCGCGACAAACCGCACAAAGGAGGGCGTGAATCCAACAAATTTCACTTCCGGGCAAGGCGGCAGACCGTCTCGCCTGCACCCAAGTCCATGCAGCAGCGGGATGCAGATCCTGTACCGCGGGTACACCTTCGTCCACAGCACAACTCCCCGTTGATGCGGCACTTAACGCACAGGATCTTACTCTGTTGATGGTTTTATTATAGCCCTTTTTCACCGCCCCCGCAACCGCAGAAACCGACAGCTTTGCCAAGGCAGCGTTCTTATTTTTGTCTATGCTGCACAGTTGTATGGCTTTCTTCGCCTGCACACCCCTTTTCTTTTGGGGCAGAACGTGGTAAGATGGGCACAAGAGATGTACAAGGGAGCTCCGCTCCCGGAAAGGAACTCATTCCCATGAAATTCAGCGAAATGACTTATACCCGCCCGGACATCGACGCCCTGCTGGCCGATTGCAAAGCGCTGGCCGCCAAGGCCGCAGCTGCCCCGGACGGCGACGCACTGGTGGCCGTGTACTACGAGCAGAGCCGCGCTTTTGCCGACTACACCACCGCCTCCCAGCTGGCCAATATCCACTACACCTGCGACACCCGCGACGCTTCTTGGAAGGCTGAACAGGATTTCTTTGACGCCAACGGCCCCGCCGTGGCCAATGCCCAGGTAGAGATCAGCCGGGCCTTCCTGTCGAACCCCCATGTGGACGCCCTGACGGAGCATTTCGGCACCACCTGTGTGGCCGGCATGAAGAATGCCGTGCTGGGCATGGACGACCGCACCGTGGACCTGCAGAAGGAGTTCAACGCACTGGTCAGCCAGTACCAGCAGGTATACGGCGGTGCGCTGGTGGAGCTGGACGGCAAGCAGCTCACCATTCCCCAGCTGGGCCCCTACAAAGAGGATCTGGACCCTGCCGTGCGCCGTGCCGCTTATGAGGCCGAGGCCGGGTATTTCGACGCCCACCGCGCCGAGCTGGATGAGCTGTACGGCAAGATCGTCAAAAATCTGAACCAGCAGGCCCATGTGCTGGGCTACAAGGACTACAGCGAGCTGTCCTATGTGCGGATGAACCGCATCGGCTACGGTGCCAAGGAGATCAAGGCCTTCCGCGATCAGGTGGCCAACGACGTGGTGCCCCTGCTGCAGAAGGTGATGGCCATGCGCGCCAAGCGCACCGGCATCGAGCACCCCACCTTTACCGACCTGCCCATCATCTTCAAGGACGGCAACCCCAAGCCCATCCCCGGCTATCAGGCCCGCATGGATGCCGCCCGCACCATGTACCACGAGCTGAGCCCGGAAACGGCGGAGTTCATCGACTTCATGCAGGACAACGAGCTGTTCGACGTGGAGAGCCGCCCCGGCAAGATGTCCGGCGGCTATATGACCAGCCTGCCCAGCTACAAGGCCCCCTTCATCTTTGCCAACTGGAACAACACCTCCGGCGACGTGGACGTGCTGACCCACGAGTGCGGCCATGCCTTTGAGGGCTATGTGGCCGAGCGCGACCCCAACGTGCCCGCCGACCTGGAATGTCCCGGCATGGAGAGCGCCGAGATCCACTCCATGGCCATGGAATTCCTCACCGCTCCCTGGCACCACCTGCTGTTCGGCAAGGACACCGACAAGTATGCCCTGCTCCACGCCGAGGACAGCTTTGTATTCCTGGCCTACGGGTGCGAAGTGGACGAGTTCCAGCACATCATGTACCAGAACCCGGACCTGACCCCGGACGAGCGCAACGCCGAGTGGCTCAAGCTGGAAAAGAAGTACCGCCCCTGGATCGACTTCGACAACCTGCCCTTCTACGGCCGCGGTGCCGGGTGGCAGCGCCAGCTGCACATCTACGAGTGCCCCTTCTATTATATCGACTACTGCCTGTCCACCATGGCCGCCCTGCAGTTCTTCCTGCTGAGCCTCACCGACCACAAGGACGCCTGGGAGCGCTACCTGAAACTGGTGCGCCGTGCCGGTCTGGCCAGCTACACCGAGCTGCTGGAAACTGCCGGCCTGAAAGTGCCGTTTGAGGACGGCAGCATCAAGGGCATCGCCCAGCAGATGACCGACTGGCTGGAAGCCCATCAGGTATAATTTTCCGCATAAAAGCAATGTCCCGCTGCATTCCTGAACTGCACCCCATTTGTTAGACAGTATGGTATACTGTTTAGGAAATGGGGTGT
>OOAK01000212.1_pt1 | contig 64047 bp, 50 predicted proteins | sample 1671811 | NCBI WGS metagenome assembly OOAK01 (sample SAMN06348195, study PRJEB24527) | human gut metagenome | biome: human gut; feature: ankylosing spondylitis patient; material: feces | host: Homo sapiens | place: China | collected 2015-10 | reverse complement strand
TTTTGAAACTAAATTCTGAACACATCCGGTTTGTCCTGAAATGCTTGAAGGAGAACACCAGTAAGGTAATCAATATCCGGCAGTATTTACTGACAGTTTTATATAACGCACCACTTACGATCAGCAATTATTATTCCGCACTGGTACAGCACGATATGTATGGTGACAGTGAAGAATAAGGAAAGGAGGAGTGAGATAAGTGCAGGATGAAGTAAATGAAAAAACCGTATCGCTTTGTATCCGATGTGGGAAGGTTACTGCGAATCTGTTAAAGGCAGCAATGAAAAAAGCTCTTACTAAGATGGAACAGGAGAAACAAAAGCTGCAGGGGCAGAAACAGCCTAAGCAGGATAAAGAGGATAAAACCTATAAGGGAAAGCAGAGTATGGATAAGCTGATGAAGCAGAATGTACAGCTTTCCAATATTGAGATCACGGATGGAAATATCAAATCGTTTGAGCGTGTAGCCAAAAAGTACAGCATTGATTTCAGCCTGAAAAAAGATGTGAACGCTGATCCGCCAAGATATTATGTGTTCTTTAAAGCCAGAGATGCAGATGTAATGACTGCGGCTTTTAAAGAATATACAGGACAATCGCTGAACAAGGATAAAAAGCCATCTGTAAGGAAAAAGCTTCAGCAGGCGATTTCCAAGTCGCTTAAAAAGCACAGAGAACTGGAGAAAACAAAAGGAAAGGAGAAAGAGCCGTCATTATGAGCAGATTACAGAAGTTGCTTGGTGTAGGAAAAGGATACTTGGAGAGATTACCGCCGGTGGATGTACATAAGCTGCTTCGGATCATTCTGCTGAATCTTCCGTATATCATGATTTTTTATGTGGGAAATAAGCTGGCATGGTTGTATCAATACTGTGCAGGTAATTCCATGATAGAAAGACTGATGGTGCTGATCTTGAATTTCCAGCTGGCATTTAGCAGGATTCTTCCAAGTATGCATAAAAATGAATTGCTGGTTGGGTTGACCGGAGCCGTGGGAGTGAAGCTCATGGTTTATCTAAAAGGGAAAAATGCCAAAAAGTTCCGGCAGGGAGTGGAGTATGGTTCGGCTAGATGGGGGACAGCAAAAGACATTGCACCCTTTATCGACCCGGTATTTGAGAACAATATTCTCCTTACCATGACCGAACGGCTGACTATGAACGGCAGACCCAAGAATCCGAAATTTGCAAGGAACAAGAACGTGATTGTAATTGGCGGATCTGGTTCCGGAAAGACCCGGTTTTATGTAAAACCAAATCTGATGCAGATGGGAAAATATATCAGTTATGTGGTCACGGACCCCAAGGGAACGATCATCATTGAGTGCGGAAAGATGCTGGTACGGCATGGATATAAAGTGAAAGTATTGAATACGATCAATTTTTCCAAGAGTATGCATTATAACCCGTTCCACTATATCCATTCAGAAAAAGATATTCTGAAACTGGTGAATACTATCATGGTAAACACCAAAGGGGAAGGGGAGAAGTCCAGTGAGGATTTCTGGACGAAGGCAGAAAGGCTTCTGTACTGTGCATTGATTGGCTATATCTGGTATGAAGCACCGGAGGAGGAACAGAACTTTGCAACGCTGCTTGAATTTATCAACGCATCGGAAACAAGGGAAGATGATGAGACATTTAAAAATGCAGTAGATATGCTGTTTGAGGAACTGGAGAAAGAAGAACCGGAACACTTTGCGGTACGCCAGTATAAAAAATATAAATTAGCCGCCGGCAAAACGGCAAAGTCGATTCTTATTAGCTGTGGAGCCAGACTTGCTCCATTTGATATTGCGGAGCTTCGTGAGATCATGAGCTATGATGAAATGGAACTGGATATGGTAGGAGATCAGAGGACAGCATTGTTTATCATTATTTCAGATACCGATGATACGTTTAACTTTGTTGTGGCAATGATGTACAGCCAGTTATTTAACCTGTTATGTGACAGGGCAGACGATGTACACCATGGACGATTACCATATCATGTCAGAATATTAGCTGATGAATTTGCAAATATCGGACAAATCCCGAAATTTGACAAGCTGATCGCAACTATTCGTAGCCGTGAGATTTCAGCATCCATTATCCTCCAGTCGCAGTCACAGCTCAAGACCATCTATAAAGATGCTGCTGAAACTATTTTAGGTAACTGCGTGCGCCCAGAAGTCGCCAGTGCAATATAAATTGGCGACGTGGTACTTACAGGATACCGCCTTTAGCAAGCGGTAGGTAAAAGTATCAGGTGATGAAAAAATCACAACCTATTATCCTACAACTTATCCGAGAGGGGAAACCCGAAGGGGAGTGTAGCATGTTGTTGTTCCAGTTGGAACGTAAATAGGAAAGGCGCTAATCCTATGCGTCAGAATATTTAAGAATAAAAATCAGTGTATGAGGTACAAAGCTAAACTGCCTAAACGATAGCCAGAGTGGGGGAACCCGTGCCCCGCATACGAAAAGGATTGAAACGTATGCTTTTCATGTTGGTTTCATTTCGCAGTTATGAAAGCAAGCGATACTCATGAAAGAGCAACCGCAAGACAGCGGATAAATGGCGAAAGTCGGTGCCGACAACACTGAATGCTAATCCTGTATTTACTAACTGGGGATGACCTAAACCTGGTAACAGGCATGGTCACACAGCTCCCATAGTAGTCCGAGACGTTAATGACGATCACATGGCGAAGGGGAGCAGCTTATCAGAAAATACTAAAATGAAGGAAGGTGCGAGAGGCATTGAGAAATCCAACTGAGGTATTGAAAAATTTGATGGAAAAGTCAAAGAATGAAACTTACAGATTTCAGAGATTATACAGAAATCTGTACAACCCGGAGTTTTATTGGCTTGCGTATAAAAATATCTACGCAAATGATGGCAGTATGACTGCCGGAGCTGATGGAACAACGATTGATGGCATGGGTAACGAGAGAATTGAGAGGATTATTTTATCCTTAAAAGACCGAAGTTACCATCCTAAGCCTGCAAGAAGAGAATATATTGCAAAGAAAAACAGCAGTAAAAAACGTCCTCTGGGTATTCAGTCGGGGGATGATAAACTCGTGCAGGAAGTCGTTAAGATGATTTTGGAGAGTATTTATGAGCCTGTGTTCAGTAATAAATCACATGGGTTCAGACCAAACAGAAGCTGTCAGACAGCACTGAAACAGATACAGAACACCTTTACTGGTGCGAACTGGTTTGTGGAAGGAGATATACACGCTTGTTTTGACAGTTTCGACCACCATGTAGTTATTGACCTCTTGAAAAAGAGGATTGATGACGAAGCATTTATCCAGCTTATATGGAAATTCCTAAAAGCAGGATATATGGAACAATGGACATTCAACAGAACCTATAGCGGAGTGCCGCAGGGGTCGGGAGTCAGTCCAGTGCTGGCAAATATTTACCTTCATGAATTGGACAAATTTATGGAAAATTATGCAGAAAACTTCAATACAGAAGCCAAGAAGAAACATTTTTCTACTGCATATAAGTCCAGTGTCGGTAAGGCATACAGATATAGGAAAAAGGGCAGAGAGATATGGGATAGTCTGTCTGATGAAGAAAAGAAAATCAGATGCAAAAATCTTAAGGAACTGGAAATGATTGAAAAATCTACAACACCTTACGTCTATAACGACAGTAATTATAAAAGGGTGCAGTATACGAGATATGCGGATGATTTTATCATCGGGGTTATTGGTAGCAAAGCAGACGCAGAAGCTATCAAGAAAGACGTGAAAATATTCCTGCAAAAAGCATTGAAATTAGAAATGTCAGACACTAAGACAAAGGTTACGCACACTGGAGACAGAGCAAGATTTCTAGGTTACGACATTACGGTATCAAGAGTGCAGACGCTACAGAAGGCTTCTAACGGAAGGGTTCAGAGATGTCAGACAGGAGTTGTTAAACTGTATGTTCCACGCGAAAAATGGGTAGGTAAGTTAATTGAATACAAAGCAATGAAAATCAAAATCAACGAAAACGAAAAAGAGAGATTTGTAGCCCTTCATAGGGGAAAACTGGTAAACCAGAGCGATATTGAAATTCTCGCAAGATACAATGCAGAAGTCCGTGGACTATATAATTATTACTCCATAGCGAATGACTCCTTTAAAATAGGGAGATTTGCCAATGTAATGAAATACAGCATGTATAAAACATTTGCGTGCAAGTATAAGACGAATGTTCATGAGATTAAGCGGAGATATTGCAGAAACGAATTATTTACAGTTGCGTATGAAACAAGGCAGGGAATGAAAACAACAACATTCTACAGGGATGGTTATAAACGGAAGGAATGTGCTACAAAGTTTGATAATGTAAGCGAGCTTCCGCAGTTTTCAAAATATGCCAAGACTAACACTCTCAAACAGAGAGTGGAACGTCATACTTGTGAATTATGCCAAAAAGACTGTAGAAATCTGGTAATACACCAAGTTAAGAAACTCAAAGATTTAAAGGGAAATACAGAGTGGGTACTTCTCATGCGAAAAAGGAGAAGGAAAACACTCGTGGTATGCCCCGAATGCCATAATTTAATTCATTCGTAACACCGCAAATGATAAGCGGAAAGCCGTATACATCGAGAGGTGTACGTGCGGTTTGGGAGGGAGTGGATGCAAGTCCTTTTCGAAGGATGAGCTGAAGCTTACCTCATGATACGATGTTGTTCCTTGGCGGCAAGGAAAGTTCTACATTAAAGGAGATTTCCGAGACACTGGGAAAGGAAACGATTGATTTATACAACACTTCTGATACCCGTGGACAGAGCCGTTCTTATGGGATGAATTATCAGAAAACAGGAAAGGAATTGATGAGCCGGGACGAGCTTGCGGTCATGGATGGCAGTAAATGTATCCTGCAGCTTCGAGGTGTCAGACCGTTTTTCAGTGACAAGTTTGATATTACCAAGCATAAACGATACAAGGAATTGTCGGACTATGATAAGAAAAATGAATTTGATGTGGAGGCGTATATGCGGCATCGGATGGAAGTGAAGCTGACAAGGACACAGGAGTTTGACCTGTATGCCTTTTCAGAGGAAAGTCTGGCAGAAGAATTAAATACAGAAAACAAGGAAGCAGGGCATGTGAAAGATTTGGACACATAGCTCTTTTTCTTTGCCCTTATAGGGAGGTGATGGATTTGAGAGATCATGAAAGGCCGCCCATAAGGGCAGAGCCGGAAGAGACTTCTTAAAACATAGATAGAAACTGATAAAAAGCAATGATTTGAAAGGAGACAACGACTATGGCGTTTTTTAATCAGGCAATTAATATTTTACAGACTCTTGTAGTAGCGATCGGAGCTGGTCTTGCAGTATGGGGTGTTATCAACCTGCTGGAAGGTTACGGAAACGATAATCCGGGTGCGAAATCCCAGGGGATTAAGCAGCTGATGGCGGGAGGCGGTGTTGTTTTGATCGGCACCCAGCTTGTACCGTTACTTTCCGGTTTGTTTAGCTGAGAAACTTAGGAGGGAGATGACTCATGGATCGGATATTTGAAGCGATTGAAGAATGGATGAGGAATCTTCTGACAGGCATGGTAAGTTCCAACCTGACAACAATGTATACCGATGTCAATGAAAAGACCGGTCAGATTGCTGCTCAGGTTGGGCAGACACCGCAGGGCTGGAATGGGAACATTTTCAGCATGATACAAAATCTTTCCGATTCGGTCATTGTACCGATTGCCGGTATGATTATTACCTTTGTGCTTTGTTATGAGCTGATTTCCATGTTAACAGAGAAGAACAATATGCATGACATTGATACATGGATGTTCTTTAAATATTTTTTCAAGATGTGGGTGGCAGTCTGGATCGTCAGCCATACATTTACGATTACCATGGCGGTATTTGATGTCGGGCAGTCAGTAGTGAGCCGGGCCGCTGGTGTCATCAGTTCCGATACAGCGATCAATATAGATACGATGATTACCACGATGGAAACGGCAATGGAATCTATGGAAATCGGTGAACTTGTCATACTGGCACTGGAAACGATGCTTGTGAGCCTGTGTATGAAGGTTATCTCAGTCTTTATTACAGTGATTTTGTATGGGCGTATGATTGAAATCTATCTCTATTCGTCCGTTGGAGCTATTCCATTTGCAACCATGTCTAACCGGGAATGGGGGCAGATTGGAAACAACTATCTTCGTGGATTGTTTGCACTGGCATTTCAGGGATTCTTTATGATGGTCTGCGTAGGAATTTACGCAGTCTTAGTAGCGAATATCCAGATGTCCGATAACATACATTCTGCATTGTTCGGCGTGATGGCATACACGGTGATCCTTTGTTTCAGTTTGATGAAAACAGGAAACTTTGCCCGTAGTATCTTCAACGCTCACTAAGAAAGGGGGAATTGGCAATGGCATTTGTATCAGTACCTAAAGACTTAACCAAGGTCAAAAATAAGATCATCTTCAACCTGACCAAACGGCAGCTGATCTGTTTTGGGATTGCGGCGGCAGTGGGAGTACCATTTTATTTCCTTACCAGAGGGATCATCGGTTCCAGTAATGCAGCGACAGGGATGTGCCTTTTGATGCTTCCGGCATTTTTATTTGCCATGTATGAAAAGGATGGACTTCCGTTAGAAAAGGTTTTGAAAAATATGATCACCGTGAAATTTATCCGTCCTCCGGTACGGAAGTATCAGATGGAAAATCTGTATGAGAAGAAATTTATCATGGTCAGAAAAAAGAAGGGAGGACAGAAGAGTGTTAAAAAGAAAAAACGATAGACAGCCACCGCAGAGATTGGAAGAAGAACGTTATCCAAATGATTACTGGCTGGATGAAGAGGATGGTGGAGAAGATATTCCAGAACCGGCGGACAGCAGTAAGCCGGTAAGCGGCAGACTGCACAGTGAGCCAATGGTAACAGGCTATGAAGCATTGGAAAGACAGAGAGGGGTACGCCGACCAAACAGAAAGCTGACCCGCAGGGAAAAGAAGGCTTTGAAAAGGGCACAGAAATATGAAGCGAAACTTCATAAAGAGCATGAAAAAGCAGATAAGAAAAATGCGAAAAAAGAAGCGAAGCTTGCGGCAAAAGCAGAGAAACAGGCAATGCGTGAAGCAAAGAAAAGTGCAAAGAAGAAAAAGAGCAGTTCAGCTACAGCACCGCCGAGACAGCAGACAGAAGGGAAGAAGGTTTCGGGAGGAAAAGGTAGTACCACAGAAAAGAAAGTGGCAAATGCTGCCAAAGATAAACGGATTACAGCACAGCAGTCCATTCCTTATCATGAGATGGGGAGAGATGGTATCTGCAGGGTGCAGGATAAATTTTATTCCAAGACCATCCGTTTTTATGACATCAACTACCAGTTAGCTCAGAATGAGGATAAAAATGCGATCTTTGAAAACTGGTGTGACTTCTTAAATTATTTTGACAGCACGATTCATTTTCAGCTTTCCTTTATCAATCAGCACAGCAACATGGCGGAGTATGAAAAGGTTATCCATATCAATCCGCAGGAGGATGAGTTTGATGATCTGCGTATGGAGTTTGCACAGATGCTTAATAATCAGCTGGCGAAAGGAAATAATGGTCTGATGCGTACCAAGTATATTACGTTTGGTATTGAAGCAGAGAATATCCGGGAAGCACGACCGAAGCTGGAACGTATCGAGTCGGATATTATGAATAACTTCAAGATCCTTGGTGTAACAGCGTATCCGTTGAATGGAGCCGAAAGGCTGCAGATCATGTACGAGACATTCAATCAGGATAGTAAAGTCCCTTTCCATTTTTCTTATGATGAGGTACTTCGGACAGGTCTTAGCACAAAGGATTATATCGCACCGACCAGCTTCGTATTTAAGAATGGAAAAGACTTTCAGATGGGTGGAACGATAGGAGCCGTTTCTTATCTTCAGATTCTTGCACCAGAGCTTACGGACAAGATGCTGGCAGAGTTTTTGGAGATGGACAGTAACCTTATGGTGAATTTCCATATCCAGTCCATTGACCAGATGAAAGCGATCAAGCTGGTAAAGAGCAAGGTGACCGATATTAACCGGATGAAGATTGAGGAGCAGAAAAAGGCAGTTCGTGCCGGATATGACATGGACATTATCCCATCAGACTTAAATACATATGGTGGAGAAGCCAAGAGACTTCTGGAAGATTTACAGTCCAGGAATGAGAGGATGTTCCTTGTAACGGCACTGTTTTTAAATACGGCAGAGACAAAGCAGGAGCTTGAAAATGTCGTATTCCAGACTGCCGGTATTGCACAGAAATATAACTGTGCATTGAAGCGTCTGGATTATCAGCAGGAGCAGGGGCTTATGAGCTGCCTGCCGCTTGCTATGAATCTTGTGCCGATCAAAAGGGCACTTACCACAACATCTACGGCAATCTTTGTTCCATTTACCACACAGGAATTGTTTATGGGCGGGGAATCCATTTACTATGGTTTAAATGCCCTGTCCAATAATCTGATCATGGCAGACAGAAAGAAACTGAAAAACCCGAATGGTTTGATTTTGGGTACACCGGGTGCCGGTAAGTCATTTGCGGCAAAGCGTGAGATCACCAACGCATTTATCGTGACAAAAGATGACATTATCGTGTGCGATCCAGAAGGAGAGTATTATCCGTTGTTCCGGGCATTTCATGGACAGGTTATCCGCATTTCACCGACCAGCCATGATTATATCAATCCGATGGACATCAATCTGGATTACGCAGATGATGATGACCCACTTTCCTTAAAGTCTGACTTTATCCTGTCTCTTTGTGAGCTGGTAGTTGGTGGGAAGAATGGATTGGAGCCGGTAGAAAAAACAGTTATTGACCGTTGTGTACGTCTGGTGTATCAGGACTTTCTTTCTGACCCAGTACCGGAAAAGATGCCGATCTTAGAGGATTTATATAATCTTCTCCGTGAGCAGAAGGAGCAGGAGGCACAGCGTCTTGCGACTGCATTGGAAATCTACGTTAACGGTTCTCTGAAAGTATTCAACCACAGAACCAACGTGGAACTGAATAACCGAATGGTATGTTTCGACATCAAAGACTTAGGAAAACAGCTGAAAAAACTTGGTATGCTGATCGTACAGGATCAGGTATGGAACAGAGTAACGATTAACCGTTCAGCGAATAAGAGTACCAGATATTATATTGATGAATTTCATCTGCTTTTAAAAGAAGAGCAGACAGCTTCGTACAGCGTGGAGATCTGGAAGCGATTCCGTAAATGGGGCGGTATTCCGACGGGTATCACACAGAATGTAAAAGACCTGCTTGCCAGCCGTGAGATAGAAAATATCTTTGAAAATTCTGACTTTATCCTGATGTTAAACCAGGCATCCGGTGACAGGCAGATTCTTGCAAAGCAGCTGAACATTTCACCACATCAGCTTTCTTATGTTACCAACAGTGGAGAAGGTGAGGGACTGGTCTTTTATGGCAGTACCATTATCCCGTTTAAGGATAAATTTGATAATTCTCTGATGCTGTATGCGTTGATGACTTCTAAGCCAGATGAGGTAGAGAAGCGTAAAAAACTTGGTATCGGAGAAAGAGATGATTAAAAAATATAAAAAACAAAATAGAACAAAAGCAGGGGATGAGCCGGAAAGGATTTCCGGCCTTTTTTCTGCCCAAAAATGAAATGGAGGATTACTACATGAGAGATTATACGAATTTTGAGAGATGCAATGGAGAACCTTGCTGTGTATTTGCAGAGAGGATCTGTGCAGACAATTATAAAGAACTTTTAGAAAAAGGAAAGGACAGTAACGGGGAGGAGGTGTTTGGCGAGATGTTAGATGATCTGCTGTATTTAGCGGAACTGATTGACTTTATGGGGATTACTTCCTGTCTGGCTGCAAGAGGAACATTGAGTGAAAGGCTTACAGATAAGCTGACAGATTCCATTGCAGGACTGGCAGATGAGGTACTGGAAAAATGGGAGAACTATCAGGATAAAGCAGAATAACAGGTAAACAGTAAAGGGGATGGTGAGATTTGCAGGAGCATGAGTATAAGGCGAGAGATAAAACCGTCCAGAAGATGAGCCGTGATGGTCTTAGAGAAGAGAATCTTCGGAATAAAGAAGAAAAAAGGATCACTGGACGGGACATGGATACAGAGGTTTCCCGTAGTGAAAAAAAGGATGAACTGGATTTCAGTAAGAGAAGGCGTGAGCATAGCAATGAAAAAAGGGAAACAGAACATTCGGAGAAGAGTTCCCCAAAAGCCAGATATAGTAGAGAAACTGTACTGGATGAGAAGTCAGAACAAGATATAGATGGAGAACTGGATGGGGAACAAGTAGCCGATGAAAGCACAGCTGCAACGAAATCCGCATTTCGCAGTGAGAGCATCCGTGGACAGCCAAGGGGAGAACGGGCTTATCTGGAAACGGTTGCAGACAGCCGGGATCTCCGTAAGAAAAAGATGGTCAGAGATTATGCGTCAAAAGAAAGACGGAAGGAAAAGGAGGCGTCCGAAGAAAGCAAGACGGCAAAGAGAGAAGCTGCCCGGTACAGGGAAACTTCAGAAGTGGCAGAAGAGTCTCTGGATGGATTTTCGGAGGAGATCAAAGGCAAATCGAAGCGGGAACGTGTGCTGAAAGAACAGCGGAAAAAGAGTTCCAGATTATCGTTTGGCGATGAAAGTGATGGCATGGTACATGGAGCCGGTATCGGTATCCGAAGTTCTGCATCTGCCGTGAAAGATGCTGCGGCTACGGCGGCTCATTGGAAAACCCATGAGGCAGAAGATGATAATGCTGCGGTAGAAGGGGCACACCGGGCAGAGCTTGCAGGAGAAAACCTTGCAAGAAAATCCATTTATACAAGGGAACGCTTAAAGCAAAGGAGGGAACAGTCAAAAAGACTGAAAGAAAGCGTTCTTGATGAAGCAGAAAAAAGCAGGCTGATGTTTGAATCTGTTTATGGAAATGAAGCAAAAAATATGGTGAAGAAGGAAGCGGAGCAGAAAAGAAAATCTGCATTGCAAAAGCTGTTCCAGAAGAAACGTTATCAGAAACAGTATCAGGCAGCAAAGCAGAGTAAAAAGGCAAAGGATGCAGCGATCACTTCAGCACAGAAATTTACAGAGAAAGCAAAAGATGCAGTCAAAATGATTGTGGCACAAAATCGTGGGATTTTTGCTACAGTTGCTATCTTTGGATTGATCTTTGTCTTGATTGCAGCAAGTTTTACCAGCTGCAGTGCATCCCTGCAGGGAGCTTCGTCTGCCATTATTTCCACCAGTTATTCCAGTACAGATGAGGACATTTATGCCGCTGAAAATGCATACCGGGCATTAGAAGAAGCCTTAAATACGCAGATCAATCAGATGGAATCCACGCATCCGGATTACGATGAATACCGGTACCAGATTGATGAGATCGGTCATAATCCATATCAGCTGATCTCTTATCTGACAGTTAAATACGGTGGTTTTACTTATGATGAAGTAGCAGAGGAGATAGAGTCCATTTTCCGCCAGCAGTATGGGATTACGACAGATTCTACCAGGGAGACAGTTACCGAAACAAAGACAGTCCGGGTAGGAGAATCACTGGGACAGGTTGTCACCAGTGGGTATTGTAACTGCTCCATCTGCTGTGGGCAGTGGAGTGGAGGACCGACAGCCAGCGGTGCGATGCCGACAGCTAATCATACGATCGCAGTAGATGCATCGAATCCTTTTGTACCGATGGGAACCCATGTCATTATGAATGGTGTGGAATATGTAGTAGAAGATACCGGAGCTTTTGCAAGATATGGTGTTCAGTTTGATGTTTATTATGATAATCATGCAGCAGCTTCCGCACATGGGCACCAGACATGGGAGGCATACATAGCAGACAGCAATGGAAGCCAGGAAGTGCAGGTTACGACAACGAAAGAAGTAAACCGTCTGGATGTGACGATGACAAACCGCAATCTGGATACCGTATTGAGAAGCCGCATGACGGAAGAAGAACAGGAAAGATACGATGCATATAACAAATATTATGGAAATCGTGATTACCTGTTTGACTTAAACAGCATACCCACCGGAAGCGGAGGCTTTGGTTATACCATACCGGCAGATGCTTTATCTGATCCACAGTTTGCAAAGATGATCCGGGAAGCAGAGAAATATCTGGGAGTTCCTTATGTCTGGGGTGGTTATTCCCCAAGTGGATTTGATTGTTCCGGATTTGTAAGCTGGGTTATCAATAATTGTGGAAATGGATGGAATATTGGAAGATGTACTGCTGACGGACTTCGTTCTCACTGTTCGCAGGTATCTCCATCGGAAGCAAAACCGGGAGACTTGATCTTCTTCCAGGGCACTTATAACACAAGTGGAGCGAGTCATGTTGGAATTTATGTTGGCAATAACATGATGATTCATTGTGGTAAGCCAGTGCAATACACAAGTATTGCAAGTGCCTACTGGCAGGAACATTTTATGGCATTTGGTCGTCTGCATTAGAGGAGGTGACAGGCAGATGAACATGAAATTAAAAAAGATTCTGGATGATATTCAGAAGACAGAGGATAAGATCGCAGAGCTGCAGGAACATCTGAAACGGCAGAATACATTAAAACAACAGATGGAAGATGTGGAGATCATCAAATCTTTCCGTTCTATGAAACTGGACAGCCGGGAGTTACTGGTACTGCTTGACGGGATTCAGAAAGGAACCGTTACGATTCAGATGAATGAGGACGGCGGTATCACAGTGGAGGATACCAAGGAGACACCCCAAAAAGAAAGCGATAACAGACCACCTGTGGGGCAGGTGGCAGAAAGAGAGGTTTTAGACGATGAGGAATAAAGTGGTAAAGAAACTTCTGATAATTGCTATGGCGGTAACAATGATTTCGGGAACGTCCATTGCTACTGTTTATGCAAATGCAAATCCACCGGCAGAAGAGACAACGACAGCGGTGGTGGAAGAGACAACAACAGAAAAGAATAAAGATACGGAGAAAGCAGAGGATACGGGAAGAGTTACCGGAGAGAGTAATAATTCTGCTTTTTCTACACCGGGAAATGCCCAGCTTGTAGATGATAAGGAAAATGATGATACAAAACAGTTCCTTACTATCCAGACGAAAAAGGGGAATACTTTTTACATGGTCATTGACCGTTCCAGTAATACAGAGAACGTATATATGATGTCTCTGGTTGATGAGAACGATCTGGCAGAATTTCTGGATGAAACAGAAAAAGACAAGGAAACTGAAGAATCAACCGTAGTGATTCCGGAAACCACACCGGAGACTACACCAGCAGCAGAGGAGGAAACCAAAGTGAAGAAAGAAGAGAAAAGCGGAATGAATGTGAAAGGTCTTGCAGCTATCGTAGTTGCAGCAATCTTAGGCTTTGCAGGAATCGCAGTCTATAAGAAACATGGACGCAGTAAGGACGAAGATTATGTAAGTGAACAGCTTGAATTTTCAGACGGTCCGTATGTAAATGAAGAGGACGATGAAAAAGAAGAATAAGCGTTTTTAAAAGATGGAAACAGTAATAAGGACAGGGGCAGCCAGAAATCTTGGCTGCCTTTTTTGGTAGAAAGGAAAGGATTATGTCTAAATTTTTAGTGATCGCAGAGAAGCCAAGTGTAGCACAAAGTTATGCGAAAAATCTGTCCGCTTATAAGAGGGAGGACGGTTATCTGGAGGGAGAAAGCTGTATTGTCAGCTGGTGCTTAGGACATCTGGCAGAATACGCACAGCCAGAGGAATATGACCCGAAATATGAAAAATGGCAGTTTGATGATCTGCCAATCCTTCCAGAAGCATGGAAGCTGAAAGTTTCCAAGGATAAAAAGGAGCAGTTTGAAGTCATAAAAACTCTGATGAATCGAAGTGATGTGGAGTATCTGGTCAATGGCTGTGATGCAGGAAGAGAAGGAGAACTGATCTTTCAAAGGGTGTATGTGCTTGCCGGATGCAGGAAACCAGTGAAACGTCTGTGGATCAGCTCGATGGAAGATGCCGCCATTCAGAAAGGTTTTCAGACAATGAAAAGTGAGGAAGAATATAAGAATCTCTGTATGGCTGCGGTGTGCAGGGCACAGGCTGACTGGCTGATTGGAATGAATGGAACCAGAGCATACACCACGAGATATTTTAAACGATTGGTTGTGGGCAGGGTACAGACCCCAACCCTTGCCATGCTTGCAGAACGGCAGGAGAGGATCGAGCATTTTCAAAAAGAAGCGTTTTATAAGGTAGCACTGACAGATGGAAAACTTACAGTAGTTTCCGAGAACATTGCAAATGAAGAAGCTGCGGAGCTGCTTGCAGCGTTATGTAATGGTTCGACCGCTGTGGTCACACAGATGAAGAAAGAACGTAAGAAATCATTTCCACCGAAACTTTATGATCTGACAAGCCTGCAGAGAGAGGCCAACCGTTACTTTGGATATACAGCGAAACGTACACTGGATATGCTACAGGAATTATATGAAGAAAAGCTGGTTACTTATCCAAGAACAGACAGTCAGTTTGTAACGGAGGATATGAAAGATTCGGTAGAGGAACTGGTAGAAAAAATGCCAGTATTACTTTCGTTTGTAGATTATGGACAGTTGGGGCATGGCATAAAAAGGGTAATCAACAATGCAAAGGTATCTGATCACCATGCGATTCTTCCGACAAAAGAAGTCGTGGAGAAAGGAATTGCTGATTTACCGGCAGATAAAAAGAATCTGATGATGCTGATCTGTCAGCAGCTGGTACAGGCAACTGGAGAAGAATATCTGTATGAGCAGACAGATATTACGGTAAAGTGCCAGGAACATGATTTTAAAGCCAGAGGGAAGATTCCAGTACAGATGGGATTTAAGGAAGTAAAAAAGGCATTTAAACAGCTGTGTGTCAAAGCGGAACCAGTGGAGGAAAAGGAAAAAGAGACTTCGATTCCTGCTGGGTATGAAGAAGGAATGAGGCTTTTTCCAGTAAAAGCAGAGAAAACCACACATTATACCTCTCCGCCGAAACCATTCAATGAAGATACGCTCCTTGCTGCAATGGAAACAGCCGGTAATAAGGAGTTTGATTCTGAAACAGAAAAGAAAGGGCTGGGGACTCCGGCAACAAGGGCAAGTATCATTGAAAAATTGGTTTCTTCCGGTTATGCACAGAGAAAGGGTAAGCAGATATTGCCAAGTACCGAGGGAAAGGAATTGGTAAAGGTCATGCCAGAGTATCTGAAATCAGCAGTAATGACAGCGGAATGGGAGAACCAGCTGTTGATGATGGAAAAGGGACAGATTACAGATACTCAGTTTATGGGAGAGATTACTTCTCTTGTCCGTAAGATTTTAGAGGTATGCAGGGAGATACCGGAAGAGGAACGCAGGAGATTCCAGACTGCAAGGGAAGTGATCGGCAAATGTCCGGTCTGTGGTTGTGATGTTTTCGAGGGCAAACAGAATTTTTACTGCTCAAACCGTCAGTGTGATTTTGCCCTTTGGAAAGAAAACCGTTTCTTGGGAAGCATGGAGAAAAATCTGGATAAAAAGATGGCAAGAGAACTTCTTGATAAGGCTTGTACCCATGTAAAAGGTCTGTATTCTAAAAAGAAAGATATGAAATTTGATGCAGATCTGTTACTCACACTGGAGGATGGCAAGCCGAGATTCCATCTGGAATTCCCAAAGAAGAAAAAGAAATAAGACAAGGAGGTAAAGCGATATGTCTAAATTACAGGACATCCGGGATCTGGCACAGGAACATGCTGTATCAGTGAGCGGTTCCCCCAGAGACTGGATGGATTATATGGACACAGCATCAAGGTTATATCGTTATTCTTTTTCAGACCAGCTTCTGATCCATGCACAGCATCCGGAAGCAACGGCCTGTGCATCACTGGAATTATGGAATGAAAAGATGTTCCGATGGGTGAACCGTGGTGCAAGGGGAATCGCCCTGCTTGATGAAACAGGGCAGCATACCAGACTCCGTTATGTGTTTGATATTTCGGATACCCACATGGTAGCCGGGGGCAGAAGCCCGTATCTTTGGCAGATGCAGGAACACCAGAGAGAAGAGATCCTCACCCATCTGGCAGAGGTCTATGCTCTGGAAGAAAAGGATACAGCAACTTTGCAGGATGCATTGATGGCAGTCGCAAGGGAAATGGTCAGTGATAATCTGGAGGAATACCTAGACGGATTGGAATATGCTGTAGAAGGTACTTATCTGGAAGATCTGGATGAGGTGACGATTCGCAGTGATTTCCGTCAGTTGGCAACAGACAGTGTTTACTATCTGCTTTCCAGGCGATGCGGGCTTGATCCGATGGAACTTCTGGAAGAAGAGGACTTCATGCATATCACAGATTATAACCGTCTGTTAGTTCTCACCTTTCTTGGAAATACGGTAAGCCAGCTCAGTGAGAGTATTCTGATTGATATTGGAAAGACCGTACATAAAATTTCTGTGGAAGAAGCGAGAAAAGAGGTTGAAAATTCCAATGAAAGGAATTATAATAACTTTACCACGTTAATGCGTGAAACTAAAAAACGGGATGCAGAAACGAAAAAACAAGAAAATATTGAAAATGAAGGAGGAACCGATTATGGAACTGACATATCATCGCAAGGGAGATTACCTGTTTCCGAATCTGACCGTCGAAGAGGAAGAAGTGACGATCGGGAAATACGGGATGCTGCGGAGGACATTTCTGAAGGAACACAAGAACAGCCTTTATCAGAGCCTGTTCCTGACCGGGAAGCTGAACAGCCATCTGGAACAGATCGAGAAAGCAGCACAGGAGAGAATGGACAGCCAGATGGAGAAATTACTGGAGAAGAATCCGGCACCGGACAAGGAAGCAGATCCGATGGCATGGACAGCACACATGAACGCACTGATGGCAACAGCGGAAGAGAGCATCTTGACGGAATTGGTATACAGTTAGTCGAAGATACAAGAGAAGATGGATTGAGTAAAGCAGAGGAAGAGATCGCCTCTGCTTTATCTTTGCCCGAATATCCCACCGCAGATGAACAAAGGCGGAACATCGAGGAAAGGGCAGCTGCCCTTTATGCAGGAGAAATCCCGATTCCAGAGGAAGTTGTTGATGAGATCTTACGGACAGGAGGAAACCGGAAAGCCAGCCAGCTCCGGATCATCTATAATTTCATGAGCGAACAGACACCGGAGGAATATACGGAGTTTGTAAAGCGTGAATACCGTAAAGGTGGAAAAGGCTTTCAGATTGATGGAAAGGAATATTCAGTCTGGTTTGATGAAACCGGGATGCAGATCGCAGTGGGGCATACGGTTACAGACCATATCTTAGATAAGGCATTTTTATCATGGGAAGATGTCAGCGGACGTATCCATCAGCTTTTAGACCAGGGTGAATATGCACCACAGTCTGTATTGGATGCGGCAAGAAGTAATGCAGTAAAAGAACACGCCCAGGCTCTTGCCTATATGAAAGGGGATATGGCAGAAGGAGTAGCCGAGATTGTTTTTGACGAAGAGGACTTACCACATCTTCGCAGTATCTATCCGGAGATCACAGATTATCTGGAAGAAAAATTGGAAGATTCCCAGTGGCTTTCGGAACTAAATGAAAGACTGGATGCACTGGCAGAAGCCTATGAGGAAAATCATTCCATTATGCGTTTCCATCATTATAATCCTGTAAATATCTCAAAGCAGTTTCAGAAGTTTGCGGATGAGATCATCCCTTATCAGGCAAGGGATGGGTTTGCCTGGAAAGAACATCCGATGTTCATTACACAGGATGAGATTGATGCTTATCTTGCAGGAGGTGGAGCGTATTCACAGGGCAGGCTTAGGACGTATTCCTTTTATCTGCTGCATGAGGATGAAAGAGCGAGGACAGGTTTTATCAAGGAACAGTATGGGATTGGTGGAAGCAGTCATGCACTGTCTGGTGCCGATGATTCACATGCAAACTATGATGGAAAAGGATTGTTTCTTGCAAGAGGTGCTTATGGGAATCCATATACGTCAATTTTATTATCTTGGAATAAAGTTGCAAACAGAGTAGCTTATCTGATCAAGAATGACCAGTTCCTGCAGGCAGAAGATTATGCTCGTATGCCGGAATATGAACGGGAACAGATGGCGAACAAGGTACTCCGCTTTTATGACCGTCTTCCGGAAGAGATGGACAGACCATTTACGGAGGACTTCTTCTGGGAAAAACCAGGAAAAGAAATGGAGGCAGTATTAGAGAATCCAGAGCAGACAGAGGAACTGTTACAGAAGATGGATGCAGCATTGGCAGCTCTTCCATTGGATTTTGAAGCGTATGGGACAAACTATCAGCAGAAAACAGAACTTCTTTCAGAACTCCACCAGTATGTAGAAGGAACCTATACGATATTCCCGACACCGGAAGTAAAACCGTCTTTTGCGGAACCATCCGGGCACCAGATGACCATGTTTGATTTCTTAGATACGAAGGCAGTGACAGAACCGACCGTAGTAGATATGTCAGATGTAGAGGAAATAGAAGAGGAAGAAGTTACTGTTGAAGAATCTATTTCAGAGAGTCAGGAGCAGGAAATAATAGAAACTTCTGAGGGACAGGAACAAAAAGAACCAGAAGAAGAGGTAACAGCTAAAACAGCAGAAGAATTGGCGGAGTCCTGGGATGAAGGTGTTTTTGCGTATCAGGGGTATCATTTTGAAGCAGTAGGGGTATTGCCGGAAGGAATAGAAGGAAAAGATCTGGTTGCACAGACCCGTTCCAATACAGAACTGCATTTATCAACCTACCATACAGAAGATTTCCCAAAGTATTCGTATGATGATTTTTATGCAGTCAGCAATGCACCGACTGCCGATGTATTCCGGTGTCTGGAAACCGGACGCAATTATATTCCCGGAGAAAATGAACTGTTTGGATATGAGGGAGAATTCCAGCCATATTTAAAACCGGAAGTAGAAAAGATTGTAACAGAACCGCATAATTTTCGGATTCAGGATAATGACCTTGGGGCAGGCGGTCCGAAGGCAAAGTATAAGGCAAATATGGAAGCCATCCATTTGTTACAGACTTTGGAGAAAGAAGAACGTCTGGCAACACCCGAAGAACAGGAAATCTTATCCCGTTATGTTGGCTGGGGCGGTATCCCACAGGCATTTGAGGAAAATAACAGCAGCTGGGCGAATGAGTATCTGGAGTTAAAGAATACCTTATCACCAGAAGAATACAGTGCAGCAAGGGCATCGACCTTAAATGCTTTTTATACGTCCCCAACCGTGATCCGAAGTATGTATGAAGCACTGGAAAATATGGGACTGAAACAGGGAAATATTTTGGAACCGTCCTGTGGTGTCGGTAACTTTATGGGAATGATCCCTGAGAGTATGAGCAAAGCCAATATGTATGGTGTGGAACTTGACCCGGTTACGGGCAGGATCGCAAAACAGCTTTACCAGAAAAATAAGATTGCCGTGCAGGGATTTGAGGAAACCAGTTATCCAGACAGCTTTTTCGACTGTGTGATAGGTAATGTTCCATTTGGAGCGTATCAGGTCAGTGACCGAAGATATGACCGGCATCATTTTATGATCCATGATTATTTTATTGCAAAATCCCTTGATCTGATCCGTCCGGGCGGCGTAGTTGCTGTGGTAACTTCCAGTGGAACGCTGGATAAGCAGAATCCGGCAGTGAGACAATATATCGCAAACCGGGCAGAACTGCTTGGAGCTATCCGATTACCGAATAATGCGTTTCAGAGAAATGCCAATACCAGTGTTGTTTCTGATATTTTGTTTTTCCAGAAAAGGGACAGGGCATCCCTTGAGGAACCGGAATGGTTAAATCTAAAGGAAACACCGGAAGGCTATTCGGTTAATGCTTATTTTGCAGAGCATCCGGAAATGGTGCTTGGTGATTTTACTACAGAAAGTACCCAGTACGGAAAGCAGGAAGTGACCGTAAAACCAAAAGAAGGCATTACCTTAGAAGAACAGTTAAAAGAAGCGATTAGGAATATCCATGGCACGATCAAGGAACTGGAACTTTCGGATACAGAGCTGGAGGAGGATGTTGTCTCTATCCCGGCAGACCCGGAGGTAAAGAATTTTAGTTTTACTGTGGTAGATGATGAAGTTTATTACCGGGAAAACTCTGTGATGAACCGCATGGAGCTTCCGGCAATGACAGCGGAACGTGTCAAAGGGATGGTGAAGATTCGTGATATTACGAATGAACTGATCCAGTGCCAGATGGAAGAGGGAAGCGATGAACAGATCACAAAGCTGCAGGAAAAACTTAATGAAGAATATGATACTTTTACAGCAAAGTATGGTCTGCTTAGCAGTAATGCCAATAAGCGGGCATTTAGCCAGGACAGCAGCTATTGTCTTTTGACTTCTCTGGAATTTCTGGATGATAAGGGAGAACTGAAACGGAAAGCGGATATTTTTACCAAAAGGACAATCCGCAGGGCAGAAACGGTAACTTCCGTGGATACTGCCAGTGAAGCACTTGCGGTTTCCATTGGTGAGAGGGCAGGCGTTGACCTTTCCTATATGGCACAGCTTTCCGGGAAAACAGAAGCAGAACTTACCGAAGAACTGGCAGGGGTGATCTTTAAGAATCCGATCAGTGAAAAATGGGAGCCGTCGGACGAATATCTTTCTGGAAATGTGAGGGAGAAACTGCAGATCGCAAAACAGTTTGCAGAAGATCATCCGGAATATCAGGTGAACGTGCAGTATTTGGAGCAGGTACAGCCAAAAGATCTGGATGCGTCAGAGATTGAGGCAAGACTTGGGGCAACCTGGATCTCCGAGGATTACATTACAAGGTTCATGGCAGAGACATTTCATACACCAAGATATTATGTAGGGAGCAAGGTCAAAGTCCAGTATGCCGAAGTGACCGGACAATGGAATGTTATGGGAAAGAATGTGGACAGCTACGGAAATGCCCTTGTCACTTCCACTTATGGAACACAGAGAGCCAATGCCTACCGTCTTTTGGAAGATGCCTTAAACCTTAGAGATACCAAGATTTATGACACGGTACAGGATGCCGAGGGGGAACACCGGGAATTAAACCGGAAGGAAACAATGCTGGCACAGCAGAAGCAGGAGCTGATTAAAGAGGAATTTAAAGAGTGGATATTTAAAGACCTGCACCGACGGGAAGATCTCTGTAAGATTTATAATGAACGATTTAACAGCATCCGTCCACGGGAATATGATGGAAGCCATATTCAGTTTGTCGGCATGAATCCGGAGATCACCCTGATGCCGCACCAGAAAAACGCAGTGGCTCATGTGCTGTATGGAAATAACACCCTTCTGGCTCATTGCGTAGGAGCAGGGAAGACGTTCCAGATGATCGCAGCCGGTATGGAATCAAAACGGCTGGGACTCTCACAGAAGAATCTTTATGTTGTGCCAAACCATCTGACCGAGCAGTGGGGCAGTGATTTCCTACGTCTCTATCCGGGAGCAAATATCCTGGTGGCAACAAAGAAGGACTTTGAGCCGGCAAACCGAAAACGTTTCTGTTCCCGTATTGCGACAGGAGATTATGATGCCGTGATCATTGGACATACACAGTTTGAGAAAATCCCCCTTTCAAGGGAACGGCAGATTGCCATGCTGGAAGATCAGATCGCAGATATTACGTTTTCCATTGAAGAAGCGGCACATCAGGCAGGACAGAATTATACCATCAAGCAGTTGGAAAAAACAAAGAAGAGTCTGCAGGCGAGGATGAAGAAACTCAATGACCAGACCAGAAAGGATGATGTAGTAACCTTTGAGCAGTTAGGCGTAGACCGGCTGTTTGTGGATGAAAGCCATTCATTTAAAAATCTTTTCTTATATACAAAGATGAGAAATGTGGCGGGTATCTCACAGACGGATGCACAGAAAAGTTCGGATATGTTTATGAAATGCCGTTACATGGATGAACTGACAGGCGGCAGAGGTATCACCTTTGCTACAGGTACTCCTGTATCGAACAGTATGACTGAGCTTTACACTATCATGCGTTATCTCCAGTATGACACACTCATGCGTATGGGTATGGGACACTTTGATTCCTGGGCGGCAACGTTCGGGGAGACAGTAACCGCAATCGAATTATCACCGGAAGGAACGGGCTATCGTGCGAAAACACGATTTGCCCGTTTTTTCAATCTTCCGGAGCTGATCTCTATTTTTAAGGAAGCTGCGGATATTCAGACTTCGGATATGCTGAATCTTCCTGTACCGGAAGCAGAGTTTATCAATGAGGTCTTGAAGCCAAGTGAAGAACAGCAGGAAATGGTCAGTGCTTTTTCAGAACGTGCCGAAAGTGTAAGAGGCGGTCTTGTGAATCCGACAGAGGATAACATGCTCAAGATTACCAATGATGGAAGAAAATGTGCATTGGATCAGAGGTTATTAAATGAACTTCTTCCGGATGCGGAAAAAAGCAAGGTCAATACCTGTGTGGAAAATGCTTTTCAGGTATGGGAAGAAGGAAAAGCAGACCGGACAACCCAGCTGATCTTCTGCGACCTGTCCACACCCAAAGGAGATGGGACTTTCAACGTATATGATGATGTCCGGAACAAACTGACAGAAAAAGGAATCCCGAAAGAAGAGATTGCTTTTATCCATGAATACAACACGGAGGCAAAGAAAGCGGAGCTGTTTGCAAAGGTGCGGGCCGGACAGGTGAGAATCCTTATGGGTTCAACTCCAAAACTCGGTGCTGGTACCAACGTACAGGACAGACTGATTGCTCTCCATCACCTTGACTGTCCATGGAAGCCGTCTGATCTGGAACAGCAGGAAGGACGTATTTTAAGACAGGGAAACCAGAATGACAAAGTAAAGATATTCCGGTATGTGACGGAAAATACTTTTGATGCGTATATGTGGCAGATTTTGGAGAATAAGCAGAAGTTCATCAGCCAGATCATGACCAGTAAATCCCCGGTCAGGGCTTGTGAAGATGTGGATGATACGGCACTGTCCTATGCAGAGATCAAGGCACTTGCCACAGGTAATCCGTACATTAAAGAAAAAATGGATCTGGATGTGCAGGTGAGTAAGCTGAAACTCTTAAAGGCAAACCATACCAGTCAGATTTACCGTCTGGAATCCGATATTGCAAAGAATTTCCCGGTACAGATCAGTGCATTGAAAGAGCGGATTGCCGGGATGCAGGTGGATTCGCAGGTAGTAAAAAGCGTGGATTTACAGGATAATGACACGTTTGCCATGACGGTAGGGAATGTCCTTTATGAAGATAAGAAAGAAGCAGGCGAAGCGTTGATCGCCGCCTGTGCAGGTTTAAAAACCGTCAGCACCGGCGGAAAGGTTGGGGAATATCATGGGTTTACGTTATCTGCTTCCTACAATATGTTCTCCAATGCGTTTGAACTGACGGTCAAAGGGAAATGTTCTTATAAGCTGGAGATCGGAAAAGACCCGGTAGGAAATATGCAGCGTATCCATAACACCCTTTCTTCCATTGACAGGAAGCTGACGGAAAGTGAGCAGAAATTGGAAACCGTACAACAGCAGCTTGCTACTGCACAGGAAGAGGTAAAGAAACCATTCCCGAAAGAAGCAGAGCTGAATGAAAAGATGGAACGGTTATCCGAGTTAAATGTATTGCTGAACATGGATGAAAAGGGTAATGAGACGATTATGGCAGATGAGGATATTGGCAGAGAAGGAAGTAGCACAGATAGCAGGGATACTGTAGAAGAAAAAGAACTTCCGGAAACAGCAGACAGAATCCATAAGCCATCTATTCTGGAACGCTTAAAGCAGGAGAAGGCACAGCAGAATACAGCGGAACAGCCACCTGTACAGAAAGCTGCAAAGAAAAAACACGAACAGGAGTTATAAAAGATTTCCCGTCAGAGTTTTCTCTGGCGGGGACATAAAATGGAGGGTTTGTTTATGGCAAATAATATAGAAAAACAGTTAAAAGAAATATCGGAACGGCTGGAGCAGGGAGTAAAAGAGATCTTTACTTCGGAGAGATATACCGAATATCTGAATACCATGTCCAAGTTCCACAATTACAGTTTTAATAATACGCTGCTGATCACCATGCAGAAACCGGAAGCAACACTGGTGGCAGGGTATCAGGCATGGCAGAAGAAATTTAACCGTCATGTAAAACGTGGAGAGAAAGGAATCCAGATTATTGCACCGACACCAGTAAGAGAAAAACAGGAGATTGAAAAGATTGACCCGGATACACAGGAACCAATCATTGGTGAAGATGGACAACCAGAAACAGAGATTGTGGAAATGATTATCCCAAGATTTCGGGTAGCGACAGTATTTGATGTCAGCCAGACAGAAGGAGAACCGATCGCAGAACTGGAGGTGCCGGAGCTTACCGGAAGTGTACAGTTTTATGATACATTCATGCAGGCATTGCAGAGTGTTTCGCCTGTACCGATCCGCATGATGAATGTGGAAGGGGATGCAAAAGGCTATTATCACCAGACAGAAAAATATATTGCGATAAAGGAAGATATGAGTAATGTCCAGACCATGAAAACAGGAGTCCATGAGGTGAGCCACGCATTGTTGCATGACCGGGAGGTAATGGATGCGGAAGGAATTTTAAAAGACCGGACAACAAAAGAAGTAGAAGCAGAAAGTATTGCTTATATTGTCTGCAACCATTTTGGTCTGGATACTTCAGAATATTCGTTTACCTATATCGCCAGCTGGTGCGAGAGCAGGGATATGAAGGCGTTGAAAGCATCTATGGATACCATCCGAAAAACATCTTCAGAAGTTATTGAGAATATCGAGACACAGATGCACGAGTTGGAAATGGAAAGACCAATCCGGGATACCTTCCATAAGGAAGATTTGATCCTGCATCTTTCGGGCAGCATGGGTTCCGAGTTTATTTATGATCTGATCGAAAATATGAGCAGGGAACAGTTAGAACAGAATGTGGAAGAATACGTCAGCCTTCTGGAAAGTGGTGAGATAGAGGAGAATGAGAAACCTCTGGAAAGTTTTCTGGAAGAAAAAGGTGCTGCCGTCACACCACTGTATGACAGCAGTAGGCACGGAGAGAACTATCCGATTGATTTTTATGATGTGGAGTATGATGCTGACACAGGAGTTACTTCTTTTTCTGACCTTTCTCCGAAAGAGCAGGCAGAGATGTTGGTGCAAAAAGCAGAGTTTCCAAGAAATATTTTTTCAGAAGAAGAAAAGGCATTTGTAAATGAATATGCAGAAACCTTCCCCGGACAGGTGGAGAGACTGAATGACCTGGTATGGGACATGAGAGAATCTTATGATGAAGCCGGTTCAAAACTGGTGTATGAAGTGATCCAGGCAGCAAGGGCGAACTTTCCAGTGAAGGAACCAGAAATTGAAGAAGAAACAACAATGCAGTATGCCCACCGTCTGATTGAAACGGCAGAAGCTGCCAATACGGGGAATTTTACAGATTCCCAGAGAAATCTTATTGTGAATTTTGCATATAAGATGGATGACAAAGATGAAGTGCTTGGACTGGTGAACCGTATGATGACTGCAATCCGCAGACCGGGAAGTGAATATACGAGAAGCCTTATGAATGAAACACAGGCACAGATTGACAATTTTCCAGATGGCATAATCGGTTTTACAGAAATGCACGAAGCAGGAATCCGACTGGAACACATGTATCCTCTTGAAAAAAACAGGGCAGTAGAATTGTATCGTGAGGGTGCGGAAGTTTTTCTTTTACATGGAAATCCAGACAATCCAGAGCAGGCAGGACAGATTCTTGCAGAAACAGAAAATGCAATCCTGGGACATGACGGTATTTTTGGTATTACGGAAGCAGAATGGAAAGTACATAAAGAAAGAGAAGCAGCTGCCGCCAGACAGGAAAAACTGGAACAGGACAGTGCGGAAAAGATTGATGAGACACTTCTTCTGCATGGAGAAAGCAGAAGGTTTGCCATTTATCAGATGGATAGTGGAGATGAGCATACTTATCAGTTTATGGGAATAGAATCCGCAAAGAGTCTGGGCTATACCATTGACGGAAAGGATTACCGGATGGTTTATGCAGCACCGTGGATGCCAACGATCACGTTAGACAATATATTTGAACGCTTTAACATTGACCGACCGGAAGATTTCCGTGGTCATTCCTTATCGGTAAGTGATGTGATCGTGATAAACAGGGGTGCAGAGATTACAGCCTATTATGTAGATTCTTTTGGATTTCAGGAACTTCCAGAGTTTGTCCAGCAGAGAATGAACATGCTAGAACATAATTCCGTCAGGGCATATCCGCCAGTTTATAAAGGAACATTGGAACAGGCAATGGGAGAACGGGATGTGGATGCTTATCTGGATTCCAGAAAGTTAAACCTGGACTGTAAGAAAGCAATCGAAGAAGCCATCCGGGAGAATTTTGACGGGCTGCACTTAAAGCAGGATGCGGCAAAAGAAGTCGTGGAACGCTTCGGGGAAGAACGTATGAATTTTGTTATGGCAAATACCATCCGTGAACTTTCCCATGATGGAAGATTTTCCAGACAGAACAAAGACTGGGCGGAGCATATCGAAGTCCCGGAAAATGTCAGCCGGGGCAGAAATCTGAACCTGGATTATGTGATCGAAAGCCACCCGGCAGTTTTAGATGGGTTTATTGACATGGCAAGAGCTGAGATCCGGATGCAGAGGATAGAACAGGCGATAGGAGAAAATGAAGTGACGATCACGGCAGAGACAAGAGGATATGAAGCAGAAGGACATAATGGGACATGGCATACGGTTGATGAAAAGGAATATGCGGGGGAGAAGTTTTTCTTAATGGAACATGATGAATTTGGCGCCAACGTGGCGGGCATTATCGTAGCAGAAAATGGACAGCTTGTAGCGGAGGACTTATGGAATGGGTTTGATGCAGGAGCGTTAGAAGCTGTATCGGAATATTTGCAGGAAAATGGAACAACACTTTATGACTTGTCAGAATTCCCGAAAGATTCTGTTGTAACCCTACGGAGTGGACAGACACTTACAATCAAAGAAATACAGGCAGTACAGAAAGACACCTGGGAAGAAACGATGGCAGGAAAAAATGAATCTGGAACGGATGTCCGGTTTAATTTCCATGCAGTCAGTGAGGTGCAGCTGCCAGAAGGCATAAAGTTGAAAATGCCAGAGATTCATTACGTTGATAATTTTTATGTGATGGAAGATGTAAATGCAGAGGATTTAGTAAAAGTAAACCGGTATAAATCACTGGATGAAGCGATGCATAAATATTTACGCCTGCCAAATCATCAGGAAAAAGTGCTTGGTATCCAGAATACGGAAACAATGCAGGAAAGCATGGATTTTATCCGATGTGAAAACGGAATAGATCAGCTGACCCATGCATATAAACAGATCGGAGGGTGGCTGAATCCGGAAATATATGAAGCGGTAAATAAAATGGAAAATATGCTGGACTGGAATGAGGTACAGATTGCATATCAGATTGGAAAACAATACTTTACAATCCAGACTGCAGAAGATGGCTATGATTATACATTTTACAATGAAGATTATCAGGAGGATGATGGAGGAATCTATGACAATCCGACAATTTATGTAGATGAAGCTGCCAGTGATATTTTGGAAGATAAAGGGTACTCATTGGAAGACGCAAAAGTAGTGGATTATGAAGAATTGATGGCAGATGTGGAAGAAGTTCAGGAAGAACAGATGCAGCGGATACAATTAGAAAAAAACTGCCCGGCAAGTATTTTTGAAGGATTTCACAGGGAAAAAGCACTGCAAACCTATGAAGGAATCGCAATGCAGTTTACCGAGAGCAAAGGGTATCTGAGCATACAGGCAACAGAAGAAGGATATTCCTTTATTTTTTATGACTCTGATTTGCATGAAATCCAGAGTGGTGATTACGATAATCCAGACGCATCCATTCAGAAAGCTACTTATGAAATCCTGAAAAGTGAAAGAATGGATGATATGGAATGTGTTAAAGTGGACTATAAAGAATTTGAGGCAATGACCATCCAACATTCAAAGGATTTACTACAGGCAGGTGAGCTTCGTGCGACTTCTGAGATTGGAAGAGATGAAGTAGCATTAAATGGTCTTAGCAGGGCAGAAGTGGAACAGGGTGTCTTGTATCATGCACAGGGTATTCTGGAAGAAATGGGATTAGAAAATGAAGTAGAGCTACTTGCAGCAAGGGTGCATGGTTCCAGAAGCAGAGAGGAACTTTACAGAGATGATTCTGACCTTGATGTGGTGCTTTCTTATCGTGGCAATATCCGGGAGGACAGTTTCTTCAATGAATTAAATGCTCATGGTATAACAATGGCAGGTATTAAGGTGGACATCAATCCTATTGCTGAAGAAAGAATCACTTTGGCAGAATATATGAAGGAAGCAGATGCTTACCTTGATCAGCAGGAAATCAAAAAGCTGGCGGCTGATTTAGATAATTTCAGCTATGAATATGACTCTTACGAATATAAAGATACCGTTGAGAATAGGGAAGAACAGGTGGAGAAAATCACAGAGGACATTTTGAATAAGAAAACAGAGTGTTTAAAGGACTGGCTCGTTGAAGTATCGGAAGAATCTGATATAGACAGTGATGTGATAACTGCCCGGTCATTACTTTCCCGTCTGGAAAATGCAGAAACCCTTTCTATCTTTACCAGACAGCCTGAGCAGGAACAGCCAGAAGCTACGATCAGTTTCTATGTAGCAGAGTGCATGGAGTTCCCGGTCATGGGTGAGTACCATAATAATCTTACTCTGGAAGAAGCGATTAAGATTTATGAAAGTATTCCGGCAGATCGACTACATGGAGGCAAAGGGATTGGTTTTGACCTGCAGGACGGGGATAAGGATTATTCCGGGGAATATGAACTGATGTGTTGGGATAGAGTGGACAGGGAACTGATAGATATGATTCCTCATTATAAGGAAAGCCCATTGGTACAGAAAGCAATTAACGATATGGAAAAGTATCTGAATGAGAAACATGGAAAAGTGCAGGAAGCAGAACAGACCGTGGAAGTGAAACAGGAAGTTTCAGAAACACCAGTCAAGAAAGAATCCGTATCAGTAGAACCGAACCGGGAACAAAACAAAGAGCCTGCAAAGGGTGAAAAAGGGGAACTGAAAAAATCTGTGCTGCAGTCGTTAAAAGAGTTTCAGGCAAGGGCAAAAGCACAGGAGCAGAAAAATAAAGAAGCAGAAAAACCTAAAGCACATAAGAAGGGGGATGTAGAATTATGATGGATCTGGCAATGAACTTTGATACAGACGAATGTTTAGTAACGGCAATGTTTGATAAAGGAAACAGAAATGATACGATGGAAGCCATCGACAATATCATTCCATTTCTGAAAGGGGATGCGGATATGATCGGGCTGGTCTGCAATACCATAAGAAAGTTGTTCTGCATGAGTGACGAAGGCTATGAGATTTTTCTTATGGATCTGGAAGATTATAAAGCGGAACTGGAAGAGGAGGACGAGGAATGAGTACAAGTCAGTGTGCAGTATATCAGGTAAAAGAAACACCAGAGTACCGGGATGTTCGTTTCCGTTCCTATGAAAAGCTGAGAAGCGAAGGAAAGAGCGTCAGCATTGAGAACTATCAGCAGGTGTACATTGGAAGAATCCAGCCGGGGGAAACTCCGGCGGATATAAAAATACGCCTGCAGAAACAACGACCGAAGAACTTCAAAGGTCATTCCATCGGATGCAGCGATGTTCTGGTTATCACAGATGAGGGAAAAACCACAGCTTACTATATTAATAAAGACGGATTCATCATTGTTCCAGAATTTCTCACAATCAAAAATTCCTCTGATACCAGACTTTCCATTGATACAACGGGATATGAAATCGAAGGAAAGAAAGGTACATGGCTTGCTCAGGATTATATTTTGATGAATGAGAAAAAATGGTTTCTGATGGAACATGAAGAGTATGGGACAAGAGCCGCCTATGTGATTCTCAGTGAAGATGGGGCAGTAGTTATGAATGACTGTTACAATGGCTTTGACGAAGAAGCAAGACGGAACATCCAGAACTTTATGCAACAGCAGATAGCAAAAGAACAGGAACAGCAAAGGCAACAGCAGATGCAACCGAATCAGACACAGCAGTTACCAGAGCAGCAGAAAAAGAAACCAGAGCTGGCAAACTGGCAGAAGGTCATGGACAACGGAGAGTATCTTCGTAGTGCAGAGATGGCAGAAGAAGCCAACTACAATATGATTGATGGACTGATGAACAATACTCCAAAGAAAAAAAATAAAAATGCTCCCCGGAGATCTGTGCTGAAACGGCTTCGTAAACATCAGCAAAAGATAGCCAATCAAGGCAAAGGACAGCCGCAGCAACAAAGAGCAGTGGAAGAGGAGATGGAGAGGAAGAAGAAGTAATTTTCAACGAAAGTGGTCTTGCTACTTATGTGGCGGGGCCATTTTTGTTGAAAAAAAGAAACGAGGGATTGTATAATAGGTGTATGAATTTTGAGAAGTTTAAATATACAAGCTTTAAATGGGAGATATAAATATTATGACAGAAAATGAAGTAATAAATAAGATATACGGATATTTAAAAAATCAAAATGAGCATATTATAATGGAAAATATGACAAATGAGTCAGTTAGTCTTTTTTGGGAAAATATATCTGTATTATATAAAGCGGGAGTTCTTCAAAATAATAAAGCGGTAAAGAGATTTTGCGATAAATTACGAATTAGAACTGGCTATGACAGGGATCAATGCTTACAGGGGTTATCCGAGATGGTCTTTTGGCTTTATGCTATTAAAAATAGTTATACTTACGAAATGGATAAGAAATTAAAAAATCAAGAAAATACAGATGTTGATATACAGCTTTTAAAATATGGATATAAATTTAACATTGAAATAAAAACACCGAAACAAGTAAAAGAAGATGATGATAAAGTATTGGGGGTTAACATACCTTTTCGCAGTTTTAAAAATAAAGATACACAAAAAACATATATTGATAAGTTAGAAAAAGAAGTTTTTCCTCAAATAATCAATAAGCCAGACGGAATGTATACAGGTTATAATATATCCAAAATAAATGATAATAAAGTGATAGAATATTTAAGATCTTGTCAAACAAAATTTAATTATGAAGCAAATTCTATAAATGTATTGGTTATATCTGTTTCTTCGCAGCAAATGCAAGATTATTGGGGATATATATATAATCCATTTACAGGAATTTTTACAGAAGATTTTAAAAATAGTTTTTATGATAAAAGTGGAAAGGATGTAAAACACAATGACTTTGATGCAGTTGATGTTATTTACTTAACGAATATAGTTGAAGGACATATACGAAAAATAGAAGGATTTGATCCATGGAAATTAGAAAATTATTGTGGCATATTTTGTATTAATCCCTTTAGTGTTAGGACAAAAGATAAAAAGGATATAGAGGTATATGAAAAATTGTTAAATATACTTCCGAATGATACAATTTTATTTGAAAAAGAACACGATCAAGCGAATCAAAGAGGAAAAGAAATGAATATATCGGTTGATCCAATATTTATGCAAGAATATATTTCGGAGCATTACCCTAAATTGATTTGAGAAGAGTGCTTGCGAATTAGTTATGGGTAGAGAGAAGAATAAAAAAATACTACCCATAACTAATGAAGCTTATATAAAAAAAATTCACAAATTAGGTTCTTTCTTTTGGAATTGTTCCTGCTCGTGACTCTTCCCAAGGATTATATCAATATTAGCGGAAACGCTATGAAGCTCCCGTTCATAATCCCGGTGGTTAGAAAAATTTTCCCGTTGTGTATCTCGCAATTCAATAAGCCGGTCTTTTTCAGCATAGAGGGCTTTCATAGAAGGAATCTTATTTCTGGCAGATTTTTCTTTCAGTGTTCGGAGAGCTGTATCATAAAGGGAAAGCTCTGCCCGGTGTTCTTCGTAAAATTTATCCTTATTGCGGCTCTTACGATAGTCGGCATATACGTTTTTGTATGCAAGGTACTGTCCGGTAAAATGTATTTGCTCATTCACATCTTTAAGCTGTTGTTCTGTATCCTTTAAAGATTTTCTGGCGGCACTGGTCTGATTGGATGCCTGGTCAAGTGCCGTATGGAAATCTTCAAGAGAGTTATATCCATGTTCCTGAATATAGGCAACCGTCTGAGCCATCTGTTTCAGATTGGAGAGTTTGACTTTTTGAGCATAGGCTTCACTCTGCTGTGCTTTGATACAGGTCTGTAAATCTATCACAAGTCGGAGATCTGATTTTATGAAAATGAACGGTACAGGAATATCGGAAGAATCAGGAGAAAGTGCTGTCTGCAAATCTTTCACAGTGTTTGGAACTTGTGGTTCTTCAATTTTCATTTTCCTATCAGAGAGTGATTTTTCATTTTCCTTAAATGTCTGTAATAGAAAATCCTCTTCATATCGTGTTCCGAGATTTCGTCCAGTGATATATTTTTTTCTGCCTGGATGAAGATAGCTGTACCGGTTTCTGCTGATCTTGAAGATGATATGATATTTTTTATCGAGGATTTGTGCAAACTCTTCTGGTGACTTGGCGGTGCTTGCAGCATCATCAATAGCATCCCGGAGAAACTGTTTCTCTGTTTGATAGCGAGTCTCTTTTGGTGTGATACCATCTTCAAGCATTTTCTGGTTGAGCTTGTCAAGTGTTTCCTGTCCACGACGCTGTGCCCAGTATTCTTTTTCCGTGATTTTTCTTTCAGCAGGAGAGAGCAAGTCAACTTGATGCAGGCCCTCTTTCTGACACATGTCCATAACATCTTGTTTTAAGTGAGCAAGGTAGGCTGTGTTTAGGTGGTGTTTATATCCGGCTTTTGATTCACAGTCAAATTCCATATAGGATTCTTGGGGTACGTCATATTTCCGAAGGCTGTTGATTACAATATGCACATGGATATTGCCGCTTTCATTATGACCGTCTGTATGAGTACAAACTAAAGCCTGATGACCGGGAAAGTTCTTCTTTGCAAAAGTCATTCCAAGCTGTTGTGCCCGTTCACCAGTCAGTCCACATTCCTCTCTGTCTTTTGGGTCAAAGCTGATAATGTAATGATGAGACTTGATCTCATTGAAATTTTTATTTTTATGGTAGTAGCTGTTTAGTTCCTGACATTCAGATGCAAAAGTAAACGGGTCACAGTTCAGACCATCCAGGTAATATTCCTCTCGTAATATCATATGCCCCTCATCATCGAGGATTGGCTTTTGGGTGTATTCATTATGCTGAAAGATGAGATACCGTTCGGATTCTCCATAGTCAGCATTTTTGCTTGCGATATGTTTAATCACTGCCACGGAAATCACCTGCCATTCTCATCACTTCATATTTCATTTCATAAATATCCCGGAGAGATTTTTTTATCTCTGTTCTCATTTCTGAGGAGATAATTCCACCCTGATTAAAATATCGGGCAATCTGATTGAGGTTGCTTCCTATCTTACCTAATTCCCCAATCAGTCTTTTTATTTCTGGAACATCTGCAGTGATTTCATATTTGATAATAACATTCTGACTGTTCAAGGCATTGCGTATAAAATCAGAAACAGTCATGTTGGATGCAGTGGCTCTTTCCAGAAGAATCTCATATTCTGTTTCGCTCATACGCAGGTGAACGTCTTTGGTCTTGGCAAGTGATTCATCTTTTTTTGGTCTTGTCATTAAATGCTCCTTTCTGCATAAAGGCTCCGCACGGGAAAGAGAAAATTTTACAGCTTGCTGTGAAAACAAGTGATGTAGAATCATCACGCTGTGACCATGACAATGGGAACCAATACGCATATCTTTGATTGCGGTCGAGGGTATGGGGAAACGAAATCCCCATCAAGTTGCAAGTGGCCAGTAACCCCGGAAGGGGTTATTGTGCTACATTGCGAAACTTGCTCTAAGAGAGAATACTTTCCCCTAATCATGCGTGGGAGACACCAAAAAGACAGACGAAAATACAAAAAAATAAAAAAATTTAAAATTTATATGACCTTTTGCCCTCTGCCGCCTGTGATTAATGGAAAAAGAGAAATCGTAGGAGGTAAAGAAATGGACAACAGAAAAATGCCGACGATAGAAGAATTGCAGGAAATGGCAGCAGTTGACATCCGCAATGTAGATAAAAGCACCTTGGTTGATCTGGATGATGTGGAGATTCATACAGAGCTTCCGCTGGAAGAAAGAATTGCTGATTATATCAGACAGGTAAAGAATCCTTATTGTCATATATCAAATGGAATGATTGTAAAGATTAGCTTTGCTGGACAGGATACCTTGGAAGCATGTTTGAGCAGATGTATCTCTCCAGAAAAAAAGTTTTAAAAATTTGAAAAAAGGTGTGGCAAGAGACCAGAAGTTATGTTAACATGGATGTGGGTCAAAATTTAAAGAGCATCTAAAGAGCCATGAATTTCTTGGTTTACAGCTACAAAGCGAGTAAATTAGGAGGTTGATGGCTTTATGTATTTAAAAAGTCAAAATTCATTTTTAGCAGCGTTATATATGAGACTTTCCAAAGATGATGGAGATAAAGTGGAAAGCGATAGTATACGCAATCAAAGAAGTTTGCTTCGTGACTTCGTAAAGCAACATAGTGACATTACACTGGTCAAAGAATATGTTGACGATGGATTCAGTGGTACAAATTTTGAGCGTCCAGATTTTCAGAGAATGTTGGAGGATGCAAGAAATCATAAGATTAACTGTATCATCGTCAAGGATTTATCCCGATTAGGTCGAAACTATATTGAGACAGGAAGGTATCTTGAAAAGATTTTTCCGGTTTTGGGTATTCGGTTTATAGCAGTGAATGATCACTATGATAGTGCTGATACGACAAACGATTCAGATCAAATCATAGTTCCCTTCAAAAATTTAGTGAATGATGCATATTGCAGGGACATCTCAATTAAAATCCGAAGTCAGTTAGATATAAAAAGAAAAAAAGGTCAGTTTATAGGAAACTATGCAGGCTATGGATATTTTAAAGATCCGAAAGATAAAAACCATCTGGTAATTGATGAATATGCAGCAGAAATTGTACGGATGATTTTTAACATGAAGATTGATGGGTATAGTGCAAAGAATATTGCAGCACGATTAAATGAAATGGGAGTGCTGATACCAGCCGAGTATAAGAGAGCCTGTGGCTTTAATTACAGTTCAGGTTTTATGGCAGGGGAAAAACCAAAATGGGACGTATCATCGGTTTTAAGAATTTTAAAGAATGAACTGTATACAGGAACCATGGTGCAGGGCAAAACCAGAAAAATTAATTACAAGGTGAATGTCCGACAGAAGATAGAGCCAGAGAACTGGATTCGAGTGGAAGGTACACATGAACCGATTGTCTCAAAGGAAATCTTTGAATGTGTGCAGAAACTGATGGAACTTGATACAAGGACTTCTCCAGAAGAAGAAAGTATTTATGAATTTTCTGGTCTTCTTCGATGTGGAGACTGTGGACAGAATTTGGTACGACGGACAACGACTAAAAAAGGAAAGAAATATTTTTACTATCATTGTTCAACCTATAAACGGAAAGAGGGATGCAGTTCTCATAATATCAGTGATATAAAATTGCGAAAAGCAGTGTTGGAGGCAATCCGAAGTCAGGTTGCATTGATTGTAAAAGCTGATGAGATTATCGCACAGATAGAAAATCTTCCACAGCAGCAGTTTGGCGTGAAGATACTGGATACACAGATGAAAACTCTTCATAAGGAAATCCAGAAATATGAAGAACTGAAAGCTAATCTATATCAGGATATGGTGGACAAGATTATTTCCAGAGAGGAATACCGAGAGCTGAAACAGAACTTTTCTAAAAAGATAGAGAATGCAAAAGTATCTATGAAAGGATTGGAAGAGAAGAAAAAAAGAATGCTGTCGAATGAGATGCGTACACAGCAATGGGTAACTGAGTTTAAACAATATAGAAACATAAAATCTTTGGATAGAAAAACCGTAGTAATGTTGATTGACAGGATTATTGTGTATAGCACTGACAGAATAGAAATTCATTTTAATTATGAAGATGAAATCACGGAGTTTGTTAAGTATGCGTTTGCAAATGGTGATCTGCTGAGAAAGGTAGGAGAGTTATGAGATGCGTAAGTTATACCCGGACGGTTTCCTGTATGGAGAATGGTGAGATTCCAAAAGATATTATCGGTCAGCAGAATCAGAGAATACAGGACTACATAAAGAAAAGAGGATGGACACTCGGAAAAAAATATTCAGACCGTAAAAAGGATGTATATGAAGAAACAGCATATCTTCAAATGAAAATGGACGCAATCGCAAGAGAATTTGATTGCGTAGTTCTGGATTCAATGTTTCGATGTGGAAGAAATTCCAATGTAGCAGCAGAGATGTTCAGGAGCATGTTTGTTCCGGCAGGTGTGTATTTTGCCGTAGTGGAGGATGATTTTTGCTCCTGTGATGTGAGTGAAGAGGAAACATATAAATATCTGGATGAGAAAGCAGCGGCTTACAGAAATAAATTCACAACAGATCAGGTAAGAAAATATAACGAAAGTAAAATTTATCCGAAGTATGGGTTCAAATATAAAGAAGGAAAGATGGAGTTGGAAATTGATCCGGAAGCAGCTAAACATGTCAGAAGAATCTTTGAGCTGATTTGTGAGGGACATAGCTGTAATGAGACAGCAAAGATAATGACAGCAGACGGAATTGAATGTTCTGGGAATTATGTAAATAAACTTTGGGGCAGACCTATCAAGGATGAAAATGCACCATGGAAAATGGCACAGGTAAAGAGAATTATTTATAACCGCCAGTACATAGGAGAGTGGGAACGGACGATTGATGGAAAAAAGAAAATGTTTAGTTGTCCAGTCCTTATTGATAAGGAGACTTTTGAAAAAGCCCATTCAAAATTATCTGTGAGGAAATATAGTGATCATGTCAGAGGGAAAACGCCACTTAATCCATTTTCAAACAGGATTTTTGATAAAGATTCTGGGATAGCATTGAAACTGTATCCACATCAGAGATTAAAGATTCGGATTTTCCGGTTGAGTTATCCAAAACCAAAAGAGATTGTATACGAAAGAGGGCATATTCCCTTTGATGAGGTTTATGAGAAAGTTCATAAGATAATTGAGAATGAAAAACGGCAGGCAGAAAGGATTGTCGGGATGATCGGTAGCTTTGACTGGGAATACGAAAAAGAAATCCGTATTCTGAAAATAAAGGCAGAAGCAAAATTGATATTTCAAAAAATGCTTTTGATTGAATCCAGAAATCTTCCTTTGTATAACAGCATGATAGCCGGAAAAATTTCAGAAGATGAATATGCAATGCAAAGAGAAGTCAATATAGAAGAATTTGAAGAGTGCGATGAAAAACTTCAGGATTATCTGGAACAGATTAAGGAAATCGAAAAATGTTTCAGTAAAGATAATCTTTGGATAAAGACTTTTTCAGAAATGATAGTTCCAGAAGAAATCACGAGAAAGCATGTGAAAGCGTGGATAGAACGGATTGAGTGCGTCAGATATGAAGAGGTAGAAGTACAGTTTAAATATCAGGATTGGAAAGAAAGATTACCACAGAAATGGTTTGAGGGGGATTTTGAAGATGGCACGAAAGAGTAGGAGAGCAAATGTTGTTCAGGAGAAAAAAGAAGAATTACAGGTTTTCGCATCAATAATAACGCAAAAACAGCTTGCAACAGCTGCGTATGCCAGACTTTCTGTTGAAAAGGAAAATGATGAAAGTATCCAGACTCAGATTGAGTTATTGCATCAGTATATCCAGGATCATGAAGAATATAAGCTGGTAGACACTTATGTAGATGATGGTTACACAGGAACAGATTTTGACAGACCAGAATTTATACGATTGATGGATGATGTCCGGACGGGAAAGATACAGGCTATCATCGTAAAGGATTTATCAAGGTTTGGAAGAAATTTTATAGAAACTGGATACTATATAGAAACCATTTTTCCGTGTTTGAATGTCCGGCTTATTTCTATCAATGATGAATTCGACAGCAGCAGGGCAGAAGATAGAAACAGCATGGTGATGCCGATAAAAAACATGATAAACGAAATGTATGCAAAGGATGCGTCAAAAAAGAGAGTGCTGTCTTTTGAAATGCACAGCCAACGTGGTGATATGAAAATCGCAAAAAGCATTTATGGATATTATGTTGATAAAGAAAAAAATCAGTTGAAGGTAAATCTAGAAACTGCTCCAATCGTGCAGGCAATCTTTCGCTGGTATCAGATGGGAAAGGGAACAGGTGATATTGTAAAGAGATTAAAAATGTTGGATATTATGACTCCATTTGCATATAAAGCAACACACGAAATTGAAATGGAGATTCCAGAAACAGACCGCTGGACTGGGGACAGAATCAAGACTATTTTATTAAATCAATCATATATTGGCTCTACTGTATATGGAAAAAGGAAAGCTGCAAAGTACCGGAATATGCCAGAGCATCATACCGACCCAAGTGAGTGGATTATCCATGAAAATACACATGAGGCTATTGTAGCAGAACCAGATTTTGAGGAAGTGCAGGAACGCTGGGAAAAGCGAAGTGATTTTATGAAGGAAAGTTTCAGACGTGGACGTAGCAGATGGGCAGGTGTGGAAGATAGTTTTCCTCAAAAAGTAAAATGTATGGAGTGCGGAACGACGATGACATATATGCGTTATACAAACTTTGGACAGTCTCAGGGAGTACGAAAGGGCTTCTATTATTGCAAAGAGTATGATGGTAAGCCGGGATATTGCAGACAGAAAGTTCATGAGGATTTACTGAAGATAACAGTCATGGATCAGATTCATCATATGATTAAGGTTATGTGTGATAAGAAAGAAGTTCTGGAAAAAATGAAGGAAGGAACTTGTGAAAAAGGTGAACTGGTTTCGTTAAGAGTGAAGATTCAGAATATGCAGTACCGACTTATGAAAGCGGAGGAGACAAGTGCAACGCTGTATGAAAACTTTGCCACAGGATTATTGGATGAGCAGGAGTATCTAGCATTAAAAGAACATTATGTGCAGGAAAAAGAAAAACTTACAGAAGGCATCAATCAGGCACAGGTCAGAAAACGTATGGTTGAGAAAAGTATAGAAGAATTTCTGGAAGTTGAAAAGAATCTGGAACAATATCTGGATGATCGTTCATTCAATCAAAAGTTGATAGACGAGCTGGTAGATAAAATTTTTGTAAGTTCTAAAGGAATGATTGAAGTAAGGATGAAATGCTCAGATGTATTTCAAAAGGTAATGGAGATAATGGAGTGATGAATAATGGATATAATAGCATTTTATTTACGATTGTCGTTAGCAGATGGAGATCTTGGAAAAAACAATAAGGATGAAAGTAATAGTATAGAGAATCAGAGACTTCTTTTACAAAGTTTCGTAGAGTCTATGGATGAGCTGGATGGAGAAATTAAAGAATATATAGATGATGGTTACAGTGGGACAAATTTTAACCGTCCGGCATTTCAGGAGATGATAGAGGATGCGAAAAAGGGAAAGATAGATGTTCTGTTGGTGAAGGATTTATCCAGGCTTGGTAGAGATTACATTGGAGTTGGAGATTATCTGGAACAGATATTTCCAATCATGGGTGTCCGGGTAATTGCAATCAATTCACAGTATGACAGCAACAATTATGTTGGAAAAACAATGGGACTCGAAATGAGTATCACTAATCTGGTCAATACACTTTACAGCAGAGATCTTTCTAAGAAATATAAAAGTTGTATCCAGACAAAATGGAAACAGGGTGTATCTACTGGAGGAAGGATTCCATTTGGATATAAAAAAGCAGAGGACAGACAGTGGGAGATTGACGAGGAACCTGCAAAGATTGTGCGGATGGTCTTTGAATTGGCGATGAAAGACTATAATACAGCGATGATTGCTAATGAATTGAATGAAAGAGGAATACCTACTCCAGGAAAGTTTAGGGTTCAGAGAAATGAGAAAATAGCATGGAACAGAAAAGTAACAGAAGAAGAATGGCTCTGGGATACGAGAATTGTATGGATGGTACTTAGAAATTATGCGTATACAGGTGCCTTAGTTCAGGGAAAGACATCCCGTATTCGGGTAGGTGGTTCAGAAACACGAAGGACGAAAAAACATCAGCAGTTTATTACAGAGAATCATCACAAAGGAATCGTAACACATGAAGAATTTGAGTTGGCACAGCTTGTGATTGGAAACCAGAAACAAAAAGGGTTTGCCAGAGATGCAGGGTTTTCTTTGAAGGGAAAAGTAAAGTGCGGAAACTGCGGATTAAAAATGATGTATAACTATGGAGCAATGCCAGTGGTGTATTGTGGGCATACAGCAGCAGTTGGAAGTATGTCAACCTGTGATAAAACCAGATATTCAGCAGCCAAAATAGAAAGAATCGTGCTTGTAGCCTTACGAAAGCAACTGGAGATATTTCAAAGTATGGCAAAGATACTGGAAGAGGGTGAAGAAAAAAACAAAACAAATTTACCAGCAATGCAAAGAAATATGGAACAGGAATTAGAAAAATTGAAGGCGGAACGTATACGGCAGTACGAAGCATATGCTGAAGGTGTGGTGAATCAGGAGACTTATCTGAAGAATAAAAAAGATCTAAATGAAAAGATAGAAATAATACAGGATAAATATGAACAGATACAAGAAGTTACCAGTGTGGAAGATGACTTAATGAAAGATATAAGAACCGTAGAGAAAAATGCAGAAGAAGTAAATATTTTGAAAAAGATGACCAGACACATAGCTGAAACATTTGTAGAGGAAATCACGATTTATGATTCTGAGAAGATAGAGATAAGGTTTGTATTTGATGATTTGCTTATTGGAATGGCAGATAGGATCAAGAAGAAAACGGAGGACATCGCATAATGAAAAGTTTTATTACAAAAGGTATTTTACCGCTGTTGTTACTTGGAACAATTACCTGGCTTGGACAGTACATATTTATAGTAGATGGTTCGATTGACTGGTTCCGGTTTATGTTGGTATATGGTGTTCCAATAGGGATACCATATATGTTCATTATTATTCCGTCAAGATGGGATTTATCTGGAACAGTTGGCATGGCAGCTATGAGTGTGATTATCGGAGCTGTATTTGGTTTCATTGTTGCAATCGGGATTGCAGTACGAGCAGTCTGGTATGTAATTACATTTCCAGTGAGTGTTTTAATACGAAAGGGGCGAAGTAAAATATGAGTACAGGCGAGAACATTAAAAGAATCCGGAACATAAGAGGAATAACGCAGAAAGAACTTGGAATAGCAGTAGGGATTGGAGAAGAAAGTGCAGGACCGAGAATGGCACAGTACGAAACTGGAAAGCGTACTCCAAAAGAAAAAATGCTGAATAAAATAGCAGAAGTGTTAGAAGCTGATCCAAGAAATATTGCTATTCCGATTGGTTACAAGGAAGAAGATATGATATACAGGCTTCTTGTACTGGAAGATTATTTTCCAGAAATGAAGTTGGAGAGAAACTCTAAGACAGGAGATGTTGTAATCAACTTTCACAATAAAAAACTCAATGATTTTCTGTTTGCATGGGGAGTGATACGGGGAAAACGAGCAAGGGGGCTTATATCTGATGAGGAATATTTAAACTGGAAATATCAAATACAGATTTAAAGACAATAAAACCGCAGGCCAGAGAGCTTGCGGTTTTATTATGTTATGGTTATACAGAAATACCGTCATAGAAAAGATGCTATGCTATGACGGTATTATGAATCATTTTCTTTTTTAAACGAAAATACATCATTAGGTGTACAGTGAAGAATATCACATAATTTTTCAATAGTGAGAACAGTGACATTTTGATTTTTACGAAGCTGATCGAGAGTGTGTTTGTCGATGCCCCGGTTGATGAGAGTATATTGAGAAATGCCACATTCCTTCATAGTTTTCCATAACGGACTATAATCAATCACGGTATCCCCGCCTTTCCTATGTTTTGGCATAAAATACCATTAATTCTAATTATAATTGTCGAATAAAATAAAAAATATGGTGGACATATTCACCATAAAGGATATAATCTTAACAAGGCGTAATGTAAAATAAAGGGAAATATAGTAGAATATTGTAAGAGAAGGATGAAGGGTGTATGGGAGGAACTGTATAAGTGAATATTGAAAAATTTTATTATGATGAGCAGGAGAAAATGATTGAAGAAATGAAAAGAGAAATGGAAGAACACGATCAGTCATTATCTCCAGAAGAACGGGAAAAAGAACGCAAAAAGTCATTGCAGGAAGCACGGGCAATCATGGAAAATGCAGAGCAAAAGAAAAGAGAACATTACCAGATTGTCAATGCTGCAAAATATCAGAGATTTGTTTATTTATCGGAACAGGCTATGCAGTTTTCAAAAATCTCCGGATGCAATATAAAAGTTCAGACATTTCCAGATATGTCGGCACTTATAAAACTGCAGACAGGATGTATTTGGCTTCTCAGTGACGGAGAAACAGCACTTGAAGATAAGGAAACTATGCAGTGCTTACTTAATGAAGCTGACTGGGTTTATATAGGAAACTCTGATCGGGACGGAAAGAATATGCTTGAACTGGAATTTAGGTTTGAACTGGCAGAAAAGCTGAAGAAAGCAACTATTTAGGAAAGACTGTTTTCAGTTCACTTTTGCTGTGGTAAAATATTTATGAAGTTCATATCAGTGAAAAGAAAACGGAGGACGGAAAGATGTTCGATACCATTCACCATATAGCAATTATAGGAAGTGATTACGAAAGATCAAAACACTTTTATGTAGATCTGCTGGGGTTTCAGATAATCAGGGAAAATTACCGGGCAGAGCGTGACGATTATAAGATTGATCTGGCATGTGGGCAGCAGGAAATAGAATTGTTCATTATAAAGAACGCTCCAGCTCGTGTAAATTATCCGGAGGCTCTTGGATTAAGACATCTGGCGTTTAAAGTGAAGAGTGTGGACGATACCGTAAAAGAATTGAATGAGAAAGGAATTGAAACAGAACCAGTACGATTTGATGATTATACTGGAAAGAAAATGACCTTTTTCCATGATCCAGATGGACTTCCGTTGGAAATTCATGAGTAAAGAGAAATGTGTAAACGAAAAGAAAGAGACAGGTGCAAATAAACATCTGTCTCTTTTTGTACTCACTTTTATTTATCTGAATGACGTAAACAGTTCTTTGTAAATGTGGCTGCTTTGAGCATTTTTTCTTTTTCTTCTTCTGAGCAGTCAGAGGATAATTCAAGCCACATCTGATCGGCAGAAGAAAGAGGAAGAACAGATTTCTTAGAGTCAGTGGATATGGGATTATCGGAATGAATACTTGAATTATTATCTAATAGTCTGTTCTGGATTTCTGCTAAAGCCTTTTCCTGTTGTTGAATATCCATGTCTTTTATATCTTCTACGGAAAGATAATACATTCTTAAAATAGAGTTTATATATTTATTTTTGAAATGTAGAAAAAGAGTATCATCGGATAATGATGGGTCTGATTCTTTTGTAGTAGTGATTTCTAAATCTGCCTGACTTTCCATTTTAAAGAGTATGGAAAGTAAGTCTGATACGGATTCGATGTCAAAATCCATAAAGATATTTACACTAATCTCAAGTGCAGCGGCAATTTTCGATAGCTGTTCGTACTTGGGATTTCGTTCATTGGCTTCATACTTGCGGAGAGTGCTGAAACTGATGTCTGCTTCCTGTGCAAGTTGTTCCTGTGTCATATTACGAGCCAGCCGAAAATATTTGATTTTTTCTCCTGTATTCATAGGCAAAGTCCTCCAATGAAAGAAGTATACCATATTTTCAGAAGAAAGTGCTACAAAAGTTTCAGAAAAATATTGACAGACACAAATGTAACACTTATAATAACGATAGATACAAAAGTAACACTTAACTGACAGGACAGACACAAAAGTACAAGTAAAATTACACCTAGCTGTCACCAAAATAAAAGAAAAAATGGTTCAAAAATTCGTCAGTTAAAGTTAAGTGACACATAGGTACATCATTAATGAAGAAAGGGTAGAGTAGATATGGCAGAGATTATTTTTGGAATTGATCATGGAAATGGAAATATGAAGGGAAGCAATGTGGATTTTCCATGTGGATTGGTTAGATATACTTCTGAACCTGGAAGATTTATGAATGAGGACATTCTTGAATATCAGGGAACATTTTATACATTGTCAGAAACCAGGATGCCTTTTAAGGCGGATAAAACAGTGGATGAAGATTATTTTATTCTCACATTATTTGCATTAGCATTAGAAGCCAAGAGCAGGGGAATTACTTTATCTGGAAAGGATATTGTACTTGGAATTGGACTTCCGCCGGCAGATTTCGGACAGCAGGCTCCTGGATTCAAGAGATATTTTATGGAACATTCCAAGCATGGTATCTCCTTTAAGTTTAACGGAAAATCGGTTAACTGTTATCTGAAAGATACATTTGTGAGTCCTCAAAATTTTGCAGCGGTTATGTGCTATAAAGCAAGTCTGTTCAAACAGTACCGGACAGTTAACTGCATTGACATTGGAGATGGAACCGTAGACTTGCTGGTGATCCGAAAAGGACAGCCAGATTTATCAGTCAGAGTCAGTGATCGTTCCGGTATGGCGATTCTCCGTTCGGAAATTTCCAATGTAATTCAGCAGAATTTTGGTATTCATCTGGAATCTTCTGATGTAGAACAGGTGTTAATGCAGGAGGCGACCATTTTGGATGAAGAAGTAATCAGAGAAATTCAGAAAATGGCAGAGGACTGGATGCAAAGAATTACAAATAAACTTCATGCGTATGTACCGGATTTCCGAACCAATCCAGCAGTATTTCTTGGTGGAGGAAGCCTGTTATTGAAACCACAGATTGAGAAATCGCCGGATTTTAAATACATAGAGTTTATTGAGGATGTCAGAGCAAATGCAATCGGATATGAGAAGTTGACAGCAATGCGTCTCCAGAAAAGATAAGGGGGGGGTGCAGATGTGGGACAGATACGAGTAGTATTGATATTCAATGAAGATAATGAACGGCAAAAAGAAATAGGGGAATACCTAAAATCTCAGAAAAGATGTAAAACTGCATTGATTACAGAATTAGTATATGCCTGGCTACATAAAGAAAATAAAGGTGTTTCTTCCTATAATAATGTAAATGTCAGTGTAGAAGAATTAAAACGGCAGCTACTGGAGGATAAAGAGTTCATGCAACAACTTAAAGTGGGTATGAATATGGAAGGGGAATCAGAAAAGGAACAGGGAGAAGTGAAGAATGATGGAATGGATATGGATGAGGAAATGATGATGGCAGGGCTGTCGATGTTTGAGAATGATTTTTAGAAAATCATATATAACATAATAAGCAGGAGCGTTTATAGAAAATAGCAGCATTATGTATAGAAGATATACAGTGTTGCTATTTTGTGTTAATATAAAAATAGAACTTTGTGGCAGAAATATAAACGATTACATGAGTAGGAGAAGATATATGATAAAATTTCCGTTGTATGTTACGCTAGATACAAATATTTTTGATTCTAATAAATTGGATTTTAGCAAGGACAGTACATTGAGTTTACTTATCAATTATGTTGAGACGGGAAAAATAAAGATTGTATTGAGCAATATTGTTGTCAAAGAAGTTGAAAAACATATTGTAAGGGCAAGTGAAGATATATGTTCCGCATTTCGAGGATTAAGGAAAGAGGTGCTGAAAATAGTATCTAAGGGTCTCTTAGAGCAAATTGGGGTAAAAACGGATTTGTTGTTGCTTGATAAGGAGAAATATCAAGAAAAGAGTTTAGATGTGTGGAGAAAATTTTTGGAGAATTTAAACCCTGAAATACTAGATTTGTCATTGATAGATTTGAATGATATAGTTGATGATTATTTTGATATTAAACCGCCATTTGAATCTGGAGAGAAAAAAAGAAAGGAATTTCCAGATGCGTTTATTGCAAATCAGATTCGTAAAAGATTTGGTAAGGATGAGGTAATTGCGATTGTATGCAACGATAATGGATTAAAAAAAGCTTGTGGTAATTCCCAAAATCACATTTTTTATAAAACATTAGGTGAATTATATAATGCAATAAATATTCAGGAGACAGAATATAAGAATATTCTTCAAGAAATTAATTGCCTGATTGCAAATTACATTCCTGAAATTCAAAATATGTTAAAAAATGAGGACTGTGTTGAAGTTCATGGGTTGTCATATGATAAAGATGGTATAGAAAGTGGATTTGATTATAGCGATATTGAGGTTGTATCTGTTAAAAACATAAGCTGTCGTGTAAGAACTATTGATGAAATTACAGATGAAATAGCATGGGCTACATTATTGGGTACGGTAGATATGGAAGTGGCATGTTCTTATGAAGATTATGGTAATGCAATATGGGATTCTGAAAATAAAGCATATTTTTATTTGGAAACTAGAACAAATCTTGAGAAACATACAGCAAGATTTGCATTGAGAATTGAATTAAATCGTAAAGAAAACAGTATAAGAATTATTCCATTTAAAATAATCTTAAATGGAGATACGTTGTGTGATAGGTTTGAAATAACCGAAAATAATGATGAAATGGATCTAATAAATCAAGAAAGAGAAGATGTAGGACTATGTTCATTAGATTGCTATGCTGATTATTTAGATGAAGATTTGATAGAATCATCATTTATGAATGATATTGTGGAAAAATTTGAAAAAATAAACAAGCTATACGAAGAGTATGAGGAAATAGCGATAGTATATGATGAACTTCTATCAGTTATTAAGGACGCAGAATCATCAGAGGTTATAAAAAAATTATCGTTTGCTCTAAAAGATGTTGAAGGATTTCCAACTCCGCATAATGTAAATGATATAGATTCTGAAGAAAAAGATGAGATTGTTTTATGGGTGGATCAATCGTATGAAAGATTGTGTAAACTTAGTGAACAGAAAAGCTTACCAGATAACTTTATATATGGGGATACAATAGAAATACATAACGGACTAGAAACATATCAATTAAATATTGGTGAGTTTTCTGGAATGGCAACAGCTGGAGATCAAGAAGATATTGATTTATCAATAGAAGATCATGAGGGAAATATTATAGCCAAAGGACGAGTGAGTCTTACAGTAGGATATATTGAATTTGATGAAGAGGGTAATGCTGGTAATGGGTTAGCGGATAGCATAGAATATTATCACAGTGACATTGTAAATGGACTGGAAACCATTGCAGAATCTATTCAAAAAGATATAGCAAATGAATGGAGCATTGCTAAAAAGTTCGAGGTTATGATTGCAGAAGAATAAATTATACAAAATAAAGGTACTTTAAGAACGCAAGGAAGCAAGAACGCAATGCGATATGACAAGAGTGCAGAGATACAATAATCTCTGCACTCTTGTTATTTTCCAGGCTTATAATTACGCAGTGCCGCCTTGGTTGATTTTATTATTTCCAGCAGGAAATCTTTTTCCTGTTTGGAACAGTCACTTGTCAATTCCTTAATATCAGCATCAAATTGTGAAATGAGTACCGGCGTATTGTCATAGAGCAGCTGATCTACGGTGGTGTCAAGGATTTGTGCAATACTGAGTAAAGTAGAAAGGCTCAGCTTGGTATGTCCATTTTCTATGGTACTGATATAGGTCGGTGTAACGTCAATCATATTTGAAAGGGTTTCTTGGGTCATCTTTTTTGCCAGACGAGCAGAACGGATTCGCTTTCCGATTGCAATATAATCAATATCTACTTCCAAAGTGTCACCTCCCAAACTTTAACTGAATGTTGATGTTTTGCGGAAACTTTAACTGATAATTGATATTTCTTATTGTATTCCCAAATAAGTTATATTATAATTAAGTATAACTAGAAGTTTAAAAGAAAAGTATATTAATACTAGAAAAATGGGCGGGTTAGATAAATTTGAAATGGGATAATTCATTCAGCGGAATTGAATATTATTCCAATGTGAAATCTTCAAGTGTTGAATGGATATGGTATCCATACATTCCTTGTGGGAAGATTACAATATTGCAGGGAGATCCGGGGGAAGGAAAGTCAACCTTGATTCTTCATATAGCTGCAATATTGACTAAAGGTGCTACTTTGCCAGATGGAAATAAGATACAGAATCCGATGACAGTGATTTACCAATGTTCTGAGGACAGCAAGGGTGATACGATAAAGCCAAGACTGGAAAGAGCTGGTGCTGATTGTCGTAAAGTAGCATTTATTAAAGACGATGATGGGGATTTGACACTGGATGATGAGCGTATAGAACTTGCAGTAAAAATGACTGGTGCAAGGCTACTGGTGCTGGACCCGATACAGGCTTTTATAGGAAAGAATGGGAATATGCAGAGTGCTGTCAGAATGAGAGAAACGATGACAAAGCTGGCAAACATTGCATCAGAATATGCCTGTGCGATTGTTTTAGTTGGACACATGAACAAAACCAATGGGGGAAAGAACATATACAGGGGACTTGGAAGTATAGATATAGCGGCAGCTGCAAGAAGTGTGTTGTTGGTTGCCAGGGATAAGGATGAGCCTTCAAAACGATATATGCTTCCAATTAAATCAAGTCTTGCTCCAGAAGGGGAACCAATAGCTTTTGAACTGGATCGAGATAAAGGATTTTCGTGGATTGGTAAATGTGAGATAGATATAAATGAGTTGGCAGCAGGACAGAAATCTTCTGCCAAGAAAGATATGGCGGTCAATTATTTGCATACGATTCTGGCGGAGAATGATGTAGCGAGCGTAAAAATCTTTGAAGAGATGAGCCGGTATGGATTCTCAAAAAGAACTGTACAAAATGCAAAGAAAGAAGCAGGAATCCAGGCATATAAAAAGGGAAATGCATGGTATTGGCACATGGAGAGGGGTGCAGCAGATGACGGAACAGGAGAGATATGCTGTAAGCCAGGAAGAACGGAAAGAGAAGATTCGTGCCAGATATAAAGGTGTAGATCGTAGCGAATTGGAGTTTATTCCGGCAAAGCAAAAAGAGAAGCTATTTGAAGATACAGGAACGAAGCGAGTTTGTGCCTATTGCCGTGTTTCTACTGATGATGTTAACCAGACTTCATCCTATGAGTTACAGAAAAATCATTATGAGGACATGATTAAGGAACATCAGGGGTGGGAATTAGTCGGGATTTATGCTGATGAAGGAATATCTGGAACGTCCTTGCAGCATAGGGATGAATTTAACCAGATGATAGAGGACTGTAAGGCAGGGAAAATAGACCTGATTGTTACAAAAAGTGTTTCCAGATTCGCCAGAAATATTGTGGACTGCATTGCAAAGGTTCGTGAACTGGCAAATATGCGGCCGCAGGTGGGAGTATTTTTTGAAACAGAACATATTTATACATTGGATAATACCAGTGAAATGATGCTGGCGGTCTTATCGGCAGCTGCACAGGAAGAATCTCATACGAAGAGTGAGATTATGAACATTTCCATAGAGCAGCGTTTTTCCAGAGGAATCTTTCTTACACCTAAATTGTTAGGATATGATATTGGTGAAGATGGAAATCTGGTGATTAATGAGGAAGAAGCGGAAACAGTGCGTTTATGCTATTATTTGTTTCTTAATGGATTTCCGACAGCAGAAATTGCAGACATACTGACACAACTAAAGAGAAAGACAAAACCGGGAAATATCAAGTGGTCAAGTAGCAGCATAGTGAGTTTACTGAGAAATGAACGATATTGTGGAGATGTACTTTCCAGAAAAACATTTACACCAAATTATCTTGACCATAAGGCAAAGAAAAATCGTCATGATCGTAACCAGTATAGACAATCAGACCACCATGAAGCTATTGTTGACAGGGATATTTACAATGCGGCACAGAAGATGCTGACTGCAGCCAGATATGCTAAGAAGGGATTTCCGTTTCCAAATTTAAAAGTGGTGGATGAAGGAGCGTTAAAAGGATTTGTTTCTGTCAACCGGTCATGGACAGGATTTACTGGGGAAGATTATGAAAAAGCAAGTCAGAGTGCCTATTCTGATCAGACAGATATAAATGATACTGAAAAAGAAGAAAGAAAAGACAGCGGCTTCGATTTATCGGGATATGAGATTGTCCGGGCACAGTTCTTTTCTACCAGATTGAATTCGGCAATGACAATTTCAGAAGGAAAGGTTACGTTTAATACTGCCTGTCTGAAAAAATTTGAAAATGTGGAATATGTTGAAATACTATTCAATTCCGTTGAAAAGTGTATTGCTGTAAGACCATGTGATAAAGATGATATAAACGCAGTAAAATGGGGAACTATACGAAACGGAAAATGGGTGGTTTTGCCGAAAAGCTGCAAGGGTTTTTCAGAACCATTATTCGACTTGATGAACTGGAATGATGAATGTAAATATCGCTTTAGAGGGCAGTATTCAAAGGAAAATAATGAGCAAATCTTATTATTCGATTTAGAAGAACCAGAAGTAATTAAACATGAAATAATTCAGGAAGATTTACCAGATGTTAATACATCTGAAGGTGTAAAAGATACAGAGAATAAAGAAGAAAATAAAATAAAGAAGATTGTCAGAACACTTTTTCCGAAGCAGTGGAAGAATCATTTTGGATGTCGGACAGAGGAAGTTGTTCTTTTACATAGAGTTAAGTATTGCGGGAACTGGGATGTGCTGCGTCCAGCTAAAACAATAGAAGGTATGGAAGTTATATCGGAAAATCTTTTAAAAAAGCTGGATAATGAAGCACAGAACATGATAGAGAAAATGAGGTGTGCAGTATGAGTGAAATGATGATGCGTCAGGCTAATGATAATACGGAAAATGTAGATCAAAAGGCACTGGAACTGGCACAGGACTTTAGTTATGATGGCTACCAGGTTGTAAGAAGGGAGCTTTTTGCCCATTTACGAGAACCGGCGGTTGTAATACGGAGGGACAGTGTGACATTTAATACTGCTTGTATTGCTGGTTTAGAAGATGCGGTTTATATTCAAATTTTGGTGAATCAGGATAATAAAAGAATGGTAGTGCGTAAATGCGAAGAAAATGATAAGGATGCTTTGCGTTGGTGTATTGCGAAACCAGATAAAAGAAAAAGTAGAAAAATGTCAAACAAATTATTCTCAGCCATGATGTATGACATGATGGGATGGGACATGGACTGCCGGTACAAGATTTTGGGACATAAAATAACGCATGAAGATGAGACTATGTATATCTTTGATTTATTGGAAACAGAGATTTTCATGGACACTAAGAGAAAGAAAAAAGTAAAAGCAGAATCTTCTGCAAAGGAAACAACTGTTTCTACATCAACAAATCAGACACCAGAGCAGCAACAGGATGAAATCGCAGCGAAAGTGGCTAGAAAGCTGAATAGAATACCATTTTATCCAAAAGGATGGAAGGATTCTTTTGGTTTGCCAGTAGAGGAGCATAAAAAAGCATTGGAAACTAATTTAACAGACGGCTATATAGAATTTTCATCGGCAAGGTGATAGAAGAATAGCACTCATTTTGAAAGGAGGAGTGCAGATGTCGAAAATCACAGCAAACATCACAGGGGTATCTCTGTGCCAAAAAACAGGAACAATAAGAATTTTTCGATCAACAATAAAAGAATTAAGTGATCCGAAGTATATTCGCTTCTTATTTAATCCGGAAAAGAGGACACTGGCAGTCCAGGCAGCGAAAAGAAAGGAAGCGGAGTGTTTTCGTGTGCCAGAATATAATCCAAAGGACTGGGATTTTAAAATATGTAGTATTCAGATGCAAAGAATGATCTGGAAAGTGTGTGACTGGAGTGAAAATGCCACATATCGAATAGCAGGAACACATTATCCAGAATATAATCTGGTAGAATTTGACTTAAAACAGGCTGTTGTCGTGCAAGTTGGGGAAAGTGAATAGAAGAAAAAACGAAGATTATAGGACTTCTGAGAAATCAGAGGTTCTTTTTTTATGCTTGTTTTGAGGGTGATTTAATAATCTTGTGCTTTATGAGCTAATTTTGAAAAAAAGTTGTTCCTATATTGACATTAGCAGGCACAAGACCGCCGACGGTAGATGAATGGGACAAATATGATCTTCACCACCGTGCCCGCCTTGCCACCAAACCTGGCATTACAGGAATGTGGCAGGTCAGCGGACGAAGCAACATCACTGACTTCGAGGATGTAGTAAAACTCGACAGGCAGTACATTGCAGAGTGGAACTTTGCTCTGGATATAAAGATCCTTTTCAAAACCGTACTGGTTGTATTCAAACGGGACGGTGCGATGTAGGATCACAAATTAATGGTATACTAATTGTATACAAGGTGGCTTCGTAAAATGATCATAAAGCGGTCATGAAGTTCACCGAACTGGATAAAAATGAGAAGACATGGGGCTTGTATATGAACCAAAATGTCATATATGCTGCTTATAGAACGGAACCAGATAAACAAATTGGGAGCAGTTCAGGAGGAGTTGCTGCAGCTTTATATGAATTGGCGATTTCCAAAGAATGGTCAATAATAGGGACGGTTATCGATTCTGATTTTAGGGTCAAAATGGAACTTTCTAATGATAAGCAGGCAATCGAATCATTTAAAGGAAGTAAATATGTTCAAGCCTATACTATAGAAGCTTTGACTGAGTTGAAACGAACATTAAAAGCAGATAAAAATGTTTTATTTATTGGGACACCGTGTGAATGTGAAGCTGCTCGGAGTGTTGCAAATGGAAATGAAGAGAAACTTCTAACAGTTGATTTGATTTGTCATGGCGTTCCCTCAAATAAAATTTTAAATGATTATATAAAGTGGATTGAAAAGAAAAAGAAAACCAAAATCAAGCAGGTATCATTCAGATCATCATGGGGAGAGGAAATGATTCTTAAGGATGAAAGTAAAGATGTATGGCACCGGCGTATGTTTTGGGATCCATATTTAGAAGCATTTAATGCTGGAATTACTATTAATAGTTCTTGCTTTACTTGTCCTTTTGCATGCGAGAAAAGGTGTTCCGATATTACTATTGGAGATTTTTGGGGGATTGGATCAGAATCTCCTTTTCATAAGCCAAATAGAAAAGTTTCGGTAATAGGAGTAAATAGCAAACGTGGATTTGATTTTTTAAATGAATGCAAATCACTAGTTCTTGAAAAAAGAAATTGGAGTGAAGCTGTTGCTGGTAATTCACAGCTTCGAGCACCTTTACCTAAAAGTTCTCAATATGATTTGTTTTGGGAAAAATATTATAAATATGGACTAGATGCTGCATTTAAGGCTACGGTTTATAAAAAGGTGTGTAAACGTTATTACAAAGAATACCCTATTATATTGCTTAAAAATATTATAAAAAAGTGTATTTGTTGGGATAGAAAGATTCAATAAGAATACAGTGTAATAATTGAAGGATAAGGGGCTTGATGAATGACTAAAGGCGTAGATATCAAGAAAACGAATGATTTCCGGGGGGGGGGTAAGAGATGATTTAGGTATTAGTTTTTGTAGATATATTGCTATGAATTTCATTGTAGCATGCCATGTTTTACAATATTATGATAACGAGCTAGCATGGTGGTTTAACTGCGGTGTTCAAATTTTTATTTGCATATCCGGCTTTTTATATGGACAACGAAGAATCGACAATTGTGGAAAGCAACCGGACCCGCAAGGATTTTATTGCGGACCGTGTTCTGAAACTGGCAGGCTATTATGATTATGATGAAAAATTTGAGTTTTCAGCGGATAAAGAAAAAGAGGTAACAATAGGTGTTTATCGTCTGACTATGAAGAGCAACAGTGACAACTTCCGCCAGAGTTCGATCCAGGGAGTTATGAAACGGATCAAAGCAAAAGGTGCGAAAGTAGTGATCTATGAGCCTACATTAAAGGATGGGGAAACTTTCTTTGGAAGCCGGGTCGTCAATGATCTTCAGAAATTCAAGGATATGAGCCAGGCGATCATTGCCAACCGCTATGATAAGTGTCTGGATGATGTAGCAGAAAAAGTATATACAAGAGATATTTTCCGCAGAGATTAAAAGGTTTATTGCGTTTGTTTAAAGAAGGGAGTTGATACCGTATCAGTAAATATGTTGAGATTATCCTAACCGATTTCAAACAGCCGGTCTTTTATATAATACCGGCTTTCTTGTTGAGCCTTGTATTTGTGGTATCGTTTACATTTGCATATAAGGTTTATAAAAGGGAAAAATACCCACTTCAAAGCTCCGCAATATGGACCTTGTTTCTGTGTTACTGGCTGGTCCTGATCCAGACAGCATTTTTTTCCAGGGAGTCGGGCAGCAGGAAGCAGATCAGCCTGATCTTGTTTGAAACCTGGGGACACAGTGTGCAGGCTCATGCTTATTTTATAGAGAACATTTTTATGTTTATTCCCTTTGGAATTTTGGCGCCGGTTTTATTTAAACGAATGAAGAAGATGTACTGGTGTGTACTTGCTGGCTTTTTGATGTCCTGTACGATTGAAATATCCCAGCTGCTTACACAGAGAGGATATATGCAGATTGATGATGTGCTTACCAATACAGCAGGGGCGATGGCGGGATGGCTGATCTGGATGAATATTACGGTGCGGCAGAGCCGCCAGTCCGGTGTGGCGAGAGCCACCTGTCCGGACTAACGGAGCCACCCCATTTTTTTATTAAGTTACTTTGCCATTGCTGGGTCCAGTCCATATACTTCTCTCATAGAGAGGTCTTTAGCTGGGTCAACACTTTCAATATCGATCTTATAGGAATCATACGATATGCGATCCATGATGGCATCGGCAAGAGTACTTTCACCATCACAGATTTGCTGGTACCACTCACTTTCACGGAACTGAGAACAAAAGATTGTTGAAGATTTTTTACGTCTTTTATGTATCAGTTCAAAAAGATTTCTGGCTTCAGCTTCTGTCAGTTTAAGAAGCAGCCACTCATCAAGGATCAGTACTATTGGCTTGGTGTATTTCTTCAGGACAGTCGAGAAAGTTCCATTGTCCCTGGCAGCCTGTAAGTCCAATAATAGATCAGGAAGTCGTACATACCGTACTGAGTAATAGTGCTTGCATGCTTCCATGCCAAAGGCACAGGCCATGTAAGTTTTACCACTTCCGGTTGCTCCAGTAATAAAGATGTTCCGGTATTCTGTAATGTATTCACAGGTTGCCAGACGGTTGATCAGTGCTTTGTTCAGCTTTCGTCCAGAATGGTAATCAATCGCTGCAATGCTGGCATCTGGCTGTTCAAACTCAGCCTGGCGGATCAGCCTTTTCAGACGATTGTTTTTGCGGTTGCTATATTCGACATCAACAAGCATACCGAACCGATCTTCGAATGGAACTTCCTTCATTGCAGGATCATCCATCTGGATACGGAATGCATCTGCCATAGCAGTCAGACGCATTTCAATAAGTTTATCGATTGTACTTTGATTTGTCATGATTGTTTACCTCCATAGTATCTGGCTCCTCTGGTTATGCCGTGTGGTTTTACTGCCTGAGATGATTCTGATCCGGTATCAGGTTCATCCTTTGCTGCAACCAATAGATTTTTGATACTTTTATAGCTGGGTTTACCGGAATAAGAGAGCGCCGTGGCGCAGGCCTGTTCCAGTTTTTCTGGCGAATGTTTTTCTGCCAGTTTCAATAATCCCATGCAGCTTCTGTAGGATTGCTGTTCAATTCTGCCGGAGGTAAGTATCGCATTGACAACCTTACTTGTGTTAATTCCAATCGAATCAGCCCACTTACGGAATCGGTCACCATTCCATTCCAGATATTTCTGGTGTTCCTGTGGCATATGTTCTGTCACTGTAGAATATTGACCGCTTCTTCCATAGAGTCGTCTGTGGGAGGCAATACGATTGTGATTATAAAATATTTCAACCGTTGTATCTGTTATACGCACATCAACCTTATTTTTGATATACTGATAAGGCACGGAGTAGAACATTCTGTCTACTGCGATGTGATAGTTAAACTGGACGGTGGCTTGTTTCCACTCAGCCAGTTCAAAAGGTGTAGCAGGCAACGGAGCCAGTAATGGCATTTCTTCCCCAAGAAATAAACTGAGTCTGCTACATTCCTTTTTCTGGAATTTACGAGCATTGTAGGCATCCAGTTTTTCACGGATTGAGGCATTCAATTCTGCAAGAGAGAAAAACTGCTCATTGCGAAGGGCTGCTGTTATCCATGTGGATATCTTTCCTACTGCTCCCTCTACATTCGGTTTATCCTTGGGTTTCCGGACTCTGGCTGGAAGGATGGCAAGATTGTAATGTTCTGCCATCTCATGATAAGTTGTGTTTAAGGCAGTGTTGTACCAGTCACTCTTTTTATGATTCACTGCGGTTGTACAGTTATCAGAAACGAGCATAGGTGTGACACCGCCAAAGAAATCAAACATCTGGACATGAGCTTTGATCCAGTTGTCAGTTTTCTCATTCATATATGCTTTTACAAAAGCATACTGACTGTAAGTTAATACACCTACAAATATCCATGCATCTGTGATTTCTCCAGTGTCCGGATCAATGATGTGGGCAGGATCACCGGCCCAGTCAACTTCAATCTGTTCACCTGGTTTTCTGGGGATATGCATGGTAGCCCTGCGTTTTTCTTCATCCTTCTGGATGTAGTAGCAGAACTGAGAATACATTAGAGGCTCTTCGCTGCTCATGCGGCACTCCTCGCAGTATTCTACCCAGAGAAGCTTTTTGTTTACACCGTTCCGCAGAAGTTCTTTGCGGATGTAGTCAAAGTTTGGCATGCGTTTATTCGTTGCCGACTTATCCTTAGGAAACATCAGCTCCTCTAGTGTGCTGTCGGTCATGTCGAAATCCAGCGGCCATGAAAGATTGATTTCCGCTGCCTTTTTCAAAACCTTGGCGACTGTGTTTCTGGATACACCGCAACTCTGTGCGATGTTCCTCTCACTGAATCCTAAGCTTTTCAAGCGTAGGATTTCACGATACTTGGTCATAACTTACGACCTCCTTTATCTGTATTCACACCAAAGGTGTGTATTTACAGTATAAAGGAAATATATGTAATAGAGCCCAATAAGGTGGCTCTGAATTACCGGAATATATGGCTCTCATTCTCCGGAATGGTGGCTCTCAAAGTCCGGACAGGTGGCTCAAAGAACCCCGGAATAATCAGGACCATTTCACTTCAGTTCTTCTGGTACCTGTGCTAATCTCACTCCAAATAAAAGTAAGTAGGTAATCATCCGTATCTGTTTTTTCGTTTTTTATTCTGCTACAATGTTGCTGATTCCTCAGTTTGTCACTAATCAGATTTGCTCTCATGTCCCAGAACTGCTAAGTTTTGTGTCATTGCCATAGATGTAAACTCAATAGAATATGACAAATTATTGCTTTTACAAATCAATGTTCGTGTGAGATAATAATCATCAGGCAGAAAGACTTATAAGAATACAATACGATTTTACAATGGGGAGGATAAATGAATGGAAAGGACAGATTATGAACAGCAGGAAGTGTCAGTCTGGAATAAAAATATAGAACCACCATTGCTGATACAGATGTTTTATGACTTCATTATAGATGAGGAAAATAGAATCAGAAAAAGAAATCATGAGAAGAAATTTCAGAAAAGAGATCTCTATAAGGAGATTTCTGAAAATATTAATCTTTCAGAAGATATTGTTAAAAGATGTCAGGGAATAAAAATAGAGGGCAGACCGGAAAAGTTTCTGCTTGGATGTGTGGAAGCTGGAATGAAGCATAGGGTTTCTGCTGAAAGAATAAAAGAATTTGTTGAAGTCTGTACAGATAGTTGTTGGACATATTACAAATATAAAGTAGAAATAGAAAATCACATGGAGAATAAGAATCGACTGGAATATTACAGACAAAAAGATAATGAGAACAGGTATATTATATGTCCGCAGGTTTTGAAGAATAAACTGGATACTTTTTTAGAAAAAAGTAAGAAGCGCTTTTTATATCTTGCAGGTACTTATAAAAGTGGAATTACAGCCAGTGTGATAAAATATTTTGAAGAAAAAGATTATGGAAAAACTCCACAGATTTTCGATTTTTATAACAAAGAGATGACAGAAATTAAGACATGTATGGCTTTAAAAGCTGCTCTCTGGTCTCAGCAATATGTAATCATACATATTGGCCTTCAGACATTTCCGTTAAGCCAGATGAATTTTTGGGGAGATGGTAAGGTTATTTTGATTGCACATACGCCGTGTGAAAATTTATATCTGAAAAATATGGATTATGTGGTTTTTAATGATTTGGTTAATCAGAAAAGATGTACAGAAGAACTGCTAAAAACATATGTTCCAGAGCTTTTGTATGGAAATCGGGATTGTCAGGACATTTTGATCTCCAGAATCAATGAGAAAACAGGAGGAATTCCGTTAGCTGTGTATAGGTTAGGAAATGCTATATTTGAAAAAGAACTTCTCAGATATGAAGGAAATCTGGAAAAGTTTTTTGCGCTTCCGTTGTATTTGAATCCAGAACTGGAGTCGGTGTACGAAGATATGTGGAAAGATTTTATGGAAGATACCTGGAATAAAGTCAGCACGGATACACAGATATTACTTGGATGTGCGAGTTATTTTACAGGGGATATCAGTCTGGATCTGCTTAAATGTCTACTGGGGAATAAAATGACCGATGAGAGATGGAGAACAGCACTTTCTCAGGCATATCAGTATATGCTTGTAATGGAAAGCGGAAGAAATCAACAGAATGGAGAGAATGGAAATTTCAGAGGGGTACGGCTGTTTCCGATTGTAAAACAATTAATTCGCTTTAAGTGCTGGGAAGAATCAGAATATGAGAAATATATGGACAAAAGTGTTGATTTTTATATGGAAAAAATCAACACTTTAGATGTAGATGCATTGTATAGTGGAGAAAAGATTTTTCTGGATCGTGGTGGTGAACTGATGATTTTAGAAGAAGTACTGCAGTTTTGCAATACAAATCAGCTTGACAGTAAATATCTTAGCTTAACTGGGAACAATCTGGCAGACTTTTTTTTCATGAGAAGCAAAAAAATGGATCTGGCAGATGATATAAATGAGGAAAGACGAAAGGTGGCAGAGCGTTGTCAGAACCATATCCAGGTTCTGGAAACCTATGGTATGCTTATGAGAAGATGCATTGCCAGAAATAAAAAGGACTATGCTCAGGAAAATTTGAAGAAAGCGGAAGAATATTTGAAAAAACATGTAAATATTGATATATATGATTGTAGTCGCTTTTTAAATGGAAAAGCAGTAGTTCTTTTTAATGTGAGAAGTGAAATCAGGGAGGCTCAGAAAATATGGGAGGAAATGCTCGAAAATTGCACGCTGAGTGATCGTGAAATTTCCTGGTGTAAACGCTGGAAATTAAAGTGTGTTTTTCGGTTAAAAAGTGATACATTAGACCGGATGGCTGAAATGTTTCAAAGCGGTTATGCAATGGCAGATGACAGGAAATATTATCGTGCTGCAGTGGATTATCTGTTATACACAGTAAGATGCTATTTATTGATGTATGTGCAAGATCCATCTGATAAAGGATATATTAATGGAATGGAAGAATCATTAAACAAGACAGATTCTGTGATAAAATCACACCCTTTTCTGGATGAGCAGTACAAAGCCGGCTATTATTATTTAAACTGTTGCTTTATGACGATTAAAGGCTTAGATACAAAAGAAGAATTACAAAAAGCATGTGAAGCAGCAAGAAAAGCCAATGAATTGAACAAATATAGGGCCTGTAAGGCCCTTCTGGCAGTCCTTTCGAAAAAATGGGATATAAAAAATGAAAAATGGGATTTTGAGTATGAACAAGGAGAAATATATGATTTTATTATCAATTGCTGCTGAGAAAACAGGGGATTTTGTAATGGTAAAAGAAATGGACATTGGGAAATTTCCAAGGTAAAATAAAATCATAAACAAGCTGATCAGCTGTTAAAAGTAACTGGCAACAGAGGTATTTTTTACAGGAGGAAGTATATTATGAACGACAATACAAAACCACTTGATCCCAAGAGCTTTGAAATTACAGGGGATATAATAAAATGGAATGGTACAGTCATGAAGATTCAGAACATTTCATATGTGACCAATGAAAAATTTGCGTTACCGGCGTTTCCTAAATTGGCTGTAGTGCTGATACTGTTTGGTCTTATTGTATGGCAGTTTAATGTAGCTACTGGTTTGGGCTGTCTTGTAGCAGGATGTTTATGGATATTTTCCTGGTTCAGTGAAAGAGAAGATTTAAAGAGCAAAATACTCTTAACGTTGGCGATGAACTCCGGAACCAGAATTCCGATTCTGTTTCATGATAAAGAATTTCTTAATAAAGTGTTGGATGTCTTGGAAGAGGTTATGAAAGCGGGTAGTATTGGAAATAAGAATATTACTGTAAGTATTAGTAACTGTGATATTAGCGGAAATGCTAAAATTCTGACGGATATGGGAATTAGTCAGGATAGATAACAGATAATAATCAGGAAGGAAGTCAAATATGAATATAAAAGTTCAGCTTGATGGTGTAAAAGTATATAACGATGCAAAAGTTCTGACAGGTGTAAAAATAAGAAGTGGCGGTGACTTGGAAATAAAAGCCAGAAATTTGGAAGTGACAGATAAAGCAGAAGTACTTACAGATATGGAAATAGAAGAAGTTTTAAAGAGAGCGGAAAGTGCTTTACAGGAACTTGAGCCATGTACACCGGAATATTCTTCATTAAGTAGGATTGTTCAGGCAGGAAATCTGGAAAACAGGACAGAATTTATGAAAAAAATTGGAAAACATATAAGTATTTTTGCAGGAGGTATCCTGCAGAATATTATTTCAGATGTCATCAGCGGGAGGATAATGTAAAAGGCAGGGAAGTATTGTGGTCAACTGTAAGGGTAGTGTAAAATAGTTTGTGTTTTTGGTAAAAAATAACTCCTTTTTGGTAAGAATTCAGACATGACAATTCTTATCGAAAAGGAGTATTTTTTATGGCAGTTGCAAAGGAACAAATTCGACAGATCATCTCAGAAAACAACATTAATAGCGTTGCAGATATATACACGCTTCTGAAAGACAGTTTCAAGGATATCCCGCAGGAGCTGATGGAGGCAGAACTGGATGCAACTCCTGGCTACGAGAAAAACCAGAGGGTCGACATCGTGGTCTGGATGGAAGACAACATATGCATTTATCGTTATGGTGAGATTTTACATACCTCTTCGGAGTTGGTTGGAACTATTCATGTTATACAGGGAAGATATATCAACTGGAGAGAACCTGCATTTTCTTCTGTAGTGTGTAAATAGGAAGTATGCCTGACAACCAAAAGAAGGATGGCAAGTAACCTAAATGTTTGCTACTGGTCTCTCAGTTCTGCTTTTAAAATTTCTATAATAAAACTTTAAATTGTATTTTTCATAGTAATCCGTTATACTAAAGACAATGTATAGCGGATTTTTATTAGTGGATTTATTGAAATTTCCAGATTCACTAGTGTTCAGGAAGGCGGCATATTGTATGTGTGAATTTAATATCCAGGAAATAGAACTTTTTAATTACAGGCAGTTTGAAGATAAGAAATTTGTGTTAAATTCAAGAATGAATGTTTTTGCAGGAAAGAATGGCTCTGGTAAAACAACAGTACTGGAAGCGGCTAATGTCGTGCTGGGGGCATATCTTGCAGCGTTTAAGACATATGTACCTTCCAGGTTTGTGTTTAATATCAAATCAACTGATGCAAGACGAAAGACTCAGATTTCAGATGATAGCAGAATTCTTACTGCTGGTGCAATCCCACAGTATCCTTGCAAGGTTAGTTGTAAGGCTGCATGGAATATTGATTATGAGTCTATTGGTTTTCAGCGTGTTCTTTTGAAACAGGATGGCAGAACTAAGTTTGGTGGAAAAAATCCAATGCAGCAGACTGTAATTGAATGGGAAAGCAAAATCGCAAATGCAGATCACTCTGATGAAGATGTTATTCTGCCACTGGTATTATACCTTAGTTCAGCACGACTTTGGAAAGATGGAAATAAAAGAACAGTAAAGACAGGCGTATTGAGCAGAACAGACGCATATAGCCACTGCCTTGATGCGCAGCATGGATTGGATATTGCATTTCGATATATAGATACGCTTAAAGCTGTTGCAGTTGAAGAAAATGATGGAAAAATTTTCCCGGCTTATGAGGTCATTTTGTGGGCGGTTAATGAGGCGTTTAGAGATGAGTTAAAATCAGGTGAAAAAATTATATTTTCTACAAAATATGAGGATGATATTATTGCACTTAGAACATCTGAAGGAACCGTTCTTCCATTTCAGATGTTGAGTGACGGTTATAGAAACGTTATCAAGATAATCTTGGATATTGCAGCAAGAATGTGTATATTAAATCCATATTTGAAGGAGAAAGCCTTACAGGAAACACCGGGTATTGTTCTTATTGATGAAATTGATTTAAGTTTGCATCCAACCTGGCAGAAAAGAATTATTGGGATTTTAAAACAACTGTTTCCTAAAATTCAGTTTATCTGTGCAACACATTCGCCTTTTATTATTCAATCACTTGAAGAGGGTGAGCTGATCACATTAGACCAGCCTCTGGAATCTGAATATTCAGGAGAGAGTATTGAAGATATTTCGGAGGATATTATGGGGGTTGTGTTACCTCAATATAGTGAAAAAAAGAGAAAAATATATGAAGCTTCAAAGCTGTATTTTGAAGCACTTACACAGGCAAAATCGCAGGAAGACATAGACAGGCTGGGAAAAAGACTGGCGGAACTGGAGGCTGAATACAGCGAAAATCCTGCTTATATGGCGTGGGTACATCAGCAGTATCTGGAACAGAAATGGAAAGTGAAAAAGAATGAGACCAATAAATAAGGGGGAGTCTCCATATAAAAAAATAAATGAATATAAGGACGCATTGCCATATTTAGAGAGACGGATAGGAATGTATTGTTCTTATTGTGAATTTTCTATACCACATGTTCCTGAGGTAGAACATGTGGTTTCAAAATCCAAAGGTGGAGATTTAACAGACTGGAATAATCTTAACCTGGGATGTAAATATTGTAATACACGAAAAAAGGCACAGACAATGCCGGAAAATAAAAAAAACTATTTGTGGCCAGATGAAGATAATACTGCTATCGCATATTCGTACATTAATGGTATCCCAAAGGTGAATGAAGAGTTATTGATAAAACTGGATTCAACAGGGGATTACCTGAAAAGAGCACGTAATACATATAACCTTGTAGGTTTAGGCAATCTTCCTATGGGAAAAGATAGAGATAGACGATTTGGACAAAGAAATACAGCTTATCAAAAAGCATTAAACTCGCTGGAACACTGGAATCATATGAAAGACCTGTCAAAAGAATATCAGAATGATATGAAAAATCAGATTATTATGACGGCATTGGGAGATGGATTTTTTTCGATATGGATGGAAGTGTTTTGCGACGAACCGGAAATACGACTAGCACTCATAGAGGCTTTTCCAGGAACCAATCTGAATTATTATGATGAGAAAGGATGCGTTAAAGAAATTATATGACAAGGATTCAGTATAATCTGGATGAGGTAATGGTTATCAAGTCTACGATCCCGGTTGGCTTTACAGCCAGTGTGAGAGCGAAATATCACTGTGACAATATTATTTAAAGTCAGCACATTGAGATCAGACGTGCGTCCAGTAAAGGGAGAAAGCCCCATCAATAATCACAGCATTGAATGTGAACTTCCAGTAATTTTTCCGCCTAAAGAAAAAAGAACAAAAATAAAATCATAAAAAATCCCGGTTTTCTGCGCTTTTCCATTGCAGACAGCCGGGAAATATAGTACACCTATTTTAGGTGGATAACCGCCTAAAAGGAGGGCGCTATGTATCTGGATTTTTTAGTGAAAGTACCAACTGTAAAAGGCAAAATCACACGGAGAAAAAAGTCAAATGTTGTATATATAGAGTATGAGTATGACCGGG